>Ga0316604_10001194_pt1 | contig 24219 bp, 32 predicted proteins | sample OWC_soil_day20_C_FD_207650 | JGI IMG/M metagenome (GOLD analysis project Ga0316604, IMG submission 207650) | Wetland soil microbial communities from Old Woman Creek delta, Ohio, United States - OWC_soil_day20_CT | ecosystem: Environmental > Terrestrial > Soil > Wetlands | place: USA: Ohio...
TATCTGAATACATTATTTACCATTCAGCCGTCTTGGGGACGGTTTTATTTGCCATGCTCATTTTCCTTTTTGAGTGCCTTTACTCAGGATTTCAGACTTTATCACCTGACCTTCAATACCTATTCGCACTTTTGCACACGTTGATTTTATGCACAACAATCTCTTTCATTGCTTTCTTACCCGGAGTCATATATTTCCGGGGATCATTGGCTTCCGGATTCTCGATAAAATATTTTTTTACCGCATTGGCAAATGGTATTTTCAGGTCGGTGGCAATATTCACCTTACAAATTCCCAGTGAGATTGCTTTTTTGACCAATTCATCCGGCACATCGGAAGCGCCATGCAACACAAGCGGAATTTCTACTTTAGCCCGAATTTCCTTTAATTTTTCAAAATCCAATTTAGGTTCTCCCTTGTATAATCCATGGGCCGTCCCTATGGCTACCGCCAACGAATCAATCCCGGTTGCTTCCACGAATTTTCTTGCCTCTTCCGGATCGGTATATAGACTATCCTTCTCATCCACGATAACATCGTCTTCTACTCCTACCAGCCTGCCAAGTTCCGCTTCTACTGTCGCCTCATAACGATGGGCATAGTCGACAACATTTCTTACTCTAGCAACATTTTCTTCAAACGGTTCTTTGGATGCATCTATCATGCAAGACCTGAACCCGATATCAATGGCTTCCTTTATTCTAGGAATATCTTCAAAATGGTCTAAATGAATAGCTATCGGTATATCTGAGTGAGCCGCTGCAACCGCAGCCATACCCACTATATACTCTGGGCGAGCATATTCGCTCGTTGACGGAGTAACGGCAATTATAACCGGCGAGTGCATTTCTTGGGCAGTATCGGCGACTACCTGCAAAGTTTCCAAATTATGGATATTAAACGCCGGAACCGCATACTTATTTTTTTTGGCGTCTTTCAACATTTGTCTGGTCGATAAAATAGAATTCAAGGTTTACTCCTCCATTGCACTTTTTTATACTTTTACTTTAAAAGAAATAAGCATGAAAATCTTTTTATCTTTCGCAAATTAGATAAGTCGGTTCCTATGCAAAAACAATCTTGACGGTACCCCGTAATTAGATAAATAGTAACCACTTACCTAAACAAATCCTTCTCACCATAAAAAACAGCTTTTATACCCTAATAACACCAAGGTACAAAAGCTTGCTTTTTGGGGAGATTCAATATGATTTATTTACTTACAATCGAATTTAAGCTTTCAATTACTAAATTGTAAATAGCAATTTTTATAATGCTACGTTAGAATGAAAAGTAGCTTGTCTTACAGAATTAAAGTAAACGTACTATAAAAGTATTTTCTCAATATAGTTTTATAGTTTAGTCTTACAACCGGGAAGGACGGAGTTAAATGCTTATTAATATTGATAGTTCTATTTTGGAAACTCTTTCAAAAACCGAACACCAGATTATACAGTTCATTAATGAACACGAGGCCGACCTGCCCAATATGTCCATTGTTGATATAGCTTTTGAAACTTTCTCTTCTCCCTCAACGGTATCGCGAGCTATTCGCAAATGTGGAATAAATGGGTTTAACGAATTGCGTTATAAATTGACAGTGCCCAACAATAATAAAGAATTAGTCAACATTAATGAAATTATGAATAAATCATTGATTGAGGCAACTGAAGTGCTGCAGAGAATTTCTTTATCCAATATATTGTCCGTCGTTAATGAAATTCAAGCTGCCAAAAATAGTAGAATATATATTTTTTCCCGAGGGTTAACAGAACAAGCAGCCACAGAATTCAGCCTTAAGTTACAATTATTAGGTTATGATGTATTAGCCACTGGTGATCCCGACATTATTATCAAGCTAAGCAAACGTTTTAAAAAAGATCAGCTTGTTATTATCCTCTCACTGAATGGACAAACCAAAGAGCTTGTAGAAGCTTCAAAAAATGCATATTTAAACGGAGCAAAGATATTAGTTATCTGCTGCTCTGAGGGAAGTCCCTTATTTCAATATGCCAGTTGTCAGCTACTTGGATATTGTCATGAAAAAATAGAAATCCAAGATTTTGAGGTAACCTCCCGTGTTCCACTCTTTATTATTTCCCGCATAATTGTTGATTATCTAGTAAAGCAGTCTTACGGATTCTAATAATTTCAGCGCTGAAAGTACGCCTCGTACCCCCTTGAGAGCCGTCTCGCGTTGTTATATACCATTTTCAGATATTTTTGCATTATGACTATCTGTCGGCGGATTTGCTCTGTAAAATTTTGTAACGGTTCCAAATATAAGCGCATTTTTAATAATTCACTCGCTGATATATGGTACCATTCTAGAAATATAGCTTAAATCATCTGGATTTTGTACCCTGCGAATAATAAAGTTACTGCACTGTAAAACAATTGTTTTTGATAATTCACTAGGCCGACATTTTTTTACTTTGCTAATATGTCTCCCACATTTTCGATGATTTTTGTTTTGCAATAATTCTGAATGCTTCAACATCTTTAAATCTTCCAAAATCCACCGACAGTCACTCCCATAAATCTTTCACGGTTAATACATATATTCGCTCACTGCAATCATCCGAATACGCCGATGTAATGCAAGGCATACTGAATAACCTAGCTTTCCAAAATAAAGAACATGTGTAAACATGCTCTTATATGCTAAACCTAAAAAGGAGATGCCGCGAAGCTAAGCCTCGCAGCATCTCCTTTTTCATATTAATGTTATTTTTTTGTTCCCCATTCATACTAATACTTTATATCCAGGGGACAATATTACATAACAAAAGGCTTCGCGTTTCCCGCGAAGCCTCGTCATTTCTGGTGGAGATAAGCGGGATCGAACCGCTGACCTCTTGAATGCCATTATGCTAGTTTTCAACTTCATAGATGTCCACACTCTCAGTATTTTCAATGCTCGAAAGGCATTATTGCAATTTCAATATTTGGCTTATTTAGGGTGATTTATGCTTGTTTTTTGGCCTCTAAGCATAATTTTTAGCATAAAAATCGACGTTCAAAAGTACAACTTTTTAGATTCAAGAGGTTAGCATTCAGGTTGTCATAAGAAGAATATATCTCATGTGACAAACACATGCTGACTATATGAAAACATTCTTCAGACTCGACTTTAATACTGGATTACCTACACCAGTTTGTTCGGCAATTCTATTTATAAGAAACTCAAACCTCTCAGATGAGTCCGGTGCTAACACCGTAGCAGTAATCATTTTTTCTAAAACAGCTTGAATATATAAACCCGGCTTATCAAAATTGTTCGCATTACTACCCGAATACTCAGCAGGAGACAAAGGTTTACCATTAGGATTTAAACACCATGGTGTTTTATAGTTCATTGTAACAATACGTACTTCTTGTTCATGCGCATAGTCAATATTCTTATAAAATGCTCGTTCCATAGCTTGACTTGCTTCATACGTACTAATAGATAAACTTGGTAAATCCACATATTGCACTTTTCCAATCTTACTATACTGATAAACACAACCAACATTCTCTCTAAGCTTTCTTATTGTAGATTTTATTGCCACTCCTTGGTTATTTTTTGCATATTCTCTCCACATTTTAGGTGACTCTGCATCTCCTAAAAACCAACAATTAACAATTTTAAGTTCCCTGCCATCTTTAACATTGCGCCGAGGCCAGTCATCAATGTGTTTCTGCATATCGGGGTTGCTAGTGATTTTTTTCCATTTATGATTTTCCTTGTGCATTCTCTCCGCAGTTTTCTGAGGAATTGCTCCCTCTAAGCCATCATCGAAAGTATTAAGTTTTGCAAACCAAAGTGCACCATAAGTAATTAAGGATATATATTTTGGGAAAGTAAGGTATCTCCAAATAACCTTATCTAAATCAGACTCCTCAATATTTTTAAGTTCAATCATGTATTTTTTCGCACCTCTAAACAATCTCTTTACATTTTGTGTATCATCGAAAGGGTTTCATCAATTAATGCTATGGATTTATTTGTTCTTTCCTCAATTATGTTTTTATATTTCTCAGCATCGTTCGATATATCCTCAATCTGTAGTAAAAACTCAGGATAATTCCTCTGTGCTAAATCCATACTCCATTCCCAAGCTTTTTCATTTAATTTGCTGATACAACGTATAGTATCGAACAACCCTCTAATCTCCATATAAGTATGAATAATTTTATCTGCAACAGCACGAGGTAAACACCCGAGTTTGTCCGCATTTTGTGAGAAAACAGTAAAATAATCTTCTGTTATCTCTTGAAAGATTAGTGGCTTATTTATCAATTTTCTTTCTTTTTTTTCTCTAATTAGGATATCATTTAAGACTTGTAATTCAACAACTAACGCACTAATTAAATAATCTTTATCTTTCTTAGATTTTACTTGGTTCTGCCAATTAGTAATTATTAAAGTTGAAAACACAGTAAATATAGCAATTGTAAATGAAGAAACCCAAGCTATATACCCCCATGTACTACCAACATAAGATACAAGATATACAACAACTGCCATCGGAATTATAAGTTTATTTATAACAAGTTTATTCATTTATCCCCTTCAATTAAACCATTGATGTATTTTTGTTATCATTACCGGATTTCTCACGCTTCACTTTTTGATATAAATCCTTAATAAGTCGTAAACCTTCGTCCTTACCAATCCATACAGCTTCTTCTAATGTGAAACGTTCTAACGTTAATTTACTTAATCCCAATGCTTCCTCAAGAGTAATTTGTAACTTTTCAAGAATGGGTTCAAGTTCATCTTTGTATATAGGATTTCTGCCTATTTCTTTAGCTGACCATCCCGCCCTAGTCATACCTAATAATTTGCCCATATCATCACAAGTAATCTTAAGTTCCCTACGCCTTGCTGCTATTCGATCTAAAAGTTTTTGGATATGAGGTAATTGTTCTCTATTCTGATTCTTCATATATAAGCATCCTTTCAATAATTCTAAGATTTCATTATTTCATGATCAGACATTTCTATACTCTTTTTTAAATTTTCCATGCTACCGTTCCCTATTCCTACCAAATCCCCAATAAAAGTATAAATTTCGTGTTTTTTTATCCACACGTTCCTCCAACGTAATACCGCCGTCAACCCTCAGAATGTTCCGGCGAATCCTGTGCCAAACACACCCATTCCCCTTTGTCATACCTTTTGTCGCCCTCTCCACTGATAAACCTTTGTTATACATAGGCTCAACAGCCTTTTCCCTTTGTTGACACTCTTGTCGATAACAAAAGATTTCATAGGCATATTAGCACTCAGTTATACCACGCCTGTTGCTGAAATAAGTACCCGTGAAGGAATGAGAATCTTCACCTAGGGGCTACAGACAACAAAAGAGTAGCCATAAACTACCCTTGATAAATCCTTAACCCTTATGACTACTGCGTTTATGCCCTCTCAAGCAGCAGTTTATCTAATACTGGTCTTGATACATTACATAGTTCAGCAAGTTTACTCTTGGTTATCTTCCTGGTCATATACTGCTGATACAACTCATCAAAGTTATCAGGCAATGTCTTCGCCTTCCTACCCTTGTACTTACCTTGTGCCTTCGCTAGTGCTATACCTTCGCGCTGCCGTTCTAGCATTATATCACGTTCAAAGGTAGCAATAGCCCCGATCATTGTAAGCATTAGCTTTCCATTAGGCGTACTACTGTCTAAACCTTCTTTCAAGCTTACTACTTTAATACCCTTATTCCCCATAGTTTCAACCAATGTAAGCAAGTCCTTAGTGTCCCTAGCTAATCGACTGAAACTTTCTATATAAACCGTATCACCTTCACGAGCATACTCAAGTATAGCCTTTAATTGCGGCCTATTGATATCCTTACCAGATACTTTTTCGATGAACATCTTGTCAATGTCGTATTTCTTTAGTGCTTCCAATTGTCTGCCTTCATTCTGCTCCACCGTTGAAACTCTAACGTATCCAATGTTCATGCTGTTACCGCCCTTCACTATTCATTGGTTATATTATACAGCGGCATCAGTATTTTGTAAATATATAATCTTTAATTTTGTTTACAAATAGTAAATAAATCACTAAACAAAATCTATAATTACACTCAAACCGTCTTTCTCTGCGTAAAGATAGACCATGCTCTAAATTTACATTGGGGTGTTAATTGTAACACCCAGTAACACCTATTTAACATGGGTCAACACCTATAATTATCACCCCATAAAATGCCCATCAGTCCTTACTACCGTTGATTTCATTGGCATTTCTTAAGAAAATCCATAAATAACACCTAGTTTACAGATGTTTTGTAAGTTATTTCCTGGTGTTTGTTTTACTTTAGTTTGTTAAAGTGTTGAAATTGGTAAACAATATGCTACTTTGTCCCTTTAATTAATTAAAGGACTCATGGTATAGGTATATAGGAAAGACATTATTGTTTACACACAATAAATGCCCTACCAGTTAAGGCAAGGCATTGCACTAATATTTATAAATTGGGTTTCTTACCAACTCCAGAAGATAGCAGATAGGCTGTCAACTGGTTCAGACTTACGTTTTCTTCTTTGGCTCTTTCCGCTAATGACTTGTGTAATGACTTCGGAACTCTCACAACAAATTTACCGCTGTATTGTTCTTCTGTTGTAGGTTCTGGTATTTCATCCCCATCCTGCAAAGATACATCTATCCATGCTGCCTTTGCATCTTCAATCATTTCCAAAGCTTCTACTTTAGTTTCCCCTTGTGTCAAACATCCAGATAATTCCTTAACGCTTGCAACATAGCCACCTTCAGGTGACTCCTTTAAGATGATCGTATACGGTAAACTCATGTAATATTCAAAAGTTTTTTCCTTACTCAACTAGTCCACATCCTCTCCAAAGTTTTCTAGAAGTTCTATTGCTTCTATCACGTATACCTGCTTAATATAAGGATTATTGTAAGGTATCGATATTTTCTGACCATCTTTTCTATAAACAAAATGACTTGTACCTTTACCAGATTGTCGCCTTACAAATCCAGCCCTAACAAGCAACTTATCTAGTTCTTCAAAGCGGACTGTCTTAGGGTTGTTTCTAATTCTCTCTAATAGCTTTTCCAGCTTTGACAATAATACCAACTCCCTTTGAAGAGTTCCTATAAACATAGTATCATATACAGTATCAATATTCAAGTACTAAATATAGTACTATTTTATCCTTTGACACCATTTGTTCATCCATCAGCTATCATTGCATAACCAACAGCATCAAGGAAATGCATATAAACATGCTATAGTGTAAGTCATAGACAATAATCTCTTTTACTTGGTTGATTGGTTTATCTATGATTTATATATCTTCGTTTTGATTGTTAGGATGTTCGATTGACCGTCTTAAACGGGCAAGAAGAACAGGCTTTACAATCAATATAGACAATAGCGCACTATTGGCGTATTTACCTACCATAGATATTTCACTATTGTTCCGTACTATAGATATACATATGTTCATCTTGGTTATTGATTATGTTATTCATAGGATTGTTTTTTCTATGTTGTCCATAAGTCATACCAAGTACAGCATATGAAGAATATAGAGTAAGAGTAACGCTAACGCACTCGCTTCGCTCCCTTGTTACTCCCTACGGTCGTAATTTTTACCAATAATAAAGAGTTATTGTTTTCTATGGCTTATCTTAAACCACCATTAGTCTACCTTGATTCTTACATATGATCATCTTTTGTTTATCTTATGATAACAGGGCTTCGCCCTCCATAAGTCTACCAAAAGTTATTGATATGTTATTTTTCAAGGTTGAACTAATGTATATCTTAAGTAGTCCTTTATATATTAACTAGAAAAATAATCATAGTTCATCCTCACATAACACATGAGTTTGATCTACGGTTTAAGTCAAAAGTTAACCCTTAATACTCTAATAGCGACAGCCCTTGAAGCCTTATAAATCAAGCACTTTTTACGTATTTTAGCAGATTCAACCTGCTAACTTTGAATTACCAACACTATAATCAACTACTAACTCATTGTTCAAAAACTCATTTAACAAGTTTCTCATTCGCTTGCTTGGAATATACAGTTCTATTTTTTGGCCTTCCCTGATTGCTGATCGCCATAAAAACTGTAACATTTCTGCCAATGCCCACAGTTTTTCATTTACTGTAATCTCATGTGCAGCAAAATAGTCATTTTTTAGAACAGTTCTCATATATCTGTTAACACAATAGGCGACATAGATTCTCTCTCTATACTTATTAGTTGCCCTGAGATTACAAGAAACAAAGCCTTTTGCATAGCCATCGCCTTTTAGTTTCTTCTCATGTTCCTTAAAACATGTCCACATTATTTCATCAGATTTTGCAGCGTGGATATTCTTGAAATAATTCTTTAGGCTGTTCTTGAGTACTGGCATTTTATGCTTGTTTTGAAGTTTCCTATACCAGTTCCAACATAAAGCATTATCACCCCTGCCTATGTCATTAAGTTTACCCTCGTAAATATTAATTAGCGACCTCAGATTGTTGCAGATGCTTCCATTATGCCGAATAAGACTATAGCCTACCTCACTATCTCCGTTAACACTATAATATTCATACTGCACACCATGCATATCAAAATAATACCTTTGCACCTGACCAGGAAATAAATATGTCATCACGTATACTTCATTAAATTTATTGAAAAACTCCACCGGAAACAACCATAAGAAGAAACTGCCGTTGAACACCATCAGATTTCCTAGCCTTGCCATTTGTTTGATATCACTAAATCTACCGTCCTGATCGGGATATGATTCATCTATCCATATAAGCTTATTGTCTTCTACCGTAGTATAATTTGTAAGTATGTTTTCTACGTCGACTTTATTCATTTTAACGTCGATTACTACATCAAAGACTTCATCCATGATTAGTGTATAGTCATTGGCTTCCAATAATGCTTCTACTTCTTCATCTGCTCTTTTGAAACATTCATGAGTAGCAACAATGTTTTGACCTTTGGTTAGCATATCCTTAAAGTCATCAACCTTATGCCCTTCCCTTGCAAACCTAAATTTTAATTCTGGACACTGAGGAATAATCCGATCTTTAATTTCATCATTATACGGCGTAATATAAATAAATCGTTTCTCTGGATGCTCATTCATGTACTGTATAGCCCAGTTCGTTTTTCCTGAACCCATGATGCTATCTATAACTTTTATCATTGCATCTTCCTTTCTGTATTCTTAAAGGATATTCTTTCCATGCCATAGAATAACAAATATATAAATATATAGGAGGTAATATGCTAATGAGAAAAACAATCATTTTTACCTTGGTTATGTCTTTTGTACTCCTATTAGCAAGCACCTGTTTTGCCTCTGAAAAACCACTTGGTGATATCACTAGTGATAAGGAATTAACCGACAAACTATTTACTGGTAGAACGCTTGACCCAATAGAGGGAATCTGGGTTAGAGATGAAAAATATGTAATAGCTATCGTAAAAACTTCTGTAGTTAACCCGCAAAGCGAAAAATATAAAAAATGTGACTACTTGGGGATTAATTTAACAAAAGAGAACACTAAAGTCGGATTAGGGATTTCTTTTACTAAAGATATTGGTGAAATATGTGTTGGATTTATAAAAACTAAATATGATTTTTCTTTTAAGAGTAGCGGCTTTTGGGCGAGGGATGCATATTGGAAGTTATTAACGCCAACCCTTTTGCAATATGATGGCGATTATGCTGTGCTCTCCCCCTTTGCTAATCAAGTTTTCATCCGCATATATCCACCAGCCCCTTAAGTATTCCTATGTGCATCCACTTGAAGAGTCGTGTTATTACGGCTCTTTTTTACTTTGGATTAAGAAAGCGGCATTTAAGCCGCTCCCTCCACCTGTTTCATAATCTGCTTTACTTCATCACCTGATAAAGTCTTTCGTTCCACTAAGGCATCAGCTATGGCCTTGATCTGCTTTTGAACTATAGGTTTTCGAAAAAGCTCAAATGCGTCAGCAGTTACCTCATCAATATTTTTTTGCGCTACTTCATCATCAAATCCCTGTAAAATCATATTCACGACATCATAATCATGTTTACCTCTAGTTTTTATTGGGTGCATCCCCATTACTACAGCTTCTACTATTGTGCCTGATATTAATATTAGAACTTCTCTTCTTAGCCATAATCCCTGCACGATATCAGAATCTTCTTCTCCGGGTTTATCGTCAACGTTTTTACATTCACCTAATCCTTTATCACTAGGCAATATCGTTACATATTCTATCCCTTTATTTTTAAGTGCTGACATTACCGCATGTCCAGCTTCATGAATTGCTGTTCTATATTCATCCGTCATAGTTTCCTCCTTTAGATAATCGGCAGTCTCCCACTGCTTTGACCAATGGGAAACCTGCCGTTCATAACTATAAACTACCAAATTTCTCTCTAAATACTTCTCCCATTTCCACTGATATATACTTTGGATGCTCTACTAAAAACTTCATAAAATCCAGCGATAAATTGTGCTGTAGTATAAACTCTACCAGTCCAGTCATAGCCAGAGTTGCACTACTCATATCATTATTATATTGCTGATGAACTTTCTCAAATGTTTTCATTAATACATCTATCTGTTCTTGAGTAAACGTTACCGCTTTTTCCATATATAATCTCTCCCTATTCCATATATTTTGTTGCCAACCTATCTACGGTCTAGTCATCCAATTATCTAATGAAACCTTATTTATCCTCCAACAGCGTCCTACTTGCTTAGCAGTAAAACCCCTATTCCTTGAATGACACAAGCTGTATATCGTATCATAACTAAGTCCTAAGTAATCCGCTGCTTCCTTAATTGAAATGTATGTGTTACTATCGCTCATTTTAAGCTAATACCTCCGACATAGCATAAATATGAACCTTGCAACCGTTCTCTTGCATAATTACTTCAGCAATTTCCTTGGCAGCTTCCATTGAGGTACAAACAAAAGAATCTGGTGTATCGGATGGAAAGCCTGCGGTGTTCCAAGTGCACACGTAGTTTTTCATTAGTTTTTACCTCCTTCAACTACAGTTTCCGGCAAAATAAATTTACGCTTATATCCGCTGTTAGGGTCTAATATTTCTTCGATATTGATAGTAAACTTAGGATACTTCGGAATATATTTTCTCCTTGCTTCACTGATAAGGTGCATTAATCCAGAATTCAAATCCCATAAGGAATCCGCAAACGTTTCATATTGATTTTCCCCTTGTAATTTTCCCAAAACGCTTTCGAAATCTGTTTGTATATTGGCAATATACCTTTTTATACCCCAAAGACCTTCTATTTGTTTACTATATAATGTTTGAACCATATCATAAGCCGCTTGAATAGCTCTAGCGCTTCTTACAGCTTTTCCATCTTCAAATTTACTAAGAGTGCTACTAGCAATCCCCATCTGGCGAGCTACTTGGGCTTTCGATAAATAGTGATCTTCGCGCCATTTCTTGTATGTATTTCCGACTTGCTTCCATTCATTTTGATGATTCACAACGTACTGCCTAATCTTTTCCTGTTGTTTTTCCCAATAGATATCAAGTTCATTATTAGCTTGTTCTGCCTGATATTGCGCTACTACCGCTTCCATTTCAGCCTGAAGTTTGTTAATTTTATCTTGAATATTCATTACGTTAATTACACTCCTTATGTATTAGATTAAAATTTTACTAGTAAATATCAATAAATTAGAAGGATATTTTTCTATTTTGGGGAATACTATCAATATAAATTTTTGTTGAGTACTCTAGCTCAACCGATTGCAGTCGGTTGATTATGCTAGGGTATTTTTGTTTATCCGTTGGAAGACGCACTTTAACAAACCTAGACTGAATATTCTGAACAGTAGGCATATAATAATACTCCTTTCATATGTAATTAGATTAACCTTAGCTTATCAGGCTACTATTTAATGGAACTCACCTCCTTTGAATAAATAATTCATCGATTAAAAAAATATTCGTAAATAGCTTCTTCTATCTTCTCTTTATTTTTAGGGTCAAGTAAAATTCGTCGTGTTACACCATCAAAATGCGATATACAATTATACTCGCCAGATACTTTTGAACTAGTCTCCTGTTTAACTTCAGCATCCATTTTAAAAGTATCTGCTTTAGTCTCTTCTTTTGAAACAGTTACTTCATCTTCAGTTCTCATCAGTTCTTCCACTGTAGTTTCAAGTGCCAACGCCACAGACTCCTTAAGGTCTTGAGATAATTTAGGCGAGCGAAGAGCTTCTTTCGTCTGGTAATTCTGACTGCTCATCTGTAAACGTTGAGCAATTTCTGCCTGGGATAATCCTATTTCTTCCCTTCGCAGTTTACAGTTTGTCCAAAAAATAGCAACATCAGGTTTAACTAAAGGAATATCAGGAACTTCCCCTTGAGATAACTCTTCAACAGTTGAATTAAGAGCTTTCGCTATTTTTTCAGCCAACTCAGATTCAACTCTTGCAACTAAGCCACGTTCTTTTACATTGTATGACTTAGGATTAATTTCTAATAAATTAGCAAGTTCAGCTTGCGATATTCCTAATTTCTCACGTTTGTTTCTTACATTAAAGAAAAACACTTTCGGACTTATCTTTGTCACATACTCACCGCCCTTATGTTTTTAATAATACACTGTAATTTAACAAATGTCAACTAAAGTTTAATTAAATTGTGTATTTTAACCAAGGTATTCCTTGAGTTTTTTCAAGGCACCGAATAGTACCTACAGACACTACAAACTCTTTAGCAATGTCCTCCATCTCATCGTAATATTTACTGGTGCATATAAAAAAGAGCAGCTTTCGCTGCTCGCTTACCCAGTTTTTTTCTTATGTAACATGTTCTCTTTCTCTTGGGCTACCTCTTGACGTATCATCGAATGAATAATTGCTTCTGCATCAATTTTAACCGCAGTAGCTATACGGTCAAGGGTGGCATCATCAACCTCTGGTAGATAACTCTCTATCAAGGTCATAAGTTTTTCCTTTTCAATAATCATTATTAACACCACCTTGAAATCATTCTATCAGATATTGTCACTATTTGCAAATATTTGAATTAGTCAGATAAACAAAAAAGCCGCAAGCAATACGGTGTGTTACACCATACCACCTGCGGCATCAGTAAACTTATTTATATGATTCTTGTTCCTTTCTTACCTGCTCATCATATCGGGAATTAGTCCAAACAGTATCATCAGTAAAATGTACCTGTTTAACTACAACTTTACCTTTAACAGTATTATCAGTATTAAATAGTGTCCAACTGCTGTTCATAGTACCTCCGGGCTGAGCTTTTTCTTGCATAAGTAGTTTCCCACTCACGTTTCCTTCTGATTTATCATTAAAGCGATATGCTGGCCTTCCAAAATTATCAAACTCTAGTATTACAAATTCAATTGCATCAACTGTTTTATTTGATGTATTTTGAAAAACAACCTTTACTCCTGTAACCCCAGATTTATCAAAATCCATACTTTGAAGGCTAACCGGGGGAGTATCAAACGGTTTTTCACCTTGTTGCGAAGAGTTTGACGTGGTGTTTCCCACAGGTTCATACTGTGCAAGCCTAGTCTTAAGATCTTGGTTTTCTTTCTTTAATGTACTATATTCAGCATCTGACGTACACCCAGCTAACAACACTGTCGACACAAGCATTAACGCAACTAGAATATTTTTAATCATTAGTATTAACACCATCACTTGTCATATTATCGGCTACTTCTTGCCCTTGGGTAACTCCGGCATTTTCCAGATTCTCTTGAATTCTATTAATCGAATAAACAATAGCATAGCTACCAAACAAAACACACGCCGCTAAAAAACAAATTAGTCCTTCAATTTCATGAACAGCACTTTTTGCTCCTAAAAATGTAGCCAACCCCAATAATACCATAATAACTCCAAAAATCGGCAGAGCGACCATACTACACCTCCTTTTCAAATTTATTACACATAAAATTGTTCGACAATTCTCATTAAAATCCTGTAAGATTATGTTATAAAAAGCAAAAAGCCGGGAACAGAAGAAGTTTTTAGCTTCACTCTGAACCCGGCTATTTATTATTACTTCACGATTCCAAAGAATTTAAGTAATATCTCATGTGCTGTTCCTATATCAATTTCTAGCATTTCCTCATCTGTGTAAGTATCCCTTAGTGCTAATCGTAGGATTGCAATTAGGTTTTCCATAGGCTCACTTAAAATTTCATCTGTATTTAACCCATTAGATAAGTCTAGTTTTTGCAAATAAGTTGATACAGTAGGAAAGTCTTTTAGTAACATAGGATAGACCTTGTATTCTTTGCAGTTGTTATCAGTATATAAATCATTGCTCTCGTAAGTATTATTCATAATATCATTTCTCCTTCTTAGAAGTTATATCCTAATGACTTCATCTTAGCCAATTGGTTCGCCAGTTCATCATTGGACTGTGCTACTGGCATGATTACAGGTTGCGCTGACGAATTACCTCCGTTTTGAACCATATGATTTAACATTGTAACTAATATCTGATTTTGATTAACCATTACATCTGTCTGCTTTTCTAGTTCTTCAATATGTGCCTGATCTCTTGCTACATTGATATTCATTGCATTACTCTTAAGATTTTCTTGTGTTTTAGAACTTAAGTTTGGTTCTACTCCAGTACCTTTAAGCATCCCAAGTTTTTCTGCAGAGTATCTTACTAATGATTGACCACGTTGCTTATTGCCTTCTAAGGGGATTACCGCTTCAGCCTTATTACCCTCATTTAATGTTGCCACATGCTCCTGGTTAAACACGCCGCCGTCAGCATGATGAGCTAAAAACGGGGCCAACCCGAACAACCAAGAATAGTTATTTGATTCTCCGCTACTATCTTTATTTTTATCCTTTCTAATATCTGCATCGACAGTAGAGTCAACAGAGGGACTAAAAAATGAGACACCGGCAGACATATCCGTTGTTTTTTTAGGGATTACTGTATTTCCAGCATTACTGAAGTTAGGTACAACATTAGAAGTCAATGACAAGCTACTATTAGCCTTACCAGTTTCATTCTGTGGGCCTTTATAATTAAGACCGCTAAATATCTTACCAATCAAACTTTGCTGATGCGGAACGCCAGTAAGAGCGTCAAGAGCTTCTTGCCCAAACGCCTTCCATAAAGTTGTCCAAACCTCATGCCCTTTTTTTCCTTGTAGTAGTAACTCATCAAGTACATTAACTGCCTCAGTCTTGACCTCTCCCCATACATCAGATAAGCTACGAATTTTATTCTCTAATTGATCTATTGCCAACTCCTGTTTCTTCAATTCTTCTACTGTTGAATTCGGGCTTTCTTCTATTTCTTTAAGTCGGCGGCGTGCCTCTGAAAGTTCAATAATACTGTATCTTAGTTCAATTAGTTTCTTCTGCTGATCGGTAGTATTTGGCCCTAATTTAGCAGTATCCAACTGTTCATGAAGGTTGTACCCACTCATATTTTTATCATAGATGGTCTTAGGGTCATCAATGGATGCTTTAACCACATCACTACCTGTTTTCGATGCTTCTTTTTTCATGTCCGCTGCTTTTACTCTGAGTTGGTCAGCCTTATCCAACAGGCTATTTAGTAGTTTGTAATCTGCAATATAATTCTTGTTCATCTCAATAAATGTATGTTTTTCTTCCTTGGATAATCCAGCCCAGGACACCCTTTGGTTATTTAATTGGGACACTAATTCACCACTGGATGCAATCATGTCATTGGCTTGCTGTTCATAATCATTAGCTGTACTTTCGTACATCATGGCATACCCTAACGTATCGCCCATATGACCTTTCATTAGGTTCTGCCGTTTCATTGATGTTTCCACACTTAAACCATATTTTTGAATTTGAGTATTTAACTTTTCTAATGAAGCAGCATAAGCATCTGCATTAATTTTTTGCTGAGCAAACATGTCGGTAACATCTCGGGTCTTATCTAACTTGAACACTTCTTGTTTATGATCGTCAGGTGCATAAGTTAAACCATGTGAACCCTTTGAAACTTTGCCTGAAGGTATCATATTTCCTATGGTTGCCTGTGCTTTTTCCGCTTGAGCCAATGCTCGGTCTAACATAGCCTGAAAAGCTCTTTCTGATTCGTCTGCCGCTTTAGATACTGCCGTATTCTGTTGTTCTTGCTTTTTGGAGTTTACTTCTGCTAATTGCGCTTCAAGGTCTGCTTTTTGCTCAGCATAACTTTGCTCTACCCTTTCTTTTGTAACTCCTGGGACTACTCCAACCCTAGCAAGTGCCTGTTGTTTATCTGCCTCTAGTGCTAATAATCTTCCTTGTAAGTCCTGTTGTTTTCCCGTTAATCCTGACTTATCCGTAAATCTGTCATACATAGCAGATACAACATTAATACCTACATATAACGCCGCTAGTTGTAATGACAAAGTTGCCACAGCAGCACCAAAGGTTTTTAAGCTTCCGGTCATACCGTAGAACGCTGTTTTAAAATCTCCCTCTAACAGGTAGAAGGCACGAAGTAATATAGTGCCTTCCTTAACCGCTACGTTGGCTAACACTTGCTGTATTTTATAGGCCAATACTACTTTTGCCAACTCAATCAATGCCGTTACGAGATTTCCTACTGCTTCTTTATGCTGAGTCAACCACATGACGCCATTGGTTAATCCATCGGTCATATTCTTCAGTTCAGGCAGTACACTATCCCCAATGGTTTTTCCAAAAACTTCTAATGACGCTTCTAGTTGCATCAGTTTGACTTGCCATGTCTCTAGTCCTAGCTTTAGAAGACTAGCTGTTAAAGCATCCGAAGACTTCGTCTGAATATCCGTCAATATCTTTTGGAAGTTACCATTGGCATCAGCAAGGAAGGCCATCATCTGGTTCACTTGATATTTGCCACCTGCCAAGCTTAAGGCTAACTTCTGCTTTCCTTCATCGTCCAATTTACCAAACAATGCTTGAAGTTCTGCAAATATATTAGCCCCTTGTCGCATTGTCTTTAGTCCCTGATTATTGACCTCATACAGCTTAATCCCATAGGAATCTAGTGCTTTTATTGCTTTATCCATTGCAAAATTAGCCGCTATAGACTTAAAAGTATTCCCAATAACTGAGCCACTTCGAGCAGTTTCCGATTTTAGTGCTCCAATAGACGCTATAGCCTCTGCTGTTCCCATATTAAACTGTTTAAAGCTACTGCCTGACCTCATAAGACCGTCCATTAGCTCAGTAGCATTGATATTTGAAATATGAACTGCCACAGATAATTGATTCAAGAAGTCCCTTGTTTCCCTTGTTGATAACCCAAACTGTAAAATTACTGACTCTAAACTATTAGCCCCTTTTTCTAAGTCTAGGAAGTCTAATTTGTTCATCACTAGAGCCATATGGGTTAGATAGGATATTTCATTAACATCCTTAAACCTACGGCTTAACAGCACCATAGTATTCATAACGTCCTTGAGATTAGCACCAAAACCCACTGCATAAACCGCAGCTATATCATTAAGCTGTTTTAAGTCACCATCCAGCGAAACACCATTATGATACTTCTCAACCAGTTCAAGATTCTGCCTTAGTTTCTGGTTTAATACTTCCGTTTCCCTTGCCACATTTGCGATAGCTATAGGCAATCCTGCTGTAGCCCCTATGATACTACCACTAACCAACCATGATAGGTGACTACGCATCTTAGCCCCTAAATAACTGAAACTATCCCCTAAACTATAGGCTGAGTTATGCACCAAGCCTAATTCTTTGCGGAACGATTGATACTCGTTTGTTGCTTTTCTGATAGATGGCACTATAGCATCAAACTGATTTTTGGCTGTCTGATCTCCTGTTGCTTTCCAGACTCGATGTAGTTCTTGAGCTTGCTTCGTAAGTTGTCCAATTTCATCACCGTAAGATTTAGCTAATGAACCAATACCTCCAACGTCCTTTAAGGTAGCATTTTTCCCTATGGATTTAAACGCATTATCGACCTGTTTAATCTGATTTAATATATCTTGAATATTACCTACGCCAAGCGTAAAGTGAATGTTATTATTTGTATCCATTTATCCATCTCCTTAAAACACTAAAGGCAACTACCGTTTTTTACCGATAGTTGCCCATTGTTATAGCGTTATTGTTTTTCAGCTGCCATTGGCACTCATTATTCTTCCTCTTTGTTTATCAGCCGTTTGTACTTTCGAATTATAAGTCCATTTATACGTTCTCTTATTCTTACATCTAAGGGCATGACTACAGTGAAATGCCCTTCCCCGGCTCTTTTAGTTGGATAAGTCACTTTGTATTTTCCATCGTATTCTACAATTCCAATGCCTTTTATAGACAAATAGCCATCAAGTACAATATCCACTTTCGCACGTAATCCTCTGTCATCATTAACGGGTATAAATTTTACACCTGTTACAATACCTTTGCTATTCATCATTCATCATCCTTTTCTAAACTAAAGGGCAGTCACCTTTCTTGCGATAGCTGTCCCATTATTGTTTTGATTATTATTTTTTCTCTATTGCTGCCTGTAGCTTAATCTCATCTGCTTTATCATACATCTTGTGATGAACCCTTGTTACTAATCGACACTTTTCTTGTGTTGAAAGCGTACTGGCGTTAATCTTTTGTATCAATTGTTGCTTTTCTACTTCAACGTCTTTAACAGCCCAAATTCGTAATGATTTGCTCATAAATTCTCATCATCCTTTCAAAATAAAAAACAGGTGCAACTTAGCCCCTGCTTAGTTTCTCGCGTAGTTTACTATTAAATTGCTTCAAAATGTATAATGGGAAAACATCTTGCGGTGGTTTCTCGAATATAAATTCACCTGTGCGCCCATAGCGGAATTTCAAGGTGTTTTCATAGTCATTCGCCGCCTTCAGATATATATATTGTTTATCAAATTCATCCACTAACTCAAACTCTACAATTTCCTGGGACTGTTTTTCTTTCCTGTATTCATCTAAAGCTACTTGAATCTCCTGTAAGAAAAACTGAGGCACGTCCATGTAATCAATTGTTACCCTTCCTGTGAACGTCTCAAATTTAATAGTTTGAGTACTACCATTGGCAAACTCAACGTAAACATATCCATTCCCCATATACTCCATAGTCTTAGTTTTAAAGGACTCTTCCCATTTCTTTATGCAATCTGGACAAATCCACTTAATCGGTTCTTTAATCGTACTTTGTACCGCTAAATTATCTTTAGTTTCAACATACCATATGCCCTCGTTTTCTGGCTTGAATTTATTTTTACATTCTCCGCAGGTAAAGGTTTTAAAAGTCCGTTTGTTCATCATTACATCAATCCTTTTTCAATTAATTTTTCTCGTATCATTTCAACAATTAACGTCTGTGTATACTCAGGCAGTTCACATTCATTTAACCGAATAAACTTAGTCTCAGGAAAATAGTTATACTCAATATTCTCCTGAATTGTGCCATCTTTAAATCTCACCTCTACAGAATCGCAAATACTTCCATAATGGTTACTCTTTGTTAGCTTGACATTATCAATAGCGTATTTATCAATATTGGCGCATTTGTCACAAAACAAAAGCATGTTATTCGTGAATCTCTCGGTCATATAATGCAGACCACCGCAAGTAGGAACAAAGGACTCTTTGCACTTACTACAGATCAACTTTAGAAATTTCATATGTTATCACCTCCTAAACTTTCGCAAGATATTTATGTATAAAGCGGATAATACCGCGATGCAACTCCTGCGAACCAAGCTCCACAAATTTAGCTTCGGCTAGTACCTCTAGGTTCACCAATTCTTGCCTAACGCTCTCAGAACCAGTCTCTTTATAAATTTGATATTTATTTATGATTGCAATAAGAATGTCTTCCATTAGTCCACCTCCTGATGCTGCAAGTTCTGGTAAAAAGTCTTGAGTCTATAACCGTTGGTAAGCTTTACGGTGACATAATCCTTTTCTATGCTTTGGACAACACCCGACTGACCTATGTGTCTACTGAATAAATCAATTTCATTAATCAGAAGAATGTTATCTCCAACCTTATAATCATGGGTTGGTTTTCTTGCTGCTATAGGTATCATCTCCGTTTCGTAATTGATAGGGGTCAGATATGCCCAAAATGGCATTATAGAGTATTGATTTTACTGGGTTTATCGTGCTTGTATTTTATTAGTGCGATAGTTTGTACCTAACCTGCTTGTATTTTCAATTATGCATCTTCTATCCACGCCATTATGCTTTTGGGAATAGGACGCTCATTTGATTCAATTTGGCTTATAAACTGCTGTGTAACTCCAAACATTTCAGCTAATTGGATTTGTGATATATTTCTTTTCTTTCGGCAGGTCTTTAGCAAATTGGTATTGTAACCTTTACCTCTCTTAGCTGATATTTCTTGACCAGTAAGACCATTGAACAATCTTTTGCTAACTAACGTATATCGAATGACCATGTATAGACCACATTCGCACTTTTTAGTTCGTCCCTCATAATCCAATTGAGTTACAGTTTTACCGCAGTCTAAGCATTGGTAGATGTGTCGGTGCAGTTTAGTTGCTTTTGATGACACAAGCTCAATCCTTGCACCTTCTAAAACCTTATCTAAAGGCCAATCACCATCTGCTAGTACATGAAGTTTCCACTTCTCATCATCCATTTCTATTTCTTTTGTTACTAAAGGTTCTTTTGTCAATTAGCATCATTCCTTTTATAGAAGTTCACTGGGTTTAACACTGTAAATTTTTGCTAGTCTCAACATTATTTCTTGTGTTGGCTTCTCGGTTTTGTTTTCAATCATGCAAAGATACGCCGGGCTTACACCTACCAATCTAGCAACCACCTTTTGCTTCATTCCCTTTTGTATCCTGGCTAATTTCAATTTGCTTACCATTTTTACCACTCCTTAATTAATTCAGTACAAGGGCATAAAAAATAACCGCACTAAGCGGCTATTATCCCTCTACTATTATATGTACAAAAGTGTTCTTTTCGTCCGAAAAAACTGTTGACTTTTATCTAACTTTTATGTTATAATTAATGTTTTTCATATAATTGAAGACATTCGTTCTTTCTCCATCTCTTTCAATTCCTTACTTATCCTTTCTTCTTCGCTTAGTGCATTAGTATCAGCATACAATATCGACTGCCTCCTATCGTACAGCGACATACTTCTGAACAACTTCTCCTGTCTTATGTATTCTTTATATTGCTCTTTCTTTTCTTCACTAAATACATAATCTGATCGACACCATACATTTTGTCCGCAATCTTTAATTTGGTTTAATTGAATCATAATCTTTCTGGTGTTTCCACGCTTAGCCAGCTTATACGGTAATTGATTCTTTGAACACAGTTTCCTGATCTTATACTCTGTTAGCCCCAACACTTTTACAGCATCTTGAATATCAATTTCCGCAACATCGCAATTATAGCCTCTAGGCTTAAACACTTCTTTCGAACACACCTTATTCCACCCACCAGGACAACATAGGTTATCATTACTGTAATTTCTAAAGCTATCATACAGATATTCCATAACTCCACAAGGATAACTATAACTCGCAATATCAGCAGCCGTTACATTCCTAACTCCCAAAGGGGAAATTAAATTATTCACCCTCGGTAACCAAGCAAGAACTTCCATTGCTTTATTTTTTAATTCTTGAAAGTTATCAAGCGACCGTATCTTTTTAATCGCTCTTTTTTGAATACTATTAACTGTTGAATCTGATTTATGCAATTCTCTCCCAATATCTTTAAAAGTCATGCGTTTGTATTTAATCATATCTTCCAATGCATCCACTTGCTTTTCACCTGTAGCCCATAAATACAACACTCTAAACTCTCGTTTAGATAACTGCCGTTTAATCCTTGAGATTATTTTGCGGCATTCCACAAAAGCATCTTCTTGTATTACAAGTTCATCCGGCAAAGGTTCTTCAGCCTGGAATTGTTCCATAACACTATTCCCCTCTGCATCAGCAATAACATTGAACAGCCTAAAATACTTCGGGGATTTAAGTCTTTTGTTTTTAGGTTCACATTGTGCTTTCCACATAGGAATATGTCTATCATTATTTAGAATTTGAATGATCTTTTGCTTTTTATCTCCTTCTGGAAATGCTAGCCATTCTTCATCATTATCAATAATCTCATTACAAATATTAGGGTAATACTGTCTCATATCGCACCTCCGTTTTTAGTCGTTTATTAGTATTTTTTAGTACGTCAGAGTATAGAAAAGAACACCTTCGTCATTTCGAAGGTTTCTCCATTTGATCTCCAAGCCATTCCGCATAAGCTCGAAGTATGTATTTATTAGATTCAGCCGTTGCTATCCACTTTTGTATCTCTATAGGGAACTTTGCAATAACTACATCAGTAGCCCCCTCTAGTTCATCCACAGGTACACCAAGGATTACAGCAACAACTTCCTTCAGTTCGTTTGTAGTTTTCTTGGCTCTGCCGCCCTCATAGAAAGCGTATTTATTCTGTTCCCATTGCCCCCCAAGGCTTACCGCTAGTTTATCTGCTATTTCCTTTTGAGTTAGCCCTAATTTTATCCTAGCAGCCTTAGCATTTGACCAAAAGTTATCCATGTGTTACCTCCGTTTATGTTCTGTGTTCATTATAGCACAAAATTAACTATTGTACACATCTATTTTAATAATTTTAGTTTTTTTTAGTTAAAACTATTGACCACTTGAAATAATATGCTTATAATAAGGCTAAACAACAGGAATTTCCAGGAGGTGAACCTATTGGGTAGACAATCCAAAGGAAGAGGTACGATATACCAAAGAGAAGACGGATACTGGATAGGGCAGATAACCACAGGTCGTAATGAATTTGGTAAGCAAATCAGAAAGACATTTTCCGCTAAGTCTGAAGCGGAAGTAGTCGCCAAAATTAACGAATACCAATATAAACAGGATAAAGGTGATCTAGTCGATAGCAATACCATTAAGCTTGGTGAATGGATTCAGGAATGGCTTAAAGAGTACAAGGGGAATTTACGACAGACCACCAGAGAAAACTACGACAACATGATTCAAACTCATATCTTAACTCACAGCATTTCTAAAATACAAATTCAAAAGCTATCAACTAGCCATATTCAGAAGTTTATGAATGAAAAGTCCAAAGAAAAACGCATTATCATTAAAGAGAACAAGAAAACAACGAGTAACGAAAATATATCACCTAGAACAGTCAACCTATTACATTTTCTCATTAGTTCTTCCTTAGAACAGGCTATTAGGAATGAGTTAATAACAAAGAACCCGGCTAAGTACTGCAAAAAGCTAGCTAATGAGAAAAAAGAGATTAAGGCACTTACCACAGAACAAGTTATAGCACTCCTAGAAACCGCTCAAAAACACGAACTTTATCCTGCCCTTGTCATCGCCTTACATACAGGGTTACGCCGTGGAGAGGTCTTAGGATTGACTTGGGAAAATATTAATTTTGACGAAGATACTATGAATATTACTCAGAGTTTAGTTAAGATTAAAGGTGGTACTAAACTACAAGAGCCAAAGACCAAAAGCAGTAAACGAATACTCCCTATGACCGATACTGTCATAGAACTTTTAAGCATAAATAAGCAGAAAACAGGCTTGATTTTCCAAACCAGAAATAATCAACCTGTTCACCCTAGAAGTTTTCAGCGTACTTTTAGTACTTGGTGTAAAAATGCAGGTTTGCCAAAAGAGACACGGCTGCACGACCTGCGACATACCTTCGCTACAAATATAATAAATGCTGGTATTGACATTAAGACAGCCCAAAGTCTTACCGGACATGCTGACACTAGAACATTGCTAGATATCTACGCTCATACCGTTACAGCTAGTCAACGTAATGCCGCCAATATTATCAACGGATTAATCCCAAAGGTATAAGCAGAAGTTAAGCATAAATTTTAGCATAAATAAGCATAAAAATTAAAGAGAACACTTGGCACTAAGCCTTGTGTTCTCTGTGTTTCTTATGGTGGAGATAAGCGGGATCGAACCGCTGACCTCTTGAATGCCATTCAAGCGCTCTCCCAGCTGAGCTATACCCCCATTTGTTCGTCGATTATTTTTACCGACATTCGATATTATATATCATCAGGCCAGGCTGTGTCAACATTTTATTGTTACTTTATCAAACCATTTTATGTAATATTGACAGCTCGGTCCGCCGATATTATTGCCGGGTTATGGTTTACGTAAATACGTCCAGCCGTCGCGTTGT
>Ga0316604_10001195_pt1 | contig 24215 bp, 22 predicted proteins | sample OWC_soil_day20_C_FD_207650 | JGI IMG/M metagenome (GOLD analysis project Ga0316604, IMG submission 207650) | Wetland soil microbial communities from Old Woman Creek delta, Ohio, United States - OWC_soil_day20_CT | ecosystem: Environmental > Terrestrial > Soil > Wetlands | place: USA: Ohio...
CGCCTGATTTAGACAGGGTCAGCGTGATCGCTGCCGTTAATGTTGTTTTACCATGGTCAACGTGTCCGATTGTACCGATGTTAACATGCGGTTTTGTTCTTTCAAACTTCTTTTTTGCCATTTTTTTGCCTCCCTTTAATTTAAATTTATAACAGCATATAATTGATTAGAAAACCCGGCTTGCACCAAGCGTATAGCGACGGCGGCAGCCGTTGGCTGCACTTATGTCCATCAGATTAAACAAGATTTGATTTCCTGGATATAGTCACATACATTTTGCGCTACGGACTATCGAGTCCTTAAAAAGCGAATCTTATAACCTATACTCTGGAGAATAGTTTTATACTTTTGATGTACCAGCAAATTCCTATTTCACAAAATTACAATATTCCATCATCAAAAGAAAAAATCCTGCCTAAATTAAAAAAACCTTGCTGTCACAAGGTTGATTGATTGATGGTGGCGGCGCACGGATTTGAACCGCGGACACTGCGGGTATGAACCGCATGCTCTAGCCAACTGAGCTACGCCGCCGTATATTCTGGAGCTGATGACCGGGATTGAACCGGTGACCTTATCCTTACCAAGGATACGCTCTACCAACTGAGCTACATCAGCAAACTGTTTGGTTGCGGGGACAGGATTTGAACCTGTGACCTTCGGGTTATGAGCCCGACGAGCTGCCAGCTGCTCCACCCCGCGATCTTAATCCATCAGGTTCGCTGTTGTTGTTTGGTTGCGGGGACAGGATTTGAACCTGTGACCTTCGGGTTATGAGCCCGACGAGCTGCCAGCTGCTCCACCCCGCGATTATATACACTTCAGTTAAAAAAATGGTGGAGGGAGGTGGATTCGAACCACCGAAGTCGAAGACGGCAGATTTACAGTCTGCTCCCTTTAGCCACTCGGGAATCCCTCCATGTTGTGTCAATGGAGCTGGCGAGAGGAATTGAACCCCCAACCTGCTGATTACAAGTCAGCTGCTCTACCAATTGAGCTACGCCAGCACTAGTTGCTCTCTCAGTGACAAAAGTTATTATATATCAGCCATTTCATTATGTCAATGTTTTTTTCTTCGTTATGAAAAGAATCGACAAGAATTTAACAAACATTTTTTTCTTCGTTAACTTAGCTCAATAATTCTGGTATTACTAGCCTTATATGCCTGATCGTCTTTTTGTCCTATTTGATGGAATGTCAAGTTATTCCCATCAAATTCGCCAGGCCACGCGGCAAGGATCGTTTGTTTTTTGCTAAGCTGTTTTATGAGTTGCAAAGGATCAATATTTAAAACCGGAGCAAACAAAACTTGCATATCATCCAACAAAATAACGTCTGCATCTTTATCCGCAAGAATTTTTCCCATAATGACCGGAGCCTCCTGCGAACGAACCTTGGGTATTAGTTCCAGAAACTCTTCCGTTAACAGAGTATTGCAGTCAACATATTCCCAACCTCGCATAATAGCCAACTCACGAAACAGTTTGCTTTTACCACTTCCCGGTTTTCCGACAACAAGAACCAGCTGTTCCTGGTTTTTCTGTGCTTCACGAACACATTCCACTACAAATTGCATAGTTACCGGCATCCAAACCCCTCCCGTTTTCAAGGTATGTACCCAGCTATGTCATAATAATTCCACATAAATTGATTTATCCCTGTTTACTCAAAATTAAAAATTGGCGTTCATAATTAAGAACGCCAATTCATTCAATCCTCACTAATATCGTTATAGTCTGCCAATTCAGCCTGTATTTCACGGTTCAGCCCGGCCAATCCTTTGTATCGGCAGCTAAAATCATCATCATCAGCACGGTTATCCAGATATCGCTCCAATTTCCTCTTGACTCGCTGCAGCGCGTTATCAATCGATTTTACGTGCCGCTCCAGTTCAACGGCAATCTCTTGATACGATTTCCCGTCAAGGTACGACATCAAAACCTTCCACTCAAGATCACTCAGAATTTCTCCCATTTTCTCTTCGATATCAATAAATTCCTCACGACTGATCACCAATTCTTCCGGATCGGAAATCTTGGATCCGGACAGAACATCAAGTAAGGTCCGATCGGAATCTTCATCATATATCGGCTTGTTTAAAGAAACGTATGAGTTCAAAGGTATGTGTTTTTGCCGCGTCGCAGTCTTAATCGCCGTAATAATTTGCCGGGTTACACATAATTCAGCGAAGGCTCTGAAAGAAGAAAGCTTATCGTTGCGAAAATCGCGAATCGCTTTATATAAACCAATCATGCCTTCCTGGATAATATCTTCCCGTTCCGCACCTATCAAAAAGTAGGATCGGGCCTTCGCCCGAACAAAATTTCTATACTTATTAATTAAGTATTCCTGAGCGATCGCGTCGTTTTCATCTTTGACCCCAAGCACAATCTCCTCATCGGTCATGTTTTCAAAGCAACTGTACAAATCGCGTTGAACATTAGCCCGCATCGCATCGCCCCCAATAAAACGTATCAAAAAAAGAAAATATGTAAGCGTCTCTTCATCATATGACCGATAAATTTTCGCTTACTCTTAAAAAAGATTATACTCTACACGCTCTGTTTCGTCAAGGCATTGTTGTACACGCTAACGGTTGCGCCGCAAGTCCTCCAACCTTTTCGCAACACGGCTGTCAAGGCGTTCGTGTACCTCCTGCCTTCCATTGGCCAGCACCGTCGGCGCATATGCCGTGCCAATCATTTTTTTAACCTCGGCAATATCCCGATACAGTTCCCGGCAAGAAATACGATAAGCGCCGGCACCAAGGATCGCCATCTGTTCATCACCGTCGGACGTTACAACGTAAACCCGTTCTCCTTGACGAACCAATTGGTAGGCAAGCCGCTCAATATAGCTGTCTGCCGTCAATCCCTCACGGGTATAAACAACGATAATGCCTCCCCGCTCTTCTTCGGTTGTCACAGCTCCCTGTACCTTCTGCGCGTCAAAAACCAGTCTGACCTGTAGTCCCCTGTATGCACCGTAGCCGGATAAAAGCTCGACCAATTTATCCCGGGCGTGCTCTAAATCAACGGTCTTCGCAAGCAGTTCATGCCACGCGTTGATTACATTGTACCCGTCCACTAATAAAAAATCCTTTGCCACGTTATGCGTCCTCCTACGGATTGTTCATTTTTCCGTCGCGTTGCCGCAATACCTCATACAACAACAGAGAGCAAGCTACAGACGCATTTAAAGACGAAATTCGTCCCCGCATTGGGATGCGGACAAGATAATCACATTGCTGCTTTACCAATCTCCCCAGGCCTTTGCCTTCGTTTCCTACAACAATCAAAACCGGATCCGTAAAGTCTATATCAAAATAATTCTTATCGCCATCAGCATCAGCGCCGACAACCCAGATTCCTTGTTTTTTTAGTTTATCAATCGCTTGGGTAACATTGCCAATTCTAGCTACCGGAACATATTCGATAGCTCCAGCCGATGTTTTGGCTACCGTTGCCGATAATGGACAGCTTCGCCGTTGCGGCAATAAAACACCATGTACACCCGCCGCATCAGCAGTCCGCAAAATAGCCCCCACATTATGCGGGTCTTCCAATTCATCCAGCAAAACAATAAATGGAGCCTCATTTTTTTGATACGCCGATGCAAGAATTGTTTCAACATCCGCATAAGGAACCGGAGAAACCAAGGCCGCAATGCCCTGGTGGCGAAGCCCGCCGGATAAGCTATCCAGCTTTGCCGAATCAACTTCCTGGATCAACAACCCCTTTTGGCGCGCCAAATTAATTATCTCTATGATCGATCCGTGTTTCTCACCCCGGGCCATTAACAATTTGTTAATGGCTCTTCCACTCTTGATCGCCTCTCTGACACTGTTGCGGCCGACAATCATTTCTTCTGTCATAAACCCCACTCCCTACCTGGTTTGTGAAGAACTTTTCTGCTGGGCGGCAAGCCGTCCACACGTCAATTCTCCCTCACCGCAATAGTTATCGGTTACACAAGTCGGTCCTGCTTTAGCAAACAGCAAAGGAGCGGCTTTTTTTGCCTCCGCAAGCATCATTTCCGCCATTTGCCGTATTTCCCATTGAGCGCGCTGACAACAGCGCAGCGTAAAGAAATGCCGCAAAGAACGAGCGTTCATCGTAATAACAATTTTCGTTTCCGTCGCATTTGCCAGACAGTAGCGAGCATCCTCCGCTGCAATGCCGCGTTCCGTCAAATCGCCATACACCGTACGGATTTGATCCATTAAGGCCATATACTTCTCTTTGGCAACGGGATCTTTTTCAATCATCGGCGGTATAATATACTCAAAATCATGTTCCGCTACGTAGCGCTGCGACTGCTGCGAATAGGAAGCAATCCGATGGCGCACCAGTTGATGGGTTAGCACCCGTGAGACTCCTTCAACGGCAAAGGTAAAACTTACATGCTCCAATGTTGACAAATGCCCCATTGTAATGATCCTGGTTAATAAATTTTGGATTTGCGGCTGTGACAATTTTTCCACCAATTGTTCTGCACCGATCGGCGAATAACATAATCTAGCCGCCATGGCTACCGTTCGCTCCGGTTCCGGCGTATGCTCAATCAATTTTACTCTCATCTTTTATCACCAAACTTTTCATAATGATCGATAATTCCCCGGGAAATAATTGCAACTGCCTTTTCCGTAATCTCCAATAATCGCTCCTGCTCCGCAGCAAGATATAAATAGCCCAGCAGAGCTTCAAAGCCTGTACTATATCGATAATCACTGATAGAAGCGTTCTTGGCCGGCTTGGATTTTGTATTTCGGCCCCGTCGGACAATGCTTGCCTCTTTTTCCGTCAAAACAGCGGACAATTCACGCACAGCAAGCGCTTGCATGGCAGCCGAAACCATTTGCGCGCCATAGGTATGCAGAACCCGAACCTTGTTCTGCTCGTATTTTAACAACATGGTCCGGATATGCAAATTAAAAAACGCGTCGCCGATGTAGGCCAAAACCAAAGGGGGTAGTTGCTCCGGCGAAGGCAGTTCTCCAGCAGGATCATACCCGGACGGCAACGCCTTTTCCATCAAAAATTGAAAGTGGTTAAATTTCATTTGCGTTTCCATCTTACTCCAAGTGGAGTATCCTCCAATTGAATCCCAATTTCCGTCAAACTGTCCCTGATCCGGTCCGCCACCGCCCAATTTTTTGTTTGGCGGGCATCTTGCCGGATTCCAATGATGATATCCATCAACTGGTCAACAATCGCCGGATCTTCAGCAGCGGCTTCCGGTTGCGCCAACTGTAAACCTAAGATATCCAGCAATTCTGCGAAGATACCCAGCACCAGTTGTACCGCGTCATAATTATGCGAAAATTTTCCCGATACAACTCCACTATGGTATGTATTGATTTCTTTTGCCAGACCAAACAACACGCTTACTGCCAAAGCTGTATTAAAATCATCGTCCATGGCATCATAAAAGTCAGACTTTGCCTGTTTTCCTGCCAAGCACAGTTTATCCGCTTCCTCACTTTCCTGTATGCCGGCCGTTAATTTTGCCAGGTAAGTCAAATTCTCATTCGCAGTCCGCAGCCGATCCAAGCTTCTTTCCGCCTCAGTAAGACGTTCGTCACTGAAATCCAACGGACTGCGATAATGTGTAGCAATAATGAAATAACGCAATGTTTCCGGCCGATAGTGAGCCAATATGTCGTTAACCAAAAAAAAGTTACCCAAAGATTTACTCATCTTTTCTTCATTCACTGTGATAAAACCATTATGCAGCCAATAGTGTACAAACCCTTCCTGGCCCGTGTAGGCTACCGACTGGGCAATCTCATTTTCATGATGCGGAAAGATCAAATCACTGCCGCCGCCATGGAAATCAAAGCTGCTTCCGAGATATTTCAGGGACATGGCGGAACATTCAATATGCCACCCTGGTCTTCCCGGACCCCAAGGGCTATCCCAGGCAGGTTCTCCGGGTTTGGCGCTTTTCCACAAGGCAAAATCCATCGGGTGGCGTTTGCGGTCATCCACATCAACACGGGCACCGGCCTGCATATCTTCCAGATCGCGTCCGCTAAGCTGGCCATAGGCAGGGAAATTTTGCACACTATAATAAACATCGCCATCGATTTCATACGCAAACCCTTTGTCGACCAACCCGGAAACCATGTCGATAATCTCTTTCATATGATCCGATACTCGCGGATATACATCCACCCTGCGGATATTCAATTGATCCATCACTTCAAAATAGGCCTGAATATATCGTCCGGCAATCGCGTCCCAAGAAACACTTTCCCGATTAGCGGCGTTAATAATCTTATCGTCTACATCGGTAAAATTTTGAATGTGGGTGACTTTATAACCCAATTTTTCAAAGTATCGATGGATGACATCCCATGTAATAAAAGGACGGGCATTGCCAATATGCGGCTGATTATACGGGGTGACTCCACAAACATAAATTTTGACCTTTCCTTCTTCAAGCGGGATAAATTCTTCTTTTTTTCGGGTTAACGTATTATAAACTCGCAGTGTCATTTTTTTTCAACTCCCTTTCAAGCTGAGAAATTCGTTGTTCCAACCTTGATAAATTCCTTTGCATACAGATCAGCATCTCTGCTTCCGGATCCGGCAAGGCATCATGCTGCAAATCGATATCGACGTCGCCGGATAAGCGCGAAATAATTTTTTCCCCCTCATGAATTACCACTTTTCCCGGAATACCAACTACAGTAGAATTGGGCGGGACTTCTTTCAACACCACAGAACCGGCGCCAATTTTAGAATTATCCCCTACTTTAAAAGAGCCCAATACCTTGGCTCCGGTAGCCACTACCACATTATTGCCGATCGTAGGGTGCCGTTTCCCTTTCTCTTTTCCCGTACCGCCCAATGTAACACCTTGGTACAAGGTAACATTATCACCGATTTCCGTAGTTTCGCCGATCACCACACCAGACCCATGATCGATAAACAACCCCTCGCCAATTGTTGCTCCCGGATGGATCTCAATCCCAGTCAAAAAGCGGGCGAAATTCGAGATCATTCTGGGCAGTAAAATCCAACCACGCAAATAAAAATAATGGGCAATGCGATACATCCAGATAGCATGGAGACCGGAGTAACATAATAATACCTCAAACACGCTGCGGGCTGCCGGATCGCGTTCAAAAATGACTCTAATATCCTTTTTTATCCGTTTAAACACCAATCTCTCCTCCTAATTTTAGAAAACCCGGCTTGCTCCGAGCTGTTGATCGACGGCGGAAGCCGCTGGTTGCGCTTATGCCAAGGAAAATATTTATACTTTCTTTGAGACCGAAAAACCTGCTTGTACTGGATCTGAATGACCATAGCACCGCAACGGAAAGCAGTCACGTTTTCGGCAAAACAAAAAACCACCATCTCGACAGAGACGGTGGTCCGCGGTCCCACTCTGTTTAGGCCAAAATACAAATCAGCCTCACTTCAACACAATAACGGCTGTATCCGGGACGGCCTACTGCTTTGTTCAGCCATCCTGCTCACAGGCGCACTTCAGGGGAACCAACTGCAACAACGTTTCCAGCTAAAGCGTTGTCTCTCTGGACAGCCAATTCCACTTACTCTTCCTGTTCATCGCATTTCCGAGTAATGTAATTATAATTGAATTATACTAAGGGAAAAATAGAGTGTCAATCAGATTTTCGCCAAAGTAGCTTCAATTCTTTTCAAAGTCCTTTCTTTGCCAAGGATCGGAATGATATGAAAGAGTTCCGGACCATGATTTTTGCCGGTTAATAAGATCCTGATCGGCATATATACTTTTTTACCGCCGAGCTTTAATTCTTTCGTGATTGCCTTCAAAAGCGCTTTTACGCCTGGAACATCGACACTCTCCAGAGCTTGCAGTTTCTCACGGAAGGATGCTGCAACCGACTGAAGATCGGCATCGTCAAGAACCATCCGGGCCTCATCATTTTCCAGCTCAACTTGATCATTAAAAAAGAGGTCGACATGATCAACAATTTGCGCTGCATAACTAATGTGGTCGCGCAAAGCAATCGTTACTTCAGTAAGCCAGGCCCGTTGTTCCACTGACACCGCTCCGGAAATGTATCCGGCTGCTTCTAAATGAGGGATAACCATATCGGTTAATTCTTCCGGACTCAACTTCTTCATATAGTTCGCATTGATCCAGTTTAGCTTATCGACATCAAAAACGGCTGGATTCTTCGCAACCCTGTCCATCGAAAACTGTTCAATTAATTCTTGCTGCGAAAAAATTTCTTCTTCGCCCACCGGCGACCAGCCTAACAGGGCAAGAAAATTCACAATCGCTTCCGGCAAATAACCGAGCGCTCGATACTGTTCCACCGACGTAGCGCCATGTCGTTTACTCATTTTGCTGCGGTCTTTACCCAAGATTAACGATATATGGCCAAATTGCGGCACTTCAAACCCCAGGGCCTGATAAAGCAATATCTGCCGGGGCGTATTCGAAAGATGCTCCTCCGCCCGGATGACATGGGTAATTTTCATTAATGCGTCATCAATCACGACGGCGTAATTGTAAACCGGGATACCATCTGATTTCACAATGACAAAATCACCGACGCCATTGGAATCAAACACTACAGAACCACGAACCAAATCTTTAAAGGCAATTTCGACATTTGCCGGCACCCGGAAACGAACAGTCGGCTTCCGGCCTTCAGCAATAAAATTCGCTTCTTCTTCCGGACTCAAATTCCGACAACGACCTGAATAACACGGCATTTCGTTTTTAGCCATCAACGCCTGTCTTTCCGCTTCCAGTTCTTCGTCTGTACAATAACAATGATAGGCTTGACCGTTGGCCAGCAATTGTTCAGTATACTGCCGATAGATCGCCAATCTTTCCGTCTGGCGGTAAGGACCGTAAGGACCGCCAACATCCACACCTTCGTCCCAGGTAATGCCCAGCCAACGTAACGCGTCCTTAATATTTTCTTCCGATTCCTTGGTGGACCGCTCCAAGTCCGTGTCCTCAACCCGCAGAATTAACTTTCCACCCGCTTTACGAGCCAATAACCAATTAAACAGCGCTGACCGAGCCCCGCCAATATGAAATGGCCCCGTTGGACTCGGTGCAAAGCGCACCCTAACCTCCTGCATTGACATAACCAGGTATTCCTCCCTATTACACTGCTTTTCTTAATCACTCATTATATATAGTCCTATACTATCTATTCCTTGGCAGAAAATACTCATTGCTGCCTATCCAAGCTGTCAAGAACGCTTCAACAGGGAAACAACCGCCTGCGCAGCGATCCCTTCCCGTCGGCCCGTAAACCCAAGCCGTTCCGTCGTTGTCGCCTTAATATTAACCCGTTTTACCGTGACCTGCAAAGTTTTTGCAATCGTCTCGTTCATCATTGTGATATATGGGGCCAACTTTGGTTTTTCCGCAATAACCACGGCATCAATATTATTGACTTTCCAACCCTCGGCAATCAATAAATCGCGAACATGCGCCAACAATAGCAAACTGGAAATTCCCTTATACTGCATATCCGTATCGGGAAAATGCCTGCCAATATCGCCAAGTCCGGCCGCTCCAAGCATTGCATCCTGTATGGCATGCAACAAAACATCAGCATCCGAATGGCCATCCAAGCCCTGCTCGTATGGCACATCCACGCCGCCCAGAATTAATTTTCTTCCGTCAACCAAGCGATGAACATCATACCCTATTCCAATTCGATGTATCATATCGTAATCTTCCGCATTATCATCATTATCAAAGGGTACACCCCTCTCCGGCGACGATGTTTGCAGCAACGTTTCCCCTATGCATAAATCTTCCGGAGTTGTAACTTTAATATTAGAATAATTTCCTGTTACTATTTTCACCGGAATCCCTAATCGTTCCACCAGCGAAGAATCATCCGTTCCAAGAAAACTATCATTTTTTGCCTGTCGGTACGCCTGATACAAAATTGCTGCTTCAAATGCTTGGGGAGTCTGAACCGCCCATAAGCAGCTGCGATCCAGCGTCTCACAAACATATCCGTTTTCAGCGGCCCGCTTAACAGTGTCTTTAACGGGAACTGCTGCAATAGCAGCCCGAAATAACCGGGCCGCTTTAATCACTTCTTCAACTAAATCAGGTTCCGTCAACGGCCTGGCCCCATCATGAACCACAATAATGCCGTCTTGCTGATCCAGAGCTGCCAACGCATTGGCTATGGAGTGCTGCCGTTCAGACCCGCCCGCCACTACGTGCCATGGTTTGGATAGCTTCATAGCATTTAGCCATGCTTCCATTTGGGAAACTTCTGCCGGCGCGGCAACAACGACCAGACGATCAACCAGCGGACAGTCCGCAAAGGTTTGAACACTGTAACTAAATACCGGTTTTTTCAGCAAGGAAATAAATGCTTTGTTAATCCCGCGCCCCATCCGTTTTCCTTGTCCGGCTGCGGCAATAATTACTGATACCATAACACCCTGCACCTCTTCTATCCGATAGCTGATCATCCCTCTGGACAACTCTGTCCGCCCGTATGTTTTCTTACCTTGCAACACCGTAATCACATCGTTTTGAGTTTAGCAAAAATCATGCGCCCGGCAGCTGTTTGCAGAACAGAAGTTACCAGTACTTCTATCGTTTCGCCGACAAACTTTTTGCCTCCATCAACCACAATCATGGTTCCGTCATCAAGATAGGCAACACCTTGCCCGAATTCTTTACCATCTTTTACAATATGGACAACCATTTCTTCCCCTGGCAGTACAACCGGTTTAACCGCGTTCGATAATTCATTGATATTGAGGACGGACACACCCTGTAGTTCAGCAACCTTATTCAAATTATAATCATTGGTGATGATCTTTGCTTTTAAGACCTGCCCCAGTTTAACGAGCTTCGAATCCACCTCGGCAATATCGTCAAAATCCTTGTTGTTAATCTCTACTTTTACATCCAGCTCTTTTTGGATTCTCTGCAAAATGTCCAGCCCTCTTCGACCGCGATTACGCTTCAATAGGTCGGAAGAATCCGCTATATGCTGCAACTCTTCTAAAACAAACCCCGGAATAATCAAGGTTCCTTCTATAAAGCCACTTTTACATATATCTGCAATACGGCCATCAATAATGACACTCGTATCCAATATTTTATGATACTGGGATGTCGGCACTCTTTCTTTAAGCCGCTCTTTACCAATCCAAGGAAGGCGCGAAATCGCCGGCAACAGTTCTCCGTGTTTCTTAATCGCTACGCTAATACCTAAATAGCCTAAAACAATGCTTAATATTCCAGGAATATAACTGCCGATAATCGGAATAGATAAAAAAGCTGATCCCAATAAATTAGATATTATAAGTCCAATGGCCAAACCAACAGCTCCGGCCAATATATCATCAACCGGCATCTTGCTTAATCTCATTTCCATCCAATTCGTGATACGGCAAATGTACCGGATTAAAAAAGGAGCCATCAAATAGCCAACTGCTCCACCCACGGTTCCGCCAATAATGAAAGAAATTACAGTTGTCATGGTAATTCCAAAAAAACCAATTCGTAAAAAATCAACATTAATGACAGATGCCAGCAACGGAAAAAGCCGTTCCGTCATCATTAATCCACCAATTGCCGATAAAACCGTAATCACAAACAATAATGCTTTATTTAACAAAACTTCACCCCCTTTCTCCTTTAAAGCTAATTATATAAAACTTTGTGCACATCGGCAATATTGAGATTGTTTTTTGCAAAAATTAAAAACCCGGCTTTTGTCGGGCTTTATCTCGTTTACAAAACCTATAAACCCTACGCTGTCGTGTTGGAGTTAACAGGCTGTAAAACTCAAACTAAGTTGGCGCTAAGGTTTCAAAAGGGGTACAACGCCTTTTGAAACCAAGCCTCACTTATTGGCGACAGCGCACGTCGGCGGTGCACTTATGTACACAACTTTTTGCCGATGGAAATTATCTGTTGACAGGTTGATCGCGTTTATTCCGAGCCACAGGCTGCTGATCTTTTTTAAGAATTTTACAGTCTGCGCGCGGATACACTTTATACTTTCTGATGGACTTGGAAAATCCGGTTTACCGCGAACTTATGATGCACTGCACATTGATCTCTTTTACGGGTTTGAAGCTGTATAGCTTGAAGTTTTATTGTATTGTGAGGCATATAAAATCAATTGGACCTATCGTCAAAAACACGTTAGGAAACCGACGCGTTTTTAACGATAAGTCCAATTACTTGCTCCTCCATGCTGTTTGCATCTTTGCCGCAAGCCAGCACCAATTCACTGATTAATATCTGTCGGGCAATGTCCAAAAGACGTCTTTCGCCGGTCGATAATTTTTTTTCTTGATCTTGCAATATCAAATTTCTTACCACTTCGGCCACTTCAAAAATATCACCCGTTTTAATTTTGGCCAAATTACTATTAAACCTGCGGTTCCAATTTACATGAATAGGTTCGGGAGCCGACTGTAAAACATCCCATACTTTAGAAAGTTCCACTTGATCAATTACTTCGCGCAGCCCTATATTTTTCACCTTTTCCATAGGAATCATTACCCGCATGGCGCCATAAGGCATTGTCAGTACATAATAATTTTGCCGCGAACCTAATATTTCATGTTCTTCTATTGCCTCGATCACGCCAGCTCCATACATGGGATAAACCACTTTATCACCGACTGCCAACAATCACAAGACCCCCTTTAAAAGCAACGAAATCTATCACTTTTTGTTTTACACTACATTATTTGATTTTAACACACATATTACATTTTGTCAAAATATTGTATTTTATCATATGTTCCAATTGCTTGTCAATGATCAAGTTGAAAAAACAGAACCAACTCCAGAACCAAACACAACCGTTTCAACTTCATTATTGACACAACTAATAGCAGTTTATATAATTAAGGTCGAAGTGAGGTGTAAGTTAACGTGCATGATAAAAGTTGCCAAGATTTTCATAAGACCGTGGATAAATATTTAATCCGCCATCGTAGTATTTTAGATATCATGTCCAAGCATTTGGAAGCATCCGCCAGAGTGAATCGGGCTTTTGCCAAAGCGGTCACTGAATGTGGGTGCGTAAAAGTTACTGCTTCCCGCCAGCAAATCCCAATCGATGCAAATTACAGTGATTTACAGCAATATATGTCGTCTCACTTGTCCGGCGAGCCTTGCGCCTCCTGTAAAGAAATCTTAGCGAAAGAATTGGGACACTGTTTATTCTATTTCACGGCTATTTGCAATTTAGCAGGGCTTGATTTGCAAGATATAATGGAGGAAGAGCAAAAAAGAGTAAATACTCTGGGATTTTTCCATCTGTCATAATTTCGTCTATTTTTAAACATAAATACAATAAAACAACGGTCTCGAAAAGCCGCAAGGAAACTTGCGGCTTTTCGAGACCGTTGTTTTATGTCTATACAGCAAAATTTTACACTGAATCATCCAAAAAAACCTGCGCGCGCGCCCGCTTCAAATTATCTTTAATCAACTTGGCACGAACCTCCCCGATCCCTTCTACCGCATCAAGTTCCTCCAACGTAGCGTTCACAAGTTTGGGTAATGTTTGAAATCGGTCAACTAATTTATCAATAACCGCGAAGGGCAGCCGCCGGACTTTCAATAGCAAACGGTAACCACGGGGAATAACGGTTAAATCAATCACATTCGCCATAACACCATGACCTAATAGGCGGCAAATAGTGTATGGTTCCAAATTTTCGACCGGTAAAGCGTTCAATTGTTCCCTGATAGAATCAATCGTTTTGAAATCAGAGTGCAGACAATAATCTTTAAGCAAAAATTGAACATTGTCCACATTGGATATAATCTCTGTTTTTTGCATTCGAATTAAATGGCCCTCAGTCCCTAACTCAATAATATAATGGTCAATATCCTGCGAAATCCTCGCCACCTGCTCGGCACGAATGATCACATTGGCCACATCGCCCAAAGTAGCTAAATTTTCAAACTCCAAGGCGCTCAGCGTGTTTAGTTCCTTATGCAATACATTGCTGTATCTCTCAAGTGTCTGCACCGCTTGGTTCGAACTGTTTAGAATCGATCCGACATCCTTCAGCGTATAATGCAACGCTCCTAAATACAAAGATATAATATTTCTCCGTTGTGATATGGCAATCACCATGGCTCCAGTCTGCCTCGCTACCCGTTCTGCCGTGCGATGACGGGTGCCGGTCTCCGACGTAAAGATATTCGAATCAGGAACTAATTGCGCGTTCGCAAATAATATCTGTTTCAAATCACCGGAAAGAACAAGCGCGCCGTCCATTTTCGCCAACTCGTACAAACTGGATGGCGAATATTCACATTGTACGGGAAAACCGCCATCAACAACTGATAAGGATTGGGGGCTGCTGCCAATTAAAATCAATGCCCCCATTTTCGCTTTCAAAATATTCTCAAGGCCCTCGCGCAAAGGAGTTCCTACTGCCAAGGTTTTCATAGCCTTAATAAATCTTGCATCCCACAGCTGTCTATCTTTACCTTTTGTCATAGGAAAACCGCCTCCATTGCTTCCGTCAATTGATTGACTCCGATAATTTGCAGATCGGAGCGACGGATCTTCAGGCCTTTACTATTACCACCAGGAATAACAAACCGCTTGAAGCCCAATGTTGCCGCTTCAGCAATACGGGCATCCACCCTGGACACCATACGCACTTCCCCGGTTAATCCAATCTCCCCCATCACAACCGTCTGTTCGTGAACGATAATATTGCGGTAGCTGGAAATAAGAGCTAACGCGATGGCCAAATCAGTAGCAGGCTCCACGGTTTTGATGCCGCCAACCGCGTTGACGTATGCATCTTGGTCCGACAAGGCAAGCCCTACCCGTTTTTCTAAAACCGCCATAATCAACACAAGCCGGTTATAATCAAATCCGACCGCCATACGCCTTGGCATTCCAAAGCAGGTTTTACTCACCAACGCCTGAATTTCAAACAACAGAGGACGCATACCTTCCATGCCGGCAAGAACCACAGATCCCGGAACACCGTGCGGCCGCTCTGCCAGCAGTAGGGAAGAAGGATTATCAACCTGAACCAATCCGTTTTCTTCCATGGCAAAGATACCGCTTTCGCTCGTTGATCCGAACCTGTTTTTGATGGCTCGCAAAACTCGGAAAGTATAGCTTCGCTCTCCTTCCAGATAAAGAACAACATCCACCATATGTTCCAACAGCCTTGGTCCGGCAATGTTTCCTTCTTTCGTTACATGCCCAATAATCGCAACCGGAATACTGGTCCCTTTGGCAAACCGTAACAATTTTCCGGTTGATTCGCGAACCTGGCCCACACTCCCCGGCGCAGAAGGAATTTCCGGACTAAACATGGTCTGTATGGAATCAATCACGACCAAAGCGGGTTTCAATGTCGTCGCCTGCAAAATAATTTCATCCAAATTTGTTTCCGTCATAACCAATAGGCGTTTTTGCAACTCGCCAAGCCGTTCGGCCCGCATCTTTGTTTGTGCAGCGGATTCCTCACCGGAAACATACAACACATCACCATAATCACGGCTTACGCCGCTTGCAACTTGAAGCAACAAGGTTGACTTGCCAATACCCGGATCACCACCAATCAAAATCAATGATCCTGGAACAATCCCACCGCCCAAAACACGATCGACCTCATAAAGACCGGTATTCCGGCGCGGAACGCGGGAAGTATCGACTTCATCAATTGGTTGCGGTTTACTGCCACTGCCAACAGCAGCTTTACTTGTATGCGAGATGGTCACTTGTTCTTCAACCATGCTGTTCCATTCATCGCACCCAGGACAGTGCCCCAGCCATTTAGAGGAAATATAACCACAGGACTGACAAACAAATTGCAGTTTCGACTTGGCCAATTTGTAAAAACCCCTTCCCATTTCTCAGGAAAAAAGCACCCAGTATATACTGAGTGCTTTTTTCGCTGTTTTTCTGTTCATTTCCTGCCCAAGTGTTACCCAATATGCTATTTTTTCGCAAAAGTAAGTTTTCCACTTGGATCGACATCAACAATCACGGTGTCGTTGTCACCCAACTTCTTGCTCAACATCATTTCCGCAATGCGGTCTTCTACCATTTTTTGAATGGCCCTTCGCAATGGACGGGCGCCGTAAGCATAGTCTTTCCCCGCTTTCAGTAATTCAACCTTCGCGCCATCAGTCACGTCCATTGCCAAATGATTGGCCTGCAAAAGTTTTGCAACATCCTTCAACATAATATCCACGATTTGTTTTAATTCTTCATCCGACAGCCGGTCAAACACGATAATTTCATCTACGCGGTTCAAAAATTCCGGACGAAATGTCTTTTTTACTTCCTCCATAACACGGTTTTTCGCTGCATCTTCCTTATCTTTGCTATCCGAACTATCGGCTAAAAAGCCGAGCCCGGCACTGTCTTTCCGTAAATTTTGAGCGCCCACATTGGATGTCATAATAACCACTGTGTTCTTAAAATCCACCGTTCTTCCCTTACCATCCGTCAAGCGGCCATCTTCCAGGACTTGCAGTAGAATATTGAAAACATCGTGGTGCGCTTTTTCAATCTCATCCAGCAAAATGACCGAATACGGCTTCCGTCGCACAACATCTGTGAGTTGGCCGCCTTCTTCATAACCGACGTATCCAGGTGGAGCGCCTACCAATCTGGAAACGGTATGTTTTTCCATATACTCTGACATATCCAGACGGATCATTAAGTTTTCATCACCAAATAACGCTTCGGCCAAAGACCGGGCTAATTCCGTTTTTCCTACCCCGGTCGGTCCCAAGAAGATAAAGGATCCAATTGGCCGCTTCGGATCTTTTAACCCGATTCGCGCTCGGCGGACCGCCTTGGCGACGGCTTCCACGGCACTATGTTGTCCAATTACACGCTTGTGCAGCACTTCTTCCAAATGCAATAAGCGTTCTGATTCACTTTCCGTAAGTCGTTTTACAGGCACTCCAGTCCAACTGGCAACAATTTGCGCTATATCTTCCGCAGTGACTACACACCGTTCATTTCCCGGCTGTTTCATTTCTTTCTGTTTATTTTCCAGTTCGTCGCGGATTATGCGTTCATCATCGCGCAATTTGGCCGCTTGTTCATATTCTTGCGCTGCAATCGCCGCTTCTTTTTCCGTAATCACTTTTTGTAATCGCTTTTCAATCTCTTTTAAATCCGGCGGGGGTGAAAAAGCTGCCAACCTGGCACGCGATGCAGCTTCATCCATAAGGTCAATCGCTTTGTCCGGCAAAAAACGATCGGAAATATACCGATGGGAAAGATTTACGGCCGCTTCCAATGCCTCATCCGTGATTTTTGCACTGTGAAAAGCCTCGTACTTATCACGCAAACCACGTAGAATTTCGATTGCATCTTCGACCGTCGGTTCCCCGACCATCACCGTTTGAAACCGCCGTTCCAGCGCGGCATCCTTTTCGATATGCTTCTTGTATTCATCCAGCGTAGTCGCACCAACAACTTGCAATTCCCCTCTGGCCAACATTGGTTTTAAAATATTCGCAGCATCGATTGCCCCTTCTGCAGCCCCCGCTCCAATCAACGTGTGCAGCTCATCGATAAACAAAATCACATTCCCGGCTTGGCGAATTTCCTCCATTACCTTTTTCATCCGATCTTCAAATTCACCACGATATTTCGACCCGGCAACAACCGAGGCCATATTTAACGAAAAAATTCGCTTGCCCCGTAAAATCTCCGGGACTTTGTTATCAACAATCCGTTGTGCCAACCCTTCTGCGACCGCCGTTTTTCCAACACCCGGTTCACCGATTAAAACCGGGTTGTTTTTTGTCCGCCGGCAGAGAATTTGGATCACTCGTTGGATTTCGTTTTCCCGCCCAATCACCGGATCAATCTTGCCTTCTCGTGCCAGTTGGTTCAAATCCCGGCCAAAGTCATTTAAAAGCGGCGTCTTGGACTGTGATGCCCCTTGTTCAGGCATCTTTTTCATACCGGCCCCCTCACTCATCGACGGAGTGCCGCCCAGCAGTTCCATAACCCGGTGCTCAATTTCTGCCGGTTCAGCTCCCAAAGAATCAAAAACATAAGCGGACACACCTTCTGTTTCGCGGATTAACCCCAGTAAAAGGTGTTCAGTGCCAATGTATTTATGCCCAATTCGCTGGGCTTCCTCAGCAGCTAATTCAATAACTTTTTTGGCCCGTGGCGTATAGCCCAAACGATCCGAACCGCCATTGCCGCGGCCAACTATTTCTTCTACCTGTTCCCGGATTTTTGCCAGGTTGATATCAAGCGATCCTAATGCTTTGGCCGCTACACCTTCCCCTTCATGCACCAAGCCTAATAATATATGTTCGGTTCCTACATAATCATGGCCAAGTCGAATTGCCTCCTGCTGTGCCAAATAAAGTACATTTTGCGCCCGATCGGTAAACCGGTTAAACATTTCTCTACACCCCCTGCAATTTTTTTCGGATCACTTGAGCCCTTAATCGATCACGTCCCGGTGAATCAAGATCTTTTTGACCGCTAAGCCGTTGTAAAAAATTCGACCGGGTAGCAACCAACAGCTCATTAAATACCTGTTGCCCAATTTCTTCAATAATTTTCAAATCCGTACCCAGACGAACTTCACTCAGCAATGCCAATGCTTCCTGTCCGGAAATTTTACGCACATACCGTAAAATTCCATACGCCCTCCATACCCGGTCTTCCAAATCATCCTTTGAGCTTTTCAGAAGCGCATTTCGGGCTGTCCGTTCCTGGTTAACGATCTGCCGGGCTACGCTTTGCAGATTATCAATAATCTCCATTTCGTTATAGCCCAATGTTAGTTGATTGGATATTTGAAATATATTGCCCGTCGTTTCAGTGCCTTCACCGTACAAGCCGCGAACTGCCAATCCCAACTGCGTGGCAGCTGAAATCACCCGGTTAATTTGCCGGGTCAAAACCAATGCCGGTAAGTGGACCATCACGGAGGCCCGCAGTCCGGTTCCTAAGTTCGTCGGACAAGCCGTAAGGTAGCCCAAGCGGGCGTCAAAGGCAAATGTATGCCGGTCCTCTATACAATCATCAATCAAATTCGCTGTCTGTAATGCATTTTGGAGGTCAAGGCCAGATTGTAAACTCTGTATACGCAAATGGTCCTCCTCGTTGATCATCACACTGACTGCGGCATCTTCACGAATAATTAACGCCCGGTTAACCGGTTCTTGGATGAGATCATAGCTGACAACATGCTTTTCAACCAATACACGCCGTTCTACCGGTGACAAGTCAGCAATATCGACCCATTGATACCCCTTCCCGTCAATCCGGATTAAATCATCTACCGACGGCTGCAGTTCTCGAAGCACTGAAATACTTTTCGCGCTGTCCGCTTGGTTAGGGAAAGGAAGTTTCGCCAAATTTCTGGCCAGTCTTACCCTGCTGGACAAAACGATATCGGCCTCAGAACCACTGCCGCTCATCCATGGACTAAGCGATTGTTCCAAGATTTTATCTATATCTGCCACAATACACCTCACCCTTCCTCTTTCCGTGAAAGAAACTCCTTCTCCAGTGCTTTCACTTCATCACGAACCTTAGCAGCCAGTTCATATTCTTCCCTGCCTACATGCTGTTCCAATTGCTTGCGCAGGCGTTTTAACCGCTGTTCAACTTCCAACTGGACTCCAGCGCGTTTCGGTATTTTTCCGGTATGCATATTATTGCCATGAATCCTTCGCAACAAAGGTTCCAGTCGTTGCCCAAATGCTTGGTAACATACGCCGCAGCCCATTTTCCCATTACGGCTAAAATCACTGTATGCCATCCCGCAATTAGGGCAAAACACCTCGCCTTGCGGTACAGCTGACTCGGTAACAGCAACTTTGAACATTCCTTTCAGCAAGTCTTGCACAGAAAAACCCGGATTTGCCGAAAAACTGATTTCTCCTCCACTTTGCGCACATTGTTCGCAAAGATGTTTTTCGGTTTTTTCCTGATTATTTATTTCTGTGATATGCACAGAGGCGGGACGTTTTTTACAATTATCACATAGCATAACCATTCCCCCTATGAATAATGGGCTAAAGTAAGCAACAACGACTGCAGCACTTCAAACTGCTCCGGTATCTCCATTCGATCCTTCATGATCGCAAAAAACTTCTGCATCAAGGCGGCCTCTCGCCGGGTCAAACGTTGTTGCTGATACAATCTGGCAATAATATTTTCAATAGTGTCGGCAACAACCGGCGTTTTTCCTCTCCGTTCCCCTTGCTCTTCATACGGCGCAGCATGCGGCAATACCCGTATAACACGGATATACCCGCCGGAGCCTCTTCTGGATTCCACTAAAAAACCGCGTTCCACCGTAAAACGGGTATTCAAGACATAACTAATCTGTGACGGAGCGCAAGCTAACTCATCGGCCAGTTCATTGCGCTGCAGTAAAACATAATTATTGCTTTGTCCGGACAAGCGGGAAAGAATAAATCGTTCTATCAGATCGGCAATATTTCCCATAATTACACTCCTGCATTTTGAATTACTGTTTAATACTATTATATTTGACTTTTTGACTTTTAACAATAGAAAAATTCTTATAAAATTTTTAAAAAAATAGCGTGATTGGTTATACAATCCAGACTAGCCCTTATATAAACCGGCAGACGTTGATTTTTTCAAGTTCACAACGTCTGCCGGTTTTAACTTACAGTACCTGAACAACCAGAAATTTAAGGTATTCCGTTTCGGATGATGCCGGTAAAATCGGGTGGTCTTTTGCTTGCGTACGATATTCGACTTGCCGGATTTGCCGTTTTGCATCCTGAGCAGCATCATTCACAATAGCCCGAAACAAATCACGATCCATGTGGTAAGAGCAAGAGCAAGTAACCAAAAATCCACCCGGCCGAACCATCTTTAAACCGCGCAAATTAATCTCTTTATACCCTCTCGCTGCGCCTTCAATCGACGATCTGCTTTTTGTAAAGGCCGGCGGATCTAATATCACCACATCAAACAACCGCTGCTGATCAGACCAAGTCCGCAAAATATCGAAGGCATTGCCTACCTGGAACCGGCAAATTTCTTCAACTTGATTTAACCGTGCATTTTGCATAGCCAACTCAATTGCCTGTTCGGATATATCAACCGCTTCAACGCTCTTGGCTCCATACTTTGCCGCATGGACAGCAAATGAGCCGGTATGGCAAAAGCAATCCAGAACCGTCGCGCCTGGCATGATTGGCTGCAAAAAGGATCGATTTTCCCGTTGATCATAAAAAAAGCCTGTTTTTTGCCCATTTTCAATATCCGCATAAAACGGAAAACCGTTTTCCTTAACCGTGATGCAAGTCGGAAAATCTCCGTACAAATACCCTTTTTGCTGCGCCAGTCCTTCCAATTCCCGCACCGGAACATCATTCCGCTCAAAAATACCTTCCGGTTGGAACATTTCGGTCAACAAAGATACAATCATGTCTTTAAAACGGTCTATTCCCAAAGCCAACGTTTGAATTACCAGGTACGGACCAAACTTATCGACAATTAATCCGGGTAAAAAATCGGCTTCCCCGTAGATTAAGCGACAATAATCAGGCTCGGAAAGAAATTTTTTCCGATATTCCCATGCGGCCGCAATCTTACGTTGAAAAAAATCCCGATCAATTTCTTCCTGTGACCGCGTCAATAAACGAATAGTAATTTGTGAACGGCCATTCCAATAGCCCCGGCCAATAAACCGTTGGCGAAAATTATAAACATCAACAATATCTCCGGGTGACACCAAACCGTCCTCATAATCTATCTCTGTTTTGTATATCCAGGGGTGTCCGCTCTCAACACGATGATGAACCCCTTTTCGCAAAAATATTTTTCTTACCGAGCCCATTCTTTACCTCATTTCTCCTGTTTAATTTTGTTGCCAAACTGCACCCCAAAATCAAAACAGCGTTTCAATTCTTCTTCGCTGGCTTTCCACTGAAGAGACAATCCCGAAACTTCAAGAGTAATCGACGCCTGCGTCAAAGCCTCCTCGATTACCTTCTGCGAACCGCCGCCCCAGCCATAAGCGCCGAAAGCAGCCCCTAACTTGCCGGCAGGACGCAATCCTTTGATATAGGTGAGCAATCCGCCAATGGTTGCCAACGGTCCATTATTAATGGTAGATGATCCAATCAAAATACCTCGCGCTTCCAAAATAGCCTCGGCAATTTCGCTGCGTTCATTCATTGCCATCCGATAAAGTTTACCATCCACCCCTGTCTCGGCTATACCTTCTAAAATGCGCCTCGCCATCTCTTCCGTGCTGCCCCACATACTGTCGTACATGATCACCACTTTTTCCGTGTTATATCCGCTGCTCCATTGTGAATATTTTGCCATGATATCCTGAATATTGCTTCGCCAAACAATCCCATGGCTTGGCGCAATCATCCGGATCGGCAATTGCGAAATCGCCGGCAGCGCTTTCGCAATTAATTTTCCGAATGGCATTAAAATATTGGCGTAATATTTTCCCGCTTCATATAGCAAGTCGGTCAGATTATTTTCATCATCAAACCGTTTTGAAGTGCAAATATGCTGCCCAAAAGCATCATTAGAAAACAAAATACTTTCGCCGGTTAAAAATGATGCCATAGAATCCGGCCAATGGATCATTGGCAATGGGATAAATTGCAGGCTGTTATTCCCCAGCTGCAAACTATCGCCACTTTTTACAATTTGAAAATCGTATTCTTTGCCATAATATTTTAGTACTTCTTTTCGGCCATGTTCCGTCAAAACAACCTTTGCATTCGGCGCTTTTTCCATGATAACCGGCAAAGACCCGGAATGGTCCGGTTCAACATGGTTGACAATGATATAATCAATACGCGCAGGATCAACAATTTGAGCTACACGTGCCATTAGCTCGCCTGCAAACGGCGCTTTTACGGTGTCAACCAAACAAATCTTTTCATCCACAATCAAGTAGGAATTATACGTGACCCCCTTGGGAGTTGAATAGCCGTGAAAATCACGAAGATTCCAATCTACAGCACCAACATAGTATACTCCTTTTGCTAATTGTACGTTATGCATCCAATCGCCCCCATTGTGATACAAAATTCTTCTTTCATAACTATATTACCTCAACGCACGAAAAAAAAATAGATTTATTGGGTTCTCGATAAAAATTAATCAAAATACTCCAAAAAGCCATCTATACTACCTTGATGCGGAGCATGAAAAATATCACTTTACATTTAGAACAATACATCCTATAATAAGTCGTTACATGGTGAATAATTTAGAAAAGTCGATTATTTTGTGTTCTCTCTTAATCCTATACTTTACTAAAGGGGCGAGGTTCGATGAAATTGCTTGGCAAGCACCTTACCGTCGATATGTATGGTTGTCGTTTTGAAAATCTCAATAATCTTGAATTTATAAAAAATGCCATGATTGCTGCCATTAACGAAGCTAACATGACATTATTGGACTTTACTACCTACCAATTCCAACCACAAGGCTTAACAGCAATTGCGTTATTAGCAGAAAGCCATATGAGTATGCATACCTATCCGGAGTTAGGCTATGCCGCCGTCGATATATTTACCTGCGGCGACCATTGCCGCCCCGAACGCGCTGTCAAGGTACTGAAACGTTTTCTTAAGCCCGATAAAACCAAAACGACTCACATTAAACGCGGTGACTTTGGCTCTGAACGGGATATGAAACCAAAAATCAAAACAGGTATTGCGCCGCTTCGCCGCGTTCGGAATACGGGCATACGGGTTCTGAAGTTTTTTGCAAAACGAAAACAGTGATTGTTAAGGGGTTCTTGGCTTATTACGTCAAGAACCCCTATTTTTGCCCAATTAAAACTTTAGGCAATTATAGAGAAAAATTCATACTTTCTGATGGACTGAATAACAAAAAGCACCCAGTATAAACTGAGTGCTTTTACCTTTTAACCGGCGACTTCCTATCCTCCCAGGCCGTTTCCAGCCAAGTACTTTCGGCGTATGTGGGCTTAACTACTGTGTTCGGTATGGGAACAGGTGGATCCCCACAGCTATCGCCACCGGATCGTAAGACTGTTAGTACAATCCTTGTGAGACATACTGAACAGTCTGGTTGAGGTGAACATCTTAAAATTAAGTATGCTCCCTCAAAACTGGCACAGAAGAAATTGCGCATATAGGATGTTCTCGCTTAGCTCGAACTAAGCGACTCACACCAATCTCTTTGCTCGCTTTCGCTTGCCGAGATTGGGTTCACTGCTTAAAGTCAA
>Ga0316604_10001196_pt1 | contig 24192 bp, 20 predicted proteins | sample OWC_soil_day20_C_FD_207650 | JGI IMG/M metagenome (GOLD analysis project Ga0316604, IMG submission 207650) | Wetland soil microbial communities from Old Woman Creek delta, Ohio, United States - OWC_soil_day20_CT | ecosystem: Environmental > Terrestrial > Soil > Wetlands | place: USA: Ohio...
TCAAAGCCTTCGTTATCGAGGGAATGCCGGCGGAAGACGAGTTCTATGTGATCAAAATCGACATGAACGGTGTAACGATTGATCCGGCTCCGGCGGAAATTCTTGGCGGCTGCGGCAACTACGAGGCAATTAAGGTTTTGAGCGCAAAATATGGCGCAAAAGTTGGAATTGCACTGGCTGGTCCAGCCGGTGAATACCGATTGCCTTCTGCCAATATTTCGTTTAAGGATCCGGAAGGGAATATCCGCAGCGCCGGCCGCGGCGGTTTAGGCGCTGTCATGGGTTCCAAGAAAGTGAAAGCAGTCGTTATTGACGATACCGGGGCGCCGACCAGTGTTCCACTGGCAAAACCGGAAGAGTTCAAGGCGGCAGCCAAGGCGTTTGCCCAGGCTCTCATGAAACATCCGGTAACCGGCCAAGGGTTGGCTGCGTATGGAACCGATGTGTTGGTTAATATCATTAATGAAGCAGGCGGACTGCCGGCGAAAAACTTTACCACGGGCCGGATCGACTGGAATGATAAAATCAGCGGCGAGACGATGAACGCGACAATCACAGAACGCGGCGGCGAAGGAAAAGTCTCCCACGGCTGCCATGCCGGCTGCATTATGCGCTGTTCGCAATGGTATCCGGATAAAGAGGGCAAATACATTACGAGCGGTTTTGAATATGAAACAGTTTGGGCTTTGGGTGCGGATGCCTGCATCAAAGATTTGGACGAGATAGCATACATCGACCGTGCTATGGATGATGTCGGTGTCGATTCGATTGAAGTTTCCGTGGCGATCGCCACCGCGATGGGAGGCGGCTTGCTCCCCTGGGGCGACGGAAAAGCGACCTTGGATGCCGTGAAGCAAATTGCCACGCCGACTCCGCTGGGGCGGATCCTCGCCGGCGGCGCTGCCATCGTTGGCAAGCTCTGCGGCATGTTCCGGGTTCCGGTTGTGAAAGACCAGGCGATCCCGGCCTATGATCCGCGGGCGATCAAAGGGATTGGCCTGACCTATGCAACGACTCCGATGGGCGCTGACCATACTTCCGGCTATGCGATTGCGACGAACATACTGAAAATCGGCGGTTATGTAGATCCGCTCAAGAAAGAGGGACAGGTCGAATTATCCCGCAATTTGCAGATTGCCACCGCTGCGGTTGACAGCACAGGCATGTGCCTCTTCATTGCCTTTGCGATTTTAGACATTCCGGAAGGATTTAACGCATTGATCGATATGATCAATGCCCGGTACGGTTTGTCGCTCACAGCAGACGACGTGACGGCTCTCGGTAAATCCATTTTGAAGGTAGAGCGCGCTTTCAATGCGGCGGCTGGCTTTACGAACGCGCATGATCGCCTTCCTGAGTTTTTTGAATATGAACCGTGCCCTCCGCACAATGTCGTATGGGATTTCACTCCGGAAGAAATTGATGAGGTCTATAATTTCTAACCGTAATTAATGCTTATATAAGTGAGCCTTAGGTTCGGAGGGGGTTATTGCCCCCGCCGAACCCTTAGAGCGAACTTAGTTCGAGTGTTATAGCCTGTTGATCCCCGACCTAAGAGGGAGGGGTCTTACAGGCTGTTAACGAGATAAAAACAAAAAGAAAGGCGGTTGAAAAAGGGTAACTTTTTCAACCACCTGAAGCCGGGCGCTCTGCCCGGCTTCATTCAATATTAGCAGAAAAAATACGCAGATCGGTTTGAAAAAAGGGAAAATAGCAGCGGTCTGGCGAAAAAAACAGTATACAAAAATTTCTGCGGGAGGATTTAGTATGGCAGAGCGCGATAAGAAAACCATTGAAGTCAGGGGTTTTCTTCAATTGGATCAACTGTTTAAGAAACGCCGCTGGCCTGTTCCGTTAATCATCGAGCTGGAAAAGCCGATTACCGGTATTGAACTGGCTGGAAAACTTGAGATACCAACAGACGAAATCGAAATCATTTTTGTGAATGGTTTCGCCCAAGCTCCGCATTGCGTAATTCAGCCGGGGGACCGTGTGGCTTTTGTACCGCCGGGTTGTCCTGGACCGTACCGCATGGCTCTGGGTTTTTATGGGAAAAACCAGGATAACCAGTATAGTTTTATTTTGAAGGACAAAAAAGAAGAACCAGAGTAAAAGCGAACCGGCTATTGTCCGGAAGTTTTGCATCGGCAAGCTCGGAAGGGAGATGTTGTATGGTTATCGAAGTGCGGTTGTATGCTACGCTTAGGCGATACAAGCCGTCAATACCACATGGCGTGTTAACGCTTGATTTACCGGAGGCTGTTTCAGTAGCTGAACTGGTGGAACAACTGGAAATTGATCCGGTGGAGGTCCATATGGTCATGGTTAACGGAACCAGCAGTGATTTCGGCCGCATGCTGGCTGACGGTGATCGCGTTGGTTTTTTTCCGGCTGTAGGGGGAGGCTGATATGCCGGGAAAAGAGGAACTATCTTTAGAGTTATTGGCCGCAGGCAGAATGCCGGAACGCTATCAACGCAATAAAGGGACGATTGGTATTGACGGACAAATTCGGCTGCTCAAGGCGAAGGTAGCGATCGTTGGAGCGGGGGGATTAGGCGGAACCGTTATTGAATTGCTGGCCCGCGTGGGAGTCGGTTGTCTGCGTGTCATCGATGGCGATGCGTTTGCCGTCCATAATCTGAACCGCCAATTACTGTCGACGGAACAGAATCAGGGAAAAAACAAAGCGTATGCGGCAGCCGCCCGTGTTGCGCTTATTAACCAGGATGTGCGGGTGGAACCGGTTCCCTATATGCTGCAAGCCGATAATGCGGAAAAGTTATTACAGGACGTTGATGTTATCGTGGATGCTTTGGACAATGTTTCTGCCCGGTTGCTGTTAAACCAGGCGGCGCGCCGTTACGGCATCCCCTTGGTATATGCTGCGATTGCCGGGTTTACCGGGCAAGTTATGACGATTATGCCGGGCGATCAAGGATTGGAGCGAATCTATAAAAAACCGACAGCGTCCGATAAAGGGGTCGAAGTGATGCTCGGTAACCCTGCTGGTACGCCGGCTTTGGCAGCTTCCCTGCAGGTGCAGGAGGTTGTGAAAATTTTGACCGGCATCGGCGAACCCTTACGCAATAAATTATTATACTTTGATACGGAGATCAATGTTTTTGAAATCTTGACGTTGGCAGAGTGATCGCATCGGTAAGCCGCAACGGAACAGTTCATATAAAGCAACCCCTTAACCCGTTTGTACTGATGGGTTAAGGGGTTGCTTTATTATTTTTCCGTCAGCAATAATTTTACACCAAGGCCGAGATAGATTATTCCGCATAGTTTGTTGGTCATAGCGGAGGCCGTACGGTTTTCCCGCAGAAATTTAGTCATCCGTCCTGTCCGTTTTCCTTGCGCGATGCTGCGGCTTAAGATATAAATCGTATTGGGGCCGGGTGTGAGATTCAATATGATGCCGGCGATAAGGAAGATTTCAAAGTGCTGGATCCCTAACATGCATGTCACCCTTTCGGCAAAGTGGGATAATGTTTTTTGCATTATAGCATGAATGAGATAAGAAGACAACGTGACCAATGGTGTTTAATGATCTCTATCGATATTGTCAGAGCGGCGGTCATGATGGCAAGATTGCATAGTTAATATAAGTGAGCCTTAGGTTCGGCGGGGGTTATTGCCCCCGCCGAACCCTTAGAGCGAACTTAGTTCGAGTGTTATAGCCTGTTGATCCCCGACCTAAGAGGGCGGGGTCTTACAGGCTGTTAACGAGATAAATTCACAATATTATAAATAAATAAAAATTTTAAAGGATTTTTTAATAGAAAAACAGAAGGTATTATACATTTCGTAATTATCAGAACGTTGTATCGCATTGCGAAACACATTAAAAGAAATGGATGCGGACCGGGTACTTTTACTACGAAGAAGGGAGTGTGTGAAGATAAAAAGAAAGGGGGATTAATGGTTCGGAAACTTCTAATCGGCTGGGGAAATGGATTTTAGCGAGGATATTATACTATTGAGTTGGCAAAAAATGAGGAGTGATACAATGAATAAAGCGACAAAGTTTCGTTGGGTAATCGTTGTCATGATGTTTTTGATAAATTTCCTATCGTACATGGATAGGGTGAACTTATCGGTTGCTACTCCTTTTATTATGAATGAGTTTTCCTTTACGAAAATGGACATGGGCTTCCTGCAAACCATGTTTTTTCTCGGTTATGCTTTGATGCAAATTCCGGGAGGCATATTGGGGGAATATTTTGGCCCGCGCAAGGTTATTAGTTTAGGCGTTCTGTGGTGGTCGTTTTTTACCGGCCTAACCGCTGTCGCTAACAGTCTTATGAGTTTTGCTGCGATCCGGTTTTTGTTTGGCATGGGCGAAGGACCCATTCCACCGACCTTAAATACCGCAGTGTACCGTTGGTTCAGCAAGTCGGAAAAAGCTACGGCGTACTCGACTGCGTTGGGCGGCGCCTTTATTGGTCCGGTGTTTGGTCCGGCGATCGTAGTGGCGATTATGATGGCATTCGGTTGGCGGGCGGTATTTATCAGTTTTGGTGTTGCCGGGGCGGTGCTTGCCCTTGGTTGGTATTATCTGGTTAAAGATTCGCCTCGCCAAAGCCCGTTTGTAAACCAGGCTGAAATAGACCATATTGAAGCTGGTATGGAAATTGTGGAAGAGAAGAAGGAGATGGCGCCTTGGAAGAGCTTTATGGCGTCTTCTCAATTTTGGGCCATTGGGCTGCAATACTTTATTACCGACTATATCATGTTTGTGTTTTTGGCTTGGCTGCCGATGTACTTAATGGAAGCGCAAGGTTTTTCCCTGCAAAAAATGGGTTTTGCAGCAGCGTTTCCCTGGGCGGCACTTTGTGCCGTAGTAATCGCTACCGGATTTCTCAGCGACAAATTGATCTCCATGGGCCTTTCGAAACATAAAGCGCGGACGGTATTTGGCGCAGTCGGCTTGATTTGTTGTTCGGTTTTTCTGTATTTGGGAGCAGTAGCGACAACGCCGTGGATGAATGTGTTGTGGCTTACATTGTCGCTGGGGTCGTTAGGCTTTACCTTTAGCGCTTCTTGGGCGGCGGCAACCGACATTGGCGGCCGGTTTACCGGCTCCGTTTCCGGGTGGATGAATTTCTGGGGCAATATTGGCGGAGTTCTCGCTCCTCTGGTAACGGCTTGGATAGCCACGCACTTCGGTTGGCAGGCTGCGATCCTGTTGACGGCGGCGTCTGCGGTTGTAGGGATTATTGCCTGGATCTTTGTAAAACCGGATGTTCCGCTGGTTTTGAAAACGGGTGTAGAAGGAGAGCAGAAGGCGCTGTAGAAGGCAGCAAACTTGTTGCAATACATTTTTTTTGGGTGCCGCAGCCTGTAAATCTTCGTTGTTAGCTGTTAACAGTTAGGGCTTTACAGGCTGTGATTCAACGGAAGCATAGACTTTGTTGAAACGGGTGGCAGGAGAGTGTACAATTATAGGTAACTGGGTATGGACGCGAAAACAAATATGGGAATTTTTTAAGGAGGAACCAAGATGAATTTTATTAATTTCCCGGAGGTACACGTAGTAATCGAGGGAGCGGAAAATATTCGTTTCCCTAAAATGATGAAAATAAAACAAATTTATGATTCCAATAAAATTGAAGACCTGTCAGCTTGGACCGCCAAAGAAATGAAAGAAAATATTCAGAACAAGGAAGCGTACAAGGACAAAAGAATTTGTATCACTGTAGGAAGCCGCGGCATCCCTCATCTGGACAGCATTGTAAAAACGGTTGTCGATCAACTGAAGTCGTGGGGGGCGAAGCCGTTTGTTATTCCGGCTATGGGCAGCCACGGCGGCGCTACTGCGGAAGGGCAGAGAGAATTGATTGCCGGCTATCATATTACGGAAGAGAGCGTAGGCGCGCCTATTTTATCGTCTATGGAAACGGTGCAAATCGGCGAATTGGATGACGGAACCCCGGTGTATTGCGATAAGTTTGCCTATGAGTCGGATGGGATCGTTGTATTGAACAAGGTTAAGCCGCACACGGATTTCCGGGGCAAGCATGAGAGCGGTATGGCAAAAATGATGGCGATCGGTCTTGCCAAGCATAAAGGAGCCTCCATGTTCCATATGAAAGGGTTCCCCACCTTTGCCGACCGTATTCCGAAAGTCTGTGAAGTGTTTTTAAAAAACGCGCCGGTAGCTTTTGGGGTCGGTATTGTTCAAAATGCGTATGATGAAATCAGCGAACTGGAAGTGATGGAAAAAGAACGTATCATGGAAAGAGATGCCGCGTTGTTGGAGATTGCGAAGGACAAGGTCGCGAAATTCAAGATCCCGCAGATTGATGTTCTCATCATCGACGAAATTGGCAAAAACATCAGCGGAAACGGCCACGACCCGAATATAACCGGCCGGAGCAACTCCAGCGGCTTCGAGAGCGTGTTGGATTTGAAAAAAATGTTTATTCGCAGCGTTGCGGAAGAAAGCCACCATAATGGCTGTGGGTTGGCTATGGCTGATGTTACGACGTTACGATGTGTGCGGTCGGTTGATTTTGATGCCACTTGGACGAATGTAGTTACGGCAACGATGCTGAATGGCGGGCGGATCCCCGTTTATATGAATAATGACAGGGAGGCTCTTTTGGTTGCCATCCGCACCTGTACCAACATCGATTTTGATAAGGTTAAAGTTGTGCGGATTAAGAATACCTTATGCATGGAAGAAATTGAAGTCTCGGAGAGCTTGTATGAGGAGTGCCAGGCCAGAAACGATATTGAAATTATTAGTGAGCCTTACGCTATCAAGTTTGATAGCGACGGCTATATGGTTTAAAGTAAGGACAGCGTAAGACGAAATTATCCAGAAAGGGTGACAGAATGAGGAGCGACGTTGTATTAAAAGGTTCGACGCGGGCCTCGACGAGAGCAGCCTGTTATAGCATGGGCTATGCTCCGGAGGAATTGGAAAAACCGTTAATCGGGATTGTGAACTCTTTCAATGAGATTATTCCCGGCCATAGCCATCTGAGGGAAATTGCCGACGCTGTAAAAAGCGGCGTGACCGCTGCCGGCGGAACCCCCATGGAGTTTCCGTCGATAGGGATTGGCGATTGCTTTGCCATGGGCCATGTGGGAATGAAGTATTCTCTGGCCAGCCGGGAATTGATTGCTGATTCTTGTGAAGCAGTAGTCATGGCGTACAGCTTTGATGGGTTGGTTTTTATTCCGAATTGCGACAAGATTGTTCCCGGAATGTTGATGGCGGCTGCCCGGTTGAATATTCCCAGCATTTTTATCAGCGGCGGACCGATGTTGGCAGGTCGTTACAAAGGCCGGAACATCGATATTATTACCGTGTTGGAAGGAGCCGGCCGGTATGAAGGCGGACATATCACCGCAGAAGAATTTGCCGGATTAGAAAAGGCAGGCTGCCCCACTTGCGGGTCGTGCGCCGGCCTATTCACCGCGAATACGATGAATTGCTTGACGGAAGTCATGGGTATGGCGTTGCCGGGCAATGGGACAATCCCGGCAGTATTCGGCGACCGGAAAATTTTGGCGAAACGGGCTGGCAAGGCTATCCTGGATTTGGTGCGCAACGATATCAAACCGTTGGATATTATGACCGCCAAAGCATTTGAGAACGCGATTGCGGTAGACATGGCGATCGGCGGGTCCACAAATACGGTCTTGCATTTGCCGGCGATTGCGCATGAAGCCGGGATCAAACTGTCATTGGATATGTTTGAACAAATGAGTGAAAAAACACCGTATCTCACCAAACTGAGTCCGGGCGGAACGCATTACATGCAAGACTTGAACGAAGCCGGGGGGATTCCGGCGGTTATGAATGAACTGAGCAAAATTGGTGTGATCCATACGGATGCCAAGACGGTAACCGGAACGGTAGCCGACCGGATCCGGGATGCAGTGATTGAGCGGCCGGAGGTGATCCACAGCGTGGATGCTCCGTATCGTTCCACCGGCGGCATTGCTATTTTGTCCGGCAATATTGCTCCCGACGGAGCCGTCGTGAAGGAGAGCGCCGTAGCGGAGGATATGTTGTTTTTTGAAGGACCGGCGCGCGTGTTTGATTCGGAAGAAACGGCAAGCCAAGCTTTGCTGGCTAAAAAGATCAAAGATGGGGAAGTTGTTGTCATCCGTTATGAAGGGCCCAAAGGCGGCCCGGGGATGCAGGAGATGCTAAATCCTACGGCCGTGATTGTAGGCATGGGACTTAAGGTCGCCCTGCTTACTGACGGCCGTTTCAGCGGTGCGACAAGAGGCGCTTGTGTGGGCCACGTTTCGCCGGAGGCCGCAGCCGGCGGGCCGATTGCTTTGATCCGGGAAGGCGATCCGATTACCATCGACATTCCAAATCGGAAGGTTACGTTGAATGTCAGTGAAGCGGAGATGGCAAGCAGGAAAGCCGCTTGGGTGCAACCTCCCCCTAAGATTACGAAAGGCTATTTAGCCCGTTATGCCAAAGCGGTTACATCGGCAAATACGGGAGCGATAGTCGAATAAATTAGGTAAAATACTATATTTTCCCGATGGAATCAATAAATCAAAGGCTGTGGAATTAATGTGTGTTCCATAGCCTTTGATTTTGCGTGTGGTTTTTGCATGAAACTATAACAAACAATAAATTCATGATATACTTTTAACGAAGAACGAGCACGGAAAGGGTAAGAAGAAGATAACGATGAAACCATCTGTTTATGGATTAACCTTGGACCAACTGATTGCGTGGGTGATTGGGAAGGGTCATAAAAAATCGCGCGCGCTGCAAGTCTGGGATTGGCTATACCGAAAGCGGGCAGTGAATTTTTCTGCGATGAACGATGTAAACAGCGATTGTGTTGAAGTGTTGCAGAACCATTTTGGTATTCAAACTTTGCAAGAACATTGCCGGCAAGAAGCAATGGACGGAACGATTAAGTTTTTGTTTAAACTAGCCGATGGCCATTTAATAGAAACCGTATTGATGAACCATAAATTTGGCATATCGGTTTGCGTCACCACACAAGTTGGTTGTAATATGGGCTGCAGCTTTTGCGCCAGTGGCTTGTTGAGGAAAGAACGTGATTTATCCAGTGCGGAAATCGTGGAACAAATTCTGAAAGTCCAGCAGTATCTGGATGACAGGCAACAGGGCGAGATGGTAAGCCACGTTGTCGTGATGGGAATTGGTGAGCCGTTGGATAATTTTGAAAATATGACCAATTTTTTGCGTATCGTTCAGCACCATAAAGGACTGGCGATTGGACCGCGGCATATCACGGTGTCAACCAGCGGCCTTGCCGATAAAATTGTTGAATTTGTCGATACCGGCTTAAGCGTGAACCTGGCAATCTCACTGCATGCGCCTAACAATGAACAGCGTACACAACTCATGAAAATAAACCGTGCTTTTCCCATTGAAAAAATAATGCAATCAGTTGACTATTATTTGGAGAACACGAACAGAAAGATTACATTGGAATATATATTGCTGAAAAACATCAATGACCAGAGGGAGCATGCCCTGCAGCTTGCGGAGTTAGTCGGTGAACGGCGGCAGCGGGTCAATGTGAATTTGATTCCGTACAATCCAGTAGAAGAGCATGCGCATTTTCAACGAAGCGAAAAAGAAACGATGTTATTATTTTACGATGTGTTAAAAAAACAAGGCGTTCGCTGCGGCATTCGCCTTGAACACGGCGGGGATATTGATGCCGCCTGCGGGCAATTGAGAAGCAAGCAGCTAAAACTGGGAAAATGAGCTTGGAGGACGGTCTGAGCATGCGTTTCGGAACGATTTTCACTCTTGCGTGCGCTGCTTTTTTGAGAATAGATGGAAAGGTGCAGTATTTATGCTGGGTTATTTGCTAGTGGGGGTTTCACTTGGTTTATCATCGGGCTTTGCCCCGGGACCGCTGTTTGCGATGGTTATTTCGCAAACGATGAAATATGGTGTCAAAGAAGGCGTTAAAACCGCTTTTTCACCCATCATTACGGACTTGCCGATTATTATCTTGTCGACGTTTTTTTTATCCCGTATTTATGAATACAAAGCCGTTTTGGGTTTCATTTCGATTGCCGGCGGATTGCTGTTGACTTATCTTGCCTATGAAAATATGAAGATCAACCAAGTGAATTGCGGGTCCATTGAGCAGGAAAAAAGCAATTCCGTAGCAAAGGGAGCCGTTGTCAATGCGCTGAGCCCGCACCCGTATTTGTTTTGGATCACGGTAGGGAGTCCGATGATTTTGGATGCCTATATGCAAGGGCTTTTTTATTCGATTTGTTTTGTCAGTAGTTTTTATGTTTCCCTTATTGGGGCAAAAATTATCATAGCGGTTGTTGTCAATCGTTCCCGCAATTTTTTACAAGGCAAAACCTATATCTACCTAATGAAATTATTAGGCTTGTTGTTGTTTGTTTTTGCTATTGTTCTTTTCTATGAAGGCTGGAAATTAATTAGGGTTTAAAATATAAATTTCGAATAAGCTTGAAACGTTTGGCAACAGTAACTAAGAATAGGAATCAATAGGCAATAGAAACGGGTTAAAGGGTTATTATCTTAATTGTAGAATATTGTAATTTGACATGACTTTTGTTTTGTAGCGCAAAATATACATAGGCTGCAAGGAATGAGTAAGAAGGGACTTGGGTTGTGATTACGCAGAGTACGTTATGGATCAGTGTTTTGCTTATTGCCAGCGTGATGAACGCTTTTTTTGCTGTTTATGCCTGGCATCATCGGCGCAGTAAGATTGGCGCCATTCCGTATATTGGGATTGTCTTGTCGCTTACCTTTTACTCACTAGGTTACGCTTTCGAAATAAACAGTTCGACGTTGGAAGGCGTTATTTTTTGGCTCAGGGTGGAATACCTTGGTGTTTCGTTTTTTCCGGCATTGTGGTTGGTTCTTGTCTTCGAATATATTGGCGCAGACAAACTGTTAAACCGCACCTTGGTGGCCGCTTTGTTTATCATACCGGTAATCACGCTTATTTTGCACTATACTAATTCTGCCCATCATTTATTTTACAAAGAAATATTGCTGGAAACTAAAGGAGAATTTTCTATCGCGGTCCTCACGAAGGGATTGTGGTATTGGATCCACTTGGCATATACTTATTTTTCATTAATTTACGGTAACCTTTTGCTGATGCAAACATACCGCAGAGTGGCTGCTTCCTATAAGTTGCAGGTTGTTTGTATGATGGCTGGTTCCCTGCTTCCCTTGGCGGGCAACTTTATTTATTTGGCAGGGTATAGTCCGTGGGGGATTGATTTAAGTCCGTTTATGATTGCCTTTTCAAGCCCTTTATACGCTTGGGGGTTGTTTCAATTCCGGCTCTTTGATTTGGTTCCAATCGCCAGGGATAAGGTGTTTGAAGGTATCCGCGAAGGGGTCATTGTACTCGACGAGAAGAACCGCCTCGCCGATTTTAATCCGGCGGCCCAGCTTGTTTTTCCGCAGTTGACCGCATCTGTTATTGGCCAGCCGATTGATGAGCTCGTAACCCATGAGGAATTTATCCGCCATATCTTATTCGATACACTTGAATTTGAGATTGAAACGACAGCGGAAAATGATCCGCGCCATTTTCATTCCCGTGTTTCAACGGTTGCGACCCGGCGGGGAATTGTCATAGGCAAAACGATCGTTTTACATGATATAACCGAACGTATTCGTTTGCTGGAAAAGCTGCGTTCGTTGGCGATGATTGACGAAACTACACAGATTTATAATCGCAGAAAGTTTACCCAAGCAAGCCGTCAGGAAATTTTACAAGCTAAAGCATCGAAAAAATCGATTGCGATCCTCTTTTTTGATATCGATTTTTTTAAAAGAATTAATGACAACTATGGCCATGCGGTAGGTGATTTGATGCTGTATACTATTGCCCAAAAGTGCAGAGAAAACCTGCGCCCGACCGATATATTCGCCCGTTATGGCGGTGAAGAATTCGCCATCTGTTTGGTCAATTCTACGGATGAGGAAGCGTATGACATTGCTGAACGATTGCGGTTAGTGATTGCTGATATTTCTGTCCGTGTAGAAGACCGGCAACTTTCTGTTACTGCCAGCTTTGGCGTAACGGCAACAGCGGACGCGGAAAATGCTGATTTAGACCAGTTGTTAAAAGAAGCCGATACGGCTCTTTATGCCGCCAAACAAGCCGGCAGAGATTGTGTGGTTTTATATCAACAACAGCAGCATGTTAATGTCATATAATCGGTATAAGTATTGCCAAGTTGCAGAACAATTTAACAATATGGCTGTTTTTCAAGAATAATCGACAAATGCGGCCGTTTTTGCTATTATTATTTTTGAATAAAAGTAAAATTGCCTCAAAGGATAAAATAGTTTGAAACAGGAGATTTATGGAATGAAAATTGCTACCCCTTACTATCTCATTGATGAGAAAAAGCTATTGCGTAATATGCAGATTATTCAGCAGGTGCGGCAGATTTCCGGAGCGAAGTCCTTACTGGCGTTAAAATGTTTCTCTACCTGGTGTGTATTTGATTTAATGAAACAATATATGGATGGCACAACTTCCAGCTCCCTTTTCGAAGCGCGTTTGGGTTTTGAAAAATTCGGCAAGGAGACCCATGCTTACTGTGTCGGTTATTCGCAGGAAGATGTTCTTGCAGTAACTCAATTTGCCGATAAGATCATTTTTAATTCCGTTTCCCAACTGGATCGTTATTATGATATCGTTAAGTCGGCAAAACTCGGCTTGCGCGTTAATCCGCAAATCAGTTATTCCCACTTCGATCTGGCCGATCCGGCTCGTAAGAACTCCCGGTTGGGAGTGACTGATAAGGATGCGCTGCGAGCGCAACTCTCCCGACTCAGCGGATTGATGTTTCATTATAATTGTGAAAACGATGATATTGCCGCGGTTTCCCGGCAATTGGACGTGATTGCCGATAATTATGGCGATATGATCAAGCAATTGGATTGGATCAGTCTCGGCGGCGGCTATTATTTTACCAAAGAAGGCTTTCCGGTCGAACAGTTCAGCAAAAAGTTGGCGGAATTTGCTAACGCGTTTGATGTGCAAATTTATTTGGAGCCCGGGGAGAGTGCGATTACCGGTTGTGCCGAATTAGTGACCAGTGTGGTTGATTTGGTCCATAATGAGCTGGACATTGCGATTGTCGATGCTTCCGTCGAAGCGCATATGCTGGATTTGCTGATTTATCGCCTTTCAGCTAAAATGGAAAATAGCGAGAGTGCCTCTCATCACTATATGGTTGCCGGACGATCTTGCTTGGCAGGCGATGTGTTTGGAACCTTTCCATTTAAAGAAAAATTGGAAGTCGGCAGCGAAATTCGTTTTGCCGATGCTGCTGGTTATACGATGGTAAAGAAAAATTGGTTTAACGGATTGCAAATGCCGTCTATCGTTGTTCGCAGGCTGGATGGTACCGTAGAGATAATCCGGCAGTTTGATTACTCAGATTTTGTGAATAACTTATCATAGCGTATAGTGAACTAAAAGGAGGAAAAAAATGAAAAAAAATGTGTTGATTCTCGGGGCCGGAGGAGTGGCTCACGTCGTTGCGCACAAATGTGCGATGAACAATGATGTATTAGGTGATATCTGCATCGCGTCACGAACGCAAAAAAAGTGTGACGCAATTATTGAGAGCGTGGTGCGGAAAAATCATTTAAAAGATTCTTCGAAGAAATTGTATTCGCGCCAAGTGAATGCTTTAGATATTCCGGCTGTTGTACAGTTAATCAAGGATACGCAGTCGGAAATTGTAATAAATGTAGGACAATCCTATATCAATATGTCAGTATTGGAAGCATGTATCGAAGCCGGAGCCGTGTACATGGATACGGCGATCCACGAGGATCCGGAAAAGGTATGTGAAAATCCACCCTGGTATGCCAATTACGAGTGGAAACGCAAAGACCGCTGCGCAGAAAAAGGCGTGACTGCTATTTTGGGGATTGGCTTTGATCCCGGGGTGGTAAATGCCTGGTGTGCGCTGGCCCAGAAAAAATATTTCGATACGATTGACACGATTGATATCCTGGATGTAAATGCCGGCAGCCATGGAAAGTATTTTGCCACCAATTTCGATCCGGAAATTAACTTCCGGGAATTCAAAAAAGTCTGGACTTGGATTAACCGCAAGTGGGTATTGCAAAAAGTTCATTCGATCAGAGTGGATTATGATTTTCCCGTTGTTGGGACACAGCCGGTCTATTTAACCGGGCACGACGAATTGCACTCTCTCTCGAAAAATATTGATGCCAATTCGATCCGTTTCTGGATGGGTTTTGGCGATCATTATTTGAATGTGTTCTCCGTTTTGTCCAATCTGGGGCTTCTTTCGGAAAAACCGGTAAAAGTTTCTGAAGGGGTGGAAATTGCTCCGCTCAAGGTGCTAAAAGCATTGTTGCCGGATCCGTCTTCATTGGCGCCGGGCTATACCGGTAAAACCTGCATCGGCAATTTCATCCGCGGGACTAAGGATAACCGGGAGAAAGAAATTTTTATTTATAATGTTTGCGACCACGCCGAATGCTATAAGGAAGTGGAAGCGCAGGCGATTAGCTATACTGCCGGCGTTCCGCCGGTGGCTGCCGCTATTTTGGTTGCGCGCGGTGAGTGGGATGTGAAAAAGATGGTGAATGTAGAAGAATTGGATCCTCAGCCATTTATTGCCTTGCTGGATACGATGGGCTTACCGACAGAAGTGATTGAAGCGCCTGTAAGGTTCGACGTTCCCGTTATCGAAGCGTTGGAAACCGTTTAATAAAGAATTGGAAATTAAGAAACAGACAAAATCCTGCAAGCTTGTACAAGCTTGCAGGATTTTGTCTGTTTTCATAGGAATATATACTAAAACCGGATTCAGGCCTTATTGTTCTGCTTTTGCTACAGTCGTGTCAGGAAAATACCGGTACTGCAAGATGACAAACGAACTGCGGGGAGAGAGGACGCGAACGAATATGCATATCATAAAAAAGTTTAAGCAAGTTTTCAAAAAACAGCCGGAATTAAAGCCTATTGCAGTTGAGGCCAGTTTATCTGCTGTGTTGCCGGAAACGCCCGTGGCAGAATGTCCGGAAAGAGAGATCAATCATTGGTTGAAAAAAGAAATTTCTCTGAGCAAGCAGGATAAACAACCGAATGGTTTGCTGCGGTTTATTCGTTATATATCAGTAGAGGTGGAAGAAAATAATTTAATAAAAATAAAGGTAATGAGCCGTTTTTATATCCCATTATACGTTGAAGCCCAAATAACGGATTTTTGGCATGACCACAAAACCTCCACCCTGGTATTGCGGTTAAAGGCGGTTCATGTGTCGGAAGTCACTTTGCTGCCGCAATTTCTTTCTCAGCGGCTTATGTATATTGTCATGAGCTTGATCGGGTTCTTTTTTAATCCGATTTTAGTGCGTGAAGGGATGTTTTTGCGTATTTACAGTGATTCCATGATCCTCGATATGCATGAATACCTGAAGGTCTGCTCCTATCCTCCGATGGCCCAATACTTACGGAATCAAGAGAACCAACTGCAATACAATTTTTTTGTGATTGATGCGAAGACCAGCCAGGGAATTTTAAAGTTGGATATCCATGCGGTCTCTTCTGAGGGACGGGAGAAGATTAGAAAGAGTACGACTTCAACGGTTGCCGACGAAAAATCCCACGTTTTTGATTTCACGGATATGTGGCAATTATCGCTGGTTGCGCTTCTGGTCTCCGTTTCTTTTGTTCTAATTCGACCGTATTTGGTGTTTAATTATGAAAAAGTATCCTTATCATGGTCGTTCTTTTCTACTTTGGTTATTTTTATAGCCAGTTTGATGATTATGAATATCGGCCGTTGGCTGTACCAATTGCGGTTAAAGTTGAAAAAAGAGCACCAGAGCACGGAATTTCAGGCCGCGGAGGTCCAGTATCAGATCGGAAGACTGAAAAGGGATATTTGGCTTGAGATGAACCGGATCAAAAAAGAACATTCGCCGGCCGATGATGTGGAAAAACAATTGTTCAACGCCAGCCTGTATCGGAGAAAGGCGCAGTACCGCCAAAAAAAATTGGACCTTTTGCATCGGGAAATAAAACTAAAATATGGACTTGCATATTTGGTGACCGTGGTTAGTGAATTTGTGGCATATAAGATATACGGAGTTCCGTAATATTGGCGAAAAATAAATAACCAGTCCGCCGGCAAAAAATCCGTTGGACTGGTTGTTAGGTTAAAATGAGGATATTATCTCGTTAACAGCCTGTAATACCCCGCCCTCTTAGGTCGGGGATCAACAGGCTATAACACTCGAAACCCTAAAGGGAAACTTCGGCTTCGCGAAATCAAAGATTTCGAGCCTCAGTCTTAAGTTCGCTCTAAGGGCTCGGCGGGGGCAATACCCCCCTCCGAACCTAAGGCTCACTTATATTACTGGTGGAACCAGATGTGTTTCAGAAGGACTTTCAGTAAAGCTGTTACCGGCACCGCCAGGATCAAGCCGGCTACACCAAATAACTGGCCGCCGACTAACAAACTAATGATGATAATGGCTGGGTGCAGGGCGATTGTATGGCCCATTACTTTGGGGACGACAATGTTATTTTCAACCTGATGAATGATGATGAAAAACAGCAGTACTTTGAGGGACAAGGTAGGTGAAATTAAATACGCCAGTAAGATAGCCGGCACGGCGCCGATAATCGGGCCGATGATCGGGATAGATTCGGTCAATGTTGCCAATAGGCCCAAAACCAGCGGATATCCTACGTTTAAAAAGTACATTCCGCAGAAAACCATCGCGCCAATGACGATACTGACGATGAATTGCCCCCGGATATAGCCGCTGATGACATTGGCCATTTCGTCAATCACTGCGGCGACTTTGTCCCGGTTTTTTACTTTGAAGATTGTCAGGAAGGATCCCCGTAATAGTTGCCAGTCTTTCAAAAAATAATACGTTAATATTGGTACAACAACCAACTCTATGGTGCGGGTTGCGAAGGTTATGATCGAACTCGCCGCCCCGCTGGCTAATTTCGGCAATATCGCAGCGATGTTTGTTGTGATTTGTTCAATCATGGCGGCAAACCGCGTAGGAACGGTTACTTCATTCAGAATACTGCCAAAACTCGATATTACTTTATCAAATTTATCCATTAACGCCGGCAAGTCAAGAACAAATTTATTGAATTCATGGATAAACGGCAATACTACAAAAGTGACTGCGATTCCCAGCAATAATATGAAACATGAAAAGGCTAAAAAAATAGCGGTACCTTTTGTGATACGCCAATTCATCGATGGAAACCGCAGCCGGCAAAAATAATTCACCAGGGGATTTAGGATGAAAGTTAGCACGATGGCCGTAATGACAGGCAATAAAACGGAGGTAACCTGACTGGCTACATACAGCGAAAGCAAAACGATTCCAATTTTCATCCAGTTATCAAACAATCTCGACATAATAGGTCTCCTACTCTTTGGTATTTTATTATAATCTGATGATAATGCATATTTCTTTTATCATAGAGGCTTCGGCAGGGCAGCGTCAATACCCTGCCAAACTATGCAAAGGAGAAAGATGTAAAAGGGATGAGGGTGGTTTTTTATGACAAAAGAAACGCAACAGGAAGAAAAACGACGGTTACGCCGTCTTTTGCTGGAAAAACGGCGCAGCCTTACCGCTGCGGAAATTGAAGGTAAAAGCCAAAAAATTGCTGATTATTTTATGGCCTGGGCAGGCTATCAGCAAAGCCAAACGATCATGCTTTACCTGGCTATGCCGGATGAGGCGCAGACGGACCTTCTGCTTTCGGATGCTTTGCGTCAGGGTAAGCGAGTCTGTGTCCCGTTGCTGGGAGAAAAATACGGGGAAATGGCTGCCGCTGAAATTACCACAGTGGATGACCTGATTGTCGGCAAATTTGGTTTGAAAGCGCCGGACCCGAATAAGGCAAAAATTATTGATCCGTCGGAAATTGATCTCGTAGTTGTGCCGGCTGTCGTATTTGACCGGCGGGGCAACCGTATTGGCATGGGCGCCGGTTATTATGACCGGTTTTTAGCTAAAGTCCGGCCTGACAGCCGATTGCTTGGTCTGGCGTGGGCTTGTCAAGTGGTTGACAGCGTTCCCAGTGAAGAACATGATATGCAAGTTCAGCAATTGCTGACGGAAGAGGGTTTTTTTGCTTGCGGAAAAGTAAAATAACCCGCACGGGAAGGATGTAGCTGGATGGGCTAGAATATAAATTAATCATGGAGATTAAAAAACAGGAGGGTTTTTATTTATGATAAAACGGAGTTCGGAATTGAAAACAGATGTAGTTTCGCAGCGGTTTGGCGGGAAAGGGGATATGCACATCACAAAGCTGTTGGATGATCCGCAACTGCATGGCAAAGGAAGATTATTCAGCCTCAGTAAACTGGCGGCAGGGTGTTCCTTGGGATTGCACCAGCACAAGGGGGATATTGAAGCGTATTACATTATTCGCGGGGAAGCATTGGTCGATGATAACGGCACACCGGTAAAACTGGCTGCAGGTGATGTAGTGTATACCGGGGATGGCGAAAGCCACTCCATCGAAAATATTGGCACTACTGATTTGGAATTTGTCGCTTTAATCCTTTATGTCTAACTGGTAGCAGCCGCATGAGGAATGTTGATTGATTTTTTGCTCAAAATCCGTAAGAAGCCGTCTTTCATAAAAGGCGCTTCTTACGGGTTTTCTTATACATAAAGAATTACCAATTCTTTGAAATCGATTTGAGAAGTTAATGAATTTCAAAGAATGTTATTTTATAATAAAGCAATGTGTACATTATCAGGTGAAATTTCAAGGTAAGAAGGTGTTTGAAATGCTATTACTGTTGATTGAAGATGAGCAGCGCTTGTCAGAACCGTTATCCCATATTTTGAAAACCAAAGGGTATGTGGTAGAAATTGCGGCGGATGGAGAAAAAGGATTGGATATGGCTGCAACCGGGGTTTACGATATCATCATTCTCGACCGTATGCTGCCGAAACGGGATGGAATTTCTCTGTTGCAAGAATTCCGGGGAATGGGCTTTGATACTCCCGTTCTTATTCTAACTGCCAAAGATACTCCTGCAGACCGGGTGGAAGGGCTGGATTCGGGGGCGGATGATTATCTGATCAAACCGTTTTCCACCGAAGAACTGTTGGCGCGGCTGCGGTCCTTAACCCGTCGGCGTGGTAAGGAACTGACAGAGGAAAAATTGACGGCAGCCGGTTGGGTCCTTGATCCTTTACGGGGCGAAGTCATCGTTGCTGATAAGGTGATCAAATTGACAATGAAGGAAACCTTATTATTGGAGTTGTTGATGCGTAATTTTGGCTTGGTTGTCAAAAAAGACCGTATCTTGGAAAAAGTTTGGGGGTATTATGCGGATATTGATTCGGCGAATGTAGATTTGTATATCCATTATTTGCGTAAAAAATTAAACACGGATTTGATCAAGACAATTCGCGGGGTTGGTTATTCGTTGGTCGGTAATGATGAGACTGTTTAAACGGCGGACGAAGAATAGTTGCAGGAATAATGAGTTGAAAACAAGTGAGGTTAGCTTATGCAGATGATTTGGCGCAAATATAAATACTTGTTGATTTTTATTGTACTCTTGGCATTGGCCGCCGCCGCTGGAATTACCTACTATAATAAGAGCCAGGCTCCCATTGCGACGGAAACGGTAGTGCCGGCAGAACGCGGTGATATTAAGTCGGTGGTTTCTTCTACCGGGACTGTGAAAGCGGTCAATTCGGTTACTGTCAGTTCCAGGGTAACTGGTTTGATTACTGAAGTACGGGTAAAAGAAAACGACCTTGTGAAGGCTGGAGAAGTTTTGCTGGTCCTTGATGATACGGCTGTCCAGGCGCAAGTGGCGCAATACGCGGCAGCCATGGAAAACTATGCTGCCGTTTACGAGCGCAGCAAAAAGATGGCCGCTATCGGCGGCGAATCGGTCCAGCAGTTGGAGGCCAACCGGACGAATTATCTGACGGCAAAGGCGGCTTATGACAACAACGTATCCCAACTGGGATTTTATAAAATTACCTCGCCGGTAGATGGGATTGTCATCGGGACGCCAACACCGGCCGGGCAGACGATTGTCCAAGGGATTTCGGAAGCCCAGGCGTTGTTAACCATCGCCGACATGTCGCGCATGCAGATTAAAACGTTGGTCGATGAAACCGACATCGGAAAAATAAAACCGGGGCAGGTTGTTACTTTTACCGTAGACGCCTATCAGGATAAAACATTCACCGGCAGAGTAACGAGTATCTCCAAAAGCGCGACTACTTCTTCCAATGTGGTGTATTATCCGGTCTATGTTGCCGTTGACGCGCCGGAAGACTTGTTATATCCTACCATGACGGCGCGGGTTACGATCATTACCGGTGACCGGAAAAATGCCTTGAAGGTTCCTTTGGCTGCGATTAATGACGATAACGGGCAAAAATATGTACAGACAATGGTGAATGGGAAAACGCAGCGTATGGTGGTTGAAATTGGCCTAAAGGATGATGATAATGTGGAAATTGTCTCCGGACTGCAAGATGGGGACCAAGTTGTCATCCCAATTGCCAAAACAAGTACGACGACGAAACAAAACCAAGGAGGCCCGCCGCCCATTTAAGGCAGGGAGAACATCATGACCCTTTCGTTAACGAATATCACAAAAACGTACCATATGGGCAATACGGCGGTACATGCGCTTGCCGGGATCTCTCTTGAAGTTGCTGGCGGTGAAATGACTGCGATTATGGGGCCTTCCGGATCTGGAAAATCGACTTTGATGAATATTTTGGGTTGTCTGGACCGTCCCAGCAGCGGCTCATATCGCTTGGATGGGCAGGAAGTGGCAACGCTGGACGATGAAGAACTGGCAATTGCCCGTAACCGGAAAATCGGTTTTGTCTTCCAGAACTTTAATTTATTGCCGCGAATGTCCGCCTTGCAAAATGTTGCCTTGCCAATGGTTTATGCAGGTATACCGAAAGCGAAACGATTGGAAACGGCAACGGAAGCGTTGTCAATGGTCGGCTTGGCAGACCGGCGGCATCATCGTCCCAATGAACTGTCAGGCGGCCAGCGGCAGCGGGTAGCCATTGCCCGGGCGTTAGTCAATGATCCGGCAATCATCATGGCCGATGAACCGACTGGCAATCTCGATACCAAGGCCAGCGGCGATATCATGGATTTGTTTTGCAAGCTGAATTTTCAGGGCAGGACAATTATTCTGGTAACGCATGAACCGGAAATTGCCGCCTTCGCCCGCCGTATCCTTCATGTTCGGGATGGTAAAATCGTTCATGATGAACAGCAAGAGGGGGCGGGAGCGTGTTCTGGGAAAGTGTCCTAATTGCCTTTGAAGGCTTAAAAGCGAATAAGCTGCGTTCGCTCTTGACGATGCTGGGAATTATCATCGGCGTTGGCGCTGTCGTGGCAATGGTTTCGATTGGGCTTGGCGTGCAACAAAAAGTGCAGAATTCGATCGCTAGTTTAGGCAGCAATTTATTGATTGTGTCGCCTGGCGCATCGATGGCCCCGGGTACCATCCGTTCAGAGGCGGGGTCTAACATTACGTTGTCCAATCAGGATGCCAAAGCAATTGCCAAAGATCTTTCCGGTGTGAAATACGTCGCTCCGACGGTTGCTTCCAGTTATCAACTGGTTTATGGCAATAAGAATTGGAAGACGAAGGTGCAGGGGGTTACGCAGGAATTTTTGACCATCCGGGATTTCAAAATCGCTTCGGGGAAATTTTTCAGTACGAATGATGAGGATTCCCGGGCCCGGCTTGCTGTGCTCGGGCAAACAGTGGCTACGAATTTGTTTGGCAATATTAATCCTGTGGGGCAGACCGTTCGTATTGGCACGGCGCCGTTTCGTGTGGTTGGAGTATTGGGAAGTAAGGGGCAATCCACCATGGGACAGGATCAGGATGATGTAGTACTCGTTCCGCTGGCTACCGCGCAGGAACGTCTTCTGGGGATAACCTACCTGAATTCAATCAGTATCCAGGCGCAAAACGAGCAGGTGATTGACAAGCTCCAACAAGATATCATTACGCTGTTGAGAGCACGGCATCATTTGGCAGCCAAAGCGGAAAATGATTTTACTGTCAGCAATTTAACCGCTATCATGAGTACCATGAAAGAAACAACCAGTACGATTACCCTATTTTTAGGCAGCGTGGCGGCAATTTCGCTGATTGTCGGCGGGATTGGCATCATGAACATCATGCTGGTTTCGGTCACCGAACGGACCCGGGAAATTGGGATCAGGAAAGCCCTGGGTGCCAATTATCGCAGCATTTTGCTGCAATTTCTGATTGAAGCGGTTGTAATCAGCGTTACCGGAGGATTACTTGGTATTTTGTTCGGCATTGCGGGAGCAAAGGCGATTTCTTCGCTGGCCGGCTGGAATACGGTGATTTCCTCCTTGGCGGTATTTGCTGCCTTCAGCGTTTCAGTGATGATCGGTCTGTTTTTTGGCATTTACCCGGCCAGAAAAGCGGCGTTGCTTGATCCGATTGACGCGTTGCGGTACGAATAACGATGTGAACGCAAAGAAAAAACGGTCCAATGGACCGTTTTTTCTTTGCAGGGATTTTTTTGTGTATGGCTAAAGTAATATAAGTGAGCCTTAGGTTCGGGGGGGGTTATTGCCCCCGCCGAACCCGTAGAGCGAACTTAAGACTGAGGCTCGAAATCTTTGATTTCGCGAAGCCGAAGTTTCCCTTTAGGGTTTCGAGTGTTATAGCCTGTTGATCCCCGACCTAAGAGGGCGGGGTCTTACAGGCTGTTAACGAGATAAATATGGCGTGGTTACCAGCGAATATCATAATCCGGGGCGCAATCCAAACACACTTTTTTCCCGTTATGGACGCGGATTTTTGGTTCTGCAGCGCCTTCACCGCATTTTTCGCAAATGATGGTGTTGAATTTTTGCGCGTATTCCGGCACAGTGAATTTTGGTTTGCCGATGGTAAATACTTGATCTTTGGGTGCTTCCAATATATATTTCTGCCGTTCTTCCCGGTTCATCGTCTCCGGGAGATGGTTTAAAATCAAACGGACTGTCTTGCCGGTTTTTCGGTTAAAAAACGAAAAAGCCATTTTCCCGGTATCTTTATGCAACAAATTTCCTTTGCCGGCGGTGCAGCCGGTGATTACTTGGACGGCATCCACTCCGCAGGCATCATTTTCGCTCACGCAAACAACCTCTTCATCGGTCGAAAACGTTAAATGCAGTTCGTTTTTGGCTATTTCGCAGGCCCGGAATCCTATCGCCAAGCCTGGACACTCATGACCATGAAATTCCACGCAACGGTCCCATAATGCTTTGTCCATCCTTGCAACCCCTTTCACCTTGGGTAATTTGGAAGTTTGTTGATTTTGCAACAACCTCTTTACACAGAATAACATTAAATTCCATATGCCGCAATACAGAGAATGTCTTTCCCCGGACCGAATCTAGCAGGAAGGGAAGTGAGTTGCGGTGGATAGCCATTTTGATCCGCATGCCATACAGGGCCTTTCGTCGCAAGAGGCGGAACTGCGTTTTTTAAAGGATGGCCCGAATGAATTGCCCAGTGAAAAGAAACGCAGTTTTTGGCAAATTATGCTCGAAGTGATACGGGAACCGATGTTTTTGATGTTGATCGGCGGAGGGTTCATTTATCTTCTGTTGGGGGATGTCGAGGAAGCGCTGCTCCTGCTGGGATTTGTTTTTTTGGTTATGGGGATTACCTTGAATGAGGAACGAAAAGCGGAACGGGCGTTAGAGGCCTTGCGTGATTTGTCCAGCCCGCGGGCTGTAGTGATAAGAAACGGACAAAACCAGCGGATTGCCGGCCGGGAAGTCGTCTGTGGCGATATTATTTTTATCGCTGAAGGCGATCGGGTTCCGGCTGACGCGTATTTGTTGGGCGGCATGAATTTATTGGTGGACGAGAGTTTGTTAACCGGTGAGGCCGTACCCGTTCGCAAACGGGTTGCCAAGGTTATCAAGGAGATGGGACAGCCCGGCGGTGAAGATACACCGTTTTTGTATTCGGGAACGGTAGTTGTGCAAGGCCAGGGTTTTGCGGAAGTTCTTTCCACCGGGGAAAAAACTGAAATGGGAAAAATCGGCCGGTCGCTGCAAGTATTGCAACCGGAAGATACGTTATTGCATAAAGAAGTACGACGGCTGGTTTTTTG
>Ga0316604_10001197_pt1 | contig 24190 bp, 23 predicted proteins | sample OWC_soil_day20_C_FD_207650 | JGI IMG/M metagenome (GOLD analysis project Ga0316604, IMG submission 207650) | Wetland soil microbial communities from Old Woman Creek delta, Ohio, United States - OWC_soil_day20_CT | ecosystem: Environmental > Terrestrial > Soil > Wetlands | place: USA: Ohio...
CGCCGGATTTGGAAAGAGTCAGCGTAATTGCCGCCGTCAACGTCGTTTTGCCATGGTCAACGTGACCGATTGTACCAATGTTAACATGCGGTTTGGTTCTTTCAAATTTCTTCTTTGCCATTTTTTTGCCTCCCTTAAATATTTTAAATACAACATATCATTAACTCATATTCATAGTTTTACAAAAATACAATATTCATCATTATTTGCAAAAAATCCTGCCACAAAATAAAAAAACCTTGTCAGCACAAGGTTGATTAACTTTTGGTGGCGGCGCACGGATTTGAACCGCGGACACTGCGGGTATGAACCGCATGCTCTAGCCAACTGAGCTACGCCGCCATATTTCTGGAGCTGATGACCGGGATTGAACCGGTGACCTTATCCTTACCAAGGATACGCTCTACCGACTGAGCTACATCAGCAAAACTGTTTGGTTGCGGGGACAGGATTTGAACCTGTGACCTTCGGGTTATGAGCCCGACGAGCTGCCAGCTGCTCCACCCCGCGATTTTATCACTCAGGTTCGCTGTTGTATTTTTGGTTGCGGGGACAGGATTTGAACCTGTGACCTTCGGGTTATGAGCCCGACGAGCTGCCAGCTGCTCCACCCCGCGATGTATCATTCACTTGAGAAAAATGGTGGAGGGAGGTGGATTCGAACCACCGAAGTCGAAGACGGCAGATTTACAGTCTGCTCCCTTTAGCCACTCGGGAATCCCTCCATGTTGTGTCAATGGAGCTGGCGAGAGGAATTGAACCCCCAACCTGCTGATTACAAGTCAGCTGCTCTACCAATTGAGCTACGCCAGCACTATTTGCTTTCTCAGTGACAAAAGTTATTATATATCAGGCTCTTCATTATGTCAATGCCTTTTTATCCGGTTGCCTGGAAGAAATTAATGGGCGTTACCAATCGTGCTATATCCCAAAAAAGTACCAATAAGAGAGAATGGCAACGGCAAAACGATAATAGGCAAATGAGGCTAGGGTCGATTGGTTGAGAAAACGAATAAACCAAACAACAGATAAATAAGCAACTACAAAGGCCACAATGAAACCAATGCAAATCATCTGGAGGTCTGCAAAATCAAGCATATGCCAAATTTTGAGCAAGTCGTAAAAACAGGCCACCAACATGAGCGGCACAGCAATAATAAAAGAGAACTCCGCCGCGGCAGTTCGGCTCATTCCAAAAAACAGTCCGCCGGAAATTGTTGATCCGGACCGGGAAAACCCAGGCCAAAGAGATAGAATTTGAAATAAACCGACAAAAAAAGCCTGACGATATGTGATTTTTTCGACGTCAACGGTAACTGGGCGTTCCGACAATTTTTCAGCAATCAGCATTAAAATCCCGCCTGCAATTAATCCGACAATCACCGTAAGCGGAGAAAACAAGAAGGCTTTAATCGGCTTATGAAACAGGTAGCCGATGATCATCACCGGCAGAATTCCCACCAGCACGTGATATGCGGTTAAACTGCCATTAAGCTCTTTGATCCGACTGAAATCCGCCATTTTTTTGAATTTCTCAAAATACAAAATAAAAATTGATAGAATAGCGCCAAGTTGAATAAACACTTCAAAAACACTGGCTTTTTCACCGTCAAAACCAAGCATCGATCCAACTAAAATCATATGCCCGGTTGAAGAAACCGGCAGAAATTCCGTTACCCCTTCAACAATACCAATGATAATTGCAATTATCGAATCGTTCACAGTTCCACTCCTTGATTAAAAGTTTAATCCCCTGTATGCCTTATCAAGCCAATTACCAGCAAACATAAGCTATTATACACGAAACCCCCTGCAAATAACAATTCATTCTTTACGTATCCGCCAGATTATGTTTTTAAAAACAGCATAAAGGCCGCCAGATGGCGGCCTTCAACGTCATTTCATTATATTTTTACAAAAAAGTTTTAATTTAATTCGATAATCTTTATATTACCGGCCTTATATTTCTGACTGCCCTTTTGTCCCATTTGATTAAACAACAAGTTATTTCCATCAAACTCTCCAGGCCACGCCGCAAGAATCGTTTGTTTCTTACTTAATTGTTTGATTAGCGCCAACGGATCAATATTCAAAACCGGCGCAAATAAGACTTGAATACCGTCCAATAGAATAACATCCGCCTTTTTTTCGGCAAGAATTTTCCCCATAATGAATGGCGCTTCCAGTGGACGCACCTTGGGAACCAGTTCTAAGAATTCCTCCGTCAATAGTGTTCCGCAGTCAACATATTCCCAGCCCCGCATAGCAGCCAGTTCACGGAAAAGCTTGCTTTTCCCGCTTCCTGGTTTCCCTACAACAAGCACTAACTGTTCCGTTGCCTGCTGAGTCTCACGAACGCACTCGACGATCAGTTGTATGGTTGCCGGCATGAAAAACCCTCCTTTAACCGGATGTAGATCCTAATGACATAATAAATTCCACACAAATTTACTTTTCCCTGTTAAAATTTAAAAATCGGCGTTCGAGTTTGAACGCCGATTCAAATTTATTCTTCAACAATATCGTTGTAATCTGCTAACTCTACTTGAATCTCACGATTCAAGCCAGCCAAACCTTTATACCTGCTATTGAAATCTTCATCATCAGCACGATTGTCCAGATATCGTTCTAATTTCCGTTTCACTCTCTGCAAGGCGTTGTCAATCGACTTGACATGTCGTTCCAACTCAACCGCGATCTCCTGGTATGATTTCCCATCGAGATACGACATCAGAACTTTCCATTCCAGATCGCTAAGAATTTCTCCCATTTTTTCTTCGATATCGATAAACTCTTCGCGACTGATTACCAATTCCTCAGGGTCCGATATTTTTGATCCGGATAGTACGTCAAGTAACGTCCGATCGGAATCCTCATCGTATATCGGCTTATTTAATGAAACATATGAGTTCAGTGGAATGTGTTTCTGCCGTGTCGCCGTTTTAATCGCCGTAATAATTTGCCGGGTTACACAAAGTTCTGCAAAGGCTCGAAAAGAGGATAGTTTATCATTGCGAAAATCGCGAATCGCTTTATATAAACCAATCATGCCTTCTTGAATAATGTCTTCCCGCTCTGCGCCAATCAAAAAGTACGAGCGGGCTTTAGCCCTGACAAAATTACGATATTTGTTAATTAAATATTCCTGAGCGATCGCGTCGTTGTCGTCTTTAACACCAAGTACAATCTCCTCATCGGTCATGCTTTCAAAGCAACTGTTTAAATCGCGCTGAACATTAACCCGCATCGCATCGCCCCCTACTAAAACATCTTTCTTCTCCAGCCCATCAGAAGAAATACAATTCCCGATGGATTCCAGCGCAACTGGCAACTTGGGCTGTCACTACGATAGCTCGCTGCAAGCCTGGTTTCTAATCCAACTTGCAAAATATATCGCCACTCTCAAGCACGATTATACTCTACACTACCTGTTTAGTCAAGGCATTATTGGCTTTTGAGGCAAAGCTAACGGTTCCTCCGTATCGCTTCAAGCCGTTGGGAAACCCCATTATCCAGACGTCCGTGCACCTCTTGTCTACCGCTGTTTAAAACTGACGGCGCATATGCAGTATGAATTAATTTCTCAACTTCAACCAGATCTTGATAGAGTTCCCTGCACGAAATCCGATAAGCGCCTGCGCCAAGAACAGCCATTTGTTCTGCTGCATCTGACGTTACGACATAGACTCGTTCACTCTGGCGAACAAGTTGGTAAGCAAGTCGTTCAATATAACTATCAGCTGTCAATCCTTCGCGAGTATAAACGATCGTTATTCCTTGGCGTTCTTCTTCCGTTGTCATGGCATTCTGCACCTTTTGCGCGTCAAAAACCAGCCTAACCTGCAGCCCTCTATACGCACCATAACCAGATAAAAGATCAATCAGCTTGTCTCTGGCATGTTCGAGATTTACAGTCGTTGACATCAAATTATTCCAAGCGTTAATTACATTATATCCGTCAACCAACAAAAAATCTTTTGCCATTTTCTGCACCTCCTACGGATTTCTCTTTTTGCTGTCTCTTTGCCGCAATACCTCATACAGCAATAAAGAACAAGCTACAGATGCATTTAAAGATGTGATCCGTCCATGCATTGGTATACGTACAAGATAATCACATTGCTGTTTGACCAGTCTTCCCAGACCCTTCCCTTCATTGCCTACAACCACAAGCAACGGGCCAGTCAAATCAACATCAAAATAATCTTTGTCCCCCTCAGCGTCCGCACCTACAACCCAAAGCCCTTGTTTTTTCAACTTTTCAATCTCTTGCGTCATGTTCCCAATCCTGGCAACCGGCACGTACTCCACCGCGCCCGCGGAAGTCTTGGCTACGGTTGCCGATAACGAACAGCTTCGTCTCTGGGGCAATAATACTCCATGGACACCCGCCGCATCAGCGGTCCGCAGAATAGCTCCAACATTATGCGGGTCTTCCAATTCGTCAAGCAGAACAATAAACGGCGCCTCATTCTTTTGGTAAGCTGCAGTCAGAATAGTTTCAACATCCGAATAGGGAACCGGCGAAACGAAAGCCGCAATACCTTGATGCCGAAGTCCTCCGGACATATTACCCAGTCTTGCGGGTTCAATTTCCTGCACGACAAGGCCCTGTTTATGAGCCATATTTATGATCTCTACAATCGAACCATGCTTTTCTCCGCGGGCTACCAACAGTTTATTAATCGCCCGCCCGCTTTTGAGCGCTTCCCTTACACTGTTGCGCCCAACAATCAATTCTTCCGTAATGCCAGTCATCCTTTTATTCCCCCTGGATTCGGAGTTTCGCCTGTAGACGTTGCAATCCGTCCGCAAGTCAGCTCTCCTTCACCGCAATAACCCGCTGTCACACAAGTTGGACCAGCTTGCGCAAACAACAACGGCGCTGCTTTTTTCGCTTCAATAAGCATCAGGTCGGCCATTCGCCGTATCTCCCACTGTGCACGCCGGCAGCAGCGCAAGGTGAAAAAATGCAGCAAAGCGCGTGCATTCATCGTAATGACAATCTTTGTTTCCGTCGCATTCGCCAAGCAATACCGGGCGTCTTCCTTCGGAATGCCACGTTCCGTCAAATGATCATAAACCTGGCGAATTTGTTCCATTAAGGCAACAAACTGTTCTTTGGCAACCGGATCCTCGTCAACAGACGGAGGAACGATAAATTCGAAATTATGTTCTTCTACATACCGCTGCGATTGTTGCGAATAAGAAGCAATCCGGTGCCGAACCAATTGGTGCGTCAGTACCCGGGAAACTCCTTCGACGGCGAAAGTGAAACTGACATGCTCAAGTGTTGACAAATGCCCCATTTTTACAATTTTGGCCAGTAGATTTTGTACTTGCTGCGGCGACATCTTCTCGGCCAGCTGTTCCGCCCCAACGGGCGAATAGCATAATTTTGCCGCCATCGCGACTGTTCGTTCCGGTTCCGGCGTATGTTCCATCAATTTGACTTTCATCATTTATCACCAAACTTTTCATAATGATCGATAATTCCCCGGGAAATAATCGCAAACGCCTTTTCAGTCAATTCAAATAGTCTTTCCCGATCCGCTTTAAGGTACAAATATCCAAGCAAGGCTTCAAACCCTGTACTATAGCGATAATCACTGACCGAAGAATTTTTGGCAGGTTTTGATTTTGTATTGCGGCCCCGTCGAACAATATTTGCTTCTGCTTCTGTCAAAACATCTGATAATGCACGAAGGGCAAGCGCTTGCATCGGGGCCGAAACCATTTGCGCCCCATAGGTATGCAGAATCTGAACTTTGTTTTGTTCATAATGCAATAATTCTGACCTGACATATAAATTAAAAAATGCATCGCCAATATAAGCCAGAACTAACGGTGGTAGCTGTTCCGGAGTCGGCATGGGCGTCTTTGGTTTTTCCGGCGAAGGCAAAGCCATTTCCATCAGTAACTGAAAGTGACTGAATTTCATTTGTGTTTCCATCTTACTCCGTGCGGAGTATCTTCCAGTTGGATCCCTATCGAATTCAAATCATCCCTGATTCGGTCTGCTGTCGTCCAGTTCTTGCTTTGCCGCGCGTCTTGCCTGATCCCTATAATAATATCCATGAGTTCGGACACGATCGCCCCATCCTGAACATGATCACTTTGCTTTGCCGTTAGATCCAAACCCAAAATATCCAGCAACTCTTTAAACATTCCTTGAGCTGCCTGAACAGCAGAGCTGCTATGAGACGCCTTCCCCAACAAAACTCCGCTGTGATATGTATTTATTTCTTTGGCTAACCCAAACAGAACGCTTACTGCCAATGCAGTGTTGAAATCATCATCCATTGCATCGTAGAAGTCAATCTTAGCTTGATCGACTGCAGCACGAAGATTATTCGCCTCTTCACTGTCCTTTGTCCCAGTCGGCAAAGTTGCTAAATATGTTAGGTTGTCGTTGGCTGTTTTCAATCTTTCCAGGCTTCGCTCCGCCTCTTCAAGGCGTTCATCACTAAAATCCAATGGACTGCGATAGTGTGTAGCGATGATAAAATAGCGCAAGGTTTCCGGACGATAGTGCGCTAATATGTCATTGACTAAGAAGAAATTGCCTAAGGACTTGCTCATCTTTTCTTCATTTACGGTAATAAATCCGTTATGCAGCCAATAGTGCACAAATTGGTCTTTGCCAGTATATGCTTCTGATTGTGCAATTTCATTCTCATGATGAGGAAAAATCAAATCGCTTCCACCGCCATGAAAATCAAAACTATTTCCAAGATATTTTAACGACATAGCTGAACATTCAATATGCCATCCCGGTCTACCTGGGCCCCAGGGGCTTTCCCATGCCGGCTCCCCGGGTTTAGCGCTTTTCCACAGTGCAAAATCCATTGGATGGCGTTTACGGTCATCGATGTCAACCCTGGCACCCGCCTGCATATCTTCCAACTCCCGGCCGCTTAGTCTGCCGTAAGCTGGAAAATCCTGCACACTGTAATAAACATCGCCGTCAACTTCATACGCAAAGCCTTTTTTCACTAAACCAGATACCATATCGATAATTTCTTGCATGTGTTCCGAAACCCGGGGATAAACATTCACCCTGCGGATATTCAATTGATCCATTACTTCAAAATAAGCAAGGATATAACGATTAGCAATCGTATCCCAAGAAACACCTTCCCGATTAGCCGCGTTGATAATTTTGTCATCAACGTCTGTAAAATTTTGTATATGTGTCACTTCATAACCAAGTTTTTCAAAGTACCTGTGTATCACATCCCAAGTAATAAACGGTCGTGCATTTCCAATGTGCGGATGATTGTAGGGGGTTACACCGCATACATAAATCTTAACCTTCCCTTCCTCAATCGGGATGAATTCTTCCTTTTTTTTTGACAACGTATTATAGATTCGAAGTGTCATTCTTTTGCAACTCCTTTTCAAGTTGAGCTACTCTAAGCTCCAGCCTCGTCAAATTCCTTTGCATGCAAAGCAACATTTCCGCTTCCGGATCCGGCAACGTACCATGCTCCAAATCAATTCCTTCCGGTGTAAAAGAATTGATTTTTTCTCCGTCATGAATCACTACTTTTCCCGGTATCCCAACTACCGTCGAGTTCGGGGGAACTTCTCTCAATACAACCGATCCTGCGCCGATCTTAGAATTTTCCCCTACTGTAAAGGAACCTAAAACCTTGGCCCCGGTTGCGACTACTACATTATTCCCAATAGTCGGATGCCGCTTGCCTTTTTCTTTTCCGGTACCGCCTAATGTTACCCCTTGGTAAAGGGTCACATTATCGCCTATTTCAGTCGTTTCACCAATGACAACGCCGGTTCCATGGTCAATAAACAGACCTTCGCCAATTGTAGCGCCCGGATGAATTTCTATCCCTGTCAAAAATCGGGCAAAGTTGGAAATCATCCTGGGGATTAGGATCCAGCCGCGTTTGTAAAAATAGTGCGCAATTCGATACATCCAGATCGCATGCAGCCCGGCATAACAAAACAGCACTTCAAATACACTGCGGGCTGCCGGGTCGCGATCAAAAACAACTTGAACATCTTTTTTTATACGATTAAACACACTTTTTCCCCCTAAAAAAAATTAAAAAACCACCATCTCGACAGAGACGGTGGTCCGCGGTCCCACTCTGCTTAAGCATAAACAAGCATGCTTCTCCTCCACGCAATAACGGTTTGCGCCCGTGGCGACCTACTAACAATTTCAATCGCCCTGCTCGCAGGTGCACTTGGGCAGAACCTTCTGCAGCAACGTTTTCAGCTAAAGCGTTGCCTCTCTGGGCAGCAAATTCTGCTTACTCTTCCTGTTCATCGCATTTCCGAGTAATATAGTTATGATTGAATTATACTAAGGAGAAATGGCCGTGTCAATTAGATTTTCTTCAAGGTATTTTCTATTCTTGCCAACGTTCTTTCTTTGCCCAAAAGCGGTATCAGGTGAAAAAGTTCCGGCCCATGAGTTTTTCCTGTTAACAGCACCCTAATTGGCATATATACTTTTTTGCCGCCGAGTTTCAATTCTTTCGTAACCGCCTTCAAAAGGGCCTTAACACCCGGCACGTCAATAACCTCCATGGCGTGAAACTTTTCTCGAAAAGATGTGATCACCCGTGGAAGATCAACATCCTGAAGGAGCATGCGCGCCTCATCGTTTTCAAAGTCATAACTATCGTTAAAAAAGATATCGACGTGATCGACAATTTGAGCTGCATAACTGATATGTTCCCGCAAAGCAACCGCCACTTCTGTAACCCAAGCGCGTTTTTCAGGTGAAAGAGTTCCTGAAATATAGCCGGCCGCTTCCAAATGCGGTATAACCATCTCTGCAAGTTCTTCCGGACTCAGTTTTTTCATATAATTCGCATTGATCCAGTTCAATTTATCAACATCAAAAACAGCCGGATTTTTCGCTACCCGCTCCATGGAAAACTGTTCAATCAATTCCTGCCGCGAAAAAATTTCTTCTTCACCGACGGGCGACCACCCCAAAAGAGCAAGAAAGTTTACAATAGCCTCCGGTAAATAACCTAGCGCACGATACTGTTCTACCGAAGTGGCGCCATGGCGTTTGCTCATTTTGCTGCGATCTTTACCTAATATCAATGATATATGGGCAAATTGCGGTACGGGAAATCCCAAGGCCTGATATAACAAAACCTGTCGGGGCGTATTGGAAAGATGTTCTTCCGCCCGAATAACATGAGTAATGTTCATTAACGCATCGTCAATAACGACAGCATAATTATAGACTGGTATTCCATCTGATTTCACAATAACAAAATCGCCAATCCCATTGGAATCAAAAACAACCGCACCACGAACCAAATCCTTGAACCCAATCTCAACATTCGCCGGAACCTTAAACCGGACTGTCGGCTTACGGCCTTCGGCAATGAAGCGAGCTTCATCATCGGGACTTAGGTTTTTACAGCGCCCCGAATAGCATGGCATCTCATTTTTCGCCATCAATGCCTGTCGTTCCGCTTCCAGTTCTTCGTCTGTGCAATAACAAAGGTATGCTTGTCCGGTCGCTAACAACTGGTCGGTATATTGACGATAAATTGCCAATCGTTCTGTTTGGCGGTAAGGACCGTATGGTCCGCCGATATCAACACCTTCATCCCAGGTAATCCCCAGCCAGTGCAGTGCATCCTTAATATTTTCCTCTGATTCTTTAGTAGAGCGTTCCAAATCGGTGTCTTCAACCCGAAGAATTAATTTTCCACCCGTTTTACGTGCTAATAACCAATTGAACAGCGCAGACCGCGCCCCTCCAATATGAAACGGACCAGTCGGGCTCGGTGCAAAACGCACCCTAATTTCTTGCATTGACATAACTATGCTTTCCCCCTAGTGCATTGTTTCTTCTCAGTTATTAAGAACACTTTACAAGCGAAACAATCGCTTGTGCAGCAATTCCCTCTTGACGCCCCGTAAATCCGAGGCGCTCTGTAGTCGTTGCTTTTATATTAACCTGTTTTATCGAGACCTTCAAAGTTTTTGCAATCGTTTCATTCATCCTTGCAATATACGGAGCCAGTTTAGGTTGTTCAGCGATTACTACGGCATCAATGTTGTTCACTACCCAGCCTTCTCCCGCCAGTAAATCACGAACGCTGGCCAATAAAATCAGGCTGGAAATCCCTTTGTACTGCATGTCAGAGTCAGGAAAATGCCTGCCAATGTCACCTAGCCCCGCTGCTCCCAACATGGCGTCCTGTATGGCATGCAACAAGACATCAGCATCCGAATGTCCTTCCAAACCTTGTTTATAAGGGACATCAACGCCGCCTAAGACTAATTTTCGTCCATCAACCAAGCGGTGAACATCATAACCGATTCCTACATGACTTGTCATCTCATGCTTCTCCAGTCCATCATTCCGAGAAATAGCGGCGGTATGAGTTTTCCGCAAAAAGGTTTCCGCTATGCACAAATCTTCCGGTGTGGTGATTTTAATATTACAGTAACTTCCTGTTACTATTTTTACCGGTACCCCTAATCGCTCTACCAACGCAGAATCATCGGTTCCAAGAAATTCTTCCGTCATTGCCTGACGATAAGCCTGAGAAAGAACTTCCGCCTTAAAAGCCTGTGGAGTTTGAACAGCCCACAAACGATCCCGCGGCAGCGTTTGGCTCACAAAGTTACTTTCATCTATTAGTTTAACCGTATCTTTGACGGGAACGCCTGCAACGGCAGCCCCAAATTCCATTGCCGCATGAATAACTTCCTCCACCAGCGAAGACTCCGCCAATGGTCTGGCGCCATCATGAACGACAATAATGCCATTTTTCTGGTTCAGCACCGTTAATGCATTTGCGATCGAATACTGTCGTTCGCTGCCTCCAGCTACCACTTGCCACGGTTTAGAAAGCCTCATGCCGCTTAACAACGTTTCCATTTGCAAGGTTTCTTCGGGCGCAACAACAATAACCAGGCGGTCAACCGCCGGGCAGGCGTCAAAGGTCCGAACACTATAGCCGAAGACCGGTTGATGGAGCAAAGAAATAAGCGTTTTGTTCATTCCGCCCCCCATCCGTTTGCCTTGCCCGGCTGCGGCAATAATTACTGATACCATAAGTCTCTCCTACATCGTCTTAAGTTTAGCAAAAATCATACGTCCGGCAGCTGTTTGCAGCACCGAAGTTACCAGTACCTCTATCGTATCGCCTACGCACTTTTTCCCTCCGTCAACTACGATCATAGTACCGTCGTCAAGATATGCAACGCCTTGTCCAAATTCCTTGCCATCTTTTACAATATGCACTACCATTTCTTCTCCGGGCAGCACTACAGGCTTTACTGCATTAGACAATTCGTTGATGTTAAGGACGGATACTCCCTGCAATTCAGCAACTTTATTTAGATTGTAATCGTTAGTAATAATTTTAGCCTTCAAAACCTGCCCCATCTTGACAAGTTTTGAATCCACTTCAGCGATATCTTCAAAGTCTCTGTTGTCAATTTCAACCTTAACATCCAACTCTTTCTGGATACGATGCAGAATATCCAATCCCCGTCGTCCGCGATTGCGTTTCAAAAGATCTGATGAGTCGGCAATATGCTGCAGTTCTTCAAGAACAAATCCTGGAATAACCAGGGTTCCTTCTATAAAGCCACTTTTGCATATATCCGCAATACGACCATCAATAATAACGCTCGTGTCCAATATCTTGTAATATTGCGGAATTTGTTTTTTGTCCTTCACCCGATCTTTTCCAATCCAAGGAAGTCCTGAAACAGCCGTTATCAATTCTCCATGTTTCTTGATCGCTACACTAATACCTAAATATCCCAGAATAATGCTCAAAATCCCCGGAATATAACTGCCGATAATCGGAATAGATAAAAAAGCTGATCCTAATAAATTAGAAATTATAAGTCCTATGGCTAATCCAACAGCTCCGGCAAGTATGTCGGCTACCGGCATCTTACTCAACCTGGTTTCCATCCAGTTAGTAGTTCGGCAAATATGGCGGATTAAAAACGGAGCCATCAGAAAACCGAGCACTCCTCCAACTGTTCCCCCAATGATAAATGAGATAATAGTCGTCATTGTGACTCCAAAAAAACCAATCCGCAAAAAATCGATATTGATTACTGATGCCAATAAAGGAATGATGTGTTCTGTCATCATCAACCCAGCGATAGCCGATAAAACAGTAATCACAAAAAGCAGCGCTTTATTCAGCAATACCTCACCTCCTTTCTCTTAAAGCTAATTATATAAGACTTTGTGCACATCGGCAAGATTTGGATGGTTTTCGCAGAAAAGTTTATATTAGACCGATCAATGAAAATACGTCAGTTTCCTGACGTATTTTCATTGATCGATCTAATTACACATTCCTCTATGCTGACCGCATCCTTATCGCAAGCCAGCACTAATTCGCTAATTAATATTTGTCGGGCAATATCCAAAAGCCGCCGTTCTCCTGTAGACAATTTTTTTTCTTTGTCCTGCAGCGCCAAATTTCTTACTACTGCAGCCACTTCAAAAATATTGCCTGTTTTAATTTTTGCAAGGTTATGATTAAATCTCCGGTTCCAGTTCGCGTTCAGAGGTTCGGGGGTTGTCTTCAATACCTCCCAGACTTTGCAAATATCCAGTCTGTCAATCACTTCGCGCAAACCCACATGCGCAACGTTTTCCATTGGTATCATAACCCTCATAGCACCATAAGGCATCGTTAACACATAATAATTTTGTTTCGTTCCTAATACCTCATGCTCTTCTATCGCCTCGATCACGCCAGCGCCGTGCATAGGGTAAACCACTTTATCACCTATTGCTAACAATCTCAAGACCTCCCTAAAAGCCTGCCAATTTTTAAATATAGAACTATATGGACGTCATGAAAATGCAACTTGCATTTAAATTTCATACACTTATGTAGTTTAACACATTTATCGGGTTTTGTCAAAATAATGTATTCTATCATATCTTATAACAATTTGTCAACAAGCAATATAAATCACGATTTCGCCGTATGAACTTCCTTTTAATTATTATTGACACAGATGATATCAGTTTATATAATTAATGTCGAAGCGAGGTGTAGGTTAGCATGCACGACAAATCCTGTCAAGACTTTCAGAAAACCGTAAATAAATATTTAACCCGGCATCGGAGCGTTCTGGACATATTATCCAAACATCAAGAAGCTACCGCTCGAGTTAACCGGGCTTTTGTCAAAGCTGTCACTGAATGTGGATGTGTAAAAGTGAACGCTTGCCGTCAACAGATTCCTGCAGATACCAATTACAGCGATTTATATCAGTATATGTCTTCTCATTTATCCGGCGAACCTTGTTCATCCTGCAAAGAAATATTAGCCAAAGAGTTAGGACATAGTTTATTCTATTTTACTGCCATTTGCAATCTTGCAGGTCTTGACTTGGAGGATATTATGACGGATGAACAAAAAAGAGTAAATACTTTGGGGTTTTTTCACTTGTCATAAAAATTGGCTTGCACTTATTTTTTTATCTTCTTGTACTGTCAAAATCAAATATAGATGGGGCTGTGGAAAAACTTAAAGATAAGTTATCCATAGCCCCATTAAAATTTATATACATGACTATTCAATCTGCTGATCCTCAGATCGCATCATCCAAAAAAACTTGCGCCCTGACTCGTTTTAGACCGTCTTTAATCATTTTAGAGCGAATCTCGCCAATCCCTTCTACCGCATCAAGTTCTTCAAGCGTAGCGGTAATAAGTTTTGGCAGCGTTTGAAATTTTTCAACCAATTTATCCATAACCACCAGTGGCAGCCGCCGAACTTGCAGCAACAGCCTATAGCCACGAGGCACAACAGGAACATCAATCACGTTTGGCGTGACCCCATAACCAAGAAGACGGCAAACGGCATACGGCTCTAAATTTTCAACAGGCAAAGCACGCAGTTGTTCCCTGATCAAATCACAAGTTTTCGTTTCAGAAACCGAGCAATAGTCTTTGATCAGCAGTTGTACATTGTCTACATTCGACATAATCTCCGCCATTTGCATCCGGATTAAATGGCCCTCTGTGCCCAACTCAATGATGTAATGATCAATTTGCTGGGAAATTCGAGCCACATGCTCAGCCCGAATAATGACATTGGCTAGATCTCCCAATGTAACTAAATTTTCAAATTCCAGTGCGCTTAACGTATTCAATTCTTTATGTAAAACATTATTGTACCTTTCTAACGTCTGTACTGCTTGATTCGAACTGTTTAAAATTGTACTAACATCTTTCAATGTATAATGCAGAGAGCCAAGATAAAGCGAAATAATATTTCTCCGCTGTGATATTGCAATCACCATCGCGCCGGTTTGACGGGCTACCCGTTCTGCGGTGCGATGTCGAGTCCCGGTTTCTGAAGTGAAAATATTTGCATCAGGAACCAACTGTGCGTTGGCAAACAAAATCTGTTTGAGATCGCCTGAAAGAACAATGGCGCCATCCATTTTGGCCAATTCATATAAACTAGACGGAGAATACTCACATTGGACAGGGAATCCTCCATCGACAACTGATAGGGATTGCGGACTGCTGCCAACCAAAATCAATGCACCCATCTTCGCTCTTAGGATATTTTCCAATCCTTCCCGGAAAGGGGCTCCTACTGCCAAAGTCTTTATCGCTTTGACAAATCTGGAGTCCCATAGCTGTCTTTCCTTTACCGTTGTCATATGAAAACCGCCTCCATTGCTTCTGTCAATTGACTTACTCCAACGATCTGAAGATCAGAGCGACGAATCTTCAAGCCCTTAATATTTCCACTTGGAATAACAAATCGTTTAAAACCCAGTGTAGCTGCTTCGGCAATCCGGTTATCCACTCTTGATACCATGCGAACTTCGCCAGTCAACCCGATTTCACCCATCACAACAGTCTGCTCATGGACTACGATATTGCGAAAGCTGGAAACAATGGCCAAAGCAACCGCTAAATCAGCAGCCGGTTCCACCGTTTTAATGCCGCCAACTGCATTGACATATGCATCCTGTTCGGACAACGCAAGACCAACACGTTTTTCCAAGACAGCCATAAGTAGTACCAAACGGTTATAATCGAATCCAACCGCCATACGGCGGGGCATCCCAAAGCAAGTTTTGCTCACCAGCGCCTGAATCTCCAGCATAAGAGGACGCATCCCTTCCATGCTGGCAAGCACTACAGACCCGGGCACTCCGTGAGGACGTTCCGCAAGCAACAATGAAGAAGGATTATCAATTTGAATAAGTCCAGCTTCTTCCATTGCGAAAATACCACTTTCACTTGTTGACCCAAACCGGTTCTTAATCGCTCGCAAAACCCGAAAAGTATAGCTGCGTTCTCCTTCAAGGTATAGAACAACATCCACCATATGCTCCAATAAACGCGGTCCAGCAATATTGCCTTCTTTCGTTACATGCCCAATGATAGCTACCGGAATATTGGTTCCTTTCGCAAACCGCAACAGCTTCCCGGTAGATTCACGAACCTGTCCGACACTCCCTGGCGCTGATAAAATGTCCTGACTAAACATCGTCTGAATAGAATCAATGACAACCAAAGCTGGTTGCAAAGCAGTCGCCCGCGAAATAATCTCTTCTAAATTGGTTTCCGTCATAACCAGCAAACGCTTTTGTAATTCTCCAATCCTCTGTGCGCGCATTTTCGTCTGCGCGGCTGATTCCTCGCCAGAGACATACAATACATCGCCATATTCACGGCTCACGCCAGTTGCGACTTGAAGTAACAAAGTTGACTTTCCGATCCCAGGATCTCCGCCGATCAATATTAGCGAACCGGGAACAATCCCACCGCCCAAAACACGATCAAATTCGGCAATTGCCGTACTTCGTCGTGGAACATTCGAAGTATCCACTTCGTTTATTGGTTGCGGTTTACTGCCAACTACTGCTTTAATTCCCAAATGTGAAACAGTTGCCGGTTCTTCAACCATACTATTCCATTCATCACATCCGGGACAATGTCCAAGCCATTTTGGCGAAGCGTAACCACAAGACTGACAAACAAATTGAAGCTTCGTTTTAGCCAATTTGCAAAAGCTCCTTCCCTCTTCCCACGAAAAAAGCACCCAGTATATACTGAGTGCTTTTTTCGCTATGTTTCTGCCCATCTCCTGCCCAAGGGTTACGTAAGCGGCGATTTTTTCACAAAAGTTAGTTTCCCTTCATGGTCAGCATCAATGATCACTGTATCATTTGTATCCAATTCTTTGCTCAACATCATTTCAGCAATGCGGTCTTCTACCATTTTTTGGATAGCTCTTCGCAGAGGCCGGGCGCCATAAGCATAATCCTTTCCTTCTTTCAACAATTCTCTTTTTGCTCCATCAGTTACTTCCATTGCCAATTTGTTGGCTTGCAGAAGTTTCGAAACATCCTTCAACATAATGTCAACAATCTGTTCCAATTCATTATCACTCAGCCGGTCAAAAACAATAACCTCATCTACCCGGTTCAAGAATTCCGGACGAAAAGTCTTTTTTACCTCTTCCAAAACACGGTTCTTCGCGATGGCATCCTTATCTTTACGATCGGCGCCATCCGCCAAAAAACCAAGCCCGGTAGAGTCTTTTCGCAAGTTCTGAGCGCCAACATTGGAGGTCATAATAATTACTGTATTCTTAAAATCTACTGTTCGCCCTTTCCCATCGGTCAACCTGCCGTCTTCCAAGACTTGCAATAGGATGTTGAAAACATCGTAATGCGCTTTTTCAATCTCGTCGAGCAAAATAACTGAATATGGCTTACGTCGAACAACATCCGTCAATTGTCCGCCTTCATCATAGCCGACATACCCCGGAGGCGCCCCAATCAATCTTGAAACCGTGTGCTTCTCCATATATTCGGACATATCTAGTCGAATCATTAAACTCTCATCACCAAACAGCGCTTCGGCCAATGAACGAGCCAATTCTGTTTTTCCCACTCCGGTCGGTCCCAAAAAGATGAATGAACCGATAGGACGTTTAGGATCTTTCAGCCCGATACGAGCCCTGCGAACTGCTTTTGCGACCGCTTCAACAGCACTATGCTGGCCAATTACACGATCATGCAGTACTTCTTCCAAGTGAAGCAAGCGTTCTGCTTCGCCCTCTGTTAAACGTTTCACAGGTACACCTGTCCAACTGGATACAATATGGGCAATATCCTCTGCGGTGACTACGCATCGTTCGCTCCCCGGCTGTTTTATTTCTTTCTGCTTATTCTCCAATTCTTCGCGAATTAAGCGCTCATCATCACGCAATTTGGCCGCTTGCTCATATTCTTGGGCCGTTATTGCAGCTTCTTTTTCAGTAGAAATTTTTTGCAGCCTTTTTTCAATCTCCTTTAAATCCGGTGGCGCTGAAAATGCGGCTAAACGCGCGCGTGACGCGGCTTCATCCATAAGATCAATCGCTTTATCAGGCAAAAATCGATCAGAAATATAGCGATGGGATAAATGAACAGCCGCTTCTAATGCTTCATCAGTAATTTTCGCGCTATGAAAAGCTTCATATTTATCACGTAAGCCGCGTAAAATCGCAATAGCATCTTCGACTGTCGGCTCGCCAATCATTACCGTTTGAAAACGCCGTTCTAACGCCGCATCTTTTTCAATATGCTTTTTGTATTCATCCAAAGTAGTAGCGCCAACAACTTGTAACTCTCCCCTGGCCAGTGATGGCTTAAGGATATTGGCAGCATCAATCGCCCCTTCTGCAGCTCCGGCGCCAATTAAAGTGTGCAATTCGTCTATAAACAAGATTACGTTCCCTGCTTGCCGGATTTCTTCCATTACCTTTTTCATTCGGTCTTCAAACTCTCCGCGATATTTTGATCCCGCCACCACGGATGCCATATTCAAAGAAAAAATTCGCTTTCCACTCAAAATATCCGGAACCCTGCCATCCACTATCCGCTGTGCCAAGCCTTCTGCTACAGCCGTTTTCCCTACTCCAGGCTCACCGATCAAAACCGGATTATTTTTTGTGCGGCGGCAAAGGATCTGAATCACTCGCTGGATCTCATTCTCCCTTCCAATCACGGGATCAATTTTTCCTTCTTGCGCTAATTTATTTAAGTCCCGGCCAAAATCATTTAATAACGGCGTATTGCTGTGAGATGGGCTTTGTTCAGTCGGACGCTTTACATTCTGTCCTTCTCCTGCAGATGCACCACCCAGCAATTCCATAACATGGTGTTCAACCTCATTGGGATCGACTCCTAAAGAGTCAAAAATGTAGGCCGATACGCCTTCTTTCTCCAGCAACAAACCTAAGAGGATGTGTTCTGTTCCAATATAATTGTGTCCAATCCGCTGAGCTTGAGCCGATGCCAATTCAATTACTTTTTTTGCCCGTGGCGTATACCCGAGATTTGCGGAGTTGCCACTGCCGCGTCCGACTACTTCTTCGACTTGTTCCCGCACTATTGTCAAATTCATATCAAACGAACTCAGCGCTTTTGCAGCCAATCCTTCCCCTTCGTGCATCAGCCCCAATAATAAATGCTCAGTGCCAACATAATCATGCCCAAGCCGGCTCGCTTCTTGTTGTGCCAATAAAAGCACATTTTGCGCCCGTTCTGTAAATCGGTTAAACATATTTACACCCCCTGTAATTTTTCTCTTATAATTTGAGCCCGTAATTGATCACACTCTACAGTGCTTAAGTCTCCACGACCACTAAATCTCTGCAGAAAATTTGTTCGCGTAGCCACCAGTAGTTCATTGAATGTTTGTGGACCAATTTCCTCAATAATCTGCAAATCCGTGCCAAGTCGAACCTCACTCAGCATGGATAAAGCTTCCTGCCCGGAAATTTTGCGTGCATATCGCAAAATGCCATAAGACCTCCATACGCGATCCGACAAATCATCTTTGGATTTTTTCAGGAGCGCCTTCCTGGCCGTCCTCTCTTGGTCAACAATTTGGCACACTACGTTACGCAAATTATCGATAATCTCCATTTCGTTATAGCCTAATGTCAATTGATTGGATATTTGGAATATATTGCCTGTTGTTTCTGTTCCTTCGCCATACAAACCTCGAACCGCCAGTCCCAACTGAGTCGCTGCGGAAACAACACGGTTCATTTGCTGGGTGAGAACCAATGCCGGCAAATGAACCATTACGGAAGCCCTCAAGCCAGTCCCCAAATTGGTTGGACAAGCGGTCAAGTAACCTAACCGTGCATCAAATGCAAATGTATGCCGGCTTTCTATACAGTCATCTACCAGGTTAGCCGCTTGCAATGCGCCCAAGAGGTCGAGGCCGGAATGCAAACTCTGTATCCGCAAATGATCTTCTTCGTTGACCATGATGCTGATTGCTGCGTCCTCACGGACAATTAACGCCCTGTTTACCGGTTCTTGAATAAGATCAAAACTTATAATATGTTTTTCGACAAGCACTCGCCGCTCTACCGGCGATAAATCCGAAATATTGATCCAAAGATAATTCTTTCCATTCGTTTGAATTAAATCGTCTATTGATGTCTCAAGTTCTCTTAAGACGACAGCAGTTTTTCCACTATCCGCCTGATTAGGAAAGGGAACCTTAGCCAAATTCCTGGCCAACCTAACTCTGCTGGACAAAACAATGTCCGCTTCAGCGCCGCTGCCACTCATCCAAGGGCTAAGAGATTGTCCCAAGATTGTATTTATATCCGACACAATGCACCTCATCCTTCCTTATGTAAGTGAAGATCCTTCTCCAGTGCTTTCACTTCATCACGAATTTGAGCAGCCTGCTCATATTCTTCCCTGTTCACATGTTGTTCTATTTGCTTCCGCAGCTGTTTTATACGTTGTTCCACTTCTAATCGAACGCCGGCGCGTTTTGGTATCTTGCCGGTATGGATATTATTTCCGTGCAGCCGCCGCAACAAGGGTTCCAATCGCTGTTCGAAAGCCTGATAACATACGCTGCAGCCAATTTTCCCATTGCGGCTAAAATCACTGTATGCCAGCCCGCAATTAGGGCAAAAAACTTCTGTGTGCGGTTGAACTGATGCAGGAGTGGCAACTTTAAACATTCCTTTCAGTAAATCCTGCACAGAAAAACTTGGACTCACTGCAAAACTGATTTCGCCATTATTTTGCGCACATTGCTCGCAAAGATGTCTTTCCGATTTTTGATGATTGTTTATTTCAGTAATATGAACGGAAGCAGGCCGTTTTTTACAGTTATCACATAACATATCAAGTCCTCCTATCAATACTTGGCCAAAGTAAATAATAACGACCGTAAGGCCCCAAGCTGTTCCGGCAAATCCATTCTTTCCTTCATGATCACAAAAAACTTTTGCATCAGAGCCGCTTCCCGCCTTGTCAATCGTTGTTGTTCATAAAGTCTTGCAATAATGCTTTCAATACTGTCAATGGTTGGTAATTCAGCGCTGCCAGTCCTTTTTTCTTCATATCCTGCATCATGTGGAAATACCTTGATGACTCTTATATACCCGCCTGAACCTCTTCTTGATTCAACAAGAAATCCCCGTTCCACGGTGAAACGTGTACTCAGCACATAACTAATTTGTGATGGGGCGCAAGCCAGTTCGTCAGCCAGCTCGTTGCGCTGCAATAAAACAAAATTGTCATTTTGCCTAGATAAACGGGAAAGAATAAATTTTTCAATTAAATCAGCGATATTTCCCATAATAAATCTCCTGCAATTTTCATTTCTATTTTACTATTATTATATTTGACTTTTTGACTTTTAACAATAGATATTTTCTTTGATATTTTTTTGAAAACGGCTTAATAGAGTACGAAAGTGAACTTTCCCTCTCCAAAGCGAACGGACGCTGATATTTTCACATGATCAGCGTCCGTTCTTTTAAAATCATTGCACCTGTACTACAAGAAATTTCAGATATTCCGTTTCTGGCGCCGCTGGAAGGATTGGATGATCCTTTGCCTGCGTGCGATATTCGACTTGCCGGATTTGACGTTTTGCATCTTGTGCAGCATCATTGACCACCGCTCTGAATAAATCCCGATCCATATGATAAGAACACGAACAAGTAACCAAAAAACCGCCGGGGCGAACCATCTTTAAGCCCCGTAAATTGATCTCCTTATAACCTCTCGCTGCTCCTTCAAGGGACGATCTGCTTTTTGTAAAAGCAGGCGGATCCAAAATTACCACATCGAATAAACGTTGCTGATCCGACCACTTTCGCAATATGTCGAAGGCATTGCCAACCTGAAACCGGCAAATTTCCTCAACCTGGTTCAAACGCGCATTTTGAATGGCTAATTCGACTGCTTGCTCTGATATATCGACCGCTTCAACACTCTTGGCTCCATACTTTGCAGCATGAACAGCGAAGGATCCTGTATGACAAAAACAATCCAAAACTGCAGCCCCCGGCATGAGCGGTTGCAAAAAGGAACGATTTTCCCTTTGATCATAAAAGAAACCGGTTTTCTGTCCGTTTTCAATATCAGCATAAAAAGGAAAGCCATTTTCCTGTACTGTGATCAAAGTAGGGAAGTTCCCCTGCAAGAATCCCTTTTGCTGCGTCAATCCTTCCAATTCGCGCACAGAAACATCATTTCGCTCAAAAATACCCTTTGGCTGGAACATTTCCGTTAACAGGGATACAATCATTTCTTTATAACGATCGATTCCTAAGGACAACGTCTGAACAACCAGATAAGAACCAAACTTATCAACAATAAGTCCTGGCAAAAAGTCGGCTTCGCCAAAAATCAGCCGACAATAATCCGGTTCAGAAACAAATTTTTGCCGGTACTCCCACGCTGCCGCGATCTTGCGTTGAAAGAAATCCCGATTAATTTCTTCCTGCAATCTAGTTAGCAGGCGAATTGTAATTTGCGATCGTCCATTCCAATATCCCCGGCCAATAAACCGTTGGCGAAAATTGTAGACATCCACAATGTCACCTGGGGGTATCGGTCCATCTTCATAGTCTATCTCTGTTTTATAAATCCATGGATGTCCACTCTCCACCCGGTGGTGAACCCCTTTGCGTAAAAATACTTTTCTTATTTGTTCCACCTATTCATCCTCATTTCCATTGTTTGATTTTTTGGCCAAACTGCACCCCAAAATCAAAACAGCGATCTAATTCTTCCCGGTCAGCCTTCCATTGCAAAGACAGTCCGGAAGACTCAACAGTTACAGCGGACTGCGTCAAGGCTTCCTCAATAGCCTTCTGAGAGCCACCGCCCCACCCATAAGCGCCAAACGCAGCTCCGATCTTACCCGCAGGGCGCAAGCCTTTGATATACGTAAGTAACCCGCCAATTGTCGCCAACGGCCCATTATTAATAGTAGAAGATCCGATTAGGATACCGCGCGCTTCTAAAATAGCCTCCGCAATCTCGCTGCGTTCACTTGTCGCCATCTTGTAAAATTTTACATCTACCCCAGTTTCAGCAATACCGTCAAGAATGCGGCGTGCCATCGCTTCCGTACTCCCCCACATGCTGTCATAGACAATAACCACTTTTTCGATGCTGTCACCACTGCTCCATTGAGAATACTTTCCAATGATTTCATTAATGTGGCTGCGCCAAATAATACCATGGCTTGGAGCAATCATTTTAATTGGTAATGTTAAAACTTGCGGCAAAGCTTTTGTAATCAACTTCCCGAACGGCATTAAAATATTAGCATAATATTTCCCCGCCTCATATAACAGCTCATGGAGATTATTTTCATCATCAAACCGTTTGGAAGTGCAGATATGCTGACCAAACGCATCATTGGAAAACAAAATATTCTCGCCCGTTAAAAACGTTGCCATAGAATCCGGCCAATGAACCATCGGGAGAGGGATAAATTGCAAACTCCCTTTTCCAATATCTAAACTGTCTCCACTTTTTACGACCTGAAAATCATATTCTTTTCCATAATACTTTACTACTTCCTTGCGACCATGCTCTGTTAAAACAACTTTTGCTTTTGTCGCCTTCTCCATAATCATCGGCAATGACCCGGAGTGATCGGGTTCAACATGGTTAACAATCACATAATCAATACGGCCAGGGTCAACAATTCTTGAAACTCGCTCCAGTAACTCGCCGGCAAATGGCGCTTTCACTGTGTCAATCAGGCAAATTTTTTCATCAACAATTAAATAAGAATTATACGTAACTCCTCGGGGTGTTGAATAGCCATGAAAATCCCGAAGGTTCCAATCAACAGCTCCAACATAATATATTCCTTTTGCCAACTGCACTTCGTGCATTAAACCGCCTCCCATATTATTGCCAATTTCCCGTTAGTACTTATCTTCAGTACAGAGGATTCAGCTTGGTCTATCACGCTTTCGAAACCAAGGAGCATTTATATATATATTACCTCAATGTGAAGAGAATGAATAGAACAATAAGCAAAATATCCTACATGAGAAAATATCACTTTACTTTTATAACAATGCATCCTATAATAAAGTTCTGTATAATTAATATTCGAAAACTTTTCTTTCACTTATCTTTGCAGTAGCAATGGGAAGCATTATTAGGACTTGGAAAACGCATTATTTTATGAATGAAATAATTTGACAAAAAAGGGGCAATGCTTGATGAAATTGCTTGGCAAGCACCTTACCATCGATATGTACGGTTGTCGCTTTGAAAATTTAAATGACCTAGACTTTATAAAAAACGCAATGACTACAGCAATAGCAGAAGCAAATATGACCTTATTGGACTTTACTTCATACCAATTTGAGCCTCACGGATTAACTGCCATTGCTTTATTAGCTGAAAGCCACATGAGCATGCATACCTATCCCGAATTGGGCTATGCAGCAGTCGATATCTTTACCTGCGGAGATCACAGCCATCCGGAACGCGCCGTAAAGGTTTTAAAACGTTTCTTAAAACCGGACAAAACGAAAACCACCCACATTAAGCGCGGTGATTTTGGTTCAGTACGCGACATGAAACCAAAAGTTAAGGTAGGGATTGCCCCATTACGCCGTGTTCGCAACACCGGCATACGAATGTTAAAGTTTTTTGCAAAGCGCAAATAAAACATATGATTTCCGGCTGTCTACGGACAGCCTTTTTTCGTCTTGCAATGAGACTTGTTAGACAAAATAAAGACAAAATAAAGGGGCTGTCTCAAAATAGGTTTTAAAACCTGTTTCGGACAGCTCCCTTTCTTTTGGTAGTAAAAAATATGTTAACTTTGTATTTTTTACTGAACCGGTTTTGTAAAAAAGTACAGCAAACAAAG
>Ga0316604_10001199_pt1 | contig 24150 bp, 17 predicted proteins | sample OWC_soil_day20_C_FD_207650 | JGI IMG/M metagenome (GOLD analysis project Ga0316604, IMG submission 207650) | Wetland soil microbial communities from Old Woman Creek delta, Ohio, United States - OWC_soil_day20_CT | ecosystem: Environmental > Terrestrial > Soil > Wetlands | place: USA: Ohio...
GGGCGGAAGGACAGACACCTGCACCTAACCTGAAGACCATCCATTATTCAGCCAGGTATACCACCTTTCTGAAAGCAGCAGCAACGGAGATAATGAATTTTGAGATAGATGGAGATGACGGCTATCGTCTGTTTATCAATGACTCTTTGATCGTTGATGCCTGGACAAAGAACCGCTGGGGTGCAAGACCCTTTGTATTATCTGCCAGGAAAGACAGCAGCTACAAAATCGTGGTGGAATTTCATCAGAATGAGGGCAATGCCTTTATCCGGGTAAAAGCCGGCGACAGGGTAAAAACTGACTTTGCTGCTTTGGCAGGAAGGCTGAAGGATATAGATGCCATCATTTTTGCCGGCGGTATCTCACCGCAACTGGAAGGAGAAGAGATGCCTGTAAGTGTGCCGGGGTTTGACGGTGGTGACCGCACTTCCATTATGTTGCCCAAGGTACAGAAAGCGCTGCTGAAAGCCTTACAGCAAACCGGTAAACCGGTCGTTTTTGTGATGATGACCGGCAGCGCTATTGCTATTCCTGAAGAGGAGGTGAAGCTACCTGCCATTATCAACGCCTGGTATGGAGGGCAGCGGGCAGGTACTGCTATTGCGGATGTACTTTTTGGTGATTATAATCCTTCGGGACGCCTGCCGGTGACGTTCTATGCATCAGATAAAGATCTACGTTCTTTCACAGACTATTCTATGCAGAACAGGACTTACCGCTATTTCAGGGGGAAGCCTTTATATCCATTTGGGTATGGATTAAGCTACACTCATTTCTCTTATAGTGAGCTAAAGGTGGCAGAAAGTGTCCGCAAAGGGACGCCGGTCAGTATCAGTGTATTGTTGACTAATACAGGGCAATTTGATGGGGATGAGGTGGTACAGCTCTATGTAAGTCACCCCGGGGTGGCAAATGCACCTGTAAGGGCATTAAAAGGTTTTCAGCGCATATCGTTGAAACATGGTGAAAGTAAAAAAGTATCATTTACATTAACGACAGAAGATCTTTCTCTGGTTGATGACAATGGAATACGATATCAACCTGGAGGAAAAACAGTGATCAGTATAGGAGGAGGACAACCGGGGCAGGCGCATGGAGGTATGAATAAGGTGTTATTGCATACGGTGATGGTCCGGTAGGTTGGAAAATTTAAAATGAAAAGGTCGGAGATATCTCCGACCTTTTCATTTTGTGCCCAGTAGCGGAACATTCTCAAACCAGCTGATGTTGATTATTAACAAATTAAGTTGTCCGATATAGATTTCTATTGTAATACCGCAAGAAGTATTACATATCGAAAATCCATTATGCAGGATTTTATTAAGCCAATAAATAATCCGATTTGACGGACTCGACAAAGAATGACAGACCAAATGGGTAGCCAACTTTTTCACAGGTTGAGTTTTTACAATATGATGCTTTGTATTATATTGTTAGCATGTTTGACTTTTTCAGAAAGAGACCTAAGGAGGATGCTTATTCACTGGAAGCATTGGCCTCTTATCCCAACAAGAACAAATATTTTGTGCGGGTTGCTCGTTTTATGGAGATTGATTATAATCAATCTACCATTACGGTGATAGATCCGCATGGACCGCGAATGATTACGATGGATCCATGGCCGGAGTCGATCTTCCTAAGTGCAACAGGGCAACGTACAGTAAAGCAATATATTGAAGATATAGCAGAGAGGTATAAGGGTAATATTCCAAATAAACTTGATATTTTCATTATTAGCGAATTAGAGAAACTAGTATTTAAATATAGGATTATTGAATTGGCAGATGTGCCAAATACTCTCGAATCTCAATTTGAGAAACCAATGTCAAAAGGTGATAGATGATGTTAATCGAACCATTTTGAATTTGAATATAAAGGCTTACACAAAAGCTAAAATGGTATAAAATGCCTTTATTGAACGTAATAATGGCTCACTAAGAAGGGAGCTGCTGGATGCATATCATTTTTTTACACTGGCAGAAGTACGGCTAATGGCAGAAGAGTGGAGAGATGATAATAACAGATTCAGACCTCATCGGGCGCTTGGATTTGTTCCTCCGCTTGAGTTTTGTAAATAAATATTAGCAAAGAAAAATTATTCATAACTCTAATCATAACCGGATCAGAATATAGGTAAGCTTACAACAGGTGCCGCTGTTGTTTTGAAAAATGGCTGTCTTTGCAGGCGGCCATTTTTATTTGTATGTGACAGGTGGGGTAGTGAATTTCTTGACTGCGTTACTTTTATAATAAAGATCAGGGAAATGGTTGAATGGGAATTACGATTAGATTTTTTCAGTACGAGTTTCGAAGTAGTATCAATGTAAGAAGTTGTTAATTCACTTTACTAATGATGAAGATAATATAAATATTTATGCCCAATCCAAACCTTCTGCTTTGCCGAATTGTATATATGTATTATTTAACCAAAAAAAATTTATTTATGTCCAACCCTACTCAAGTTCCGTCAAAAGGCACCTTTCAAATTGTGTTATCAAAAACATTATCTGGTAAAACTGTACTGAATGATCCAAATTGCACTTTCAGTTACGTATGGGATTTCAACACCAACAAAGGTGAGGCACTACTCGATTTAATCGATGGAAAACTTATTGGAATAGTTCTTCATCCAGAAGGCCTTTCTGGTACACTTGCCTTTATGTCCGACATGAAACCTACTACTTATTCTATTGATGGGCAAAATGTTGTGATCTACCGAGTAATTATGATGATTAACCCAAAGACAGGAGAACACCAGGCAGCTATTATGTTTAATCAGGATGGCTCCACGATCGAAGTCAGCGCAAACTGGCCGGAAGAATTAGCCTCTACCCACACGTTATTCCAGAAATTGATAGTAAGCTGATTGAAAGGGAAGCAAGCCTTCCCCCTTTTTATTATTTAAAAAATGTTGTTCAGGTAGTGTGCTGGTCAAATATTTCATAAGTAGTGCTGCATATTATACCCGGATTAGTGATGTTAGGGAAAACTAAGCCAATATATTGATGTGGATGGTGCGGAAACATAGTTGACTATGATGGGGCTGAATTATCAATTGAGCTTCGTACTTTTCATATACAGGTTTTACAAAAAAATGGGGATCATATCACAAAGCAAGTTCATGGTTATTGTTGCATGCATAAGGGCAGTTAGAATTATGAAACAATTGCTTTTGTGTATTATTTAGATTAATTGATTCTCTTGTTTATATACATAAAGAATATAAATAAAGGGGCTGACAAGCCTAATTATTTTTATAATAATTCTGCAACATATAAACGTGAACTCATTAACATGGCATGGGATAAGCGTGCCTTGACAGCCTAAAACAAGAAAAGGTCGGAGATATCTCCGACCTTTTCTTGTTTTCGTGCCCAGTAGCGGTAGGTTCTCGAACCAAATGTTACTGATTACTAAAAAGTTACACAGTTTATAGGACTCCCATCTCCGCCCCTGCAAATTTCCTCACATCCTGGAAGGTAACTTAAAAGCTTTCCAGCGTCCATCCATCCTTGTAAGATCCGATGGCTTAAACACAATCGTTATTTCACCCATCTGGAAGATCACGGTTTTTGTAAACGTTTCAACAGCATGGCTTTCATCGCGTAAATAAGTATAGTCAGGAGATAAGCCTTTGTATTGTAGTTCCCCAACCATACCTTTCCTATCCCATTGCTTACGCATGTCCTGTAATCTGAGGAACCAGTTATCCGTAATGCTTTCCATAGTGTATGCCTTATGCTCAATATCATGTATAAAATCCCGGTGATTCAGGTCTATACTTTTCATAAACGCCAGTGTATAAGATTCAGGAGTTACACGTCTACAAAACTGCATCAGCAAAGAATCGTCTTTCGTATTCATCACCCTTGCCATATCCCTAAACAAAGAATCTAATTCAGTATACCCTGAACAGGCACAGGGTTGATACTTACCAACCTGCCCCTTCACATCCACATAAGCCATCTTATCATCTTTAAACACAGGCACCATACCATTCACAAACACACCAATATGATCAAATTCTTCTTTTGTAAGAGCTTTTCCCGTACAATCGATAATTTTATATTTCCCAACACTATGTACCTTATAAAACCCAGCGGAAATACTCTGTAGATCGTTGAACTGTGCAGCAAGCGTAGCACTACCAGCAAGCCCGTATTTATCTCCTGCTTTCATCAGCAAAGGTTGCTCATCATCAATCACTGAAAGGAATTTAAGATAATCATATTTGCAAGGGAGTACTACATTTCCATTTGTGGTAACCACACCATATTTACCAGCAGATATGACAATCACACGATGTGCACTCACATCGGCAATAGAATCATATTTTGCGGGAAAGGCCAGTAACTGCGTAGACTTATTCCACAAAGTTTTTTTAGATTTTATATCTGTAAGCACATACCAGGGCGTGGATTTATTGGCACTATTAGACAAATGGTCAAGTGTAGTATACGCAGGTGCTAACAAGACCTTCCCATCTGCAGCAACACAACCATACAGCTTATCTTTTGTTACAAGATAAACCTTCTCTTCAAGCCCAAGCCGCTCCACACCATCATAAATAAAAGGGATCTTTACAGTACCATCCATATTCACAGTGCCCCATTTTCCTTTTTTTGCTGCCGGGAAAAATTTCTGTCCATCATAATTGATAGAATCATAAGCAAAGGGTAATAGTATTTTCTGATGAACATCTATACAGCCCCAGTATCCGTTTTTCTTTGCAGCAAAACAATATGCCTCATTTCCAAGGTAACATTCCTTTAGTGCATCATAAGCATAAGGGATCATCATCTCTCCACTTCTGTTGATAACCACACCACTTTTCCCCGTTTGAGGATCTTCTCGGATAGTACAGACAGGGTAATCGTACTGCGTACGGTCTTCTATCATCACTGGCTTGTCTTGTAAATTCTTCTGGGCAAAAACATTATAGCATGACAAACAAAATACTAAAGTAACATATGCTTTCATAAGATATAGGATATTGGTAGTGTTGTATTTTGAATTAAATCTTGCTGAATTTGTCAGATGGAGGGCAGATCCTCTCACAATTTTTTGTAAGATCGGTTAAAAGCTATGCATTTCAAAACCCTTTTAACAGCGGTAATGTTGTAAGAACATCTCTCTGATTTTCTATTTGTAAAGTCCAATATCGGCATATCAATATTATCTAGAATTGTGGCTAGTTTTCAAATATATGCAAGGAATATGAAATATTATAAAACATCAGCGGGACAGATTATACCATTTCAGGAATCGAACCTTTTATAATTGAATATGAAATAATTATATAATGAGTGAGGTTAAATTAAAGAGCAAAACCCACTACGATAGCGGGTTTTGCTCTTTTTTGTGCCCAGTAGTGGTAGGTTTTCGAACCAATTGGTGTTGATGATTACCAATTTAATTCCTTTAGAGTAGTTTCTTTAATAAGATTTTAGGCAATTCCAATCAATTTTCTTTTAATAGAGGTGACTATCAGGGTGTAAATATCAGGTAAGGAGCATCGGTGGTTGTGCCATTTGCTACGCCTCTTTCAACCAGAGCACCGGACCTGTCATCTGCATAGTATATATCATTATTGTTTTTGCCTTTATATACTACCACAAACCTGTTATTATTACTGTCGAAAGTAACGGTTGGCCTTTGTAATGAAGCTGCAATACCTCCTGTTGTAGTTAAAATATAGACAGGTGTTGTCCAGTTAACTAAATCATCAGAATAAGAAAACGTGAGATTATCACTACCGTCGGTTCTTACCAGGCATCCTCTGCCATTAGAATTAACAGCTACCGCCTGGCGATGGGTTCCATATGGCAATTGTGACTCTTGTGTCCAGTTTACGCCATCTGTAGAAGAAATAATGTTTACGAAACTTAGGTTATTCGCTTCATACGAAATGTATATTTTATTGCCATAGGAAAAGATATATGGCTCATTGAAGGTTACATATGGTAAACTAACTTCAGTCCAGTTACTTCCATCTGAGCTGTAGGAATAGTAAATATTACTTTGGTCAGGTTCCGGAGAAGTGAAGGTTGCGCTTACATATGCGACGAATATTTTACCATTGAAGGTGGTGGCTGCAGGAGCTCTCTCAGTACCTGCATTATTGTTCATGGCTACATCTGAAGACCAGGAATCACCTCTGTTGGTACTAACAGAGTAATACAAATTGTTGTTAGTTCTTCCTCTGTGGAAAACATAGATATTGTTGTTAAACCAGGCTGCGGCGGGACCACTTTGCAAAGATGCGCCATTGTTAATCTGTACGGAACTCCAATTAGTGCCGTCTGTACTTCTGCCACTATAAATGTTATTATTGTTGGAGCCCTTGTAGAAATATCTCAGGATATCTAGGGATTGAATAGAGAAATCTCCATTACTGGCGGCAGTTGCGTTACCCGTTTTTAATTTTTCAATTTCTTTCTTCTGGCATGATACTAAAGCGAAAAGCGTGTACAAGAGGAAAACTGACGATAGGGTTTTCTTTTTCATGATAATCATTGGAGGGTTAAGTAAAAATATTTTTCCGTGTTAAATTGCATTATAGAAAATAAATAACCAAATCAAATTGATATCTACTCAATTCCTTGAGTAGATATCAATTTGTCAATTAAATTCAAAAATTACTTCTATGAGGCGATTGAATTATTCATGTTTGAGCTTTATCCAATAATGGTCTGATTCCTCCCGTCATTGACAACTACTTTTTCTTAGTCAAACTCAACGTACTATTATATCCCATCTGCAATACAGGATATATCCTCTATCAAACGAATTAGTCACCGCCTTAAATTTTACAAACACACCATCCGCATTCGTCTTTCCCGGGTAATAAAACATGGTAGTCTATTGATAATTGCTGGAAGAATATCAGCTTTGATGTGTGTCATTGTATGTGTCAAATGTGTGTCAAAAATAGTGGTAGAAAGGATTAAAAAGCGTGATTTTATAACACACGGGAAAATAAAAAACCTGTAAATCAATGACTTACGGGGTTGTATTGTGCCCAGTAGCGGTAAGTTTTCGATTGCGCTGTGCAAAGTCCGTGAGGTGGGGATTTTTTTTAGATGAAACACCTCGAAATTACCCGACAGGTACCCAATCCTGTCCGACAAGGTCTAGTCAACCATCGGAAGCGAGTCTTGCGTAGTCATCAGAGATGGTGGCACGAAGCGTAGACAGCGACTGCTGAAGGTATGCTATTGAGCCTCGAAACTGTCCTGAACGTTGAAGCTTTAGTTGTTCGAATAGCTAAGGCAACATCCAACCTGCGTTATAGACGAGTGGGGGCGATTCGACCGGGGTCTGAGAACATATCAAAGGTAGACAGGGGTAATACGGGAACACAGGAGAGCCTAACGTCTCCGAACGAATGTCGGTTGTTTTTTTGGATTAACCGAACAATAAACAATCCAGGCATTCAAGGTTAGTATCACCACCTTGATTTGCGTTAAGAAAAGGTGATATCGGGAGGTATCCACGCCGAGAGAGATCGAAGGCAAGGAGAAGGACGAAGGCAGTCTTAGCATCCTCATAGTACTGTTAGAAAGGTGGGAAATCAGCTCTATGAAAGCCACTGAGTAAGGAAGGGGGATGCCTGTTTACGGAACCAGCATCTTAGCAACACTAAATGTACCAGAGACATGAGAGAAGTGTTAACAGTAGAGATGCAGATAGCGGCGCGGGCAAGGAATTACCCGGGAGAAGCCCTGACAAACCTGCATGAGTTTATTAATGTTGATATGTTAAATACCTGCTTCGATAGCCTCAATAAGAAAGGGGCAAGCGGAGTAGATGGAGAAAAATGGATCGACTATAATAAGCATAGACGAGAAAGAATACCTCAATTATTGACAGCATTTAAGAGCGGTGTTTATCGTGCGCCCCATATCCGACGAGTACTTATACCCAAAGGAGAGGGCAAATATCGGCCGCTCGGTTTGCCAACGTTGGAGGATAAATTACTCCAGACGTCGGTAACCCGAGTGCTGACACCAGTCTACGAGGAAATATTCTATTCCTGTTCGTATGGTTTTAGACCTGGGAAATCTCAACATCAGGCATTGGAGGAATTATCCAGAGAAGTGAGCGTAAACCGGATGCGCTATATAATAGACGCTGACATGCAAAACTACTTTGGCAGTATCAATCATCAATGTTTGCGGGAGTTCCTTGACCTGAAGATAAAAGATGGCGTGATAAGGAAAATGATCGACAAGTGGTTGAAGGCGGGCATATTTGAAAATGGACAGGTGACGTATCCAACCGAAGGAACGCCGCAAGGGGGGAGCGTTTCCCCTTTGCTTAGCAACGTTTATTTACACTATGTTTTGGATACCTGGTTCAAAGAGCAAATCCAGCCATTATTGAGGGGTGGCAGCTTCATCATCCGCTTTGCGGATGATTTTCTGTTAGGTTTTAGTAACAGGGAAGATGCTTTACGGGTGATGGAAGTACTGCCGAAGCGATTAGGAAAATTTGGCTTGACCCTTCACCCTGAAAAGACCAGACTAATTGATCTGGAAGAAGAAAAGAAGGGCGGAGATCATCCAATTAAAACGTTTGACTTCTTAGGTTTTACCCATTACATGAGTAAAAGCCGAAAAGGAAAAACAATCCTGAAACGCAAGACAAGCAGTAAGAAACTGAATCAAGCTTTGAAACGCTTAAGTGACTGGATCAAGTGCTACCGACATAAGCTTCCGATGAGGGAACTTATCGGAGAGCTAAACCAAAAGCTCCGCGGTCATTACGCCTATTACGGTATAACATTCAACTGTAGGAAGTTACATACTTATTACAACCGGACAAAACATCTGCTCCATAAATGGCTTAACCATCGGGGAGGAAAACGAGTCTGGACATGGAATAAGATAGCCAAGCTAACTACAGAATGGATACCACTTATTCGACCAAAGATCTATCACAGCTATCAGTTAGCGAAACCGTAAATAGAGGAACCGTATGCGGGAAAACCGCTCGTACGGGACTGTGGGGGAGCGGGGAGGTAACGATCCGCTCTACCCGGAACCAACTGGTATGGATTATCAGTAAACTTATGTTAAAAAACTGTGCCTTAATTATAAATTAATAATGCTCTGATAGCTTCCTCAACTGGGCAAAACGGTCCTGAGCCCTCAAATATTAAATCGCTTATGAGCAACAGTGTTGGCTGTGCTGTAAACTCAGGTTCCGTAACATGATGCAACTGGGCACCGTGAACCAGGAATGGATGACAGAGATAAACCATACTTGCTTTTCCGGTAACTAGTACCTCAACTGTCCCCAACAATTCCGGCAATATCATAGCCAACTCCATAAAAGTCAGTTTTGCAACAACTTCAGGCATTATAATCGGGCAACATCGACATTTGATCCCTTTATTGTCCGGATTGGCAGGCTGGACTCTTAACCGCCCAAACATCTGACGTCAAAATTCATTTTCTTTTTTTAAGTTTGATTAATGAAGAGCACTCTTACAATAATTCTGATGGTTATTTGTTTTTCACCATCGGTGAAAGCACAGCGTAAACTGGCGCAGACAATATTAAATGACAGAAGACTCGATTCTGTTTATGAGAGTGCAACTTTATTGCTTAGTAAAGGCTTTAATGCTGGTGATGGCTATCCACAAGTTTGGATACGGGATTTTAATACTTTCATTGAAATGTCCTGTAAGGTTTACAGCAGAGACAGTATTCGTAAAAACCTGCTAACATTTCTGAAACTGCAGCAACCCAATGGTGAAATTGTAGATGGATATGTTTTAAAAGGGCATGTAACCTGGGATGATCCTAATATTTATACATCTCCAAATGACACGACACATGTTGGTTTTAAAAACACAGTTGAAACAGATCAGGAAACTTCTCTTATACAGGCATTTTCAAAATATATAAATATCACCGGAGACAGATCAATACTTAAGGAACTCATTGCCGGAAAAACAGTAATTCAGCGCCTTGAGCTTTCTATTGACTACCTTTTAAAAAACAGGTATTCTGAAAAACATCAGCTTTTAACCGGAGCAACTACGCAGGACTGGGGTGATGTACAAATAGAGGGCGGAGCTGTTGTAGATATAGATTCAAATACACATTGGGCAATTGACATTTATGATAACGCCATGTTTGTAATAGCGCTTAGAAATATGGCTGGTTTTTATAAGGACAATACTTTAGCCCAAAAGTGGCTCAGTTTAAAAAGCATAACAGAAAAAAGAATCAGGCAATATCTCTGGGATTCAAAAAAGAATAAATTTATCCCCCATATATATTTAAGCTCCTATCCTTTTCCTGCATCGTTTAAAGAAAATAATATCAGTTTCCATGGAGGTACAGCAGTAGCTATAGAAGCAGGGTTACTAAATAAACAGGAAATAAAGCTGGTTAATCAAAATATGGTTAAAGATGTGCAATTATCGGGTGCGCCTTCAATAGGACTAACACTATATCCGGTTTATCCGGAAGGAATCTATAAAAATTCAACTGCTTCCAAACCATATATTTATCAGAATGGTGGTGACTGGGCATGGTTTGGCGCGAGGATGATAATACAGCTTGCTACAAACGGATATATTAAGGAGGCGTATGAAGAATTAGAACCAATGATTACAAGAACGTTGCGGGATAAACATTTTTATGAATGGTACAGTCGGGATAATAAACCAAACGGCTCCTCAGACTTTAAAGGCTCAGCAGGTCAATTGGCTCTTGCTATTGAAGTACTAAAAGATTGGGCGAAGGCTCAATAGTACCTTTTCAATTATGAATTTATCTAAAAAATGAAAAACAGTAGGCAAAAGAAGGATGATGATCAAAAACATTTAATTGTAGGAAGCTACTTACATACTATATAACCGGACAAAGCACCTGCTACATATATGGCTAAACCATCGTAGGCGCAAACAAGCCGTGAAAAATCAAAAGCTGATTAATAGACCAGGTCCGGAATCGAACATGTTTTGAATTGATTAATAGAGGGTTATGTTAGAAGTGGAATTGATTAAAATAACAAACCCGCTACTAGTAGCGGGTTTGTTATTTTAGGTGCCCAGAACTGGATTCGAACCAGCACACCCTTGCGAGCGCTGCGACCTGAACACAGTGCGTCTACCAATTTCGCCATCTGGGCAACTGATTCCGTGTTAAGGGATTGCAAAGGTATACACTTTCCCCAATATTCCAAATTTTTATATAGAAAATTTTCAAACTACCAACCATACCTACACAAAAAAGGCCGACCCCTAAAAGGTCAGCCTTTCTTTTCAAGAGCATCCAGCTTATACAGCTACATTGAACTCTCTCAGCGTATCGTTCAGACTCGTCTTCAAATCTGTAGATTCTTTACGTTGACCAATTATCAGTGCGCAAGGAACCTGGTATTCACCAGCAGGGAACTTCTTAGTATATGTACCTGGAATTACCACACTGCGTGCCGGTACACGACCCTTGTACTCTACCGGCTCAGGACCACTTACGTCAATGATCTTGGTAGACTTAGTCAATACCACATTCGCACCCAGTACCGCTTCTTTTTCTACTATCACACCTTCTACTACAATACAACGACTACCCAGGAAACAACCATCTTCGATGATCACCGGACTAGCCTGCAGTGGTTCTAATACACCGCCAATACCAACACCACCACTCAGGTGTACATTCTTACCAATCTGTGCGCAGGAACCTACAGTCGCCCATGTATCCACCATGGTACATTCGTCTACGTATGCACCAATGTTTACGTAAGATGGCATCAGGATCGCGCCTCTGCCAATGAATGCACCATATCGTGCAATCGCATGAGGTACTACACGAACACCCAGATCTTTATAGTTGGATTTCAGCTTCATTTTGTCATAGAACTCAAATGGTGGGAGGTCTATGGTTTCCATTGTTTGGATGGTGAAGTACATCAGGATGGCCTGCTTTACCCATTCATTGACTTTCCAGCCTTCTCCTGTGGGTTCTGCTACCCTGATCTTTCCCTTATCTACAGCTTCAATAACAGCTTTGACAGCATCGCTGTAAGTAGATTCCTGTAGCAGGCTGCGGTTTCCCCAGGCAGCCTGGATGAGTTCTTGTAGCTCCATTGTGTATCGAAATTTTTCACAAACATAGTAAAAGAGGGGGGAATTTTTCACTGATGCTTTTCCTGATTAGCCGGAAAACACCAATGAAGGCGCCAATGCCCTAACCTCCCAACCACCTACCTCCTTACCCCTCAACCTCCCAACACCCTAACCTCCTCACCTCTTTACCTACCCACCTCCCAATTTTTTATTTATTACCTTTATCCCCCTTTAAACCATACTATGAATATTGCTTTCGATGCCAAACGGGCTTTCCAGAATAACACAGGTCTCGGCAATTACAGCCGGACCCTAATCAGTTCTCTGGCTACCTATTACCCGGAGCACCACTACTACCTGTATGCACCCAAACTAACAGGTATGTACAGCACCGCTGCTTTAGGCAATATGACCACAATATTGCCTAAAAAGCCCCTGCATCGCCTGCTGAAAGGACTGTGGCGCAGCAAATATGTAGTGAGTGAACTGGCGCAACAAGGCATTGATATTTATCATGGTTTAAGTCACGAGATCCCTTTCGGCATTCACAAGAGTGGTGTCAAAAGTATTGTTACCATGCACGACCTGATCTTTGAACGCAACCCGGAACAATACAATCCCATTGATGTGCAGACTTATCGTAAAAAGGCTAAATACGCCTGCCAATACGCTGATAAGGTCATTGCGATCAGTGAGCAAACTAAACAGGATCTGATTACGTATTATAATACACCGGCAAACAAAATCGCGGTCGCTTATCAAAGTTGTGATGAGTCGTTTGGTGTACAACATAGCAAAGCGGAAATTGTGCAAATGCTGGAGAAATATAACTTTCCGAAGGAGTATTTCCTGTATGTTGGATCGTTGATTGAACGAAAGAATTTGTTAGGTATCTTACAGGCTATGGTGCAGCTGAAAGGTAAGCTGGATATACCTTTGGTAGTTGTGGGTGGTGGCAGTAGCTATAAGAAAAAGGTGATGGATTTTATTGCCGCCAACGGGTTGCAAAAGAGCGTTATCCTCGTAAATGATACGGTGAAATTCGCTTATAATGATCTGCCGGCTTTGTACCAGGGAGCTAAAGCGCTGATTTACCCATCTTTCTTTGAAGGATTTGGAATACCTATTCTGGAAGCGATGTGGTGCCGTACACCCGTGATCACTTCCAGTGGTTCCTGCTTTGGTGAAACTGCCGGGGATGCCGCCCTTTATATCGATCCGGCGAAACCTGCGTCAATAGCGAATGCTATGGGAGAGGTGGCTAATAACCCCGCACTCATAGAAGAGCTGAAAGAAAAGGGATTAAGACAAGCGGAAAAGTTTACAAGAGAAAAATGTGCAGCGGAAGTGATGAAGGTGTACCAAAGCCTGTAAATGAGAAGATCGGCTTCGTAACTGATGAAGGTGTACCAAACCCTATAAACCAGAATCATCGGCTTTGTAACTAACAAAAGTCTACCAAAGCCTCTAAATCACTAACTAAAACAAAACACCCCCGTTCCAAAGTCTATAACATATGACCACCGATTTTGAAAATGACGTAACGGCCGCTCTCGCCGCCTTAAGAACCGGAAAATTAATCCTCTACCCCACAGACACCATCTGGGGCATTGGTTGCGACGCAACCAACGAAGATGCCGTAAAAAAAGTCTTCTCCCTTAAACAACGCCCCGAAAAAAAGAGCCTCGTCATCCTCCTCGCCGACGTAAAAGACCTCCTCAAATACGTCGCTCACCCCGATCCGGCCATTGCCGATCTGATCGCTAATTTTGATCGCCCTACTACTGTCATTTACGAAGGCGCCCTCGACCTTGCTCCCAGTGTTATTAATGAAGATGGTACCGTGGCTATCCGCCTCGTGCAGGACCCCTTCTGCCGTCACCTGGTGAAACGTCTTCGTAAACCTTTGGTTTCCACTTCCGCCAACCTGAGCGGCCAACCTTCCCCCGCTTTTTATGCAGACATTGACCCTGCCGTAAAAAATGGCGTAGATTATGTTGTAGCCTACCGACAGGAAGATACTACCCCCCGACAGCCATCCCGTATTGTTAAGTTATTGAAAGACGGTACCTTACAAGTAATAAGGGAGTAGTACTCACACCCTGATGAGGAGACCATGGACTATCGGCTAAAAAAAGCTACTTTTGCCGTTTTATTTAAATATGATCAGCAGAAAGCCTATTGACATACCCTGTACCTTACAGGAACGCAAAGTGTTGGAACAGATAGCGTTAGCAGCCCATGAACTGGGCGTGCCCTGCTATTTGATCGGGGGTTTCGTGCGTGATAAACTGCTGAACCGCCGTACCAAAGATTTGGATGTGGTGTGCGTAGGAGATGGCATTGCCTTAGCACACAAAGTGGCTACTTACTTTGATAATGCTAAGGTGAGCTTCTTTAAAACCTATGGCACCGCACAGGTAAAATGGAATGAATTTGAAGTTGAGTTTGTAGGCGCCCGCAAAGAAAGTTACAGAGAGGAATCCCGCAACCCCGACGTGGAACCGGGTACCCTGGAGGATGACCAGCTGCGCAGAGATTTTACTATCAACGCACTGGCTATCAGCCTCAATGAAGAAGATTATGGAAGCCTGATAGATCCATTTAATGGGCTGGCGGACATGGATGCAAAAATTATCCGTACTCCACTGGCACCTGCCCAGACTTTCAGCGATGACCCCCTGCGTATGATGAGGGCCATCCGCTTTGCCTCCCAACTGCAGTTTACTATTGCTGACGATACCTTTCAGGCTATCAAAGAGCAGGCAGACCGCATTCAGATTATCTCCCAGGAACGTATTACCGACGAACTGAATAAAATCATGTTGTCTGCAGTGCCTTCTATAGGTTTGAACCTGTTGTTTAAGAGCGGATTGTTGAAGATCATCTTCCCGCAACTGGTAGATCTTGCTGGTGTTCAAACGGTTGATGGCAAGCGGCATAAAGAGAACTTTTCACATACCTTGCAGGTAGTCGATAATATTTCCAGAAATACAAAAGACCTTTGGTTACGCTGGGCTGCACTGTTGCACGATATCGGTAAACCCGCCACCAAACGTTATGAGCAGGGCCATGGATGGACATTTCACGGACATGAGATGGTAGGAGCCAAGATGGTTCCCCGCATCTTCTCAAGACTGAAACTCCCTACGCATGAACCTATGCGCTTAGTGAAGAAACTGGTAGAACTGCACCAGCGGCCTATTAGTCTGACGAAAGAGAATATCACTGATTCTGCAATACGCCGCCTGCTCTTCGAAGCAGGAGAGGATGTAGAAGCCTTAATGATGCTCTGTGAAGCAGATATCACATCGAAGAACGTATCCAAAGTGCGGAGATATCTCGATGATTATGAACTGGTAAGACAGCGCATGAAGGAGATAGAGGAGAATGATCGTCTGCGTAACTGGCAACCGCCGGTAACAGGTGAGATGATCATGGAAACCTTTAACCTGACGCCCTGCAGAACCGTTGGTGATCTGAAAAGTGCCATCCGCGAAGCCATCCTGGATGGGGTGATACCCAATACCTACGATGCCGCTTATGCCTTCCTGCTGGAAAAGGCAAAAGAGATGGATTTGACACCAGTTAAATAAAATTGTTAATTTAGTAAAGTGGTGATGTTTCTGAGTTAAGGTTTGATGATTGATATATAATAGCTTTTTGTGTATTTATAGCTATTTATGTATTATTAGCTTTAAACCAGAGACGAAGCATCCAATTATTCAATAAAATCCTTTATTGTCATGCCTGTTTTGAAATTCAGAGTTTATTGGGAAGAAGACGAAAGTGTGTACAGGGATATTTCCATTAAACCAGACCAGACATTTTTACAATTCCACCAAGTCATTTTGCAGTCATTCGAATTTGACAATAAACATAAAGCGACTTTTTTCCGTAGCAACGATAACTGGCAACGGGGAAGGGAGATCATTCTCGAAAAAGACAATGTAGTCCGCAAGGTAGATCCATTACTGATGGAAGAAACTGTCATTGGGGTAGCAGTGAAAACGCCTAATCAGAAGTTTATATACCTCTATGATTTTGCGAAGAACTGGACGTTCCTGGTGGAATTGATCGGGGTATCCAAGGATGAAAATTCTAGGGTGACCTATCCGCTATGTGTAAGGAAAGAAGGGTTGGCGCCTAGCCAGTACGGTACAAAAGGACTGGTAGGTGATAAGCTGGTGGAGATGGAGGAGAAGTATGACCTGAATAAAGAGGGGATGAGTGAAGATGGATTTGGCGAAGAAGGAGAGGAGGATGAAAACAGTGAAGCGGATGATGAAGGAATGGAGGATGCCGGCAGTGAAGACATGTATTAATTTACATGAGAGATAAGAAAGTAATCGTAATAGCAGGTCCTACGGCTGCCGGAAAAACGGCGATGGCTGTACGGGTAGCCCAATATTTTAATACCGCGGTAATATCTGCAGACTCCAGGCAGTGCTACAGAGAGATCAGTATCGGCACGGCAAAGCCCGGTGCTGCTGAGTTGGCGGCTGTACCCCATTATTTTATCAATTCTCATAGCATTCGTGAAGAAGTGAATGCAGGTATCTTTGAGAAGTTAGCATTACAATATGCAAAGGAAGTGTGGAGGAACAATGATGTCGTCGTGCTTTGTGGCGGTACAGGTCTGTATATAAAAGCCTTTTGTGAAGGAATTGATGATATACCTGCTGCGCCAACGGAAGTTAGACAATCCATTATTTCACAGTATGAGCAGGAAGGATTGACGTGGTTGCAGGAAGAATTGAAAGCGAAAGATCCCCGGTTTTATGCCGTGGGCGAAATCCAGAACCCGCAACGATTAATGAGGGCCCTGGAAGTTATTGAAACTACCGGAAAGTCGATTTTGGAATTCCGGACAGGAAACAAAACCAACAGGGATTTTGAAATTATCAAGACGGGGATTGAGTTGGAGAAGCCACAGTTGCATGCTAATATTGAAACAAGGGTGAGGCAGATGATGAAGGATGGATTGGTAGAAGAGGTGCGATCAGTACAGGAATTCAGGAGTCATAATGCTTTGCAGACGGTGGGGTATTCGGAGATATTTGATTACCTGGATGGGAAGACCACGCTGCAGGAAGCCGAAGAATTAGTAGTCATTCACACCAGGCAGTATGCGAAAAGACAAATGACCTGGTTTAAAAAAGATAAAGAAATTAAGTGGTATGAGAGAGGAGATGGGTTGTTGGAAGATATAAAAAAAACGCTTGGGCCGTAGCCCAAGCATTTATATTTTCTTCAGCAACACCTTCTGCTTCGTAAAATCCGCCGCCGCGTCCATAAACGCCATCATCTGCCCCCACGCACCTACCGTCTCGTGCTGATGATTATAACTCTTCGTAATATTCACCACCAGCTTATTCCCCTCGACCTTCGAACTACTCACAAACTGCCCGGTCTCATTGATCACTGACTTATTCAGATTCTCCACACCCTCCAATGTATACCCCTCCGGAATATTCACCCACACCTCATAAGACACCGTCCGCGGAAACGCCATATGCACATCATAAGTACGCTTCCTTTCTTCTGGTGTCAATTCTATCTGACCTGTGATCAGTTTTCCGATATCCAGCATATAATTATTCCCCGCCTTCTTTACAAAACCATCCATAGTAAATGACTGATGCATCGTAAACGGCTTATTCTGTTTCTCCAGTCCCTGATCCGCCACTTTATAATAAGTCACCGCCGTAGGCTGAATACTATAATCTGTATAGATATTATCTTTCACCGTTTCATCCATATCTTTCCGTGCCTTTGCAAACGCCGCCTTGTATTCAGGAAACCGCTTTTTATCTGCTGATAGATCACGCTCGAAAGTGGTAGACATGCTCAATGTTTTTCTTTCCTCTTCCAACATATCTTCATACAGCAACATATCTACATACTGATAACGATATTGCCCTTTTGCACGTATCATCCTGTCAATATTCAGCGTTTGCAGGTTCTCTGCATTAAAACTGATATTCAGTTTCTCAGCATCTACATTCTGCGCCGCAGTACTTACAGGCAATGTGATCTTTCTGAAACTGGATGATTTTTCCCCTTTGCTCCCCGTCACACTTACCGCATAAGCTTCCTGTCCTTCCAGTCCGGTCGGCAACTCATCAGGATAACTAAACATAGATCCCAGGTAGCAATACATAGGTTGATCATCTGGTTTAGCAATGATAAAATATTCCAGGTCATCCAGTGAAACCGCATCCTGCAGCGTACCTACACTACGTGGCACCGCCGCTGCCAGATCTGTATCAATATCATACTTCAATAATAACTGACGAAATACATTGGCCACAAAGTGAGACCTTGGTGAATATAATTTCCTGTTCTGTCCTACTTCTATATCCGCGCCCAGGCCCCCCTGCTCACGGTAAAGCGCTGCATAACGAATGTAATAATATGCCAGTTCCGCTATCTCTCTCTTCGACATATCTGTTTTGTTATGTACCTTCTTGTAATTGCTAAGTACATCCGGAAACTCCTTCAGGATAGCTGGCAGCGCCATATACTGCGCTCCTACACTGATGATCCGGTAAGTCAGGTATTCCTTGATATCTTTCTCATTTACCCCATTCACCATGTCTTCCGCAATATTGTAAGTCAACCTTAATGTCGGCAGACTACGATTGGCATACAACCAGCGCTCATCCGTAATTTTAGGTACATCTTTTTTATGAATAGAGAATACGTAGTCTTCATCTTCCTTTGTACGCTTCAACACACTTGAATCATCATTGAGGTATCTCCATGACACACCCATTTTCCTGAAAACCCTGATGTCCAGTGCAAAGTCCAGCATCGGGTATTTCTCACCAATACTGTAATCCAATGGATCCGGATTCGTAAACCAGCTAGCCGCATCTTTATTGATACGTACATAATAGTCGATGATGTCGCCTACCTGCAGGTCAGCAATTGCGATCTTCTGTTTTTTATCATCCTTTTCATCCTTTACATTGACCGCATCATTCATGTCTATATCTCGCTGCTGGCCATTTGGCTTGATCACACGAATGCCCATAAAGGATACCAGTTTGTACCCGCGCGCCCAGCTGCTGCTCTTCAGTTTCTGGATATTGAATTCAGAATATTCTTCCAGCGCTGCCTTATCCTGGATCTTAACACGCTCGTGCAAGGTCGTGTTAATATGATCTTTGCGCCGGCTATGATCCGCATCCAGCGAGAACTTCACTGCAAGTATCACTGCCGATTCATTCTGATATTTTTCAGGCACTACTGTTTGTGCAAAGGCTGGATCTTTCGCATCCTGTACTTCTTTTTTCACCTCATCAGCTTCTGCCTGATAGGCTCTTTCCTGTTTTGACTGTGCCTGAATATGCAGGCCTGTGGTGAATAGCAGGGCCGTAATGACAATGCTTCTATACATAGGTTGTTCTATTTTACTGTTGGGTAAGGGTTATTTGTTCCAGGTATTTTTGTGATAATGCGGATACCGCTTTATTCCAGTCCCCGAAAGCGGCTTTTTGCAAATAAGTGTTATTGATCTGCAATTGCTTGCGGTAAGTGATCTTATTGCCAGTGGCCTTGTAGGTGATGTCAAAAATGAAATTAGGTGAAGAAATATGCAGATCCTCCGGCAGGGAAGTCATTTTATACCCTGCAGGTATAAGCAGCTCTGTCTCTGTGATGTAATTATTTTTGCAGTCGAAACGGATGTCAGTCTTACGTTTTACAGTATCGATCACCGCGTTGTTATATTCCTTGTTGTAGTCGATATCGATATACATCTCTTTGCCAAATGAAGATACGGCATCAGGATACTGTAGATCAAAACTTACTTCCAGATCGCCGTCCCGCTGATCCAGCCGGGTAGTGGTGACATTGGATATTTTATAGTGACTATTCTTGTTGGTGATGTAAGTTTCCAGTGATGTCTGTACCCTGTCTTTTTTAGTCAGGTTTATGTTGTACAGCAAGTCAGATTTGCTTTCACCATTGTATTTGTATTTTATTTTGCCAGTCATACTGTTTCCTTCTATGGTCAGGGATTCCTTGAACAGGCGGGCGTTTTGTGCCGGTGTGGTGACAGGAATATTTTCTAACAGCACATTGTCTCCGTTTTCAATCATCACTTGTCTGCCGGCTATGCGTTCTGCATAGATACCGGGTTGCATATACTTTTCAGTCGCATCGAGGAACCACCATTTATTGTTGTATTGTACGGCACATATCATGTGATTGTCCGCATTCAGGGAAGGAATACTATGATCGTACATAATATGATTCGTACCTATCCAGCAGAGTCTTGCATCCAAACCACAACGCACGAGCAGCTCTTTTGTAAGGTTGGCCATGCCTTTACAATCTCCGTATTTCTTGCGCAGTACCTCGTGCGCTTCGTCAGGACGGAAACCAGCAAGACCATCTTCGAATGCGATATAGCGGATGTTTTCTTCTACCCAGTAAAAAATAGCTTTCAACTGATCAAATTTGTCCGGAATACCAGCGGTAATTTCCCTGGCTTTAGCCCCTAAAGTGGCGGTATCTGGGTGCAGCTGGGATGCCAGGTTATGACACCATTGATACAGGTCGTTGGTCGTATTAAAGTAAACGGTTTGCTCTCCTTTATAATCTGCACGCTTGCTGCGAACTAAAATATGAGGATAGATCCAGCTTGGCCCCGGGCTCATGGAGCTTTTCTTCATGGCAGGCAGGTTCGTGGCGGTATAAGTATAGATGTCCGCATCCCGATCTTTATCGTACGTCTTTTCCGTTTTTATGTGCTGATTTTCGAAATGGAAAGTATGGATGTCTATGTTCATCCAGCGGGGTACGATGATGCTGATGGTTTTTTGTTTGGAAGGGTAGTAGTCTGTCAGATAAACGGTGGTCAGGTAGCGGGGATCGCGAATGGCTTTTTCGATGTTCACTTCATTGTGTGCCCCTTGTTTGGAAAAGGGAATATTGAAGTAGCAGATCTTTTGGTCAGAGTAGAAGTATTCGTCAATATTCAGATAATCGTAAGTGGGCGTGATAGTCCGGTTTTTTTTGCCGTCTGTCAGGATTGTGAGGTCCGTGATCTCTTCCTGGTTATTGTAGGGCTCGGAGAAGGGGATGGTGGCGCGGAAGCTGTTGCAGACAAAGTCTTTATGGATAAGTTGTTTTACCGTGACCTGCTTTTGTTTGGTATTGTATTGAAACTCGAATGTTTCGGAGGAATTGGCTAGTTCGATATTGTCCGGGTCGTCTTGTGATTTTGCATAAACGGAGTGTAGCAATAACAAAATTAACAAGGTATAAGAATGGATATTCATAATGTATAAGGAAAATAAGTATAAGATTAAAAGTATATCATTTGGCTGAAAACAAAAAGCGCTTCTGCTATTAACAGAAGCGCTTTTCTGATTTTATAATTTTTTTTAGAATTTCCAACCGAAAGTAGCCAGTCCTGTATAAGAAGTTTTCTCAATCTTCGCAGCATCTGGTGTCACATAGTTCATGTTATTTGCCAGCATGGTATATGGCTGGTTATAACTGGTAGAAGAACCATAGATAAATGCTAAGTCCATGTAGAAGCCATTGTTGCGATAGCCAATACCACCGGAGTAGTAAGAGCGTACCCCATCAAGGCTGCTGATTTTGTAAGGACTGCCATAGTAGGAGTAACCCAGACGTAATGCAATGGTATGCAGTTTCAACTCACCACCTACGCGGAAGTTGGACGCTGCCTGGTAAGTATCTTTAATCGAATTGTTCCTGTCAGTTTCTGTTTCGCGGTCATAGCCGTCGTTGTTTTTGAAACGCATATGCATGGAAGCATAGTCTACATATTCGTAATCCACGCTGATGAAACCTGTAGGCTTACGGGTATCGGCAGATGGTGCGAACAGGTAGGTAGCACTAAGGATACCTTTCCATGGCGTACGGACGGTGTATTTGGATTCATCATCCAGACCATCATAACGGCTGTCGAGGGAAGAGAATGAATGCACTCCGTTTGACTTCGTAGACGTGGTCATATCTGTATGGTACTCATCAGTAAGCCAGATCCAGGAAGGCGTATGGATAGTTGCCCCCAGGTTCAACGTCTTCACCGGTCTGTAAATGATACCCAGTTTTGCATTGATACCGGTACCGTAAGTTCTCAGTACTTCTGTGGTAGTAAAGTAGTTGAGGTCTGTAGCTACGGTATTGAGGTTCGTTTCTTTCCAGGTCAGGTCTCTTCTGTATTGCACGTTTGGAACGCCAATACCACCACCGATGTAGAACTTATCGTTGTAGTTAGCGCCAAAGGAACCTGCAAATTCAGTATTCGCGCCTCTTTCAAAGCTGGTGCTTTCCTGGCGTACGTATACGCTGTTGTCCGTAGCTTCGGCTGCAGAGTAGAATGTACCTGCAAAAGAGCCATCTGTATTTGTCACCGGGTTGATCAGGTATGTCTGGTAAGCGAGGGCAGAGGAGTGAGCCAGAATAGTCTGGTCAGGATCTCCACCCAGCTGTGCATTTGGATTGGTAATTCCTGCTGCATCAGCTGCCAGGTAATAATTTAAGGAAAGAGAAGAATTATGGATATCTCCGGTATAATAAGTACGCTGGTTATAGTTTGAAGTACGGTTTACACCGATACCGCCGCTGAAGTTCTGCCATTTACTGCCCGGTTTCTTTCTTTTACCGCCCCAGATGATGGTGGCGTTAGAGATATTCAGGTTCGTTCTGGAATCACTGGAGGACACCCCCTGGTAAGTACCGGTAGAAGATATAGAAGGAACACCGACGGTAAAGGAGAAGTCGCTTGTTCTGAAGAAACCTACTGTAGCAGGGTTGATGTACATGGAAGAAGCTTCCCCGCCCAATGCGCCCTGAGCCCCACCTACGGCCTGTGCACGGGCTGTTCCTGAAGGAGCGCCGCTGCTGAAACGTAAAGCGTCGTCAATATTTTGTGCTTGCAATGAGAAACAGGCTCCTGTCATAGCAATGGCTAACACCATTCTTTTCATCATATGGTAGAATTAAGGGTTAAAAAATACCCCGGCCTATTTTGACCAGGGTAGATTTTTAAGAATATCAATGATCAAATCATTTTTAAGATTAGTTACGGCCTCTGCCGCCACCACCTACGCGACCACCGCCGCCTCCGCCACCGAAGGAACCACCACCACCACCGCTTGTACGGCCTGGGCTATAAGATGGAGCTGGTGAATAAGAACGCTGTGGTTGATAAGAAGGTTGTGACTGCTGTGAAGGTGAGTAAGACCTTGCAGGCTGATAAGATGACCGGCTTGGCTGACTTGTAGTACGGCCACCGCTGTTGTCAACTGTAGTAGTACGCTCACCTGATGTTGGTGAATAAGTACGTCTTGGCTGGTAAGAACCTGCAGAACCGTTACTGATACGACCACCACTGTTGCCGGAATTGCCATTCACTACTCTGGAAGGACGATAGTCAGTTCTTGTGGTGCGGCCACCGCTGTTACCAATTACACGACCACCGGATGATCCTGTGGCAAATGAGGTATTGCGTGTAGCACGTCTGTAACCACCGGCGTAACCATAGCCATGACCACCGTAGTAGCCGCCATAGTAACCACCATAATATGGATATCCATATCCATATCCATAATATCCGTAGTAAGGATAGTAGAATGGATCATAATAGCCATAACCATAGTAAGGATAGCCATAACCAAAACCAAGGCTGAATGCAGAACCATAGCCGTATCCATAACCAAAGCCAATGCCGAAGGAGCTACCATAACCGTAATACGGATTGGCATACATGCTGGAATAAACACCAGGTGTGCCATAATAATCATAGAAACCGCCGGAATAAGCATTGTCATTGAACAAACTTAAGCGGCGTGCATAATCCCCCTGGTCATCGTCGTAATTAACATATGTTCCCCCATCTTCACTATCAGTATATTGAACGTTGTCACCACCGTTATTATTATTTGAGGAAGCATAGGCAGGTTTAACTCTCGGAGAATAATACACATCATCCGGTGTTTGGGTTGTTTTATATGCTGACGAACAGCTACTTAATATCATTAGCGTCAGTACAGCGAGGTAAGGAGCTGATTTCA
>Ga0316604_10001200_pt1 | contig 24138 bp, 16 predicted proteins | sample OWC_soil_day20_C_FD_207650 | JGI IMG/M metagenome (GOLD analysis project Ga0316604, IMG submission 207650) | Wetland soil microbial communities from Old Woman Creek delta, Ohio, United States - OWC_soil_day20_CT | ecosystem: Environmental > Terrestrial > Soil > Wetlands | place: USA: Ohio...
GACACTGAGCAATGAACAGATCAGCGAAATGAACGCAGATGGTCTCCTCGGTTTCAAGAAAGATATCGCTAAAGATTTCAACGTCGACATCGCTGTAGGTGCGAACGTAAGAAAGAGAAACGATGAGTTGATACAGATTACCGGTAGCAACTTCATCCTGCCTTATGTATATAGCTACAACAACGTTAAAACTTATAACAGGCAGAATACAGTGTACCGCAAGCAGGCAAACTCCGCTTACTACACTGCTGACTTCTCTTATAAAGGTTTCCTGACTGTCGGTACTACCGGTCGTTATGATACTTACTCTACACTGCCAGCAAGTAACAGAGGTATCTTTGTTCCATCTGTAAACGCCAGCTTCATCTTCTCTGAACTGTGGGATATTCCATCTCTGACTTATGGTAAGTTCCGTGCTTCTTATGCAAAAGCCAGCGGTGAGCCGGATGATTATTATATCACCCAGTCTTATTACACGATTGATGGTGCTCTCAATAGCAAGAGCGTAGGTAGCTTCCCATCTTCTCTTCCAAACCTGAATCTGAAACCATTCACATTGAATGAAGCAGAGGTTGGTCTGGAACTGAAATTCCTGAATAATCGTTTAGGTGTTGACCTGGCTTACTTCCAGCGTAAAACACAAAATGAAATCATCAAAGGTACCATCTCTCCTGCAACTGGTTATACCAACGCTTACTTCGGTACTGGTTCTACCCAGAACAAAGGTCTGGAAATGCAGATTTCAGGTACACCGGTATCTAATGGTACATTCACCTGGAACGTTAGTGTGAATGCAACCAACATCAACAACAAGATCCTGGATATCTACGGTAGCAACAGCTCCAGCACTACCCTCACCTTAGGTACATATCGTCCGCTGAATGCGAACACCGCACTGGTAAAAGGTATGTCAGGTCCACAGGTAATGGCGTACGACTGGAAACGTAATGCTAAAGGTGAAGTCCTGCTGACTGACGACGGATTGCCACAGCGTGGTAACCTGTTACCAAAAGGTAGCGTACTGCCTAAATGGTTCGGTGGTATCAATAACGACTTCTCTTATAAATCCTTCACACTCTCCTTCCTGGTAGATGGTAAATTTGGAAACAAAATGCTGTCTGCTACTAACTACTACTCAATATACCGCGGTCTGAACAAAATGACCCTCGAAGGTAGAGATGGTGTGGTGGCAAAAGGTGTTAAATCTGATGGTACTACAAACACTACTTCTGTAGCAGCGCAGACTTACTACCAGACACTGGCTAACCAGGTTTCTACCATCGATGTACTGGATGCAAGCTTCATCAAACTGCGCCAGATCACTTTTGGTTATGTATTCGATAGTAAAATGCTGGGTAAATCACCATTCTCTTCAATCGGTGTGTCTCTGGTGGCCCGTAACCTCCTGACATTAATGAAACATACTGATAACGTGGATCCTGAAGCAGGTTTCTCTTCTCTGATTAACTACGCAGGTATTGAAGGTACAAGTTTACCAAGTACCCGTTCTTATGGTGTGAACGTAAACTTCAAATTTAAAAAATGATGATTATGAAAAAAGGATTGCTCTGCTTAGGTCTGGCTTCAACACTGTTCGCTACGAGTTGTACCAGAAACTTTGACGATATAAATAGTAACCCTACCGCGGTATCCGGTTCTCAATATGATCCTAACTACCTGCTGTCAAGGGCACAATATTCTTATGCAAACACTGGTTATAGCCAGTTGTTATTCCAGAGTATGTGGGTACAGTTGTTGTCTTCTACCTTCAACTACTACAGCAATGGTGATAAATATGTAGCTTCTTCCGGTCAGATCGGTTACCAGGACAGGATCTGGAACGAAGACTACCAGGCTGCCAGCTATGCATACGAAATGGATACATTGGCGCAGCAGAAAAGTCTGCCTAACCTTTCGAATATCGGTAAAATCATGAATGTGCTGATTATGCAACACATTACTGATTGCTATGGTGATGTACCTTACTCCGAAGCTCTAAAAGGTAAATCAGGTACTTTTACCCCTGCTTACGATTCACAGGAATCTATCTATACTTCCATGCTGACAGAATTGCAAACTGCCATCTCTGCACTGGATGAAAGCGGTACCAAACCAACAGCAGACCTGTTCTATAGTGGTGATATCGCTAAATGGAAGAAATTCGGCTACTCCCTGATGCTGCGTACAGCTATGCGCCTTTCGAAAGTAAATCCAACCCTGGCACAGACATGGGCTGAGAAAGCTGTTACAGGTGGCGTGTTTACCAGTACAGCTGACGATGCTGTGGTAATTTGTGACAACTCTGGTGGTTTTAGCAATGCTACTACCAACGCGCTGATGGTACAGGATGACTACAGGGAAGTAAAATGGTCTAAAACCTTCATCGATTACATGAGGAAAATGAATGACCCCCGCCTGGAATACATCGCTGAAATTGCACCAAACGGTCTGGCTGCAAATAACAACACCGCACTGGCTGGTTCTACTGATTCCAGCATTCAGTTAGGTATGCCAAACGGTTATGACCTGAATGGTGGTACTACCGATATCACTACTAGAAGTGATTATCCAGGTGCTACCGCTGCTGCAACTACCGATGACTCTCCGGCTCCTTTGGGTAAATATTCCCGTCCTACCAATTCGCTGTACAGAAACTACAGCGGTCCTGAGTTCGTTTTAACTTATGCTGAAACAGAACTGCTGCTGGCCGAAGCCGCTGCACGTGGATGGAGTGTAGGTGGAACTGCTACTTCTCACTACGCTGCTGGTGTAACTGCTTCTATGCAATCGCTGGCTACCTTCTCTTCAGATGCTTCTATCTCTACTGCAACTGCAACGCTCTTCATAGCTGCCAATCCGCTGGATGTTACTTCAGCTACCGCTTCTATCAAGCAGATCAACGAGCAGTTATGGGTAACAGAAGGTACCCTGATGAACTTCATCGAGGCATGGAACAACTGGAGAAGATCTGGTTATCCTGTACTGACGCCTGTAGTCTATACCGGCAACTTCACAGGTGGCACTATTCCAAGAAGAATTCCTTATCAGTCTACTGAGAATTCTACAAACCCTTCAGGTTATGCTTCTGGTGTGAGCAGTCTCTCTAATGGAGATACTTATACCTCACGCATCTGGTGGGATGTAGCTCAATAATGACTTTTTGTTCATGACTAGCTAAATAAAGAAAAGTTAATGCGGCAATTTGCCGCATTAACTTTTCATCTTTAAGAATGGGAACACTGAAAAACTATTTATCCATGCGTTATTCCACCTTCTTGCTGGTCCTCGTGATAGCATCCTCCATCCCTTTCGCTATCCAGGCACAACAGAAACTTTTCCAACAGCTACCTTCCAAAACAACCGGCATTAAGTTCTCAAATCCTTTGAACGAAACAGAAGGATTGAACGTACTGCAATACGAATACTTCTATAACGGTGCCGGTGTGGCCGTTGGAGATCTGAACAACGATGGATTACAGGACCTGTACTTCACTGCGAACATGCAGCCGGGTGCACTCTACCAGAACATGGGCAACATGCAGTTCAAAGAAATTACTAAAGATGCCGGCAAAGGCATCGGCGGGAAATCAGATAGCTGGAAAACAGGCGTAACCATGGCTGACGTAAACGGTGACGGACTCCTCGATATCTACATATGTTACTCCGGTAAACGCGATGATGCTACCCGCCGCAATCAGCTATTTATCAACCAGGGCAATATGAAATTTGTGGAAAAGGCAAAGGAATATGGTCTCGACGATCCGGGATATAGCACAAATGCTGTCTTCTTCGATTTCGACAACGACGGCGACCTCGATATGTTCCTCCTCAACCACAGCACAAACAAGATTGACAACATGGAGTTTGCCAGATACAAAACCCTGACCGACTCTCTGGCGGGCAACAAACTCTATCGTAATGATAACAACCACTTCACTGATATCACCCTCAATTCCGGCATTATTCAGAACCCGCTTACCTTTGGGCTGGGTGTAGCCGTAGCAGACATCAACAAAGATGGCTGGGAAGATATCTATGTGACCAACGACTACAACGAACCTGATTATCTATACATCAACAATCACAACGGTACTTTCAGTGAACGTACTAAAGAAACTTTTAAACATCTGTCTCACTTCTCTATGGGTGTAGATATTGCTGACTACAACAACGATGGATTACCGGATGTGCTCACACTCGATATGCTCCCTGAAGATAACAAGCGTCAGAAACTGCTGCAGATGGAAGAGAGCTACGAAATGCATGACCTCATGAAGTCACAGGACCTCTATGAGCAGTATATGCGCAATATGCTGCAACTGAACAATGGCGATGGCACCTTCAGTGAAATCGGTCAGCTGGCCGGTGTATCAAATACTGACTGGAGCTGGTGCCCACTCTTTGCTGACTTTGACAACGATGGCTATAAAGACCTCTTTGTTACAAATGGTTACCTGCGCGATTATACCAACAAAGACTTCCTGCGCTATTGGGGCGATTACAAAATAAAGAAGGCCATGGAGCGCGAACCCATCAAGTTTATGGATCTCGTTACCGCTATGCCTGTCACACCGTTAAAGAATTATATCTTCCGCAATAATCATGACCTCACCTTTGCCAATAAGCAACAGGAATGGGGCGTAGATCAACCCGGCGTATCCAGTGGAGCAGTGTATGCAGACCTGGATAATGACGGCGATCTCGATCTGGTCATCAACCGTATCAATGATCCGGCGGGTGTTTACCAGAACATGACGAGAGAACAGAGCAAAACGGCGTATCTCTCCTTTAAATTGAAAGGAGAAGGTAAGAATACACAGGCCATCGGTGCCAAAGTATATGTGTATACAAATGGCATGCAGCAATACCAGGAAGTTAATCCCGGCAAAGGCTATCTGGGTGCAGTATCTACCCAGTTGTTATTTGGCCTGGGTAATGCTGCCAAAGCTGATTCCGTATTGATCGTATGGCCCGGTAATAAAGAACAACGCATGACGGATGTAGCCGCCAATCAGTTACTGAAAATAGACTTCGCACCAAATGCACCTTTACCATCTGCTACCCTCACCAAACCCGTCTTTACAAAAGCAGATGGCCTCATTGATTACAAACATGAAGAAATGCCGGCGAATGATTTCAAACGTCAGTTGCTCATGTTGTTTATGTATTCCAAAACAGGCCCTGTCATTGCAAAAGCAGATGTGAATAAAGATGGAAAAGAAGACCTGTATGTAAGTGGCAATAGGGAATTGCCCGGCCGTATCTATACACAATCAGGGAGTGGTAGCTTTGAAATGAATAAGAGCATGAAGCTGGAAGACCCCACCGAAAACTGTGTATCCGATGCCATCTTCTTTGATGCTAACAGAGATGGTTATCCTGATCTGTACCTGGCAATGGGCGGTTACTTTAATTGTGATCCAAATACAGCCATGTTGCAGGATGAACTGTTTATCAATAATGGAAAGGGCATACTTGTAAAAGCCAGTGAGAACTTGCCTGATGTGAGTGCCAACAGTAAATCCTGTGTACGCCCATGTGATTTTGATAATGATGGAGACATGGACCTCTTTGTAGGGGGGCGTGTTGTTCCCGGTCAGTACCCTGTATCACCAATATCTTACCTGTTAATAAATAATGGTAAGGGAAAATTCACAGTAGCAGATGTACCTTTTGCAAAAACAGGTATGATCACAGATGCACAGTGGATAGACCTGGATAAAGATGGTCGGAAGGATCTGGTAGTATGTGGAGAGATGATGCCACTGTCTGTATATATTAACAAAGCGGATGGCTTTAAAGATAAGACAGCGGACTACTTTGATCAGCCACAAAATGGTTTTTGGTTTAGTCTGGCAGTGAAAGATGTAGATGGTGATGGCAATGATGATCTCATAGCTGGTAACCTGGGTCTGAATACACAGATCAAAGCTTCTGCCAAAGAACCTGTTGAATTGTATTATGCTGACTTTGATAAAAATGGTAACATCGATCCATTCCTGAACTTCTATATACAGGGTGTAAGTTATCCATACGTGAGCAGGGATGAGCTGAATGACCAGATTTATCCGATGCGAAAGAAGTTCACATCCTATAAAAACTATTCAGATGCAACCATGAAAGATATTGTGTCGCCTGATGATCTGGCGAAGGCTGGCAAACTCACGGTGACTGAAACCCGCAGCTTATGTCTGCTGAATAGGAATGGCAAATTTGTTGTATCACCATTACCTGTAGAAGCACAATTCTCCGTAGTCACCAAAATCCTGACTGGTGATTTCAATGAAGATGGTAAACCAGATTTATTGTTGCTTGGTAACCATTGTGACAATCGCCTGAAGCTGGGTAGTTTTGACGCTGGCTATGGTTGTCTGCTCAAAGGTGATGGCAAAGGAGGGTTTACCTATGTAGATCAGTCAGCAGCAGGTATCTGTATCAAAGGCGATGTAAAGTCTGCCGGCGAAATCGCTATCAATGGTAAAAACTTTGTGGTAGTTGGTGTAAACAATGAAGGTGTCTCACTCTATAAGGAACAATGAGGGAATACCACTCTATAAGGAACAATGAAGGGTGTCTCACTCTATAAAGAACTAATAAGGAATCTCACTCTATAAAGAACAATAAGTATGAAGCAACTCATCTTTGGATTGTTACTCGTTAGTCAGCTTGGGCATGCACAACAGCAGTATGACAAGGCTCCCTTTACTGATTATATACAGCCGGCAGTGTTTTCTCTTTCTATGGTGATGATGCACGATGTAGTAAATCCGCCTGCGGCGACTCGTTTTTATAGTTATGCAACACTGGCGGCTTACCAGATTGTGGCAAAGCATGATCCATCCATTCCCGGTGCAGCAACTTTTATAAGATCTTATCCGGCAGTCACCATACCCGATAGTGGCAGAACGTACGATTATAAGGTAGCGGCTGTGTATGCGATCTTAGAAGCAGGCAAGCAGTTATTACCTTCCGGGTTTATGCTGGCAGATGATGAGGAGAAGCTGATAGACCTGTTTAAGAAAGACCAGGTACCTGATAGTATTATAAAGAATTCTGTAATGGTCGCAGAGGGTGTGGTAAAGCAGATAGTGGCATGGTCTAAAACAGATGGGTATGGCAAGCTCAGCACCTTACGCAGGTATACACCACTGAAAGGGGAGGGGTATTGGTATCCTACACCACCTGCATACATGGATGCGGTAGAACCCAACTGGCGTACCATTCGTCCGATGGTGATCGATAGCTGTACACAATTCAAATCTAAACCGATGACAGCCTTTAGTAAAGACACTACCAGCGACTTTTACAAGCTGAATATGGAGGTGTATAACTATGGAGTGCATCCAACTAAGGAAGAGATGACGATCGCAGGATTCTGGGATTGTAATCCATTTGCGGTAAGCACTTATGGACACATGGCCATTGGTTTTAAGAAAATCACTCCTGGTGGCCACTGGATGAATATCACAGGTATTGCCAGCCGCAAAGCAAAACTGGATTTTGATCATACCCTACAGGTACACATGCTGGCTGCCAATGTGATGATGGATGCGTTTATCAGTTGTTGGGATGCGAAATACAGCACTAACCGTATCCGTCCGGAAGCATTTATTAATAAATATATAGATGTAAAATGGAAGCCGAATTTACAAACCCCGCCATTTCCTGAATATACCAGCGGACATAGTGTAGTATCATCTGCCGTTGCTACCATGCTGACTTATCTGTTTGGAGATAACTTTGAATACACAGATAATTCAGAAGAGTTCTGGGAATTGACACCACGGCATTTTACCTCCTTCTGGAATGCAGCAAAGGAAGCAGCGGTGTCCCGCATTTATGGTGGAATCCATTACCGCGATTCAGTGGACAATGGAGTGGATCAGGGAACACGGGTAGGTACATTTGTAGTGGAGAAAATAAAGAAAGCAGGTATCAACCCGGTAACAAAGAATTAATATTTTTTGAGGGCAGGCCGTAGGCCTGCCCTCAAAAAAAAATATATATTTGCCTTCATGATGACAGCCATCGCATTAGATGACGAGCCACCTGCCTTAGCCGTAATTGACACTTTCTGTCAAAAAATCGACTACATCCGCCTGGAGAAAACCTTCACCGGCACTACCGAAGCTATGTCCTTCCTCCGCCAATACCCCATCGACCTCCTCTTCCTCGACATCAACATGCCCTCCGTCTCGGGAATCGACTTTTACAAATCTATCCCCCAACCCTCCCTCGTCATCTTCACCACTTCCTACCGCGACTACGCCGTAGAAAGTTACGAAGTCAACGCCGTTGACTACCTCCTCAAACCCTTCACCTTCAACCGTTTCCAGCAAGCCGTCGAAAAAGCCGTTTGCCGCCGCCAGGAAGCCGCTCAGGTCCCTCAACTCGTACTCAGAGTAGACTACGGATTAGTCAAAGTCTTCATCTCTGATATCCAGTACATCGAAGGCTGGGACAACTACCTCAAGATCTACCTCAAATCCCAAAAACCACTCCTGGTCCGCATGACCATGAAAGCCATCATGGAAAAGCTCCCTCAGAAAGATTTCATTCGCGTACACCGCTCCTACATCGTCGCCCTCTCCGCCATTGAAATTGTACGTAACAAACAAATCCTCATCGCAGGATCCGACATCCCTTTAGGCAACAGCTACGAATCGGCGTTTTTTGAAGTTTTCAAATCCTGACTTTCACCACAACAAATCCTCCATTTACCCCAATCCCTCCCTGAATAGCTAAACCTTGTCTTTAATTGCAAGTCTTATATACAAACCAGTGTGGACCTTTTCCCTTTCACCAAAAACTAGAACATGAAAATGCGCACAATCTATTTCAGTTTACTTGCCATCATTCCGGCTATGCTGATACTTTCCTGTAGTAAGAAGGATGCGACAACCACTTCTACCACTACAGACACTACCACGACAACTGATACTACTACCTCTACTGCGACATCAGATTGTAGTTCCGCCGCCAATACTACTGCCAAGGTAGTTTGTCTGGCCGAAGCTTTTGAAGCTACGCTAACCAGCACACAGCTTTCATCACTCATCACCACTTATTCCAGTACGTATGCCATCAAGTGGTCCAACCTCCCATGTGGTAGTAGTTGCCGCAATGGTCTGCAGTACTCTTCCCTGAGCAGCACCCAGCTGGCCGCTGCCAAGGCAATTGTAGTGGCTGCTTCCGGCACTGCCGCCAACGAAGGGTATGACGAAATCACCCAGATCATAGCTGCAGATGATGTATTGAATACCACTAGCGGTAGCAGTAGCTATGGCTCCGGTATCTACTTCATTGCCTTCGTAGGTACGCCTTCTACTACAGGTACCTGGCAATTGCAATTCGGTGGTCACCACCTGGCTGTAAACATTACTTTCAGTGGTGGCGCTGTAACCGGTGCTACGCCAAGGTTTGAAGGTATCGAGCCCAAGAGCTGGACATCCAGTGGTACTACGTATGCTCCACTGGCACAGGAACAGGCTGCTATGTTAGCAATGCTGTCTTCACTTAGCACATCAGAACTGGCAAGCGCCAAACTGACCGCCAAGTTCAGCGATGTACTCTTAGGCCCTAACGAAGACGGACAGTTCCCCTCCACCAAATCAGGCATCGCCGTTAGTTCACTCACAAGTGCACAACAGGCATTGGTATTAGCTGCTATGAAACCATGGGTAAATGATGCAGACAGTGCCACCGCTGCAGCGCTGCTCACTATCTATAGTAATGAGTTGAGCAGCACTTACATTGCTTATTCTGGCAACGCCACACTGGATACGAATGCTGACTATGTACGTATCGATGGACCAAGTGTATGGATTGAATTCGTTTGTCAGACAGGGGTGGTATATCCTTCACAGATACACTACCATAGTGTATACAGGGATCATACCCGGGATTACGGCAATAGCTTTACTTTCTAATCTTATTGTATGCGATATTACTTTTTGCTGCTGATTTGTTGTGTATGTGCGCTGGGTGCAAAGGCACATCCCATGCCGAACTCAGTGATACTACTGGATATTAAATCCAAAGGTGTTGCTGCAGAAGTGCAGTTGCCACTAAGCGAACTTGAACTGGCCTTAGGGCACAAAGTAGAATTAGGCCCGGCGCTGCGTGCATACCTTTTGGCACATGTACGCCCACAAAGCCTGGAAGGCCAACCATGGACGGTGCAGGTAAAAGACCTGCATATAAAACCTGCGGAGCAAACGGCAACAGGTCCTTATAATGAAGTTACCGCTACGTTATGGATGGAACCTGTGAATGGTACGGCTGTGCGTAATTTCAGTCTGCATTACGATGCGATCATTGCAGAAGTCAGTTCTCACAAAGCACTCGTCTCCGTTCGTCAGGACTGGGAGAGAGGTAAATATGGAGAACACACTTCAGAGGTCGGCGTAATCAAACTGGATGTAAAGAGTGGCACCATAGAACCGTTGATTGTAAGCCAGGAACAAGGTAGTTTGTGGAAAGGATTCCAGAGCATGGTGTCATTGGGTATGCAGCATATCGCAGAAGGTACGGACCACCTGTTGTTTCTCTTAGTGTTGTTATTACCTGCACCACTGTTGGTCAGACAACAACGCTGGGATGGTTATGGTGGTACAAAGTACTCCCTCAGGCGCTTACTACAGATCGTGACAGCTTTTACGATTGGTCATTCCATTACATTGCTGGCTGGTGCATTGGGATGGTTACGGTTACCATCACAACCAGTAGAAGTACTGATTGCAGTGTCAATCCTGGTATCGGCAGTACATGCATTACGTCCCATCTTCCCCGGTAGAGAAGCCTTGGTGGCAGCAGGTTTCGGCTTGATACACGGATTGGCATTTGCCAGTACATTGGCCAATTTACAATTGGATGCCACGAGAATGGGATTGAGCATATTAGGGTTTAATGTGGGCATAGAACTGATGCAGCTGATAGTAATACTCTTCGTGATGCCCTGGTTGATATGGCTGAGCCGGATACCCGCGTATAAATATGTACGTGTAGCTGGTGCCGTACTGGCAGGAATAGCAGCAACCGTGTGGATCACAGAACGCATATAAAGTAATATAATTTTTGGCGGCCGCCCGCCAATCTCTTTTTCACAAACGAAGAGCGTGTATCAAAATAAGATACACGCTCTTTCAATTCGGATAGCTGATGAAACCAGGTATGCATTTATGCAGTTCTAAGGAATTTCATTTATTTTGATACATCCTGATCGTTTGTGTTATTCTTTATAAAAGGGAATTTGTTAACTTCATCACAATACCAAAATCGAACAATGAAGTTACTGCTCTTACTCTCTATTTATTCCCACACGCAGCAGCATGACACTACTATTCTAAAGAACCTGGATAGTATTACTGTCAGCACCTACAAAAAGAACAGTGCGGGCACCAGCCTTCCGGATGTATCAGGCACGCTCATCTACGCTGGTAAGCATACCAATCAGTTACTCCTGGATGGCAGCAAAGGTAATCTTGCACAGAACCTCGCCCGCCAGTTATTCGCACAGATCCCCGGTTTAATAACATGGGAAATGGATGGTGCCGGTACACAGGTGAATATCGGTGTAAGAGGTACGGATGCACATCGCTCTATAGAAATGAACATGCGTCAGAATGGGTACAATACCAACAGTGATCTCTTTGGCTATCCTGAAAACCATTATTCATTGCCGCTACAGGCAGTGCAAACAATACAGCTGGTACGTGGTTCAGCAGCATTACAATTCGGTCCGCAATTCGGCGGGATGATGAACTATGTGTTGAAACAAGGTGACAGTACCCGCCCGTTTGTATTTGAAAGTGAACAGACCATAGGTGGTAATAACCTGTTTAATTCTTACAACGCAGCAGGAGGCACCAAAGGTAAACTCACCTACTACGCTTACTACGATTACAGACATGGCGATGGGTGGAGAGACAATGCCCGCTTTGATTACCACGCTTACCATGCTAATCTTCAATATAACTTCAATGATAAAGGTAGCCTGAGTTTTCAGTTCTCACGAATGGATTATGTACAGCAGATAGCAGGTGGATTGACAGATGCACAGTTTGCAGTAAGTGGAAAACAATCTTTCCGAAAGAGAAATTTCTTCCAACCTAAAATAAATATCCCTGCCCTTACATTCAAGTATAAATTCTCTGAAAATACAAAACTGGATATTACCTCCAATGCCTTGTTCGGAGAAAGGAACAGTGTACAATTTATCAATGCGCCAAATGTAATGGATACCATCAATACCAGCTTAGGTACATACAATCCAAGGCAGGTAGACAGGGATTACTACACCAGTTTTGCTGCAGAAGCCCGCTTATTACATAGTTATCATATTGGATCAGTCAAAAGCACGCTGGCAACCGGGCTTCGCTTTTCCACCAGTAAAACCAAAAGAGAACAAAAAGGTACAGGTACCACCGGCAGTGACTTTGACCTGAGTCTCACAAAAGCCTATGGCATCGATCTGCATTTCAATACAAAGAACTATGCAGCCTTCGCAGAGAATATCTTCCAGCTGACAGATCGTTTTTCCATCACACCGGGTGTAAGGTATGAAATCATCAATACCGATCTCACAGGTGTGATCAACAATGCCAGTAGTGCAGCCAACTATAAAGGCAACCGGCATTTCCCGCTGTTCGGCACAGGACTGGAATACAAGGTGAATAGCTTTAGCCAGTTGTATGGCAATGTATCACAGGCATACCGTCCTTATCTCTATGCCAGTGTTACACCTGCTGACAGACTGGATCAGATAGATCCCAGCCTGAAAGATACTAAAGGCTATGATGTGGATTTTGGTTACAGAGGGCATTTTAGTGATATGATCCGTTTTGATGTGAATGTATTCTATGTGTATTATGGTAACAGGATTGGCCTTCTCACCTTCAAAGGAGACGATGGGGCAAATCACTTATTAACTACCAATGTGGGTAACGCTGTAAATAAAGGAGTAGAAGCCTATGTAGAGCTTTCATTGTTCAGGGTTTTCCATGCGGCACGTAGCGCCAATGACCTGCGTATCTTCAATTCACTCGCCTGGCAGCATGGTCGTTACAATAGCACGACTATCAATAACGCAGGTGTGAATACGGATGTTAAAGGAAACATGATAGAGAATACACCTGACTGGATCAACAAGACAGGTATTACCTTCCAGCACAAAGGGCTCTCCACCGGTTTCTTATTTAGTTACAACAGCAGGAGTTACAATGATGCACTTAATACAGCACATAGTGCAGCCGGTGTAACAGGTGTAATCCCTGACTGGCATGTATTTGACTGGAGTTTTGACTGGCAGCTGACCAAAGGCTATCACTTCTCCGCGGGTGTGAATAACTTCACGAACGAAAAATATTTCAACCGCAGAATTACCATGTATCCGGGGCCGGGTATCTTACCAGCTGATGGCAGAACCTTTTATATTACAGCAGGGATAAAGATTTAAACTATTTAATTAAAAAAATTCCAGCCGGCTCCCAACATTGAGATGTAAGAATTTCACCGAAGGTGAAATTCTTACATCTCAATGTTGGCCCTTTTCCTCCTCCCTTCCAATATCCTGAAAAACGACCTCGTCCTGATCTCCTCCATCGTCAACCCTGTCGCCACCACCTCCTCCTCAGTAACCGCTCCACAATTAATCGCCTTCAAAAAGAAATTCAACAACCCCTGACCCGTAGCAGCATCATCAAAAATATCTTTCGTCAAAGTCGAAATAGCCGCTCTCTCCACAAATGTTTTCAACCTAAACAACGCCTCCTCATAATTACTCAAAAAGAAATGATAAGTCGCCGCATACCGCATAGGTAACTGTGCCGGATTCAGGTCCCATCCCTGGTAAAACCCATTGATCAGCGAATGCATCGTATGATTATAACCCGTACGCCATGCCTGGTGTACATGTTCCCTATTCTCTTCCAGTTGTGCATAATTCAGGTAATCCCCTTTATGCAAAGCTACCGGTATCACATTCGTAGCCCCATCAGATAAAAATATCCCCGTACCACCCAATGCCACCTTCGTCATATGATGTGCAAAATCACAAACCGGATGTGCCATCGTCTGGTACTTCGCTGTAATACCACAGGAAGCAGTATAATCATACGTACCAAAATGTGCCGCAATACAACGTCCTTCACTCGCCCTTATAATACGCATCAGCGGATTACGTCCTTCATCATCCATAATGATCTGCGTCGCTTCTACCATCGTTTCCATTTTCAAAGTACCCGGTTCCAGCTGATGAACTTTTTCCAGCACTTCAAAGAAACGCACTAAAGTACTGACCTGTTCAGGAATAGTCACCTTTGGCAGCATGACCACAAAGTTGGCCGGCAATTCGCCATTCGTATGTTGCAGTAAGGTCGTTAGAAACAGATCCAATGTACGCACACTTCGCTGTTTCAGATCTTCAGTAAATGGTTTGATCCGGATACCAATAAAAGGAGAGATCGTTGATGCGGCCATACCCTTTGCCAGTTCAATAGCCGCTGCAATGGCAGTCGCATCTTCTTCGTCATCAGGTCTGTTGCCAAAACCATCTTCAAAATCGATTCTAAAATCCTCAACAGGTTCGGTCTGTAATTTATAAATGATCTTATGATAAATGATTTCGGATGGTGTTGTACTTTCCCAACATAAGGCGGCTGCCAGTATATTGCTATCAGGCGCGTAGGTATGAAAATGTTGCAGGGCGATTTCCCCCATTCTGAAACAGGTATCTGCCTTGAACAGGTTCGCACCGCCATACACAGTATGTACTGGTTGCCGGTCAGGTTTATCGCCGGGGTAAGTTTTCTGAAAAGCGAGGTTTGCTATTTTTAAAGTACCCAGCAGGGCCAGTTTGTCCGAATCGGGGATGGAGAGTTGCATAGTTTGATCAGTTTAAGAACCACGGTAAGTGGAATAACCAAAGGGTGATAACAAAAGGGGCACATGATAGTGTTCATGGCTGTTGATATAAAAAGCAATTTCTACAAAAGGGAAAAAGGAAGTGGTAAAATTGCGCTCAAAATATTCCTGTGTATTGAAATGTAATTTATACAGTCCATGAGGCAGGAGGGAGGCCGCATCCAAAAGGTTGGTGACTCTGCCATCATTGTTAGTGATGCCGGCAGCTATTTGTTTCCACTCCTTGTCGTGCATTACAAATAACGTAACAGATACTTCCCGGGCGGGTATGCCCAGGGAAGTATCTAATATATGGGAAGTTAACTGGCTCATGAAAGTAATTTTTCAAGACGTAGTTGTGTGATCCTGCCTTGCTCTGCCATGGCGATCTTAATTTCTGCTGATGGGGTATTGTTTATCCTGGCATTGAGCAATGACAACATTTCCGAAGCAGATTTTCCGGTAGCACATACGATGAAGATATAGCCGAATCGTTCTGCATAGATTTGATTACCGGTGGCTAAATCGGCTAATACATCTGTTGATGCATTAACTACACCAGCCTGTTCTTTATGCAAAGCCGGACGATCACCGATGCGGGGATGATGACTGAATGCCTCCAAACCATCGGCAGGCGTACATGCCAACCAGTGCCTGCTGGCTGCTTCCAAAAGGGTAGCTTTATCCCTCATAGGAAAATCCGCTATCATCTTTTCCACCCATACATGTGATCCACAGCATTGCTGCAGGGTGGTATACAACTCAGACTGGGGTAGGTGATTGAGTACATCCAGTGTCATATGGCAGTTGGAAACCTGTTTACATTTTTGTAATAAATATACACTGCGGGTTCCTTGCCCATCGCCGTAAACCATTGCTGGCAGTACGGCGCCATCCAGATGGCATCTCCTTTTTTGACAGGATACCATTGGTGATCCAGCATATACACCCCTTGCCCCTGTAAGTATAGCAATCCATGTTCCATAATATGGGTTTCCACAAATGGCAGGTGCCCACCGGGGTCATAAGTAAAGATATTGACAGCCATATCAAAAGAAAGATCTTCCGGCAACAATACTTGTAGTCTTAGTGCAGGATCACCTAAAAAAGCAGGCCCGGGTATTTTGGCACTATCGCCAAACAGGATACCCGGTGTGCTATATCCATCCAATGGCTCGTACACCTTGTGGAAAGTAAGCAACTGCGCTCCGGTACTTGCTTGCACAATCTGGTACTCCTCTCCGGGAGGAAAGTAAATGTACTGACCAGCGAAGAGTACGGTGCCATTTGCAGTACAATGCCCTTCTATCACATAAAAGAAGATCTGTGAAGCAGCGGTTTTACCACTGACAATACTCTCCGGATTCAGGGTGATGAGTGTCTGACATAACCGTGCGCCCATCTGTTCATTGATGAGCACATGAATGGTACAATTCGTCCATCCGGGTACCACGCTATTTACATGTCCATCCGGGCATATCAATGCATGATTACGTTTTACGACCGAACGGGTGAGTGCTGAAATCTCCATATGTTTATCTGATAAGTTGTTGAATAAATGCGTGGGCGACCTGTAGGGCTGCTTCAATATCCTTCGGCTCCACATCTTCCAGCGGATGATGACTGATACCTTTGAAACAACGTACAAAGAGCATGCAAACAGGGGCTACGGAAGCTACAGCTACTGCATCATGACCTGCCCCACTGACTAGTTTTACTATTTCCATATGCGTGGATTGAATGGCGTGTTCCAGCAAACCAGATAGTTCGGCATCACAAGTGACGGGTAGTGTTTCCTGCACAATATTCCATTCAAAACTGATATTCCTTTTTCCACAGATCGTCCCGAGCATTTGCAATAATTCGGAATGCGATACTTTAATCATTTCAGGATCTGCACTTCTTACATCAAGACTACACACCACTTCTCCCGGAATTACATTAGAAGCGCCGTGTACCACCTGCAAAGTACCAACCGTAGCTACCACCTTCTCTCTATGCTGCATGGCCCATTGTTCAATCATCACAATACACTCCGCTGCACAACAAAGGGCATCCTGCCGCATAGCCATCGGCACCGTACCTGCATGCCCCGCCATTCCTGTAAAAACCAGTTGACTACGTTGCTGACCCGCTATAGCAGTAACAATCGCCGCCGGAATATGTTTTTCATATAATACAGGTCCCTGTTCAATATGTATCTCAAAATACCCCAGCCACTGATCAGGAGGGAGCTGATCGTCGGCTAACTGATCCGGGCAACCTCCAATCAAACGAATGGCATCACCCAGTGTAATGCCGGCAGCATCCGTGATTTCCAGTTGCTGTGGGTCAAAAGCCCCTGTCAATACCTTACTGCCCAGGTAAGTGGTATGAAAACGTACGCCCTCTTCATCACAAAAAGCGACTACCTCAATATGAAAGGGTAGATCGGTTTCAATAGCACTCACTACATCGAGTGCCATCAGTACACCCAGTGGCCCATCCCATCTTCCTGCATTGGCCACCGTATCAAAGTGCGAAGCAAATACCAGTGTACGTGCCTCCGGATCTTTAGATACTAACCGGCCCCGTACATTGCCAATATTGTCGATGCGTGTGGATAACCCTGCTTCCTGCATCCATCCCATTATCACCTGACTGGCTTTAATAAAAGCAATAGAACCAAAGGTGCGGGTCAGGCAGCTACTATCTTCACTGATAGCTGCTAATTCCTCTATGCGTGCAAGTATGGTGGCTGTACTCATAATCGAAAGATGTTTTCCCCCTGTGGTGCAGCTGTATATACACCTTCGTCATATACTTTTACACCTTTGAGGTAGGTTTGGAGCACTACACCATCCAGCGTTTCGTGTGCATAAGGCGTAATAGGGTGTTTATGTTGTAAGTTTTCAGGAATGACTGTAAAAGACTGATCCGGGTTCCAGATGACCAGATCCGCATCATATCCTTTCGCTATTTTCCCCTTGTAATGTTGGGTACCTGCCAGCACAGCAGGTGCGGTACATAGCCATTGCGCTAACTGTATCAGTGAAACATTCCTTTTTTTAGCAGCCGTCCACAAAGCAGGCAAAGCCAGTTGTAAAGACGAGATGCCACCCCATGACTGCAAATAATCACCTTGTTTCAGATCGGACGGACTAGGAGAGTGGTCAGTTGCCACCATGTCAATAATGCCCGATTTCAGGGCGAGCCAGAGCAGTTCGTTGTTTTCCCGCTCTCTTATCGGCGGCGCACATTTAAACGCCATATTGCCATCCGGAATATCTTCTGCGTTGAAGTATAAATAGTGTTGTGCGGTTTCAACTGTCAACGGCAATCCTTCCGCCTTTGCTTTTATAATCTGTGGCAATGCGGAGGCAGCGGAGAGATGTACGATATGCACCCTGCAATTGAACTCCTCACATAAGCGAATCATCATTGCAATCGCATTTTCTTCCCATGCAGCAGGGCGGGAGGCCAGATAGGCTGAATAAGTACCCACTATCGATGATGGTACCGGTGTGGATAACTCACAATGTACTAACAACGGCAACCCATGTTTTGCAATTACCGGCATTGCCTTTCTCAGATCCTCGGCTGTCACATTGGGAAAATCGTCAATACCCGAATGGGTTAAAAATGCTTTGAACCCTAATACGCCGTGTTCAATCAATGGTTCCAGCTCATTCACATTCCCGGGTACGACCCCTCCCCAATAACCACAATTGGTAAATAGGTTCGCCGCCCTGATCTTCTCTTCCAGTGCCGCCACTGTCGTCGTGACCGGGTGTGCATTCAATGGCATATCTACTAAAGTCGTAATGCCACTGGCCAGTGCGGCCCGGGTGGCCGTAGTAAACCCTTCCCAGTCGGTTCGGCCGGGTTCATTGATATGTACATGCGGATCCGTGATGCCAGGCATCAATACATAATCCTGAATATCTATTATTTTTTTAACAGCATCGCCGGGTATAACAGTTGCAACATCTGCAATCAATCCATCTTTAATCAGTACCACGGCCGGTTGAATACCTTCTGGAGTAATAATGCGACTCCCTTTTATCGCCAGGTCAAACATAAATGAGATCTTATTTAAAAATAGGCATTTAATTTTTTAAATTAGAGAAGTAAATGTTAACCATCATGATCAAACTAGGCGAAAATTCATACGGCAAAAACGCCGTTCAATTATCCAAAATCATCCGTCACGCAGATTACCATGAATTCAGACAAATTACTGTCAGTGTATCTCTGAAAGGCGATTTTGAAACCGCCCATACACTTGGTGACAACACGAAGATCCTGCCAACGGACACACAAAAGAACACAGTGTATGCACTTGCCAAAGAGCATTTCACTACCAGCATCGAAGCTTTTGCCCTCCATCTGGCAGAACATTTTGTGCATACCCAGCAACAGGTATCTACTGCTACCGTCGAAATCGCAGAGGCAGCGTGGTCAAGGCTTACGCCTCATGCTTACATCAGTGGCGGCAGTGAAAAACATACGACTAAAATCGTCTATAATGCTGCTTCGACAACTATTACCAGTGGCATCACTGACCTGCTTATTCTCAAAACCACCGATTCTGGGTTTGAGCATTTTATCAAAGATCCGTACACCACATTAAAGGCAACCAGCGACCGCATTTTCGCTACCCAATGTGAAGCGAGCTGGATATACAAAGGGCAGCTAAAGGATTATGCTGTTATTTTTGATAATATCCGCGCTACCTTGCTGGGTACCTTTGCCGGCCATAATAGTCTGTCTGTACAGCAAACCCTGTATGCCATGGGAGAAGCTGTGCTGGAAGCTTATCCTGAAGTACAGGAGATCACCCTGAAAATGCCTAATAAGCACCATATTCTCTTTAATTTAGAGCAGTTTGGTATGAGCAATCAGAATGAAGTTTTTATAGCTACAGATGAACCTTATGGGTATATTGTAGGCACTGTCATCCGGGAGTAGCAGGCATCTGGCTATATCATATGCTCTATTATCCGGGAGTAGGCGTATTCCGCCAAGGCATCTGGCTATATCATATGCCCTCTTATCCGGGAGTAGGTGTATTCCTCTCCCTGATTATTTCCGCTGCAATACTAACCGCAATCTCTTCCGGGGTCTGACTCTTAATCTGCATACCCACGGGAGCGTGAATCCTTTGCAATACCTTAGAAGAGATTCCTTCCGCTTTATATCCTTCAAACAACTGTGTGATCTTAGCCTGACTCCCCAAAATCCCTAAATACCTGAACTGTTTGTGGAGCAAAGCCCTGATCACCATATCATCACTGCGGTACCCCATGGTCATGACCACTACATAATTATGCTGTCCTTCAGGTATCATTCCCTTCAGTTGACTGTAATCTTCTACGATCACCTTCTCATGCGCACATTCATTCTGCAAAAACGTATTCAGCCCAGGCCTGTTATCATACACGTGGATATAAAAATCCAGCATAAACATGATTTTCGAAAAAGCTAAAGAACAATGTCCGCCCCCAACCAGGTATAAATGATCTCTATAGCCCAGTTGTTCTGTATAGACCCAGTTATCAGGTGAATGCATCATAAATTCCGAACTACCCGGCCCTTCCCTGAACTGTAATCCCGCAGGAGATAAATGCAGTAACCCATTTTTATACTGAGAAAGACAGTGAATAATCTGTTGAATCACAGCAGCTTCTTTGTTAGTAACACGATACAATAAGATTGTCTGTTCCCCGGAACAGATCATACCACTCTGATCTCCCGGACTACTTTTATCATGCACCTGTCTACGTACCGCTGCCACTTCTTCTCCCTGCATTAACCGCTCTCTGGCCATCTCCACAAATTTATGCTCCATAATCCCCCCTCCGATAGACCCCACCAGATTCCCCACAGCATTCACTGCCATGAAAAATCCTTGTCTGCCGGGACTACTCCCGTCACTCTGCAATACATACAGCAGCATGACGGGAATATGTTGCCGCAGACTCTCACTGATCAATTCCCAGATGACTAACTTTTTCTTCATGGGCAGGAACGGGTTGTTTCGAATACAATGCCATCAATACTTTTTCAGGTGTCATGGGTGCTACAAACGGAATCAGGGCCTTCGGATGGAAAGCCAATATCGCATCCCTTAGCGCAAACCATGCACCTATGCCATACATCAGTGGCGGCTCTCCCACAGCTTTTGATCTGAAGATGGCCAGATTATCATTATCAGTATGTAAATGGTCAATGAGAATATCTTTTGGTACCGCATAGATGTCGGGCACTTTGTAAGTGGACAGTGCATTCGATACCAGTTTACCATGTTGGTTATAAATCACTTCTTCCAGTGTCATCCAGCCTATTCCCTGTACAATACCTCCTTCAATTTGTCCCCTGTCGATATCAGGGTTCATGCTTAGACCAAAGTCATGCACGACTTTCACGCTGTCGGTTTCATAGGTGCCGCGCAAACAGTCGATGGTGACTTCAATAATAGCTGTACCATATACATGATAGGCAAAAGGATGTCCTTTGCCTGTTTCATTATTATAATGAATAGTGGGAGTGGCATAATGACCATGTTCAGAGAGGGATACTCTTTGCACAAAAGCAGTATTCACAAGGCGGAGCCAGTTCCATTCCGTAGGCGTACCATTCAATAATACAATTTCATTTTGAATAGTCAGCTGCCCGGGAGTGACTTTTAAATCCGCTGCTGCTAATGCCAATAATCTTTCTAACAATGCATTGCAGGCTATCCAGGTCGCTTTGCCATTCAGGTCCGCTGTAGCACTGGCCGCAGAAGGAGAGGTGTTCGCAATAGTATAAGTACTGGTCACATTGATCTTCACTCTCTCATAAGCAATGCCCAACGTCTGTGCGGCCACTTGCAATATTTTTGTATTCACACCCTGTCCCATCTCCACAGCACCGGTACTGATCCCTACACTCCCATCACTATATATATGTACCAGTGAGCGTGCATTATTCATCAGGGTATTTGTAAACGAGATACCAAAACAGATCGGCATCAGCGCTATGCCTTTTTTAACTAATAAATGTGCTTCATTAAAGGTATTGATAGCAGCACGTACATTCTCCAGCTCATACAATGCGACGGCTTTATCCCAGCAGGCGATGGCTTCGCTTTCCGCTAACTGTCCATAGGGAAATGGATCGCCTGTCTGAATTAAATTCGCTCTTTGAATCAGGGCTTTATCAATCTGCAAACCTGCAGCAGCAGCAGCTATCGCCGCTTCAATCACATACATGCCCTGTGGGCCTCCAAAACCCCGGAATGCTGTATTGGGGGGCAAATGTGTTTTACAACTATACGCGGTCGCAGTTACATTTGGTATATAATACGCGTTGGTACAATGAAATAAAGTTCTTTGCAGCACAGCGGGAGAAAGGTCTGCACTGGCGCCGGCATTCTGGAAAAAAGTCACCTCATACGCCAGTATTTTTAACCGGCTATCCAACCCAATTTTAAAGTCAGCCATATAAGGATGACGCTTTCCCGTCATGGCCATATCTTCCATTCTATGCAATGAATATTTCACAGGTTTATTCAGCAGATGTGCTGCCAGTGCGCACAACGCTGCCCAGGTATTCGCCTGATCCTCTTTCCCGCCAAACCCTCCGCCAAGGCGGGATACGACTACCTCTAACCGGTGCATGGGAATACCCAATACCCGGGTAATGGTTCTTTGTACCGCAGTAGGTCCCTGGGTAGAAGAATATACTTTCAATGATCCATGTTCCTGCGGGATAGCGTATGCACCCTGCGTTTCAATATAAAGATGTTCCTGTCCGTTGATGTCAATAGCACCTTCAAAGATATGTGTGCACTGTGACCATGCACTATTCGTATCTCCCTGTATCACTGATTTTGGTGGCATGATCAGTTCTCCTTTTGCCTGTGCCACTCTTGGATTCGTGATCACTTCCAATGGATCGATAATGGCCTGAATTTTCTTTACTGCCGCTCTTGCAGCATCTCTGCTTTTTGCTACTACCAGTGCCAGCGGCATCCCTGCAAAATGAATATGATGATCGGCAAACAGGGGTTCATCCTGAATAATTCCACCGATCTGGTTTTCCCCGGGAATATCGCTTGCAGTGAAAATGCGTACCACCCCCGGTATCTGTAATGCCTCGGCAATTTCCAGCCGGCGCAGTATACCATGTGCCACAGGAGAGCCATAGGCCGCGGCAAAGAGCGTGCCCTGTAGTAGTGGCAAATCATCCAGGTACACCGAGGTACCTGTGACGTGGGTATCGGAGTCTATGTTTTTCATCGGATCAGGATGGCTGTTTCCAGTTGTGGAAACAGGGTAATAAAATGAGCCTTGAACAATTGTGCCAGTAATAATCGTTTGTAATCTTCCGTGCCTCTGGCATCAGAGATGGGGGTGACTTCCGTTTGCAACAGAAAGCTGGCTTCCCTGATCAGTGATTCAGTCAATAATTTGCCTGTCATGAACCGGGCAGTTTCCTTCAGCAGTTGTGGTACAGGTCCGACCCCACCTGCAGAAATGCGGATGTCGTCAATGATATCGTATTGCATGGTGATGCTGATAGCAGTATTCACGCTGGCAATATCGAGGTGGGTGCGCTTGCTCACTTTTTCAAAGTTGAACAAAGTATGTTGGGAAGTCAGATTGAACCAGATACGGGTGATGTATTCATCACTTGATTTGTTCAGTTGTTTATAGCCTTTGAATAAATGTCTGAGGGGGAGTTCTCTTTCTTTTCGTCCGTCGCTAAGCACGAGGGTGGCATCCAGTGCCAGGAAAAAAATAGAGAAATCGCCAATGGGGGAGGCGTTGATAAAATTACCTGCGATAGTGGCCATGTTCCGGATCTGGGTAGAGCTCACCTTTTTCAGGTACTTATTTAAATAAGGAAAGTAAGCCTGTAATAAGGGGGATGCTAACAGGTCCGAGATGGTGGTAGCGGCGCCCAGTATGCATTTGTTTCCTTCCTGCCGGATGCCTTTCAGTGCAGGTTGATCATACAGGAATCGCAGCGCTTTTTTTCCAAGGGCGTCGTGTTGTTGTACATACAGGTCGGTCCCTCCGCCAATAGGCTGCGCTTTTACATCATCGGCAGATTCCAGTGTGCTATGGAGTGTGCGTAACCGGGCTGGAATTTGTACAAAATAATCAGGCAATATCTGTGCACCGGCAGCGTATTGTGCCGGCGTCGTACCATTCCGGGGTTGTAATATTTCTGCTACCCTGGCGGCAGCTCTTTCTATGGATTTATAAC
>Ga0316604_10001204_pt1 | contig 24054 bp, 20 predicted proteins | sample OWC_soil_day20_C_FD_207650 | JGI IMG/M metagenome (GOLD analysis project Ga0316604, IMG submission 207650) | Wetland soil microbial communities from Old Woman Creek delta, Ohio, United States - OWC_soil_day20_CT | ecosystem: Environmental > Terrestrial > Soil > Wetlands | place: USA: Ohio...
TCAGTTTGACAGCGTCACGATCCGCCATCAGTGTGAAATAGGCTTCGGTAGCATTATATTTGAGCAACTGGCGGGCTGCTGCAATTTCCCACCGATTGGAGTCCAGCGTAAGTTTTGCCTGGCTGACCTGGCTTTCGACTTTATTTCCAGACCAGAGGGTCCAGTTAAGAGTCACCGCGTTGGAAAATTCGTTTAATACATAATTAGGATCGTAGCTATATTTTTTATTGTATTTTTGACCGTACCATGTCCATTCGTCATTGTGCGTAGCCGTTAATGTCGGCCAACGATAGGACCGGGCGGCAGTCAATGCGCCTTTAGCAGCTTCGTAGTCGAATACGGCGATCTTGCCGCTCGGATTATTGGTCAACGCCATAGTAACGGCTTGATCCAGCGTCAGTTCCATGGGTTTTATCGCTGATGCCGCAGGCTCGGCGAAGACGGTTGAACCAAATAACAACATACTCACTGACAAACAGGCTGCAAAATTGCGTAGTCTTTTTTTTACATTCATAAACTGTTCTCCCCTTACACTTTAAGTAAAAATGGCTTCTCAACGCCGTTTCTTTTCACGGCCACTAATATTCTTCCATAATAGCAGCCAAATATCTCAGTTTCATGACAAATTTGTGAACAAACTGTGACAATTCTTAGGCCAATTTTTTCTTGAACTTTGTCACGCTGATCGTCAGTACGATGGAAATAAAGATCAACAACGCTCCCACCTGCGGCCACAGCGCTTTGATCCCGACTCCCTTCAGCACGATACTGCGCATGATTTGAAGATAAAACGTCAGGGGCAAGACTTTGCCTACTTGATAAAAGAATTCCGGCATCGCTTCACGGGGGAACATGAATCCCGATAACAAGACACTGGGCATAAAAACAAAGAAAGATAGTTGCATTGCCTGCATCTGGGTTTTGGAAAAATTGGAAATCAAGATTCCCAGTGAAAGCGAAGCGACGATAAACAATACCGTATAGAGGAACAGTTCGATCAGATTGCCCCGAATCGGCAGATCAAAAACAATAATACCGACCAGAAGTGCGACTCCTGCCTGAATCAGCCCCACAAAAACATACGGGATGATTTTCCCCAGCATCAGTTCATAAGATTTCATCGGCGTCACAATCAGTTGTTCCAACGTACCCAACTCGCGTTCCCTGACAATCGCCATTGAAGTGATCATTACCATGGTCATGGTCAGAATAATCCCCATAATGCCTGGCACCATATAAAAAGCAGTAACAAAGTCCGGATTGTACCAAGGCCGGATCCGAATATCATAAGGCAGCCCCGTCGGCCTGCCGATCAAGCTTTCCAGCTTTCGGGTCACAATCGCCTGCGAACGTAACTGCCCAATAGTCTGTGCTGTAGCGATAGCGGACGAAGCCGCCATAGAGTCCGTCGCATCCACGATGACTTGTACCGAAGCGGTTCGCCCACCCCGAACGTGTTCTGCAAAATCCGGCGGCAGCACCACACCCACTTTGGCGTCTCCATCATCGATCCGCGCATTCACATCCTTGAAACTTTTCGCATTGTAATTGATATCAAAATAACCACTGGCAGAAAATGACTCCAGCAGATCCCTGCTTTCCGCAGAATTGGACTGATCGAACACTACCGTTGGCAAATGCTTCACATCAGTGTTGATTGCAAAACCGAACAATAACAGCTGGATGATCGGCAGCCCAATCATCATGCCGTAGGTCAGCCGATCCCGGCGCATCTGGATAAATTCTTTCAGCAACAAGGCCCTGAGGCGAATCATGCCGCCACCTCCTGCCGTTTTTCTTTGACATAATGAACAAATACATCTTCCAGCGAAGGCTGGATCATCTGGACCTGATAGTCGGCAAACGCTGTCACATCCGTTTCCTGAACCCGAACATGAATTGCCGCGCCGTGGGCATAAGCATCCAAAAGCGGCAACCGTTTTTGTTCCAACTCCGCCAACAGTCCCATGGGATCACCCGTCCGAATCTGCATCAGCCGTCCGGGGATTTGTTGTTTCAGATGGGTCGGCGTATCCGACGCAATCAATTTCCCTTCAAAAATAAATCCGATTTCATCACAGTGTTCCGCTTCATCCATGAAATGAGTCGTAACCATGATGGTCGTTCCGCCGGCAGCCAGTTCATAAATAATATCCCAAAACATGCGTCGGGATTGCGGATCGACGCCGCCGGTAGGCTCGTCCAAAAAAAGGATGGTGGGTTTATGCAAAATAGAACTACCGAGAGCCAGCCGTTGTTTCCATCCGCCGGAAAGATTGGCGGTCAGTTCATCCTCCCGGCCAGTCAGCCCAGCCATCCGAATCATTGCGTCAATTCGTTCTTTTTTTTCAGTTCGCGGCAAACTGTACAAGCCTGCATAAAACTCAAGATTTTCACGTACGCTCAGGTCATTATATAAACTGAATTTCTGGGACATGTAACCGATTTTCGACTTAATTGCTTCGCTTTGCGTCGCAATATCCAGTTCCATAACCCGGCCACTGCCACCCGAAGGCTCAAGAATCCCGCAAAGCATCCGAATCGTCGTGGATTTACCCGATCCATTCGGCCCTAAAAAACCATAAATCGAGCCGGGGCGAATGTTGAGCGTCACTTTGTCAACCGCGGTAAACGCACCAAAAGTCCGCGTTAATTCCTTCGTTTCTACCGCCCACATTTAAGCCGCCTCCCTTGCCAAAGCCACAAACACATCTTCCAGCGTTGGGGCAACTTCTTCCATGGCAAAATCAGAGTGCCCCGCCTGAGCTAATGCAGCAGCAACCGCTTGCCTGGCTTGCTCCAAATCCTGCACCACCAGATGATATTTGTCGCCAAACGCATTGATATCAACCAGCCCACAGTTTTGCAGTCGTTTTTTTACATCACGTCCGGAAAGGGTCAGCTCAAGAATTTTATAGGGGTAGCGTTCGCGTAATTCTTCCGGTGAAGCACAAGAAACGATTTTGCCTTCATGCATGAACGCCACCCTGGTGCATAATTCGGCTTCGTCCATGTATGGAGTGGAAACCACGATGGTCATCCCTTCTTTATTAAGTCGGTATAGCATTTGCCAAAACTCCCGCCTAGATACGGGATCGACACCGGTCGTCGGCTCATCAAGAAAGAACAGTTTCGGTTTGTGCATCAAGCCCGCTGCCAACGCCAGCTTTTGTTTCATACCGCCGGATAGGTTGTCGGCCAATCGATCGGCAAACGGCAAGAGTTTGGTAAAGGAGAGAATCTCTTTTGCCCTTAGCGCGATGGCATCTGAAGAAGCACCATATAAAGACCCGATCAACTGAATATTCTCCATTACGGTCATATCGCGATACAGGCTGAATTTCTGGGGAATATAGCCGATCCAATCTTTAACGGCTTCAATTTGCGACTGTCCCATCACTTCGATTGACCCAGCTGTTGAATCCATGATGCCGAGAATCATGCGAATAAGCGTGGTTTTCCCAGCGCCATCCGGCCCCACCAGGCCAAAAATCTCACCGTCGTTGATTGTCAGGTCCACCCCGTTAACAGCGGTAACCGAGGCAAACTTTTTTGTAATACCCTGCGCCCGGATCATTCGAAGACCACATCTGCCGGCAACCCCGGTTTCATAATTTCTTCCGCATTTTCAATCTTCACCTTGACGGCAAAAACCATATTGGCCCGTTCTCGTTGTGTGATGCTCTGGCGCGGCGTATATTCCGCATTTTGATTAATTTCTTTTATTTCGCCTTTGAAAATTTTGTCCGGATATGCGTCGATTTTCACTTTTACCGACTGCCCTAGACGAATCTGCCCCAATTGCTCTGTAGACACGTAAACTTTGACCCAGCAATCCTGCAGATTTCCAATCGTAGCAATGGATACGCCCGCATAAATATATTCGCCTTCTTCATAGTTCTTGGATAAAACCCGACCGGAAAGCGGACTGGCCACCGTCATGTCGGCAATCTGAGTTCGGCTGCCAGCCAAAACAGCCTCGGAGCGTTCAACCTCCAGCCGCTGTGCTTCGATCTCCTCTGGACGGTTTCCTGCTTGCAACAGACTATAACGAGACTGTGCCTCCACTAAAGAATTGGCTGCCACTTCGTGGGCTGAGCGACTAGTATCCAGTTGTTGCGTCGAAATAGCGCCTTCCCGAAATAAGCGAGAGTATCGGTCAAAGTCAGTTTTGGCTTTGATCGCCTGTGATTGCGCACCCGCCATCTTAGCTGCCGCTTCCTGCAGTTCCTGGCTTCGCGCGCCTTTCTCCAAGTCCCGCAGCTGGGCTTTGGCTTTGGATAGTGCTGCTTCATCCCGCAGCAATTGCGCTTTCAGATCGGGGCGATCTATTTTGGCAACCATTTGATTGCTTTTTACGGAATCGCCTTCCTTAATCGTTAACTCGGCAAGATAGCCACTCACCTTAGATGTAATATCTGTTTTAGTTACCTCTATCGTACCTGTCGCCGTAATTTCTTTTTCCGTCCGACCGTACAGTTTGTAACTGGCCGTTCCTACGGACAAAGCCACAACGACGACAATCGCCGCGATTTTAATCTTTGTCTTGCCACTGAGTGTGGATAATTTCACAGTCAATCCCTCCCCATCCCTTTGAGATAGATCTTCAGCGCCGTTTCGACGAACTCTTGGTCTCTACCGGAAAATTCCGGTACGATTGCTTTGGTAACCTCACGCAAAATGAAATAGAAATTCAGCATTCCAGCCAAAGACAGTGCGGCGAATACCGGATCGACATCCTGACGAAAACTACCGTTCTGAACCCCTTGCCGTAATACGTCGCTGACAATGTGGGCAATACGAAACGTGTACTTTCTTAACACTTTTTCCATGCAAGCGGTGGGACTGCTCAGTTCCCCCTGAATCAAACGGGCCATCAAGGGTTGGTCTTCGGTATGGTTGCGCCTGATCACGTCGGCATACATGCGGATTTTTTCTTCTACTGGTGAAGTGGCTGCCGCAATAGCCTCAAATTTGACGAGCAGCCTTTCATACTGCGCTGTAATTACCGCCTCGTATAGACCTTCCTTACCGCCAAAATAATAGGAAACCAAGGCGCTATTAACTCCGGCTGCTGTAGCCAACTCCCTGATCGATACACCGGCAAAGCCCTTTGATGCAAAAAGCAGCGTCCCGGCTGTCAACAATTTTTCTTTGGCATCCCTCGAATTATTATTTTCTTCCATCGCAAATCCCCCTAATTGATGCGCAGCAATTTAATTGTTCGTTTTAATTAATCGTTTGATTAAATTATACCCTTTTTATGTCGCGTGTCAACTAAAATTTCAGTACTGTAATACGGTTTAAACTCAATATAGCATGCAACAACAAAGCTATCAGCGATTCTTGCTTCTTTCGTTGATAGCTTTGCAAGAGTGTTACCTGGGTTTTCCCCACATCCTATGTTGCCGCCGATACGCCTTGAGCCTCGCCTACAGCTTTTTAACCAATCTCTCAAACCAAAAGCATGATTTGCTGACTCCCTGTAGCTATTCCTTGAATTGCCGCTGAAATCCGTTTAACCCGCGCAGAGACATCCGGCACTAATACTAATGTACCGTTTGTTTATGGGTGACCAATTCTAATAACCAACCAAAAAGATAGCATAGCGATGTGTCGAAATTGGTTGAATGAAACCTGATTATCCCCCCCTCCTTACTCACACTGAGATTCATTTGATCGTGCAAATTCTTAATTCATCTTATCTGCTTTTATATTCCGGCTTTCTCTTGGCGAAAAACGCCGCAATCCCTTCAGCTTTATCTGCACTGTCAAGCGTCATGCTAAATCCAATCAATTCCAATAACATTCCTGTCTCCTGGTCCGTGGACAAGGAAGCACCGACCAGTCGTTTACTCAGGCGAAGGGCCAACGGGCCTTTTTGCATCATACTGTCGGCCACAGTCATAGTTTCTTTCATGAGTTCCGCTTGGGGAACGCATTTATAAGCTAGTCCGAATTGCACGGCTTCCTGCGCCGAGATGATTCGCCCCGCCAAAATCACTTCCTTGGCCCGTCCCAAGCCAATCAATTTGCTCAGGCGCTGTGTCCCTCCACAGCCCGGCAAAACGCCCAAACTAGTTTCCGGTAGCCCGAAGGCCGCATTGTCCGCCGCGATCCTAATGTCACAAGCCAATGCAATTTCGCAACCCCCGCCGAAGGCAAGACCATTGATGGCCGCTATAACGGGTTTACTACATTCTTCGATCTTCCTAACGACCCTCTGCCCCAACCCATAGAGGGCTTCCACACCTGTTTTTCCCTGCAGAGCTTTGAGATCAGCACCGGCAATAAAAGCTTTGTCTCCGGCGCCTGTGATCACAATCACCTGAATATGATCATCTAGATCGGCCTCGTCGAGAAACTGGCCCAGTTCCTGCCAACATTCTGTACTCATCGCATTGCGTGATTCGGGACGGTTGATCATGAAAACAGCCACTTTATTACGAATGCTTACCAAAAAATTTTTATATTTCATCTTTATCTTCACCTCCAAATGATTGGGACCCTTCTTACTTAATTTCCGCCAGCTGGCAATAGATAGGCCGTTGCCGTTCCCCGGGCTATCTCTGCTCCATCACTATCCGTAACCGGCAGAATTAAAGTCATCCGACCTTTTCCTCTTTCTTCAATCGGTTTGATCCTTTCCGCCGCCTCTTCAGGCGACATTCGGATATCCACCACAAGATCCTTGGTGGCCGGTTGCAGATAATCGATTTCAAACCGGCTTACGATGGGAATGTATTTATCCGTCCCATAGGTACAGTATATGATGGCTGCGATGCTCATTTCCGCCAGCACAAATATCGAGCCTGCGTAGGCGGTTCCAACGTGATTGACGTGCAAGTCTTTTAATGGCATCACCAGCCTCGCATGACGCTCTTCAATGATGTCTGGATAAATCCCACTCATAGCCACCCATTTGATTTTTGGATTTTCAAACCTCACCTTGATATCTGCAAAGTCAATCGGTTTTTCCATGCTAACAATTTGCTCCTTCTTATAGCTTCCCCTGATCAGGCAATGTTTAAAAGATGTCAGCTATCACTGCTCAATTCGTCCGCCATCAAATCCAGTTTTCGCGCCAGCCCGCCGGTTTCTTGTACGGCGCCGGCTACTTGTGTTATAGCTGTAGCCACTTGCGTAACAACTTCGTTCAACTGCACAAGTTGATTATATGTCTGCTCACTGTCTGTTTGAATTGCATGCGTAATGGTTTCAATCTTGCGAATGGAGTCAGCGGTACTTGTCGCCAGCTTCCGGATTTCCTCAGCCACCACACCGAAACCCCGACCCGCATCACCGACACGAGCCGCTTCAATGGCCGCATTCAACCCCAATAAATTTGTTTGCCCGGCAATTGTCTTTATCAATCCCAAAATTTGGTCGGTTTCCTTGGCTCTGTTTTGTGATTCCTTCGCAACTCCGGTCAATCTGGAACCGAGAGCTGCAATCTCCTCGGATTGCGCCGAAATTTCCTCCGTAGTGCTGGCTAGTACACTGATATTATTGCTCAGTTCCTCCGCCATTGTCTTTAATCCGTCTTGTCGCTCCACTGATTCGACAACAGCGACTCCGCCCACTACATTTCCCGTGGAATCAAAAATCGGATAGGCAACCGCAATATAGGCGTCTCCTTGCGACGTCTTTCTTCGCCCAATGATTCGCCGTTTTTCTTCCATCGCCTGTACCACGGCTGTTCCCGGTTTTAATGTAGTTCCCGGAGTTACTTTCAAATCTAGCTTTTCACCGGGCTTATAAAACAGATATTTTTCACGGTCCGTTACGCCGACTCCAACATCTCCTACGAAAAAATTATTCAGGTACGGCATCACATATAAAAAATGCTCCAGTGCTGGATTCATTGCTTCGTCCATATCCATTCCTCCAAAATCAAGTGCTTCCGACAGTATTATTTACCGACCGATAAAGGTTGGCTTGCGTTTTTCCACAAATGCCATAATTCCTTCCCGGTGATCTGCTGTTTTCGAACATAAATTCTGGCATTGCGTTTCTTCGTCGATTTCCAGCGACATTCTGTCATAAACATTGCGATTAATCATTGCTTTGATGCAACCATAGGAAATTGTCGGTCCATTTGCCAATTTGGTAGCCAGTTTCAAAGTTGCTGCTTCCAGATTGTCGGCCGGAACCACTTCATTTAGCAGTCCCCACTCATGTGCATCCTGTGCCGAAAAGATTCGGCCCAGCATAAGTAATTCGGTGGCCCGCGCTACCCCTACCATGTTGACCAGCGGTAGCGCTCCGCCGCAGTCAGGGATCAGTCCGATATTGACAAAGGCAAACACGAACTTTGTGTCCGCAGCTGCTATGCGAAAATCACAGCCCAATGCCAAATTCAGTCCACCACCGGCAGCGGCTCCCTGCATCGAGGCAATGACCGGTTTGCGAATCTCCCGCAGTTTGCCGAAAGTGAGGCCGAGATTCCTGATGCCGGGCCTATAATCAGCTGTACCGGCATCCACACGCTCCAACATGGATTTTACATTGCCGCCGGCACTAAAAAATTCTCCTTTGCCGCGCAACACAATCACTCGGATATTACTGTCATAGGCACAGTTATCCAGGCAGGCATTTAGTTCCAACACAGTCTGCGCCATCAAACTATTGCGGTTTTCAGGATCATTCAGTGAAATAAACCCAATTCCATCTTGTTTTTCCAGAATAACCTTGTTTGTTTCCAAGTTAACCATCCCTTCAAACAATATTATTTCAGATTTAGGATATGTTCCATTTTTCTCTCATCTGGGCAATCTGATTTTCGTCATATCCCAGTTCTTGAAGCATTTCCGCCTGATGTTCACCCAGGTTGGGAGCCTTGCGCCGGAGAGGCTTGACTGCAGAAAACTTCATCGGGTTGCCTCTAGCCTTGATTGTTCTCGGCATAACCCCGCTTGGAGTTTCGAGATCTGTAATCATTTCCCGTACCTGCAGCTGCGGATCGGTTAACAGATCTGTGGTTGAATTCACTTTCGCGCAGGGAATCCCTTTCTTCTCCAGCAACGCTAGCGCTTGGTCAACACTTGAAAATGTCTTGAGCCAGGTTTCAATTTCTTCCACCATTTTGTTCAGATTTTTTATCCGGTTCGACAAGATTCCGAACAAAGGTGATTCGGACAATTCCGGTTTTCCCATCAGCGCGCAAAGAGCTGCCCACATCTTGGGATTTGGAGCGCCGATGATAATACTTCCGTCCTGCCCATTAAATACGCCGAACGGCGCCAGCAGTCCGTGATGGTTACCTGTTCGCGTTGGTTTCCTGCCAATCCCGGCCGATTCGATCAAGCCATTAAAGGTCACCAACGAATCCAGCAATGCAATATCTATATATTGACCTTCGCCTGTAGCAGTACGATGGTAAAGCGCTGTAACCAGCGCCGAATAGGCATACAAGCCTGTTGTGTAATCAGCAATGACAATCCCCACCCGAGTCGGCGTCTCGCCTGGATGCCCCGTCAAGTCCATGACACCGCTCTGAGCTTGCGCCACAATGTCATAGCCGGGTTTTTCACGATATGGACCCGTCTGGCCATAAGCCGAAACCGAACACATAATCAGAGAGGGATTGATTTTTTTTAGTGCATCATAATCCAGACCAAAACTTTCCATCGTACCCGGTTTAAAACTTTCCACGACGACATCCGCTTTAGCAATCAGCTGCCGGGCAATTTCACGCCCTGCAGGATCAGTCAAGTCCAGCACTACTGATTTTTTACCCCGGTTCAGCCAGCAGAAAGGAACGCCGCTCCCTTCAAGCGCGGGCGGGAAAGCCCGCATATCGTCACCGACTTTCGGACGTTCAATCTTAATGATTTCAGCGCCAAAATCCGCCAACATGGCTGTAGCAAAGGGGCCCGCTGCATTATTCGTAAAGTCAACGACTCGTACGCCGTCAAATATATTTCCCATGGGGCAATCCTCCCTTTTTTACGCTCACACGCGCAATGATTCTGAACTCAGCTTTCAGTTGCCGATTTCGTGGGGCAATGAATAAAGGACGTAGAAAATGGTTGCAAATGCACTTTCCTACGTCCCCCTCCAATATCCTATAGGCCCAATTCTTTCGCGACAATAAGTAACTGAACCTCTGAGGTTCCAGCCAGAATGGGTAAGAATCTGGCATCGACAAACTGCTGGGCTATCGGATACTCTTCACAAAGGCCGTAGCCACCGAACAACTGTACACATTGCGTTGCCGTCTCTACTGCCAGCTCACAGCAATAATACTTGGCCATGCTGACTTCCTTGTTGATTTTTTTACCGGCCATATGCTGCAAAATGAGCTGATCATTAAAAGATTGCGCCATTTCAATTTCTGTCGCCAGTTTGGCTAGTTTAAACTGGGTGTTCTGAAATTGACTCAAAGATTGTCCAAACAATTTGCGTTCCTTGACGTACTTCAAGGTTAGCGTCAGACTGCGCCGGGCCTGGGTCTGAGCGTTGACCGCCGCAACCACTCGTTCCTGCTGCAGTTTTTCCATCAGATAATAGAACCCTTTGTTTTCTTCGCCGATCAAATTTTCAACCGGTACTTTGCAATCCATGAAACTCAATTCAGCAGTATCTTGGGCATGCATGCCAACTTTGCGCAGTTTGGTCCGGCTAAATCCTTCTGATCGGGTATCCACTAAAATAAGGCTGATCCCTTTATGTGGTTTTGCCGTCGGATCGGTCCGGGCCGCCACTAAAACATAATCGGCCAGCATCCCATTGGAAATAAAGGCCTTGCTGCCATTCAGCACATAATAGTCGCCTTTTCTGTCCGCTTTTGTTTCCAGACTGGCCAGATCTGATCCTGCATTGGGTTCCGACATGGCAATCGCCAGTATTTTCTTGCCTGATGCAAAAATGGGCAGCCAATGCTCCTTTTGTTCTTCTGTTCCATGGTAATAGATGTAGGGAGCGATGACATCGCTATGAAGCCGGGTATACAAAGAATTGAGCCCACGGGAATTTGTTTCTTCCGTCTGAATAATCGAGTAAAGAAAATCGCCATCGGCCCCGCCGTATTTCTCATCTAACCAAATGCACAGATATCCGAGTTCACCATATCGTTCAAAAATCTGCCGCGGCACAATCCCATCGTGTTGCCACTGTTCGTAATAAGGTACGACTTCTTTATCGAGAAATTGTCCGAAAGAACGGCGAAAAGCTTCATGTTCCTTGGAAAAAGGCAAAATTCGATCCATTTTTAGTTCTCCTTTCAATAGTAACGCGCAAGAATAAATCGTCGCTAAATTAACAATTCATGCGCCCGAGCCGGTCCATAACCGCTTCGGCTTCCTGCACCACATCATCAATTACTTGTTTGGCTGTCTTTATTTCATCAATTAAGCCGATTGCTTGGCCAATCGCAAAAATACCGCCTTTCAGATCGCCCTCCATTTGGCATGTTTTGCTTTTTTTCCCTGAAATGACAGTCAATAGTTCGTTCAATCCCGCTCCTTGTTCTTCCATAGACAGGCATACATGCGCTGCTTCATTTTTCATCGCCCGGATCATATTTTTTATGGAGCGCTGAATAAGAATCGTATCATTTTCACAACTTTCAACCATCCACTGTTTATAATTTTGATGAATAATGCATTCTTGCGTGGCAACAAAGCGAGTTCCCATTACGACTCCCTCGCCTCCCAAAGACAGTGCTGCAATCAGACCCGCTCCATCAGCAATGCCGCCGCCGATCAAAATGGGGATTTTTATCGTCTTTGCGGCTTTTCGCCCCAAAATCATGGTAGTGATATCATCCATTCCAGGGTGCCCGGCGCATTCCAGTCCGACGATAGTGACAATATCCGCACCCGCTTCTTCCGCCTTGTGGGCATATTTTACCGCCGCCACTTTATGAATCAATTTGATACCGGCCGCTTTCAGCATCGGCACATATTCTTTAGGATCGCGGCCAGCGGTTTCCACTACCGGCACACCTTCCTGCACAATCACTTTGAAATATTCCGGAGTCAGTTCCCCCGGTGAAAGTGTGGGCAACATCGAAACGTTCACGCAAAAAGGCTTGTTCGTCATTGTCTTAAGTCTTCTGATTGCAGCAGTAAATTCAGCGATCGTGGGATAAATCGTTGCATTGATCGTACCCAACCCACCAGCATTGGAAACAGCTGATGCCAGTTCCGGCGTTCCGAGATGCTGCAATCCGCCCTGCATAATTGGATATTTAATGCCCAACAGTTCTGTTACTTTTGTTTTCAACATTCCATTATTCCTCCATTTTTTCATTTCAAAATATTTCAGTAACCATTAGCCCTGTATTCCATCCATCTTGTTCACTCCGGGGTCACACCATGAAAGTTCCTCCATTGATCTGGATTGTCTGACCGGTTACATAGTCCGACAACGGAGACGCGAGAAAAATGACGACATTGGCGATATCCTTTGGCTGCCCAATCCTCTTCAGAGGGATTTTGGCAATCATTTGCTGTTTAAGCTCATCCGGAATTTTTTCCGTCATTGGCGTCTCGACAAATCCGGGCGCCACCGCATTGACATAAACTCCTTTGCCTGCCAGTTCTTTGGCCAGGGTTTTGGTCAAGCCGGCCACGGCGGCTTTGGTAGCCGAATAATTTGCCTGTCCGATGTTGCCGATAAAGCCGGCGACAGAAGAAGTATTGATAATTTTGCCGGATTTATTTTCCGTCATCATTTTGGCTGCTCCTTGGCAGCACAGAAAAGTCCCGGTCAGGTTTACACCCAACACTTTGTTCCACTGCTCGAACGTCATCTTGTGCGCCATCGCGTCCATCGTGATGCCGGCATTGTTCACCAGAATGTCCAATCGGCCGGCTTTTTCTTTGATTTGGGCGAACATAGCGTCAACCGACTCGGGCGATGCGATATCCGCTGAAAGACAGAGTGCTTTACGGCCAAGCCCGCGCACAGCTACCGCCACTTCATCTTCATCCGAGATTGTCAGGTCATTCAGAATCAAATCCGCCCCATACTCGGCCAACGTGATGGCGACGCTTTGACCAATGCCGCGACGGCAGCCTGTAACCAAAGCCCATTTTTCTCTCAACATGGTGATGTTCCTCCTCAATCATTAAAATCAATCTCATTTTTTACCAGCAAGTTCGCTTCTATACGGACTTGATCCTGCATCAGATATCATCGCCTGCTTCTCTGCAGATTGCGGTATACCTCAGAATGTCAAACCCAGCGTGACCAGAATAGCGGCTATAATGGTGACAACCGTGACATTTACGATGGAAATCATGAAGTTATTGATGTAGGATTCTTTATAGTCCAGCTTGCACATATAATACGTGTTGGCTAAGGCGGAGCTGTGAGGCAGGTCGTCCAGCATGCAGGAGGACATGGCGCTCAGCCTGTGCAATGCCTCGGGAGGAATGCCAAAGCCCATAAAGCGTTCGCCCAGCATATCCAGAGCGATCTTCAAGCCGGTGGAGGAGGATGCCGAAAAAGCGGCGGCCACGTTGACGGCAACGATGATTTGAACCGCAGGCGGGCCGGGAATAGAATTCAGACCGCTCAGGATATAGTTAAAGCCGCTGGCGGAAGCCACCACGGCGCCGAAGCCTGCTGCCGAGGCAAGGGCCACCAGAGCCTGATTGGCGTTTTGAACAGCAGTGATGGCTGCGTTTTTGATAAACTTAAACTGCTTTACGGGATTGAAGATGATCCAAGCGGTGACGGTACCGGCAAGAAGAGCCGCCACGGCGTGAGCCTGCATGACATTGAGAACGATAAACAGCACGATGGAGGGGAACAGGCATTTCCAGAGTGGCATATCCACCGCCGTGACATCCTTGCTGGAGTCCCAAGACTGGAGCAAAGCAGTGCCGGAGGGCTCAAACCCCTCGTTGTTGCGTTCGCACGTCTTGACCTGATGATTGATCCATAGTACGCCCAGGATGATGCAGAGGACGGAGGAAATCAGTCCCAGTACGGGAGCGGCGGTGGCCGGGGTACCGAAATACTCCATGGGGATGATGTTGGTCAGTTGGGGAGAGCCGGGGAACATACCGACTGTGAAGGTTGCGGCGCCGAGGGTGCTGCAGGTGTACAACTTCCACGGCACATCCATCTGGGTGAAAAGGTCCTTGGCTATATAGAGAACCGTAAAGGTAACTACGAAGACACTGATACCGCCGATGCTGAACACAAACTGGATCATAGCGAGACACAGCACGGCAGCCAGCTTCTCATTGCCGGGGAATTTATGGGCCAGCTTGGCCAGCTTGAAGGCGATGGCTTGGGCCGCGCCCACGTCGCCCAAGGATTTGGCGAACAGGGCGCTGAAAAAGAACATCAGGAAGAAAGACTTATAGGTGCCCGCAAATTTGCCTACCCATGGACCCATTAGAGTGTCCATGATGTTTATTTGGGAAAATATTGCAACTATCGCCATGCAGAGCATACTTACCAACGTGATATGGTAGCCGCTAAAGATGGCAAAGATGAAAACTGCGACAGCGACCAGAATGCCAAACAGGCTTAATAGTTCAGGATTCATTTTTATTCCTCCATCTCCATAATGGTAGCCTTTCAATTATGAAACGAACTTTACCCTTGATCATATTTTTCCCAACAAATCCCGGCTTTCTTTGCCGGAACAGCTTGCCCGCGCAGGAGGCGGTCGTTTTCCACGGAGCAACGACCCCGCCCGCCCGTTATCACGCTCAACGGATATACCCAATAGCCCAAAGGCTGTTTGAATCAGTAACGTTCGAATATAGTAGCCATACCCTGGCCGCCACCGATACACATGGTCACTAAACCAAACTGGTGATCTTTGGCGATCATTTCATAAATAAGTTTTGTGGCCAGCACTGCACCGGTTCCGCCCAGCGGATGTCCCATAGCAATGGCGCCGCCATTGGGATTGACTTTGGCCGGATCAAAATTCAGATCCCTCATGCAGGGAATGAATTGGCCTGCAAAAGCTTCGTTCATCTCAATGACCCCGAGGTCTTTCACAGTCAGACCCGCCCGTTTGAGAGCTTTCTGTGTCGATGGAACCGGTCCATAGCCCATGATATTGGGATCCACGCCCGCAACTCCGAAGCTTCGGACGCTGGCCAACGGTTTCAGTCCCAGTGCTTTGGCTCTTTCCTCGGACATCATCACCAGGGCGCCGCCGCCATCGGACCGGGGACAGGAATTGGCCGCCGTGGTCACTCCGCCTTCATACATCGGCCGCAGTTTCTGCATGGCTTCGAGGCTAATATCATAACGCACACATTCATCTGTATCGACGATCTTCATGCCGATTTTCGTTTTGACTTCAATGGGTACGATCTGATCCTTGAACACACCGGCTTTGATCGCAGCCGCCGCTCTCTGATGTGAAATCAATGCCCATTCATCACATTCACTCCTTGATACATTATGGCGGGCAGCCAATGTATCGGCCGTCACAGGCATTACAGGATCGCCGATTTCAGGCGTTGAAAACTTGCCTGCCAAAAATTTGGGTGGTGCCCACGAATATGCAGCAGTTGGCTTCTCCATTTGGTAAGGGTTCAAAGTCATATGCTCTACGCCGCAGGCAACAAATACCTCGCCGTTGCCTGTCATGATATTCAGCGCCGCATTCACGATCGCCTGACTGCCTGAACCGCATTGACGGTCAATGGTTGTTGCGCCGGCCTCGATCGGGATGCCAGCCATCAGAGCAGCAAGTCGGGCATGGTTGCCATGGGGTCCCATAATATTACCCATGATGACGTCTTCGATTTCTTTCGGATCGACTCCCGCCCGTTTTACAGCTTCTTTGATCGTGCTCGCCGCCAACGATGCCGAAGGCGTTGTCGTCCACTGTCCGACGTGCTTTCCTATCGCCGAACGCACTGCTGATACAATTACTGCTTTTTTCATGTTTTTCTCTCCTTATTATTTATAATTTGTACGATGACCGTACAGAATGCTCTTGGATTTAAACCGTCACAAATGGATCGTTATTTAACACCTAATCCGGCTAAAAACACTCCGAACATCGTCACAATGCCGGGTATAATCCCGCCCAGGATCAAATAATGATAATATATGTCTTTATGACTGACCCGGATAATCGACAAAGTGCCAAAGATTCCGCCGTTATGCGGCACAAAGGAACCGAAGCTCGCGCACGCTGTCAGACGGTGGGCAACTTCCGCATCCACCATGGGAATATATTGCTTCGCCAGCGCATTTAACGCGATGGTCTGCCCGGCCGACGCTGAACCGGTAATCCCGCCTGCGACTGCCACAGCGATAACTAGCTGGAGGACCGGTGGCCCCGGTATTAAGGCAATCGAATCTACCATAAGTTTGAATCCTGGCATTGTTGCCACCACCGCGCCAAACCCGGTGGCTGCCGCCACACTCAACGCCGGTACAAACCCACCGGCTAGCCCTTCGTTCAGGGCTTTTTTGATATTAGGCAGGTCCTTCCTGAACATGAGGAATACGACGATACACGCAGCAGTCAGCGAAACAACCGGATCCTGCTTAAATCCGTTCATCATGATGAACGGAATGCAGAGCGGCAGAATACACTTCCAGACCGGGTGTGTCTTGCGGTCCGTATTTTGGCCCTGCCCGCTGGCTTGAACATAAGCTTCAAAGTCTTTTCCCAAAGTCATATAGCCGTCGCCTTTGCGAAGCGCCCGGGCCACGGCGTATTTCATATAAGCCAGGCCAAGAATAGTCATCAGGATCGCCATTGCAAAGCCCAGATTCGGAGCAGCCATGGGAGTTGTTCCAAAATATTTCATCGGAATCAAATTTTGGAACTGGGGTGAACCCGGCATCATGCCCAATGTAATGGTCGAGGTGCCGAAAACCCCAAACGCATAAAACTGCCACGGAATATTCAATTCCTTGTACAAATCTCGCAAAATGAACACCATCGTAAATACAACCACAAAGAGGCTGACCCCCGACAGCGTCAACAGACAATTGAGAATCGGCCCGACCAGTGTCGCCAGAAAGATCTGGTTCTTGCCGCTTTTTCGCGCCACATTCGCCAACTTATTGCCCAAGGAATAAGCAATTCCAGCGTCACTGACCAGTCTGCCCAAAACTGCGCTGGTGATAAACAGCAGAAAATAACTTTTGATAAAACCGGAAAAACCTGTCATGTACGGCCCCATCATAGCCTTTACGACATCAGCGCCTGAAAGCACGCACACAATCACCGATGCGACAGTTGAAAGAAGCCACACATTCATGCCGACAAATATAAACCAGATATAAACAGCAACCGAAGCAACAATTCCGATTAAACTAACCAGCGCCATATCCATAAGCCCGGGGCCACCTCCAAAAATTCTTATTGAATTTCATTTTTACATCCAAGGTCTTTCACTGGCGCCGCCTGACGAAAAGAGGAAGCTGTTTCCCCTTTTCGTTAGTCGGCTGTGTCCAACCTCAGCAGCTCTTACTTATTATCGTAGGTATAGAAGCCCTTGCCTGTCTTGCGGCCCAGTTCGCCTTTTTTGACCTTTTCTTCCAGAATTTTGGGTGGTGTTGCTCCCGTACCGGCTTTGTATTTAGCCAGACGAATGGAATAGATCGTGTCGAGGCCGGCCAAGTCCATCGTGCGGAAGGCACCCATTGGATGTCCCAAGCCTTTTTCTGCTGCGGTATCAATATCTTCAACGGTCGCATAACCGTTTTCCACCAGGAACCATGCTTCAGTTGTCAGAGCGCCGAACAACCGGTTGACAATAAATCCTTCGATTTCCTTCTGAACCGTGATGGCTTGTTTGCCGATTTTAGCCGCAAAACTCACGAGAGATTTGATGGTTTCCGGGCTGGACTGAGGTCCGACCACGATTTCCACCAGATCCATATGGAGCGCCGGATTGAAGTAGTGGAGATTGGCAAACTTCTCCGGTTTTCCTGTCGCCGCCGCCATGGACGATGGCACGAATGTACTGGAATTGCTGACTATGATGGCATTTGCAGGTGCCATTTTGGCGACTTTAGCCAAAAGCTCTTTTTTGGCATCCAGGACTTCCACAATGGCTTCAATGACCAAGTCGGCCTCGGCGACAGCTGCTTCAAGAGACTCGACCATATGGAATCTTTTTGTGATCGTAGCCGCTTCTTCGCTGGTCATTTTTCCCTTGGCAACCCGACCATCCAGGTATCCTTTGCTCCATGTGGCCACTTTATCCAGCACTCCTGGGAAGCTGTCGGTGAGGGTTGTGTCAAACCCCTTAACTGCTGCATTCAAAGCGATTTGTTGCCCCATGGTGCCTCCGCCGATGACTGTTACACGTTTAATTTCCATTGTTATACGCCCTCTTTTCTTTTTATTATGCTTTTGAAGGATGAATTTTAATGTTTTTGTTGGCTTTCAACTGCTCGATTTGTTCTGCCGAATAACCCAACTCTTCCAAAATCTCCTTGGTATGTTCGCCCAGGAAAGGTCCCCGTTGACGCGGCGATTCGCCAATCTCGGCAGATTTAATCGGCGGCGCCGGTAAAATTCCCTGCTCCCCATTTGGGAAAGTAAAGTTATACAGATAGTCATTGGCCCACGCCTGCTCATCCTTCGAAACATCTTTAATATGACGCAGTTTATCGTGCACGATATCCGCCGCCTGCAGGATCTTTATCCATTCTGCGCTAAGTTTCGCACTAAAAACCTCTTCCAGCGTCTTGATTAGTTCGGGTTTGTTTTCCATCATGTGCTCACGCGTATCAAATCGAGGATCGCTAATCAGCTCTTCCCTGTTAATCGCTTTGCAAAACGCCCCCCAATATCGATCATGTTCGATGATGCTGAGCATGATCCACTCCCCATCTTTCGCCCGATAAGGTATGGCAAGGGGATTACCATTGAAACGCGCTTTGGGAAATACATTTCCGTAGCGTTCCTGGGCTGAAGTGATCATGAGACCGGAATACCAAATCGACGCCCCAAAGAGTGAAACTGATATTCTGTCCCCTTTGCCGCTTTTGGCGCGGTTCAACAGCGCCGCACAGATTCCGCCGAACAACGTGCTGCCCACCGTCAAATCACCAAATCCTGCCGGGGTATACACCGGATACTCGTCCGGTTTCACCAGGTCCGCCAGGAACCCGCTGCGCGCCCAAAAAGCTACAACATCAAAGCCGGGCAGATCCACATCCGGTCCTTTTTCACCAAACCCGGTTACAACAGCGTGGATTAGCTTCGGATACTTTCCCTTGATATTCTCATAATCCAAGCCCAGCTTTTTCAAGGCTTCCGGGCGGTTATTTGTTAAGAACACATCTGCTGTGGTCAGCAGTTTATGGAACGCTTCCTGCCCTTCCCCCGACTTTAGATCCAGTACGATCCCTCTTTTATTTGCATTGTTGAGTTCCCATCCAGGCGCTTCACTTTCTTTGGCCGGCATCATCATCGTGGGGCCGAAATAACGGAATGGATCTCCGACACCCGCCTCGACCTTGATCACATCGGCTCCCCAGTCGGCCAACAGCCTGCCGCACGATGGAGCAGCCATGAAAGTGGCGAGTTCCACTACACGGTATCCGCTCAACGGTTTGCTTTGACTCATAACTATCGACTCCTTTCTAACCTGAAAAGCAAGGAAAAGGCACTATCTGCGCGGTTGTTTATGAAACCTATTGCCCCTGCCCCCTGGCGTTTCCCCCTAATAGTGCAAGAAGCATGCCAGCTTGGCATGCTTCTTGCACTATTAGCATAGCGTAAATTGTGAAATGCCTGAATAAACCTGACGAAACACCTGCACTCTTTTTCCTCATGTATCGGCTTCTACAAAAAAGAACCCTATTGTACCCGATCGACACTTTACCAAAATTGTCGCTTTCACAATATTCGTATTACAAAATTCGTCATCGTAAAAAAACAGCTGCAAGATTTCTTACCTTGCCTGGCGAAAGAAACAAAAACATATATTTTCCCACTCATTCTATATATAATAATGAATCATTTGTTAGCCGCATCTTTTATCATAAGATCATTGGAAAATCATAGGAGGTACATATCAATGCCCGTAACACCCTCTTCGATGCCTTCTCCTACTACATTTCTTCAAACACTCCTCGAAAAGGCAGACAGTGTGATTTATTCCTACCAGCTCCCGCCGAACGCCAAACTGGAATACATCAGTCCTGAAGTGGAAAAAATGACCGGTTATACACCTGCGTCTTTTTATGAAAACAACAACTTGCTGCCGCAGATTTTGCACACCGAAGACAGAGAGCAATTGTATTCGGTTCCCGCTTCGGTGCTCGAATTCCCCGGGCGCACCATGGTTTGCCGCTTGTGGCGAAAAGACTCTGCCATGGTCTGGCTGCAGCATGTCAATCTGCCGATACTGGATGAGCAAGGAAGCTTGGTCAAAATTCAGGGAATCGTCCGCGATATCACAGCGACCAAGCAGTTGGAATTCCGTGACTACCTAATCAAAGAGGTTGCTCTCATGGTAATGGAAGACCAGCCGTTAAGTAAAATCCTGTTGCATGTATGCAAAGAGATCATAGACATCTATGGCTTGAATTTTTCCTGGACCGGGATGAAAAAATCGGATGGTTCGGTAAGCATTGATGCTGCCGCCGGATATCCCTCCCCCTGGCCCAGCATCAGAAAATTAACTGTACGTTGGGATGAAAGCCCTGAAGGCCGGGGAGTCGGCGGGAAAGTCATCCGCAGTGGCAAAACGATCATTGTAGATATGGAACGAGAAGTATTCAGCCCTTGGTACGAGCGGCTTACACATCGAAACATAAAATCTGTAGCGGCCTTCCCGTTAAAGACCAAAGGAAACACCTTGGGAGTTCTGGGCATTTATTCCAAATACGAAGATTTCTTTACCTCCCGGATCATCCATGAGATCGAAGATTTTGCCGAACAGATCGCTCTAGCAATCAACGATGCGATCACCAAACAGAACTTGATGCTGGTGACAGCCGGCTTAAACTCAGCGGTCAATGCCGTAGTCATAACCGACCAGAATTTCGAAATTCAATGGAACAACCAGGCGTTTCTGGATTTGGTGCAACTGGATATAAACAGCGTTCTCAATAAACATTTTAATGAAATTGTGCCTCCATCTGCGCAAAACATTTCTCTATATTCCAGTATCCACGAAGCCGTTTTGGCCAGGTCAACTTGGCAGGGAGAAATCGAACTGGCGCAAAGAAACAACGGCATAATTCCTGCTGAGATGATTGTGTCTTTTGTAAAAGATGAACAGCAAAAACCTTCTCATTTCATCTTTGTGCTCCACGATCTGACTCACAGAAAACAAGCTGAGGCCGCTTTGCAACGCTATCAGCTTTTATATGAGTTAGCCCATGACATCATCCTGATCGTCCGGCCTGACGGAAGAATCATCGAGGCCAATCCTACTGCCATCGGCGCTTACGGGTACTCCAAAGAGCAACTGTTAACCATGAATGTCAACGCAAATTTTGAACCGGATTCGAACACTGTCAATAAACATTTTTCTTTATCCGATATCGTGTCCGCCAATACCGGCATTCTTTGGGAAACCCAGCACCATTGCAAGAACGGCTCAGCCTTTCCTGTCGAAGTCAGTTCCCTAAGCGCGGTAATTGAGGGCGAGCAGGTTATTTTTAGCATGATTCGGGATATCACCGACCGTAAACAAGCCGAACTTCATAAGCTACAGGTAAAAGAAACGCTGGCCCAAGCCGAAAAGCTTTCCTCGCTCGGAAGAATGGCTGCGAGTATCTCTCATGAAATCAACCAACCTCTGAACTCAATAAAAGTAGTCACCGATAGCATTCAATACTGGCAACGGAAGGGGATTAACGCGGACGTTCCGGAATTGATGAATGCCATACAAAACATCTCCACACAGGCCGATAAAATCGACAAAATCGTTAAGCACGTTCGTGCTTTCCTGCATGGAAAGAATGCGCCTGTACTAGCCCCGTTTCAGATCAACAGCATTATTGACTCGGCCGTAAATTTTCTTGACTCTCAGCTGCATAGCCACGGCGTGCAGCTGAACAAAAACCTCACCCTTGATCTGCCGCCGGTACTGGGAACTCCGACTGGGTTGGAGGAAATCATTATCAACCTGGTGATAAATGCCGTGAATGCATTGAAATCAACGAAAAATCGGCACAAATCCATCACTATTGCGACTATGCTCGAAAGTGGAATGGTTCTAATGACGGTATCTGACAATGGCCCCGGGATTGCCGATGACATGAAAGACCGGATCTTTGAACCTTTCTTCAGCCCCCGAGAGTCAGAAGGCATGGGCTTGGGGTTAGCCATTGTAAAATCAATCATTGCTTCCTATAATGGCAGTATCACAGCACTGACCAACGAACAGGGCGGGGCCACCTTCCGGGTGGAGCTTCCAACCTGGCGGCAGGATCGCAAGGAGGACAGTTTGTAATGTATATTTTGCTTGTGGATGATGACGAAAACAGTAGGCAATGGATTGCCCGCTTTTTGCGTCAGATGGGACACCATGTCGTTGAATGCGAAAATGGGGAAGACGCCCTTGACACCTTTCCTAGCAAAGACTTTGGGATGGTCCTGTCCGATATCAGAATGCCAGGAATTTCCGGCATTGAACTCTTGCAAGCCATTTCCACCAAACCGGGCAAACCGGAAACGGACATTGTGCTGTTTACGGGCCACGGAGACATGGAAACTGCCATTACCGCATTGCGAGCAGGGGCCTATGATTATCTTCTGAAGCCGATTAATATGGAAGAGCTGGCCGTATTGACCGAAAGAATTGCTGAGCATCAGGCCCTACTGCGTGAAAACAAACGTCTTACCACCAATTTTGAAAGTGAAGTTAAAACCGCCACTGCGGAAACTCGGAAAGAGCTGTCTGAATTAAAAACGAGAATGACTACAGCCATCGGTTTGGGCAATATTGGAGTTTTCTCTGATTCAATGCGTAAAATCGTTGATCAGGCATATAAATATCATACAGATCGTTCCATCCCTGTTCTGATACAAGGTGAAACGGGTACAGGAAAAGAAATTATCGCCAAAATGATTCATTTTGGCGAAACTGCCCTGCCGCTTCCCTTCGTCGATATTAACTGTGCCGCTTTCACCACCAGTTTATTCGAAAGTGAACTCTTTGGTTATGAGGCTGGCGCTTTTACCGGCAGTTTGACCAAAGGCCAGAAAGGAAAACTGGATATGGCGGCCGGCGGCACCCTTTTTCTGGACGAAGTCGGTGAAATGCCCCTCGATCTACAGAGCAAACTTCTGCGCGTCATTCAGGAAAAAACTTATTATCGGGTGGGTGGCGTCAAAAAGCTCGAAACCGATGTTCGCATTATATGTGCAACCAACGTTGATTTATCCGAGATGATCGCTCATGGAAAATTTCGCAAGGACCTTTATTACCGTCTAAAAGTTGGGCATATTTTTTTACCGCCCCTGCGGGAACGAACGTCAGAAATCCTCTCATTAACCCACTCTTTTCTGCAGGAATTTTCTCACTCCCGGAAAAAACATTTCACAGCTATCAGCAAAGAAACAGCTGAGCGTCTGTTGTCGTATCCATGGCCGGGCAATATCCGTGAATTGCGGAACGTAATCGAGTGGGTCACCTTCATGTATGATGAAGATGAAGTGCGTCCTGAACATTTGGGGATCATGTATCGCAGCAGTGACGAGGCAATACCCCTAAAAGAGCGTTCGGGTTCCGTCATGGATCCGGATAATTTTGTTCTGCCACCTGAGCGATTTGATCTAAACGAATTCAATGACAAGATTATACACAAGGCGTTGAAAATGCATAATGGCAACAAAACGGAAGCGGCAAATTATCTGAACATGTCACGTAGAATACTGTGCTATAAATTAGAAAAAGACACCAAAAACGATTGATGTCTTTCAAAACAGATTAATACCTAAATTTTTAGCTATATTCCGTTGTCTTTACGGCCCGATAAACTCCTGTACCAGATAGACTCCTCCGCGTGAATCGGAGCGAACGCCAATGCCGATTTCCGTAAATTTGGGGTTCAGAATATTTTCCCGATGCAAAGGACTGTCCATCAACATCTTGTGGGCAGTTTCCACATCCGGGCTCAAGGCAATATTCTCTC
>Ga0316604_10001206_pt1 | contig 24023 bp, 24 predicted proteins | sample OWC_soil_day20_C_FD_207650 | JGI IMG/M metagenome (GOLD analysis project Ga0316604, IMG submission 207650) | Wetland soil microbial communities from Old Woman Creek delta, Ohio, United States - OWC_soil_day20_CT | ecosystem: Environmental > Terrestrial > Soil > Wetlands | place: USA: Ohio...
TGCCAAGCCTGGTTGAGTTTAAACTTGCCGGCGCTGAGTTTTGCCATCTCGAGCAGATTGGTCATCTGCTGGCTGATCGAAACGGCCTGGTTACGGATTGCTTCCAGCGTTTGCTGCTGCTTGTCGAGGGTCGGCCGGGAATCATGGAAAATTCCCCGTTTCTGCTTTAAGCCTCTGATTTATCGTCGAGAATCCGAAAACCGTCCGCCAACACCGCAACCTTCCGCCGGAAATCCAGAACATAGTCACCAAAACGATTTATGTGTTCCAAGCGATATGGCGCCAACCCAGCCAGTATTTCCTGATTGATTAGCACGCCCTCGGCCTGTAGCTGCTTCAACACCCGGCTCATTCCCACCACGTTGTGCAGGATGACCATGTTGGCAACGAGATGGTTGTACTTGATCACCTTGCGTTGTTCATGGCGCAAGTTCTCGGCGATCTCCCCTTCTCCGCCAAAGAATATTTTCTTGGCGAAGCCATTAAACTGTTCCGACTTGTTGGTTTCGGCGTTAATGAGCCGGCGTAATTCAACGTCGCCGACGTATTTCAGCAAGAACATGGTTCGAACCACCTTGCCCAGTTCCTTGAAGGCGAAATACAGTTTGTTCTTGCGGCTGTAGGTGCCCAGACGACGCAGGATGGCTGAAGCCGAGATTTTTCCGAGCTTGATGGAAATAGCCACGCGCAACATGTCCGGCAAATGGGTTTCAATTAGCTGCCAGTTGATGTCGTCCGTGAATAGGCCCTCGATGTGTGCAAATTTCTTGTCACTATCCGGGCGATGGAACACCAGATCCTTGATGCCCCGTATCCGGGGCATCAGCTTGATTCCAAGCAGATGCGACAAAGCGAAGACCGTATAGCTCTGGGCCTGCGTATCGCCATGGATGGTGTCCGGTCGGATATCCGAGGTATTGGACATCAGTCCGTCGAGGATGTGCGTCCCTTCGTAAGTGCCGCAGGAAATGAAGTGACTGAACAAGGCGATAAACTTGTCGGAAACGTGGTAATAACCGATGCCGCCATAGCCACCATAGCGAATGTGGTGCTCGGAAATCAGGTTCTGCTCGTAGAGATTCCATTTCGTGCCATCGGCTGAGGCATGTTTTCCCGAACCCCAGTATCCGGGCAATTCGAACTTGTTGTAGGCATTGATCACCTTGACGATGGCTTGTTCCAGCGACTCTTCGGTCATGTATTTGATATTGAGCCAGGCAACTTGTTTGCGGCTCATTCCGCGAATCGACCGCGCCGTCTGGGTCGGACCGAGGTTGCAGCCGTAACAGAACAAGGTGCTGATCACCCGTGGGCGCAATTCCTCGATCCGGCTTTCGGTTCCCATCATGGGTCGGAACAGCTTATGCATTTGCAGCCAGCGCTCGGTATCGATTAGCACATCGACAATGCTGACGTTCTCCATGTGCTCGGTAATCAGATGATCAATCTGGCGGATGCCGGGCGGCAATTCGCTCGCCGGTGGTTTTTTCAGGATCAACCGACCATCGACAATCTCGGCGTAGGCATTTTCCGGGAACTCGGCATCAACGGCTTCGGCTGTTTCCAGCAAGACGGATTTCAATGCCTGGGTAAAGGTCTTGGGATCGGTTTCAACGCCCGTTACCTGGCCATAGTCGGCCAGTTCACGATTCAGGGTTTCATCGTCAACCAACTGTTCGCGATAATCGTCGTAGCGCTCACCATGTTGGATGAAAAGGTCGCCTGATTTCAATTCGTCGCGGATGGCGTACATGACTGCCAGTTCAAAGTAGCGGCGATTGATGGTGGCGATTCGTCCGTCGGCACGTTCAGTAACGACCAGTTTTCGCCATGCGGCGGGCAACCACTGGAGATCGCGCTCTGGTTCCAGTCCGACCAGCGAAATCGGCACGATCTCGTGACGTGAACTGCGCAGTGCCTGCAACGCCTTCATCATCCGGATCAAGGTATCGTCCTCGCTGCTGCTCTGCGGATTGATGATTTCGATGCAGTTGAGTAATTGGGCGCGCACTGCCTTGTAGGGGTGGATGAGGAACGGCAGATAATTGCGACCGGCATAGGCCATGTGTTCATCGCAGATGGCCACCAAGTCATCGACGTCGGCGATCAGACTGGAGCCGATGGCTTCCACGCGCTGATGGTCGGTTCCGTTGATCTGATATGCCAGCAACACCTCCTTCAACTGCCCGATCAGACGATCTGTTCGCTGCAAGTGTTCTTGCTGGTACTCACCCAACTTGGTACGTGCCTGATTGTCCAGGTTCTGGAGCATGCGGACGAACAGATCGGCTGCATCGTCGAGCGTCTGGGCAAACTGTGAGCGGATATAAATGACCGCCAATGCGTAACGCTTCTGCGGTTTCAGTTCCGCCATTTCGCTGGCATTCAGGGAGCGAGCGATATAGCGATATTGCTTGAGTTTGGGGACGGGAATGTCTGGTTGGGGCAATTGTTCAACCAGCAATTGCAAGCGCCGGATGTGCTGGAGGTAGGAGCGGGTTTCCTTATTGGTTGGTTTCTTCGGTTCCCGCTTGAGCATGTTCCAGGTCGTGCTGGATTCATCCTTGCTGACCTTGAACAGGCTGTCGATCCGTTCCTTGACCTTGGTATCAAGTTTGTTGGCGATACCCGCGAAATGCACCTCGTGAATCTTTTCGCGGGCCTGGATCGCCAATCGATCCAAAACCGTGAAACCGGGCAACTCATAGCGGTGATGGACCAGTTCCTCCAGCATCACGTTGATGATGTCGGCCACGACATGACGATTGTCGGCGGCCGTCTCGGCAATGTGCTGGAGCCAGGCACGACCCTCCGGATTTAGCGGGCGGACATCCAGGAAGCGGCGTAACGATTCGACCATCCGCTCGCGGCCGGTTGAGCGGTCGAATTGCAACAACTCGTCGAGCCTCGGGGGACGTGCAAATCCCGTTTGGGCCACAATGTGCTGCCGGATGGCGGTCGGCACATCCTTGATACGGATGAAGTAGCCCAGTCGCTGAAAAAGCTTCAGGTAGAGAAAAGCCACCGTGCGTGCCGTCGGTCGTTTGACGGACTGGTCAATGAAGGCGATTTCATCCGGCGTCAGGGTGTAGACTTCTTCAAGATCCTGCGCGGAAGGGTCCGCTTTCAAGCGGGGATACGCGGTCTCATGAAGTTGGGTCATGCTGGATCAATCCCAATGCTTACCGCTTGATGGATCGCGGCAAACTGCCTCCAGAAAACATTCCTTCGCATCGGCAATGCGGTGGAGTTCATCCAGCAAAGCGTAGAGATGATCGTCTAGGATATCGGCCGAGGGGGTCGGGACGGATAGCTGATATAGGCCGCGATCGCTGTCGACTTGTTGCGCCTGAAAACGGGCGAGACCGGTATCCAGCATGTCGCGTAACGCACTGGCTTCTTTCCGGCGGCTGCCGTTGAACGAAGATAGCTGGATCGATACTTCGATGATCGTCTGTGCCACTTCAGGAATGGCTGGCAGTTGCGGCATCGGCTTTGCCGGAGCCGGCAAAGCACGATCCAAACCCTGCTCGAAGCGTGCCTTGAGACCAACATCAATCCCGTCCAGATAGCGCATTGCGGCTTTAATGTCGCGCCAGCCGACATAGGTCATCAACTCCCGGATATCCCACCCGCTCGAACCTGCCCACTGGGCAAATCCCCGGCGTAGGGAGTGGCTGCTGAACGCTTCGGCATCGGCGATCCCTGCTTGCGCAAGGAATTGGCGAAGCATGGGAATGATGCTTCCTGGGAGAAGCCCGGTTTCTGAGAGATGACCCCAGCGGTCAATTTTGCGAAAGAGCGGACCTTCCTTGAGTTTGGACAAGGCCAGCCAATCCTCGACCGCCTCCACGGGGCAAAGCCGGGACAACGCCGGGCAGGAAAACTTTCGTCCTTCCAGTTGGCGATCCCCTTTGCTTCGCGGGAGATAACAGGTCATGCCTTCGCCGGGTTTGATCTCGATGAACTCGATACACAGACTGGCCAATTCATCGGATCGGAATCCCCGCCAGAATCCGAGCAGCGCCAGGGCGCGGTCACGGGTATGTCGTAGCGCGCTGCCGGCATCGCCCCGGACAACGGCGGCAGCCGTTGCCTGCACCAGCCAGTCGCAGGTCTGTTGCAGGATATCCAGTTCCAACGGCTTGGCGCGCTTCTCCTGGGCCGGGTGCATGGCCCGGATTCCTTTGAGGACCTGGCGGATTTTAGCGGCCTTGGTCGGGTCGGGAAAACCGTGTTCCTGGTGCCAGCGCGACAAGGCAGCTAGGCGATGCTTGAGCGTGTTCAGGGATAAGGATTCGGCATGCGTGGCCAAATACCGGGCGATCGAATCTATTGTTGCCGGCAGCAGACCGCGCCACTCGATCTCGAAATGGCGGATAGCCGAGGCATAACTACGCCGGGTGTTGGTCCGCTCGGCAGCATCGAGGTAGAGATCAACCTGGCTCATCGTCGTCTTTTCAGAGCACCCAAGATTACTGATGAATACAGGGCAATGAGAGTGTGAAGCGCGTTTTTCCACCTTCCGAATTGACGCCCACATCCCCGCCGTGAGCGAACACAATAGATTGGGTTATCGCGAGCCCTAGGCCTGAATTTTCTGTCGTGCGCAGGCGCGAACTGTCGACACGGTAGAAACGATCGAACAGGCGAGGCAAATGTTCGGCCGGGATGTCGCTCCCTGTGTTCTCGACGGAGACCAGAATCCTACCTTCACTGTTTTTTTCGACTCGAACGGTAACCTTGCCCTCGTTCGGTGTATGTCGCAGCGCATTGGATAGCAGATTGCTGACAGCGCGGCGCAGCATCAATCTGTCGCCGACGATTTGGCCGCCACCAGAGAGTGACAAGGCAACCGACTTCTCTTCGGCAAGCACGTCGTAATACTCCAGCAAATCGCCGATTTCCTCGGCGAGATTGATCGGCTCCTGGTTCGGGATGATCTGGTTGTTGTCGGCCTTGGCCAGAAAGAGCATGTCGGAAATGGTACGCGACAGGCGCTCGAACTCTTCCGCATTCGACGCCAGGATGTCCCTATAGTCGTCCGCCGAGCGTGCTTTCGAGAGCGTGACCTGGGTCTGGGTCAACAGATTGCTGACCGGCGTTCGCAACTCATGGGCCAAGTCCGATGAAAAATCAGACAGACGCTGAAAGGACTCCTCCAAGCGCGAAAGCATGCCATTCAGGGTGTCGGCCAGATCAGCCAATTCGCGTGGGATAGCTTCGACCGGCAAGCGGGTATGCAGGCGATTGGCAGTAATCTCGGCAGCTTGGCGCTTAATGGCCAGCAACGGCAATAGGCCGCGCCGGACGACAAACCAGCCGAGAAATCCCATCGCCAGGGTTGCCATGCTCATGAACCCCCACAAGGTCTGGCGGAAAGATGTCATGAAGTGCTCGTGATGGGTGATTTCTGTGGCAATTGCCACGGTGTAACTACCACCGCCATTGGTGCCAAGCTTGACCATCGAGGAAATTCCACGCCATGGCTGGTCGTCGTTGCTGTTCCATTTGACGGGTTGCTCGCGCTTTGGTGTCGCGCCAATACTTAGTAGATCCTGCGGAAAGACCATGGATTCGTTGGCATACAGCGTTTTGCCATTCTGGTCATAGACAGCAACGATCAACCCGTGGTGCCCCGTCAGCGCATCGTCCAATTGCTGGGTCAGCGTTTCCTTCGGCTGACTACCCGGATCTCGTTCAAGGATATGCCTCGCCAACTGCATTTTTCCATTCAACACATCCAAATCCTGCTCTTCGAAGTGGCGTTCAACCGCATTGCCAATAAGCAGGCCAAGCAGGAACAGCACAAAGGCCGAGGCCAGCGCGAACAGCAGGGTCAGGCGAAGCGTCAGTGAGGGGCCGCGAGTCGGTGTCAATCGGTGATCTCCAGAACATAACCCATGCCACGCACCGTACGAATCAACTTGGGTTCGAACCCGTCGTCAATCTTGACCCGCAGGCGCTTGATCGCGACCTCGATGACGTTCGTGTCGCTGTCGAAATTCATGTCCCAGACCTGAGAGGCTATCAATGAGCGTGGCAACACCTCACCCTGACGGCGCAGCAACAGTTCGAGCAAGGCAAACTCCTTGGCGGTCAGGTCAATCCGTTTCCCGGCCCGATTGACGCGGCGGCGCAGCAAGTCGAGTTCGAGGTCGGCTGCGCGCAGAAACTCGGATTCCTTGGCTTTTCCGCCACGACGCAAAAGAGATCTGACGCGAGCCAACAGCTCAGAAAACGCAAAGGGCTTGACCAGATAATCATCGGCACCCAGTTCAAATCCTTTGACCCGATCTTCCACCTGGTCGCGTGCCGTCAGAAACAGCACCGGCATTTCCTTGCCGGCCCGGCGAATGCCTTGCAACACCTGCCAGCCGTCGATACCCGGGAGCATGACGTCGAGGACCGCCAGATCATAGGCCTCTGTCAGCGCCAAATGCAGCCCGTCGAGGCCGTTGACGGCCAAATCCACGACGAAACCCGCCTCAACCAAGCCCTGCTTGAGGTAGGTGCCGGTTTTGGTTTCGTCTTCCACCACAAGAATTTTCATCGCTCTCTCCGCCATTCATTGGCTATTGATGGCGCATTCTCCTTCGCTTTTAAAGGCCAAACGCCTAGATTACGGAAATGTAATCCGCAAGTCAGCAAGATGTTGGTTTGGCGAAAGCATGATGTCAATCATCGGAGCAAAAGACTCCGCATATTCCCAATGGAGGCATCATGAAAATCATGGCATTAACGGTCGCGCTCGCCGCGACACCCGCCTGGGCCGATTCCCACTCGCCCAAGGAACCGATACCCGAAACATCCTACCAATCGGCTTTCGCGGATTACAAACCTATCCAGGATGAGCCACTGCATGACTGGCGACAAGTCAATGGCGAGATGGGCCGCCTGCGTGGACACATGGGGCATCTTGAAACCGGCCCGGCGACTGGACAGCCCGTCCATGAGCACGAAAAACCCGCAGAACGCATCCCGCAGGCGAACGGAGACAAGCCATGACCTCCGCTCGCTCTTTTTTGCCGATGCGTCGCGGAAAACTTCTTGTCGCCACCGTCGGCATTCTCGGTTTGGCCGGTTGCGCCACGTTTTCGGACGACGGCGGATTCGGCCATGTCGAGCAAACGACCCGCGAGCGTTTGGACAAGGACGTCAAATGGGCGCGCAGCGATGCGGAACGCACGACATTGCAAACCCGTGTCGGCGAACTGCTCGCCAAGCCGCTAATGGCGGATGACGCAATCCAGCTTGCGCTCTACAACAATCGCGGCTTGCAGGCGGCGTTTTTCGATCTGGGCATCAGCGAGGCCGAACTGGTGCAGGCCGGGCGCTTGCCCAATCCCCATTTCTCGATGCTGCGTGCCAGCAAGCCGGAGAACGGTATCCGGGAGTTCAAGATCGAACAAGCGCTGACTTTCAACATCTTCGCCCTGATCACCATGCCGCTGGCGGTTGAGGTGGAGAAACGCAAATTCGCCCAGACGCAGCAACTGGCAGTGGTCGATGTAGCCCGCCTGGCCGCCGAGACTCGCCAAGCTTATTACACGGCGCTGGCCGCCGAAGAGTCCGTGCGGTATCTACGCAAAATCAGGCAGGCAGCCGAGGCAGGCGCCGAACTGGCACGGCGCATGGCGCAGGTGGGCAATTTCAGCAAACTACGCCAGGCACGCGAGCAGGCCTTCTATGCCGATGCCGCCTTGAACCTGGCCAGATCGGAACAGTCGGCAATCGCGGCTCGCGAACGCCTTGCTCGCATCCTGGGCCTGCCTGATCGCAACGCCATTCGCTTGCCCGAACGACTTCCCGATTTGCCCAAGACGGTCGACGAGTTGCCGGGGGTCGAACAAGCGGCGCTCGATCAGCGCCTCGATCTGCAGGCAATCCGCCTCGAAACCGAGGCGCTGGCGAAGAATCTTGGCCTGTCCAAGGCAACCCGCTTCATCAACGTCCTCGAAGTCGGCCCGGCCAGGGTGCTTGAAGGCGCACGCGACAGCGGTTACAAGAAAGGCTACGAAATCAGCTTCGAGTTGCCAATTTTCGATTGGGGGAGGTCCAAGGTAGCCAAGGCTGAATCGATTTACATGCAGGCGGTGGAGCGTGCCGGCGAGTCGGCAATCAATGCCCGCTCGGAGGTTCGTGAGGCTTATCACGCCTACCGGACCAATTACGACATCGCCCGTCATTTCCGCGACGAGGTGGTTCCCCTTAGCAAGCGGATTTCTGAGGAGAACATGCTCCGCTACAACGGCATGTTGATTGGTGTTTTCGATCTGCTCGCGGATGCCCGAACGCAGATCGGCAGCGTTAACAGCTATATCGAAACCTTGCGCGATTTCTGGATTGCTCGCGGCGATCTGGAGATGGCGATGATCGGCAAGCCGTCGTTGAACGCATCGGCCCGAGCCACCATTGCGGCCACCGGCCGCGCCGACCATTAAGGGGAGATCCACCATGAGCACACGTCGCGAATTTTTCAGAAACCTTGGCATGGCCGGCGGAGCCGTGGCTGCTGCATCCGTCAGTTCCGTCGCGCTTGCCGCCTTGCCCGAACTGGTCTCCAAGGACAACCCGGACACGGCCTCTCCACTGACTCCGCCCAACGGCCGCCCCTATAATCCGGTCGTCACCCTAAACGGCTGGACCCTGCCTTGGCGCATGAACGACGGCGTCAAGGAGTTCCATTTGGTCGCAGAACCGGTTGTCCGCGAAATAGCGCCCGGCATGAAGGCCCACCTCTGGGGCTACAACGGGCAAAGCCCCGGGCCGACCATCGAGGTGGTCGAGGGCGACCGGGTGCGCATTTTTGTGACCAACCGGCTGCCGGAACACACGACCATTCACTGGCACGGCCAGCGCCTGCCCAGCGGCATGGACGGCGTCGGCGGGCTCAATCAGAAGCAGATTCCGGTCGGCAAAACCTTTGTCTACGAGTTCGTCGCGCGTCGCCCCGGCACTTTCATGTATCACCCGCACGCCGACGAGATGACGCAGATGGCGATGGGCATGATGGGGTTCTGGGTGACCCATCCGAAAGACCGCCACCCGCTTATCGAGCCCGTCGACCGTGATTTCTGCTTCCTGCTGAACGCCTACGACATCGATCCGGGCAGTTACACGCCCAAGGTCAACACGATGCTTGATTTCAACCTCTGGACCTGGAACAGCCGCTCCTTTCCGGGGATCGATTCGCTCAACGTCCGCAAGGGTGACAAGGTCCGCATCCGTATCGGCAACCTGACCATGACCAACCATCCCATGCACCTGCACGGACATGAATTCGTCGTCAGCGGCACCGATGGCGGTCCGACGCCGATCGGTTCGCGCTGGCCCGAGGTGACCACCGACGTGGCGGTCGGCCAGATGCGGCAGATCGATTTTCTTGCTGACGAAGAAGGCGATTGGGCTTTTCACTGCCACAAGAGCCATCACACCATGAACGCCATGGGGCACGACGTGCCGACCATGATCGGCGTCGACCATCGGGACGTGGTCAAGAAAATCACTGACCTTATCCCCGACTACATGGTCATGGGCGAGCGCGGCATGGCCGACATGGGCGAGATGGAAATGCCCATCCCCGACAACACCCTGCCGATGATGACCGGCCAGGGACCGTATGGGGCCGTCGAAATGGGCGGCATGTTTTCTGTACTCAAAGTCCGTCGCGACCAGAAACCGGGCGACTACCGCGATCCCGGCTGGTACAAACAACCCAAGGGCACACAAGCCTACGAATGGACCGGGCCAATCGCTGCCGCAACCCGCAGCCACGATGCCGGCAAGGGCGCCATGCGTCCGGCCGGAAAGCCGCAATCGCAGGAAGTCGTGGTCAGGAAACCTGTCAGCCACGGTCAACACTGAAATCACACCAAAATCAAAGGAAATCCATCATGAACAAAATGCTTCTGGGCGCCTTGGTAGCCGTTGGACTGGGCGCCGCAACCGCCGGGGTCGTTGTCATGGCCGGCATCGTCGATGTCGGGGCCGATACCCCTCATAGTTCCTTCACCTACCAGGCGCTGACGTTTGCCCGCGAAAGGGCCATTGCCAGCCGCACCGGTGACATCCAGGTTCCGGCTGATCTTGCCGATCCCGAGCGGGTCCGACGCGGGGCGGGCAATTATGCGGCCATGTGCGTCAATTGCCACTTGTCGCCGGAGGCTCCCGACTCGGAAATACGCAAGGGGCTCTATCCCACGCCACCCAATCTGTCGGAGAAGCCGACATCACCCCCTTCACGTGATGCCGCCCGCGATTTCTGGATCATCAAGCACGGCATCAAGGCTTCCGGCATGCCTGCCTGGTCGAAGGGCGGCATGGAAGACGAAGCCATTTGGGATCTGGCAGCCTTTCTGCAAAAGATGCCTTTGTTATCGGCGCCCGCTTATGAGCAACTGGTGGCGGCGAGCGACGGGCACTCGCATGGCGGAGTCGCGGGCCACGACCATGGGCATGACGACCACGAAGCAAAGCCTGCCGAGGTGCCTGAAATGCCGGCGGGCAAGAGCAAAAAAGCCGACGGTCACGACCATGGAGCGCACAAGCACTAAGCGGTCAAACATTACAAAAATGTAATCAGCGGGACAGCCAATTGTTGGCATTGGCTATCCATACTGACGCCACTCGATTCAAACAGGAGCCTCGCCATGCGTAACCCCGTCCTTGTTCTCGCCTTGATCACAGCCTTCGGTGCCGGCCTTTCCTCCGCCGCAACGGCAGGCGAAATGGTCGATGTCTACAAGAGCCCGAACTGCGGTTGCTGTGGCAAGTGGATTGACCACCTGAAGGACGCGGGCTTCGAGGTTCGCGCGCACAATGTCATGGACGTCCCGGCAGCCCGGAAGCAACTGGGGATGCCAGACCGCCTCGGCTCCTGCCATACCGCCAAGGTGGGCGTTTATGTGGTCGAAGGCCACGTGCCGGTTGCCGACATTCAGCGTCTGCTCAGGGAAAAACCGAAAGCCCTCGGCATCGCGGTGCCCTCGATGCCCCCCGGTTCGCCAGGCATGGAAAGTTCGAAACCCGTTCCCTACAACACGCTGCTGGTCCAGTCCGGCGGTGAAACCAGCATTTTTGCAAAACATTGATTCCAACAGGAGAAACCCATGAAAACACTCATCACCGCCTCCCTGATTGCCTTTGCCTCCCTTGGCACCGTTTCGGTCCAGGCTGCAGGCGACCATGCCGGCCATGCCATGGCTGCACCGGCCGCCGCGTCCGCTGAAATGCAAATGGTCGACGGCCAGGTCAAAAAAGTGGACAAGGCCGCCGGCAAGGTGACACTGTCGCACGGCCCGCTGACCAACCTGAACATGCCGGCGATGACAATGGTCTTCAAGGTTTCCAATGCCGCCTGGTTGGACCAGATGAAGGCAGGGGATAAGATTCGCTTCATGGCCGACTCCGTGAATGGTGCCATCACCGTCGTCCATTTCGAACCAGCCAAATAATAAGATCGACTGGCGGCGAGAGGGTGATTCCATCTCGCTGTCAGCATGCTCCATAAAACAAATATTTCAGGGAGGTCGCATGCGCCGACTCAGGCCATTACCCATTTTGATCCTGTCGCTTGCCATCGCCTTTGGCGCGCCCGTGTTTGCCCAAGAGGCCGCCCTCGGTGCGAACGTCGACAGCCTGATCAATTACGCCAAGACGCGCAATCCGGAATACGCTGCGATGCAGGCCGAGGCCGAAGCGTCGGGCGAGCGGGTGACGCCGGCCGGCGCCTTGCCCGACCCGAAGTTTCGTACCGAGTTGCGCGACATCACCCGATTCGGCGAGCAGAATGCAACCTTGTCCCCGAGTCGCGTCGGCAGCACCCGTTACCTGCTGATGCAGGATATTCCCTGGTTCGGCAAGCGCGACCTGAAGCGAGAGATTGCAGCGCTTGAAGCCGACGGCGCCAAGGGTCGTGCGCTGGGCACATGGGCCGATGTGGCCGGGCGGATCAAAGTCAATTTCGCCCAGCTTTATTACGTGCACCGCAACGAGCAATTGACCCGGGAAATCCTCGACCTGATGACCCGCCTGGAAAAGGTCGCCCAGGTACGCTATTCCGGCGGCCTGGCGGCGCAGCAGGACGTCATCCGCGCCCAGGTCGAGCAGACCAACATACGCAACGAGTTGATTGCCTTGGAAACCGAACAGCACCACCTGCATGCCCGGCTGAACGCTTTGCTGGCTCGCCCAAACAATGCGCCGTTGCAGGTGCCAGCCCAGTTGCGCAAGCTGCCGGCGCCGGTGACGCTGGATTACGCCACGCTGGAAGAGCGCGTGCGAACCCGCAACCCGCAACTGTTCGCCGACGAATCGAAAATCAAGGCCGCCGAGAAATCTCGCGACCTGACCTACAAAAACCGCTATCCCGACTTTACGCTAGGCGTATCCCCCATCCAGTACCAGAGCGCAATCAAGGAATGGGAGTTGATGGTCGAACTGAATATCCCGCTGCAACAGTCTTCGCGTCGGGCGCAGGAGCGGGAATCCGAGTCGATGCTCAATGCCGCCCGTTCGCGCAAGGAGTCCACCACCAACCAGGTCTCCGCCGAACTGGCCGAGGCGCTGTCCGGCATTGAAGCCGCCCGTCGCACGGAAAACCTGCTGACCAACAGCCTGCTGCCGCAGGCCGAACTGACCTTCAAGGCGGCGCTGGCCGGCTACGAGACCGGCAAGGTGGATTTTGCCACCTTGCTCGATGCCCAACGCCAAATCCGGCAGGCCAGACAAAACCAGCTTAAGGCCCAAGTCGACGCCCAGATGCGTCTGGCCGAAATCGAACGTCTTTTAGGGGAAGATCTATGAACAAGGGTACGGGACTGACCATCGGCGTTATTGCGGTTGCCGTGGCCGCCGGTAGTGGTTACTGGCTGGGCGGACGTGGCGGCGCCTCCCATGGCGATGCGGCACAGGTCGCCAGCGCGCCAGCCGAACCGGCCAAGAAAGAAAAAAAACTGCTCTTCTACCGTAACCCGATGGGGCTGCCCGACACTTCGCCGCTGCCCAAGAAAGACCCGATGGGGATGGATTACATTGCGGTCTATGAGGGAGAACAGGACGACGAACCGGCATCGGCCAGCCAGATCAAGATCAGTACCGAGAAGGTGCAGAAGCTGGGTGTGCGGACGGAAGCCGCCCAATTGCGCGTCCTTGACAAGGTGGTCCGCGCCGCCGGTCGTATCGAACCGGACGAGCGCCGTATCTATGCGATCTCTCCCAAGTTCGAGGGCTACGTCGAGCGCCTGCACGTCAATGTCACCGGTCAGTCGGTCGGCAAGGGGCAGCCGTTGTTCGAGGTTTATAGTCCGGAACTGGTTTCCGCCCAGCGCGAATACGCGATTGCCGCCCAAGGCGTCGAATCGCTGAAGGAAGCCGGCGGCCAGGCGCGGGATGGCATGAAGCAACTGGCCGATTCCAGCCTGTTGCGCCTGAAGAACTGGGATATTTCGGAAGAGCAGGTCAAGGCCTTGGCGAAGTCCGGCGAAGCGCGGCGCACGCTGACTTTCCGCTCGCCGGTTTCCGGCATCGTCACCGAGAAGAAGGCGCTACAGGGCATGCGTTTCATGCCGGGCGAGGCGCTTTACCAAGTGGCTGACCTGTCGGCCGTCTGGGTGGTCGCCGACGTGTTTGAGCAGGACATCGGCCAGGTCAGGACGGGGGCCAAGGCCAAGGTCAGGATCAACGCCTACCCGGACAAGACCTTCGAAGGCACGATCAGCTATGTCTATCCGACCTTGAACGCCCAGACCCGCACGGTACCGGTTCGAATCGAACTGGCCAATCCGGGGCTGCTGCTCAAACCGTCGATGTTCGCCCAGGTCGAATTACCGGTGGGCACCAAAGGCCAGGTGGTCACGGTACCGACTTCCGCCGTCATCGACAGCGGTGCCCGCCAGATTGTGCTGATCCAGCAGGGCGAAGGTCGCTTCGAGCCACGCGAAATCAAGCTCGGTGGCCGCAGCGACAATCATGTCGAAGTGCTGGAAGGTGTCAAAGATGGCGAGCAGGTGGTGGTCGCCGCCAACTTCCTGATCGATGCCGAGAGCAACCTCAAGGCAGCGGTCGGCGGTTTCGGCCACGCCGCCCATGGCGCCGCCCCAAAAGAAGGGCAAGCGGCAGCACCTGGACAGCCAGCCGCCAAAGGAGCCAGCCACCAGGCCGAAGGCACGGTGGATGGCGTCGACGCGGCAGCCGGCACAATCAGCCTCAATCACGGCCCGGTCGCCAGCCTCAAATGGCCGGCCATGACCATGGAGTTCAAGGCCGCCAACGCATCGCTGCTGCAAGGGATGAAACCGGGAGCCAAAGTCGCCGTCGAGTTCGTCGAGCGGCAGCCCGGTGAATGGGTGATTACGGCCGTCAAGCCGCTGCCAGCAAACCAGGGAGCCGGCACACCGGCCGCCGGGGCCAACCCGCACGCCGGTCACTGACCGAGAACCACGGAGAGTCACCCCATGTTGGCCAATATTATCGAATGGTCGGGCCGGAACCGCTTCCTGGTCTTGCTCGCCACCCTGTTCATCACCATCGCGGGCATTTATGCCGTATTGCGCACGCCGATCGATGCCTTGCCTGACCTCTCGGACGTGCAGGTCATCGTTTATACCGAATATCCCGGCCAGGCACCGCAGGTCGTCGAGGATCAGGTCACCTATCCGCTCACCACGGCCATGTTGTCGGTGCCGAAATCAAAGGTGGTGCGCGGCTTTTCGTTCTTCGGCGCTTCCTTCGTGTACATCATTTTTGAGGATGGCACCGACATCTACTGGGCGCGCTCGCGGGTGCTGGAATATCTGAATTTTGCCTCCAGCCGCATGCCAAAGGGCGTCACCCCCTCGCTCGGACCGGACGCCACCGGCGTCGGCTGGGTTTATCAATATGCGTTACTTGCCAAAGACAAGACGCTGGCCGAACTTCGCACCATTCAGGACTGGTACGTCCGCTATCAACTGACCAAGGCCTCTGGTGTCGCCGAAGTAGCCTCAATCGGTGGCTTCGTGCAGACCTATCAGGTCACGGTCGACCCGGTCAAGCTACGTTCTTACGGTATTCCGCTGATGAAGGTGGCGCAAGTCATCCGAGACTCGAATCGCGATGTCGGCGGGCGCGTCGTCGAGATGGCTGAAACCGAGTACATGGTGCGCGGCAAGGGCTACCTGCGTGGCAAAAACGACCTTGAAATGCTGGTCGTCAAAAGCGACAAAGGTACGCCAGTGCTGATCCGCGACATTGCTCGCATCGAATTGGTGCCCGACGAACGGCGCGGCCTGACCGAACTCAACGGTGAAGGTGAAGTCGTGTCAGGCATCGCTATGGCGCGATATGGTGCCAACGCGCTGGAAGTCATTCACAATCTCAAAACCCGGATAGCTGAAATTGGTCCCGGCTTGCCTGAGGGCGTCACGGTACAGACGGTGTACGACCGTTCCGAACTGATACACAACGCCATCGACACATTGAAACGAACGCTGATTGAGGAAGCGATCATCGTTGCACTGGTCTGCATCATCTTCCTGATGCACGTGCGCAGCGCCCTGGTTGCCATCCTGATGTTGCCGGTCGGCGTGTTGATCGCTTTCGTCGCCATGCGCTCGTTAGGCATGAACTCCAATCTGATGAGTCTGGGAGGCATCGCCATCGCCATCGGCGCAATGATCGATGCTGCCATCGTGATGATCGAGAATGCTCATAAGCACCTGGAACGCCTGCCAGAGGAGCACACCGATGCCGAGCGCGCCGATGCCATGCTCGCAGCCTGCAAGGAAGTCGGCCCGGCGCTGTTCTTCTCGCTGCTCATCATCACTGTTTCCTTCCTCCCGGTCTTTGCATTGGAAGGCCAGGAGGGGCGACTTTTCTCGCCGCTCGCCTTCACTAAGACCTTCTCGATGGCCGGCGCCGCGCTGCTTTCGGTGACGTTGGTGCCAGTCCTCATGATGTTGTTCATCCGAGGTAAGGTGATGCCGGAAGCAAAAAATCCGGTGAATCGTTTCCTGATTTGGGCCTATCGGCCGATCATCGCCGGCGTCATGCGCTGGAAGAAAATGACCATCGTCGCAGCCGTTGTTGCCTTGGTGGCCTCTATTTACCCAGCCTCTCAACTCGGATCGGAGTTCATGCCGACGCTCAACGAGGGCACGCTGCTCTACATGCCAGCATCGCTGCCCGGTATGTCGATTACCAAGGCTGCCGAGTTGATGCAGACGCAGAACAAGATCATCAAGAGCTTCCCCGAGGTTGCTTCGGTTTATGGCAAGGCTGGGCGCGCCAACACGGCAACCGATCCTGCTCCAACCGAGATGTTCGAAACGGTGATCAATCTGAAGCCACAATCAGAATGGCGGCAGGGCCTGACCACTGACAAGCTGATCGCCGAACTAGACAAGGCGCTGCAATTCCCCGGCGTCGCCAATGCTTGGACGATGCCGATCAAGGCACGCATCGACATGCTGTCCACCGGCATTCGCACGCCGATCGGCATCAAGGTCTTCGGCAAGGATCTCGGCGAGATGGAAAAAATGGCCAAGGAAATCGAGGCCGTGGTCAAAGCCGTGCCCGGCACGACCAGTGCCTTCGCCGAGCGCATCACCGGCGGCTTCTACCTCAACATCGAACCCGACCGCGAACAACTGGCGCGCTACGGCCTGGCCGTCGGCGATCTGCAGGATGTGATCGGCACGGCGCTGGGCGGCGAGATGGTGACAACCACGGTCGAGGGACGGGAACGTTTCGGCGTCACCATCCGCTATCCGCGCGAACTACGCTCCGATCCGCAGCAGATTGCCCGCGAGGTGCTGATCCCGACCATGGACGGGGCGATGATTCCGCTCGGGCAATTGGCCAAGGTTGTCGTCGCCAAGGGAGCGCCCAGCATCCGCACCGAAAACGCCTTGCTCTCTGCCTACATTTATGTCGACATCCGCGACCGCGACATTGGCAGCTACGTGGCCGACGCCAAGAAGGCTGTCGCCGAACAGGTTAAGTTCCCACCCGGCTACTACGTCACCTGGAGTGGCCAGTTCGAGTACATGGAACGGGCTATCGAGAAAATGAAGATTGTCATCCCGGTGACGCTGTTGATCATTTTTCTGCTGCTTTACCTGAACTTCAAGCGACTGACAGAAACCTTGATCGTCATGCTGTCGGTGCCATTTGCGCTAGTCGGCGGGGTCTGGCTGATGTGGTTGCTCGGTTATAACCTGTCCGTCGCCGTCGCCGTGGGCTTCATCGCCTTGGCCGGGGTTGCGGCGGAAACCGGGGTCATCATGCTGATTTACCTCGATCATGCCTGGGAAGAATTGAAGGCCAAGCGCCGGACGGAAAATCAGGCGCCAACGCTGCACGATCTCTACGAGGCCATCATGGAAGGCGCCGTGGAACGGGTTCGCCCGAAAATGATGACGGTGGTGGCAATCATGGCTGGCCTGCTACCAATCATGTGGGGGACAGGGACCGGTTCCGAGGTGATGAGCCGCATTGCGGCACCGATGGTCGGCGGGATGATTTCCTCGACGGTACTTACGCTCGCGGTCATCCCGGCTATCTACGCGCTGGTCAAGCAGTGGCGAATGAAACGGGGGATGGAACAATGAGGCGTAAGCGTTTGTTTTGGATTCCTGCATCGTTTCTTGTGGCGCTGCTGCCCAGCCTTGCCCTGGCTCAAGGCTGGAGCATTCCCAAACCCGGCCCCGGCCTAATGCCCAATCCCGTCATGGGCAAGGCGCTGTTCGCCAATCACTGTGCAGGCTGTCATGGCGGCGACTTGAAGGGATCGGAAAAGGGACCGCCCCTGCTGCACAAGATTTATGAGCCGTCACATCATGCCGATGCGGCATTCCAGTTGGCCGTGGCCAACGGTGTGCGGGCCCATCACTGGAAATTTGGCGACATGGCTCCGGTGAAAGGGGTAACGCCGGACGACGTCGCCCACGTCACCGCCTATGTACGGGCCGAGCAGCGGAAGGTTGGCATCCAATAGCGGATGGTTCGAACGGTGCACTATCAGGGGAAAAAATTGCCCAAGGAAGACGATTCAATGCGACCGTTTGACGATGCCGTTGCCAGTCTCGTGGTGCTCACCACAGGATTGAGAGACCATCATCGCGATGCCTTCGATGCGGCAAAGGCGGATTTGTTGCGGCTTACGCGAGGCAAGGCATCCGCACTGGCTTATGTGCGTCGGATTGTCGCTGCCGAACTGAACGGCCCCCATGACCCACAGTGGAAAGTTTCTGCGGCTGAATTCGAGAGGCGGAGGCAACAAGTTTTTCAGGGGCTAAGCGCCCAGACGCAAGAAATAATCGCTCTCTGCGAGCAGCACGGCAACAAGCTGACGAAACAGTGACCGGGTTGTAATGCTCCCGTTATGGGCGTGACAGCTACCCACAGGCAAACTCTCCCTACGAGGCAATGGGCCTTGATCGTGCCGCAGGGAGAAAATCATGTCCGCACACAATTCGTTCGCCATCTTCAATGCACCTTCCGACTTCCATTTGGATTTGGTTGCCCGGTTGGTTGGCGTGAATCTCGACTGTTTGGAAAAGATGATTTCCACGCAGATTTCCCCGCTCAAGGAACTCCTTGAGCGAACACCGTCGTTTTCTCTGTGTGAGCCTGGGCAAGCAGGGGCATGGTGGGCTGCCGTCGGCTTTTCATCCATCGAGTATTGGAAGGCATATACCCTCGACGGTTTGGAATACCAGCACCAAGTTTTGCAGACGCTGGCCCAACATTCGGCAAAGTGAACTTGATGATGTCGTCAAGGCCGGTGCTTTGGCAAGACTCATCCGGGAAGCTCATTGCCTGTACGGAAAAAATCAAGGTGCTCAACGAGAACCTGGATGAACTTCGCCAGGTGGCCCAGGATGCGCTGGAAGACGGAATTCTGATGGGGTGTTGCGAACGGCAATTGCGTGATGCGCTTGCGGAAGCAGTCGGGCATTTGGTGAATCCGTATTCAGCCTCGTTTCCTGACAGCAATGTAATCAGCAAGTCACCTTGTTGACAGTGACGGAAGCACAAACTGCAACTGTTCACTCGATTCGGACCGTTTAAATCCCCAAACTCAGGAGCCAAGATCATGAAAGTTTCCTCCCTCATTGCCGCCGTTCTGTTTGCTGGCACCACGATGACCGGCGTCGTCTTCGCCGATGAAAAGGCCGCCGCCCCGAAGGCCGCCGAGGCCCAAATGGACAAGACCGCGAGCAAGCCGCATTCCCATGTCCAGGAAAAAACCGGCATGCCGCAAAGCATGCCGGATGCCAAGGCCGATAAACCAAACGCAGCTAAGGACAAGAGCAAGCACTACCATCCGCGAGATGGTAAATAACTGTCCAGCAAAGGCCCCGAAACCGGGGCCTGATTATTTCAGCCATGGATATCCGCAAACCGGCAGAGCACGGCGATCGGTGTGTGTGTCGCACACTGGCGCTGGCGGTCGGCTGTGACCCGAAAATGCTGAGTTACAACTATTGTCGGACGGTGCTTCAGACACGCTGGATCGTCGAATGCAATCATGGATGCCAGGCAGAGCCTGCCATAATGGACAGCGATCGAAAATGGCATGACGTCGGCCAGATTGATCCGGTGAAGGCCATCCTGATCATGAACGAGTAGTCGCCGTCATGGCAGGAATTCCAGCCATTCCACCGGCTGCCAACACACCTTTATCTTCGGTTCAGGGCGGTCATGAGGGGCATGGAGGGGCGTCGGCCAACGCCGACAACGGGGGGTTTTCCCAGGCATTGAATCAGGCGATTGCTCAAAAGGCCAATAATCCTGAAGGCAGCCACGGCGCTCACAGCGGGCAAGTTGCCGGGACGGCTACCGGCGCGTCATCTGCCCACCCCAACCACTTCTCAATCGGGCAAGGTGGTCATCGCGGACATGATTTTCAGCAGAAAATGCTGGGCGTTCGAGTTTATCGACAGCAAATCCTGGCGTCGAATATCGCCAATGCCGATACGCCAGGCTACAAGGCCGTCGATATCGATATCGAAGAGGCCGCCCAAATCGTCAAAGGTGCATCGGGATCGTTGCCATTGGCAACCACCGCTACCGGCCATTTGTCAGGGGGTATGCAGGCACCACCGTTCCCGCTGAAGTACCATGTGCCGTATCAAACCGCAGCCGATGGTAATACGGTAGAAATGGACACAGAGCGACAGAAGTTCTCGGAAAATTCGCTGATGTACCAGTTTTCTCTGGATCGAGTTAGTGGTCACTTCAAGCACTTCATGGAATTACTACAGAGTTTAAAATGAAAACCATTGAACTCCCTGAAACTCCCCGGCAATTACGCCGCATGTTGGTGCGACGCCTTGGTATCGGTGCGCTCCTGGTTGGCAGTCTCGCTGGAGGTCTTGCCTACTGGGTAGAATCGTATCGCGTCGAGGAGCGTACCCTTGAGCAAGCCATTGCGGGGGTCAGGCATTTCGAGTCACCTGCAATGCAATTGGCTGTCAGTGGTGAGAAAGGTGATGGTCACTCCGCGATTTCGCAGTTGCTGACCGAGGAGTTCGTCGGGATTCGAGTTTTTGCACCCAATGCCGAGATGCTGTTTGATGTCTGGCGACCACTACCCGAAGCATTGAAAGAGGTTGCCCGACAGCAGCGTCATCCATGGCCAATCCCGCCCAATAGCCATAGCAAGCGAATCCCCGTGGCAGGAGAAGAACTGGTCCAGGTCATTCTGCCTATAACCGCCAATGACGGTCGTCTTGCAGGCTATGTCGAGGGAGTCAGCCTGGTGTCCCGGTCGGCGCTACAAGAGAGAAAACAGCAGATTCGCTGGGCTGCCTTGACGGCCTCTATATCGGTATTCATGGCGGCCATGTTGCTTTACCCATTGATGTCGGGATTGCTGAGCCGAACGGTGGCATTGTCGTCTCGGCTCCTGGAGTCCAATCTTTCACTGTTGCGTTCCCTTGGGAACGCCATCGCCAAGCGTGACGCAGACACCGATGCCCATAACTACCGGGTTACCTGCTATGCGATCACACTTGCCGAAGCGGTGGGCGTTGACAAGGAAACGATTGCCGAACTGGTGCTGGGCGCCTTTCTCCACGACGTTGGAAAAATCGGTATTCCGGATCAGATTCTGTTGAAACCTGGACGGCTGACGAGCGAAGAATTTCAGGTCATGCAGACTCACGCCGTACTGGGCATCGAGATCGTCGCCGGCAATCCCTGGTTGGCCGGTGCCGAGAAGACCATCCGGCATCATCACGAACGCTTTGACGGGAAAGGCTATCCAGACGGACTTTCGGGAGAGGTGATCCCGCTTGCCGCAAGAATCTTTGCCCTGGTCGACGTGTTCGATGCACTGACCTCCGTTCGTCCCTACAAACCGGCTTTGTCATTGGACGAGACGCTGAGCATCATGGAACGCGAGGTTGGGCAGCATTTCGATCCGGCGATCTATGCCGTCTTCCGACAGGTTGCCCCGATGCTCTACGAGCAAGGCCAGACCAGAGATCACGCCCAATGGATACTGGAATTGAAGGTAATGCTTGAGCGGTGCTTCAAAATGAAAACGGCCCCCGAAGGAGCCGCTACTGTATGAGGCGATCTCTTAGCCGCGGTGATCTTTGTGCAGCAATTCATCAACACGCCAGATTTCATTTCCGTTCATGATGATTTTTTTGCCATCCTTGGTTTCCATCACGTGACCAGACTCCATGTATGTCGCACGACCATATTTGTCCTCCATGCCCATCTTTCCGTCTTTGAAGATATAAACCGTCGAGCCGTCTTTCAGTTCGATGGACTTCTGCACTTGAGATGCATCAACGGCATAGGCGGAAACACCCAGTGAGCTCAGGGCCACGATTGCAAGCATTTTTTTCAACATTTTAAATCTCCTCAAGAAGTTGTACTGCAATACGAATGGTAGGGTGTTGATCCTGACAATTTGCCAACCGATGAGTGACAATTTCGTCACTCATCGGTCAGGCTGATCAACCGCCTTGGTAGGAAGGGTTCTCGGTTACATAGACGGTAATGCCGTCGGCTCCAGATACGATCTTGGAGAGCGGAAATGGCGCGGTGCCGAGCGTATCGAAGGTCCAGACGACACTCTTGCCACCGACATTGATCTTGACGGTTTCTAGGCGCGTCACGTTCAGATACTTGCTGCCGCCAGCCAGGGTGATTTCGCGGTCGGCATTTTTCGTGGCGGCGTAGCCAAACGAAGCCAGTTGATTTGCCGTCGGCGCGCTCTTGCTTTCTGAAACGTGGCTCAGCCAATGGTAGGTGCCGGCTTCGGAATAGTCTTCGTGAGCGTAGCTCGTTCCGGCGCCAGCGAGGCTGATCGCAGCAATCAGGGCAAGTTTGGAAAATTTCGTTTTCATGGTTCTCTCCTTGTGACATCGGGTTAATCGTGTCGGACTCATTTCGTCCAACCGTGATGCCATCTTAGGATTCCGATACCAACAGGACGCTGACCCCCGCGTTACGTTTTTGAAAGCTTATGTACGCAAATTGTCAGGAAGCGAACCGGCTATTTCGTACCATTTCTACATGAGTTTTCCGCTCGGTTGCTTCTTACAACAAATAATCAACCATTATCGCGTCTTATAATTACGATTTCTGCGGCCTTGAATTTCATTGAATTAGTATGTAATATCATATTACGTAATACAGTACGGAATTCGAGGATGCCATGGCCAGAGCCGGAATCTACAAGTCAGAAGTGGTGAGAGCGCGAGACAACCTGTTGGCGATGGGGCGTTACCCGTCGATCGATGCCATCCGTGGCGAATTGGGCAACACCGGCTCGAAAGGCACGATTCACCGCTACCTCAAGGAGATCGAGGAAGAGGAAGGCGGGAACACCGGCACCCAGGTCGCGGTCAGCGATGCCATTCAGGATCTGTCAGCCAGGCTGGCCGAACGTCTGCATCTGGAAGCCGATCAGCGCATGACCGCACTGACCGACAAACACAAAGCGGAAATCGCGTCTCTGAACGACGTCATGACTGCCTTGCGTAACGAGGTCGAATCGTTCCGTGGACAGGTCGAACGTCAAGCCCTCGATCTGTCCAATGAAAAAACCGCTCATGCGAACACCGTGGCGGCGCTTCAGGAAGAGCGGATTGCCCGTGCTCAAATGGCTCAGCGCATTCAGGACATGGAAGGACAACTAACCAAGGAGGAAACGCATCGTCTTTCCCTGGAAGAGAAGCATCAACACGCCCGCGAAGCGCTGGAGCATTTCCGTACTGCAGCCAAAGAACAACGGGAGCAGGATCAACGGCAATCCGAACAACAGATTCAGTTCCTGCAGGGCGAATTACGTTCTGCCAAGGACTCGGTGAATACCAAGCAGCAAGAATTGATCAGTAGCCACGAAAGCAATGCCAGGCTATCAAGTGAGCTTGGAAATGCACGCAGTGAACTTCATCGACAAGAGGGCGAGTTACGATCACTGCGTTCGGCCAAAGAGCAGTTGGCCGTTGCCGAGGTGAAAAACCAACAGTTGTTAGCGCAATTGGCGCAAGCCAATGCGCGGGTGACCGATCTGGACAAGGAAAACCAAGCGAACGTCAGCAAGCTACAGGAGACTGCGGAAACGGGGCAGCGGCTGGAATCCGAACTGATGGCGGCGAAAGCCGTTGTCGTCAGCCACGAGAAAATCTTTGAAAGGCTCGCGGCATTACAGGCGCCACAGGCAAAGAGCGTCAACGCAAAGAAGAATAGTGTTGACAGTCAAAATTCGCTTTTTAATTCAGACAAGTAGGCTATTTTCGGGGAATTTTTCATGATTCCCGGCCGACCCTCTTGTCGACTGGTACTTTCCCCATGGCGATCGTTTCTGCCATCCCGACCAGGGCGGTGAGCGGCGTCCGCAGATCGTGCGACAGCGCCGAGAGTATGGAACTGCGCAAGGCTTCCGCGGTGTGCTTGATCTCCGTTTGGCGGGCTTTCTCGGCAAAATACGAACGCTCCAGGGCGACGGCAACGATCGAGGCCACGGTTTCAATGTGCTCGACCGCATCCTGCGACCCCAGGGTGGAAGACTCGAC
>Ga0316604_10001207_pt1 | contig 24020 bp, 26 predicted proteins | sample OWC_soil_day20_C_FD_207650 | JGI IMG/M metagenome (GOLD analysis project Ga0316604, IMG submission 207650) | Wetland soil microbial communities from Old Woman Creek delta, Ohio, United States - OWC_soil_day20_CT | ecosystem: Environmental > Terrestrial > Soil > Wetlands | place: USA: Ohio...
GCCAGAACAGCAGGTGCAGGTTGGCCCACAGGATCGGCCCGGTGACGCTGTGCGCCGTGTGCAGCATGTGGTGATGGTTGTTCCAGTAGATGCCGACGTAGACGAAGCTCAGCACATAACTGAAAAACACCGGAACCAACGGGGCCAGCGCCTCGATCTGCTCGCCATGCGGCACCTTCAACTCAAGCACCATGATGGTGATGATGATGGCAAGAACGCCATCACTGAATGCTTCCAAACGCCCCTTGCCCATCGTGTTCTCCCCGATCCCCGTAGTCGCACTCCGGTAAAGACCGCAGCGCCAGTAATTAGTGCCCGCCAGGAAAGTCGGCGGCAGTCCGCTTAGCCTTCCTGACGCGGCGGGCGGTGCTGCTTCAGGCGCCGGGCGACCGCTTCCATGCTGTTGAGGACCGGCTCCAGTTCCCGACTCAACGCGGTCAGGGAATATTCGACCTGCGGCGGATTACTGGGCAGAACCTGGCGCACGAGCAGACCGTGCGCCTGCATGACGCGCAGGCGATTGGTCAGCACCTTGGTCGACACCCGCGCCAGATCCCGGCGCAGATCGCCGAAGCGCCTTGGGCCGGCACGCAGAAACCACAGAATTTGCACGGTCCAGGCACCGGCCAGCAGGCTCAGCACATCTTCCAGCGGGCAGTCGTGAGGCAGCGGCGGCTGGATCGCCGGTTTGGGTCGCAAGGGCATGATGGATGGCTAATAGTTACCGTCAGGAACCTACTTTTAATAAAAATTCTTGCAACTAGACTGGGGGCTCGCACTCACAACGAGTGTTCCACAAGCGAAGGAGAATGACCATGCCCCAAGCCACGCCGACCCCGGGAAAAACCCTCCTCAACCCGAGCAACCACCTGCTGATCATGATCGATCACCAGTCGCAGATGGCCTTTGCCACCAAATCGATCGACGCCATCACGCTGCGCAACAACGCCGCGCTGGTCGCCAAGGCGGCCGACGAATTCAAGGTGCCGACCATCCTGACCACGGTTGCCGAAAAATCCTTTTCCGGACCGATGTTCGATGAAATCAAGGCGGTCTTCGCCGACGCCCCGGTAATTGACCGGACGACGATGAACACCTGGGAGGACGCGCGGATTGCCGAGCGGGTCAATCAGATCGGCAAGGCCAAGATCGTCTTCGCCGGGCTATGGACCTCGGTCTGCATCGTCGGCCCGACACTGTCGGCGCTCGATCAGGGTTTCGAGGTTTATGTCATCGCCGATGCCTGTGGCGATGTCTCGGACGAGGCCCACCAGCGCGCCATGGAACGCATGATCCAGGCCGGCGTGCGGCCGATGACGGCGCTGCAGTACCTGCTCGAACTGCAACGCGACTGGGCGCGCGGCGAAACCTACGACGCAACGGTCGCCACCTCGATTGCCCACGGCGGCAGTTATGGCCTCGGCCTGATCTACGCCAAATCGATGTTCGGCGGCGGCGAGGGCCACTGAAGCCCCCCCCTGCCCGACGCCCACCACCAATCACCCCATCGAGGTTGCCATGATTACCCTGCGCAAAAGTTCCGATCGCGGCCAAGCCGACCACGGCTGGCTGCAAAGCCAGCACAGCTTTTCCTTCGCCGATTATTACGATCCGCGGGAGATGGGCTGGGGAGCGCTCCGCGTCATCAACGAGGACCGGGTCGAGCCCGGCCAGGGGTTCGGCACCCACGGCCACCGCGACATGGAGATCATCAGCTACGTCCTGGCCGGTGAGTTGGAGCACAAGGACAGCATGGGCAACGGAACGCTCATCCGCCCCGGCGACGTGCAACGGATGAGCGCCGGCAGCGGCGTCCGGCACAGCGAGTTCAACCCCTCGCCCCGTTCGCCGGTGCATTTCCTGCAGATCTGGATCGAGCCGGCCACCCTGGGCATGGCGCCGAGCTACGAGCAGAAATTCTTCGCGCCCGAAGACAAGCGCGGCCGGCTGCGCCTGGTCGCCTCGCGGGACGGCCGTGAGGGCAGCGTCACCCTCCATCGCGACGTCGACCTCTACGCCAGCCTGCTCGCCCCCGGCGAACAGGTCTCGCACAGCCTGGCCGCCAAGCGCAGGGCTTACCTGCATCTGGTGCGCGGGGCGGTGCGCGTCAACGGCGTTCAGCTCGAAACCGGGGATGCCGCCAAGATTGAGACGGAACAGAAACTGACGATCGCGGCCGACGCCGATTCGGAAGTGCTGTTGTTCGATCTGGATTGAGCCCTGACGGCCGAACGGCCGTCAAACCCGACGCAGGAGGCAGCATGGCGAACATCACCAACGATCAGGCAGCGGCTGATCTCATCCTCCACAACGGCCGGATCGCCACCAACGACCCGACCCGGCCTTTCGTTTCCGCCCTGGCCATCGGCGCCGGCCTGATCCAGGCGAGCGGCGACGACAGCGAAATCATGGCCTACCGCGGTCCGCAGACCGAGGTCGTCGATCTCGGCCGGCGCACGGCCATCCCCGGCCTCAACGATTCGCACCTGCACCTGATCCGCGGTGGCCTCAATTACAACCTCGAACTGCGCTGGGACGGCGTGCCCTCGCTTACCCTGGCGCTGCAGATGCTCAGAGCGCAGGCGCAGCGCACGCCGCCCGGGCAATGGGTGCGCGTCGTCGGCGGCTGGTGCGAATTCCAGTTTGCCGAACGCCGCCTGCCGACGCTGGAAGAACTCAACGCGGCCGCGCCCGACACCCCCGTCTTCATCCTGCATCTCTACTGCCAGGCCATGCTCAACCAGGCGGCCTTGCGCGCCGTCGGCTACACCCGCGACTCGCCCGACCCGCCGGGCGGCATGATCGCCCGCGACAAGGCCGGCCATCCGACCGGGCTGCTGCTCGCCAAGCCGAATGCGATGATCCTCTACGCGACACTGGCCAAGGGACCGAAGCTACCGCTCGAACAGCAGATCAACTCGACCCGCCATTTTCTGCGCGAACTCAACCGGCTCGGCGTTACCAGCTGCATCGACGCCGGCGGCGGCTTCCAGAACTACCCGGACGACTACCAGGTGGTGGAGGAACTCGATCGCCGCGGCGAACTGACGGTACGCATCGCCTACAACCTATTCACCCAGAAACCCAAGGAAGAAAAGCAGGATTTTGCGCGCTGGATGAAGTTGACCGCACCCGGAGCCGGCAGCGACTTCTACCGGAGCAACGGCGCCGGCGAGATGCTGGTCTTTTCCGCCGCCGATTTCGAGGATTTCCTGGAGCCGCGGCCCGATTTGCCGGCGGTCATGGAAGCCGAACTCACCGAGGTGGTCAGCCTGCTCGCCGCCAACCACTGGCCGTTCCGGTTGCACGCCACCTACGACGAATCGATCAGCCGCTTTCTCGATGTGCTGGAGTCGGTGCACCGCGAAGTGCCGATCGACCGGCTGGGTTGGTTCTTCGATCATGCCGAAACGATCAGTGACCGCAATATCGAGCGCGTTCGGGCGCTGGGCGGCGGCATTGCCGTGCAACACCGCATGGCTTTCCAGGGCGAGTATTTCGTCGAGCGCTACGGGGCCCGGGCGGCCGAGCGCACGCCGCCGATCCGCCGCATGCTCGAACTGGGCGTCCCGGTCGGTGCCGGCACCGATGCCACCCGCGTCGCCAGCTACAACCCGTTTGCCGCGCTGTACTGGCTGGTCAGCGGCCGCACCTGCGGCGGCCTGGCGCTCTATCCGGCCGCCAACCGGCTGAGCCGCGAAGAGGCGCTCCGCCTGTACACCGTGGGCAGCGCCGGCTTCTCCGGCGAGGCAGAAAAGAAGGGGCGACTGGTCGCCGGCCAGTTGGCCGATCTCTGCGTGCTCTCGGCCGATTACTTCGCCATCCCGGAAGCCGAGATCAAGGCGCTGGAATCGGTCTTGACCATCGTCGGCGGCAAGCCGGTCTACGCGACGCAAGAGTTCCGGCGACTCGATCCGCCCGCCCTGCCGGTCCTGCCCGAGTGGTCGCCGGTCGCGACCTTTGGTGGCTACGGCGCCCCGCTCGCGTATGATCACGCCGCCGCCCGGCCAGCGCCCTGCCGGGCGCACCCGCACCCAGCGCCACACCTGCATGACGGGCTGGACGGCTGCATGTGCTGGGCATTTTGAAGGCATTTGGAGGAATGATGAGCGACGAAGTGGCTTCAACGCCGGTACGCGGCAAAGCGTCAGACGAGAGCGTCACCCTGCATATCCAGCAGCGGGTGCGGCCGGAGGCTCTGGGCCGCTACGAGCAATGGCTGCGCACCATCGCCGCTCGGGCGGCGGCCTATCCGGGGCATCAGGGCGTGCATATCATCCGCCCGACGCCCGGCCACAACGAATATACGATCCTGATCCGTTTTGCCAGCCTGGCCGATGCCGAGCACTGGACCGGCTCGACCGAGCGCCAGGATCTGCTGGCCGAGATTGCCGATGCCTTCGAACACGAAGACCGCTTTCACATCCAGCCCGGCATCGAGTTCTGGTTCACGCCCTCGTCCCCGGCCCAGAAGAAGCCGGCGCCGTGGAAGCAGTGGCTGATCACCACTTCGGTAATCTGGCCGCTGACCATGCTGATTCCACCGCTCTTCAAGCCCTTGTTCGCAGCCGTCCCGCTCCTGGGCACTTGGGGAATCAGCCACGGCATCATCGCGGCGACCATCGTTGCGCTGGTCGTCTTCGTGATCATGCCGCGCTACGTGCAAGCGGTCTCCCGCTGGCTGTTCGAGCCGCGCTGAGCGGCTCGCTTACCTGCTTTGGCTCAGTCCTGGCGGACCAGCAGATAGGGGCTGTGAAACTTCGCCCCCTTGATGTCGGCAACCGCGAAGGAACTGCCGGGCGTCGGCATCTTAATGCGGCCGATCACTTCGCCATCCGTCGTGGTTTCCTTCATTTCGACAATCAGCGGTTCCGGAGCGATCAGGCGGAATTCGAGCGTCGTATTTGGCACACCGGCCGCAGCCACCTTGACGCTGGCGTTCGGCCCGACCAGCGACACTGACTGTTTCAAGTTGCCCGCCAGGTAAATATCGATTTTGACTGCATCCGCCGCAAATGCGTGGAAGGGAGCTGCCAGCAAGGCGGCAATCAGCAGGGGTTGATATTTCATCATCTCATTCCGGTTATGAAGAGCAATCGGCACGATGCTCATGTAAACCATAAATGGTAACGCCAGAACAATATTTGTTCAGTTACAAATTGTATTCATGCGCTCAAGCACAGCGCCCGGCCGATTCCCAAGACGCGAACCACTCGGTCAGCGGCCGGCTCTCGCCGAGGCCGGCGAGTCGATGATCGATGGCGTCGTGGTTGCCCCAGACCACATCGGCCAGGCGGCCATCGTCAACGCGGGATTCGATGTCCCGGCAATAAAGCCCCAGCTCACGTTGCGCATAGAAGCCGTAAGTGCGGCAGGCAACCGGACGCTGGGCATAGACCGGACAGGCGCCGGTAGATGAATCGAGCAGCGGACAGACAACGGGGCGCGCTGCGGATGCGGCCAGCGCAGCCATCTTCCGGCTGATTTCCTGCAGGCATTCCGGCGTCAGCGCAGCCAGGCCGTCGCGCAGCAATACCCATTCCGTGGCGGTCAATTGCGGCACCTCGGCGAGGCGCCGACAGCACTGGTCGCAGCCCTTGCCGCACAGCCAGTCGGGGTGGTTCTCGCGGATATTCTGGACGCGGGCATCGATCTCAAGATGCAGCCGGGAGAGCGCGGGCATGTTCTCCACCGACAGCCGCCTTACTGGCGCACTTCCCGCGTATTGTCGGGTGCGGCAAATTCGCCGCTGCTGCGGAAAGGATTGATATCCAGCCCGCCGCGCCGGGTGTAGCGGGCGTAGACGGCGAGCGCCTCGGGCGCGCAGTGCTCGGTGATGTCGCAGTAGATGCGTTCGACGCACTGCTCGTGGAATTCGTTGTGGCCGCGGAAGGAGACGATGTAGCGCAGCAGGCCGGCACGGTCGATCGGCCGGCCCCGGTAGCGGATGACGACCATCGCCCAGTCCGGCTGGCCGGTAACCAGGCAATTGGATTTCAACAGATGCGAGTACAGCGTTTCCTCGACCAGTGGGCCATCGGTGGTGTGCAGCAGTTCCGGCGCCGGCTGGTAGCTGTCGCAGGCGATGTCGAGCTCGTCGAGCAGCTCGCCGGCGGGATAAGCGACCGAGACCTGCGGTCGACTGCCCAAAACGGCCACTTTTACCCCGACCTCAGCCCCGGCCGCAGCCGACAGATCGCGCGCCAGCGTCGCCTCGACGGCATCCGTATCGACAAAGACCGACTGGTTGAACGAATTCAGGTAGAGCTTGAAGGATTTCGATTCGACCAGATTCGGGCTGTCGGCCGGCACCCGGAAAGTGGCCAGCGCGACGACCGGCTTGCCCTTCGGGTTCAGCCAGGAGACTTCGTAGGCGTTCCACAGATCCTCGCCGACGAAAGGCAGCGCCGCACCGCTGATCCCCAGTTCGTCCCGCTTTAGCTGACGGGGAATCGGGTACAGCAGTTCGGGTGCGTAGTCGGCACGGTACTCGGTCGGCTTGCCGAGCGGGGAAAGGATGCTGGGGTCGTTGGCTGGGCTCATGAGGCCGGATTTTACCGGAGCCCGGCCCCGCCGCCGAAATCAGTGTCCAATGCCGAGTTGCCAGCCGGTGATATCGACCGCCTCGCAGTTGTCGCCGGGGCCGAGTCGGTCGGCGACCAGAAAATCGCCGGCGCTCAGCGCGAGCAGCGGATGGTGCCAGACGCCCCGGCGAAAATTGATGCCCTGCCGGCCGTTGCTGACGAAAACACGCAGACTTTCCGGGGCTGGCTCTGCCGAGACCGGCCTTGCCTCGGCAACAACGACCAGAAAGGCCTGCCCGTGCAACGGCATGAAGGCCTGCGAGCCAAGCGGGTGGCGCTCCAGGCAACTCAGCGCAAACGGCGCCTGGCGGGCTTCGGCCCGAAAGATGCTGAGCGCCAGTCGGCCCTCGGCATCGGCTTCGAGCTGGGCGAGATCGGTAAAGCGCTGGCTGCTGCCTTCGTTGATCGCATAACCGGCATGGCCGGCGCATTCGATGACCTGGCCGAAAGGCGCAAAGGCCTCGGCGCTGAGCGGCAGCGCCGGCAGCAGGTGGAGGCCGCCGTTCATGCCGGGCCGACCTCGCCCCACAGGCGCAGGCGGGAAACGCCGCCGTCCGGGTGGAGATTGAGCCGGACATGGCTGACCGTACCGAGAGCGGCCACCTGGTCGAGGAAGTTGTGGATGTGGTCGGCCTGCAGCTTCACTTCCGGCAGCAGGGTCGGCCAGAACTGCGCCTGTGCAACCAGCGCCTGGTCGCTCAGGCCTGGCGCGTAGCCGGCCTGCAGCGAGCAACGATCAGGGAAGTTGCCCTTGAAATGAGCAGTATCGACCTCGATGCGCTGGATCGTTCCGGGTTGACCGAGGGCGATGATGCACCAGTCGAAGCCCGGCTCGCGCCGCCGGCGGGTTTCCCAGCCGTCGCCCATGTCCACGCCGCGTCCGGGCAGCAGCAGGTTGCCGGCGACACCGAAATGAGCGTCGTTCCACGCCACCGGGTAGCCGCCATTGAGCGCGGCGACCAGGTCGACCATGCCGTTCTCGCCGGCAACAGACGCCCCGCCCGGCCGCCCATAGACGCGCAAGCGAGCAACGCCGCCGTCAGGCAGGATGTTGAGGCGGAGATGGCTGAAGCATGCCGTACTGTCGAGCGCCAGCAGATGGTGCAGGTTGCCGTTCAGCGCCGTCGGCGGCAGCAGGCTTTGCCAGCTTTCGGCCAGCGCCGGGTCGCTGCCCTCCGGGCAGCCGTCAAGCGAGGCGGCCGGCGGATAGTTGCCGGTAAAGAAGCTGGTATCGATATCGACGCCGGCGATGCGCCCCGGCCGGGCCAGGCGGACGATGCACCAGTCGTGGCCGGGACCGCGCTTGCGGCGCGATTCCCAGCCGTCCATCCACTTGCCGTTGGCGTCGTACTTGCCCGGCACGAAAATGGCAGCCGAAGCCTGCAACAGGCGCGCCATCGGCGCAAAGAAGTCGTCGGAACAGGCGATCGCCTCGGCGCCCAGGCGCGGGTCGGCCAGGTTGATCTGCTGGCGTGCCCAGTCGGGCAGCGCGACGGCCGGAGCCGTCAGGATATTGGTGTGATCCATGGTGAAAACTCAGTTGATGGAGCCGATGAAACCGGCCAGTTCGGGCGTTTGCGGATTGCTGAACAAGGTCTGCGGATCGCCGGCTTCGTGGATGCGGCCATGGTGCATGAACACCAGCTTGTCGCCGACTTCGCGGGCAAAGCGCATTTCATGGGTGACCATGATCAGCGTCATGCCTTCGGCAGCCAGGGTCTTGACCACGGCCAGCACCTCATTGACCAGCTCGGGGTCGAGCGCCGAGGTGATCTCGTCGCAGAGCAGCACGCGCGGCTGCATGGCCAGCGCCCGGGCAATGGCGACGCGCTGCTGCTGGCCGCCCGACAGCTGATCCGGATAGGCGTCGAACTTCTCGTAGAGCCCGACTTTGAGCAGCATGGTGCGGGCGATGTCCTCGGCCTCCTTGTTGCCGATCTTCTTGACCACCGTGGTCGCCAGCATGACGTTCTGGCCGACCGACAGATGCGGAAAGAGGTTGAACTGCTGGAAGATCATGCCGACTTTCTGGCGCAGCGCACGCAGATCGGTTTCGTGCGGGTGCAGGTGTTCGCCATCGACCTGGATTTCCCCCTGTTCGAAGGTTTCGAGGCCGTTGATGGTGCGCAGCAGCGTGCTCTTGCCCGAGCCGCTGCGGCCGATCAGGGCGATGACCTGCCCTTCCTCGATCTCGAGATCGATGCCCTTCAGTACGTGGTTGCTGCCGAAATGCTTGTGCAGGCCGTTAATGCGCACGAGAGCCATGGATGTTCCTTTCGAGATAGCGGGAGTAGGCGGAAAGCGGGTAGCACAGCGCGAAGTAGCCGAGCGCCACCAGCCCGAAAACCATGAAGGGTTGGTAGGTCGCGTTGGCCAGCATCGAACCGGTTTTGGTCAGTTCGACGAAGCCGATGATCGAGGTCACCGCCGTGCCCTTGACCACCTGCACCGAGAAACCGACGCTGGGCGCGATGGCGATACGCAGCGCCTGCGGCAGGATGACGTGGCGCATCTGCTCGAAGTGGGTCAGCGCCAGGCTGGCCGAGGCTTCCCACTGCCCTTTCGGCACCGACTCGACGCAGCCGCGCCAGATCTCGCCGAGGTAGGCGCTGGTGAACAGGGTCAGCCCCAGGGCGGCGGCCAGCCAGGGCGAAACTTCCAGCCCGAGCAGGCTGCTGCCGAAGAAGATGATGAACAGTTGCATCAGCAGCGGCGTGCCCTGGAAGACCTCGATATAGCCCAGAGCCAGACGCCGCGGCAGCGGGTGCTTGGCGATCCGGGCGAAGAGGACGAGCAGGCCGGCGCAGCCGCCGAGGACGAAGGCGGTCAGCGACAGCCCAAGCGTCCACAACAGGCCGTCGAACAGATTGCGGACGATGTCCCAGTAGGAAATATCGCTCATCGGGCTCTCCGGGCGATCAGTCGCTGGCCGGCCTGGATCATCGCCTGGCGCACGGCGATGGCGAGCAGGAAATAGATGCCGGTGACGATGAAGTAGGTTTCGAAAGCGCGGAAATTGCGCGACTGGATGAAGTTGGCGGCAAAGGTCAGTTCTTCGGCGGCGATCTGCGAACAGACCGAGGAGCCGAGCATGACGATCACCACCTGGCTGCACAGCGACGGCCAGACTTTGAGCAGGGCCGGCGGCAGCACGACATGGCGGAAAAGCTGCGCCCGGCTCATCGCCAGCGACTGCGCCGCCTCGATCTGGCCGCGCGGCGTCGCCTCGATGCCGGCCCGGATGATCTCGGTACTGTAGGCGCCGAGATTGACCACCATGGCCAGGATGGCGGCCTGCCATTCATTGATCTGGACGCCGAGCGACGGCAGCCCGAAAAAGATGAAGAACAGCTGGACCAGGAAAGGCGTGTTGCGGATCAGCTCGACATAGACCGTGAAGATGCGGTCGAACGGGGCCAGCCGCCAGGCGCGGGAAACCGCCCCGAAGATGCCGATGGCCAGCCCGCAGACGGCACCGACGGCAGTCAGCCCCAGCGTCTTGACGGTACCGGCGAGCAGCGCCTCGCGGTATTCGAGGACGGATGAAAAATCGAAAGCGTAAGCCATGGGCGGTTCTCCGGCGCCGTCACACGGGCGGCGCCATTAGCGTTATCAGAGATCGGCGGGCAGCGGCGCCTGCAGCCAGCGTTGCGACACCTGGTTGAGATCGCCGCTCTTCTTCAACTTGGCGATCACTTCGTTGACCTTGGCCAGCAAAGCCGCCTCACCCTTGTTCACGCCAACGTAATTGGGCGAGTTCTTGATCAGGAATTTGGTGTCGAGGCGGCGGATCTTGGTCCGTTCATTGACGGCGGCGGCGACCACGTTGCCGGTGGCGATCAGTTGCACCTGGCCGGACAGGTAGGCCGAAATGGTCGCGTTGTTGTCCTCGAAACGCTTGATGGTCGCCGTGGCCGGGGCGATCTTGCTGAATTCGAGATCCTCGACCGCGCCACGGGTGACGCCCACCGTCTTGCCGGCGGTGTCGGCAGCCGTCTTGATGGCGATATCGGGCGGCCCGAAAATGCCGTTGTAGAACGGCGCGTAGGCACTCGAAAAGTCGATCACCTTCTCGCGCTCGGCATTCTTGCCCAGCGTCGAAATGACCAGATCAGCCTTGCCGGTCGTCAGATAGGGAATGCGATTGGTGCTGGTGACCGGGATCAGTTCGACCTTGAGTTTCAGTTCGCGCCCGATCAGGTTGGCGACGTCGATGTCGTAGCCGCGCGGCTTCATGTCGGGGCCGACCGTGCCGAAAGGCGGAAAGTCCTGCGGTACGGCGATGCGCAGCGTGCCGCTCTTTTCGGCATTGGCCAGCGCGTCGGCGTGCACGTTCGCCGAGAGGACGGCGCTGCCGATCAGCGAGGCGCCGATCAGGGCATGGAGGAATTGGCGTTTTTTCATGGCGGGACTCCAGGGAAGGAACGAGGTCAGGGTTGGGTAAAGCTGATACCGACCCGGCCGGCGGCCGAGCGCAGATGTTGTTGCATGGCCTTGCGGGCGGCGGCGGCATTGCCTGCCGCAACGGCGGCGAGAATGACGTTGTGTTCGTCGGCCGGATGCCAGATATGGCTACGGTCGGCGAAGGGCAGACGCAGGCTGTAGGCGAGTTGGGCCTGGAACTGCTGGGTGATCGCGGCGAGCGCCGGGTTGCCGGAGAGTTCGGCCAGCGCCAGGTGAAAGCGCAGGTCGCAGTCGGCAGCGGTGACCAGATCGTTGGCGCCGAGCGCCTTCTGCATTTCGCTCATGCACTCGCGCAGGGCGTCGAGCCCTTCGGCACTGCGGGCGCGCGCCGCCAGGCTGGCATTGGCCGGTTCGATGACGAAGCGCATCTGGAAGATGGCGTCCGGCGGCATCGCGCTCGGCCCGGCCGGCAGATCGCTGGCGCTGAGCTTGCTGCCAGCCGTGACGAAAACCCCCTTGCCGGGAAAGGAGCGCAGCAGGCCGAGCGCTTCGAGCATGGAGATCGCTTCACGCAGCGAAGCGCGGCTGATGCCGAGGTTTTCGGCCAGTTCGCGCTGGCCGGGAAGAGCCGCCCCGGCCGGGTATTGCCCGTCGAGAATGCGGCGTTGCAGGGTTTGGGCAGCGATGTTGGAAACACTAGGCATTTTGTTTAACAGTTCAGACCGGTCAGACCAGATGAGAGCTATTAAGCGTTATTCGTGCCAGGTAGATTCCGGGCAAAATTAATTCAATAAACCATTGTTTTATCTACAGAACAACTCGAAACACCGAACCGGGCATGCCTCTCGACAATGCCCCGTTCTAGGGAACATTTCCGACAATGCGTTTGTTTTTGGTGCGTTGCCTGAGCGAATTCTGTCTGTTGGAGAGGACCTCTTTTCCGGTTTTCCCTTTTTGCCGCAGGCAGCCGTTGAAAAAATTGGATACAAACCGTCGCACAAAGACAACTTGAAAATTTCGGCTTTTGCATAAAACTAGGGCTCGAAACGAGACACAAGGAGCTTCCCATGCCAAACAATAAAACCCTTCAAGCCCGCGTCATCGCCGGTTTCCTAATGACGGCCCGTCATCATTTCGGTTTGTCTTCCGTGGCACCGAGCAACATTCGCCTTCCCGCCCCGTTGAGCCGGCTGCGCCCCATGCTGCGCTCATTACTGGTAGTCGGTTCACTCGGCACCGTCATGACACCACCGACATTCGCCGCTGAACCGGTCTTCCCGGTGAATGAGTGCAAGGGCTCGGATGGTTCGAGCAAACGTGAAGGCGGCACTTTGAAGATGCCGGCATTGCAGGCCGGCGCCGAAAAACCTTCCGAACACTGATTCCAGATTAAGGAGGAGCACAGATCATGAAAGCATTGAAGATGACTGTTGCAGCAATGGCCGTGGCTGCCGCGATCGGTGGCGCCTATTCCTTCGGCCATTTGCAAGCCCTACCCAGTGCCCTGGCGGCAGGGTCGGTGACCAGTCCGGCTCCCGCCACGCCAGCGGTCATCGCCGCGCCAGCTGCCTTGCCCGACATGCGCAGCATCATCGCTGCCAATGCGCCGGCCGTCGTCAATATCAGCATCACCGGTACGCGCAAGACCGCGGCCGCCTTGCCCCAACTGGACCCGGATGATCCGCTCTATCAATTCTTCCGCCGCTTCGGCGGGCAGATGCCGCAAGAATCGACGCCGACCCGGGGCCAGGGCTCGGGTTTCATCGTCGGCGCCGACGGCACGATCCTGACCAACGCGCATGTTGTCGAAGAGGCCAGCGAAGTTACGGTCAAGCTGAACGACAAGCGCGAGTTCAAGGCCAGGGTGCTGGGTGCCGACAAGGCGAGCGACGTGGCCGTACTGAAGATCGACGCGAAGAATCTGCCCACGGTGCGCATCGGCACCTCGCTGCAGACCCAGGTCGGCGAATGGGTACTGGCGATCGGCTCGCCGTTCGGCTTTGAAAGCAGCGCCAGCGCCGGCATCGTCTCGGCCAAGTCGCGCACGCTGCCGGACGGCAGCTACGTTCCCTTCATCCAGACCGACGTCGCGGTCAATCCGGGCAACTCGGGCGGGCCGCTGTTCAACATGAACGGCGAGGTGATCGGCATCAACTCGCAAATCTATTCACGCAGCGGCGGCTACCAGGGGCTTTCCTTCGCCATCCCGATCGAGGTGGCGATGAACGTCGAGCACCAGATCGTCAGCACAGGCAAGGTGCAGCGCGGCAAACTCGGCGTCAGCATCCAGGAAGTCAATCAGGCGCTGGCCGACAGCTTCGGCCTTGCCAAGCCGGCCGGCGCACTCGTCTCTTCCGTTGAAAAAGGCAGCCCGGCGGCCAAGGCGGGGCTGGAACCGGGCGACGTGATCCTCGGCGTCGATGGCAAAACCTTGAATTCCGCGGGCGATCTGCCGGCCACCGTCGCCCTGAAAAAGCCGGGCGAATCCACCCGCTTGCAAATCTGGCGCAAGGGCGGCACCCACGACATCGACGTCAAGATCGGCAGCTTCAACGAGGAGAAGCTCGCTAGCGCGGAAACGCCGAGTGCCGACAAGGGCCGCCTGGGTGTCGCCGTGCGTCCGCTGACACCGGACGAGAAACGCCAGGCAGAGGTCAATGGCGGCCTGCTGATCGAACAGGCCGGCGGCGCCGCAGCCCGGGCCGGCATCCGGCCGGGCGACATCATTCTCTCGGTCAATGGTCAGCCCATCGACAGCGTCGATCAGTTGCGCGGCGTCATCGCCAAGTCGGGGAAAAAGGCGGCCATTCTGCTCGAACGCGGCAATGCGCGCCTTTTCGTGCCGGTCGACCTCGGCTAAGCGCCAACATGCGAAACGGCGCTGACAGCAGTTTTCAAACCGCCAGCGCCTGCCGTACCCCATCCTGTGGCATCGTTTCTCCCCTGCCCCGCATGATGAACTCGCCACGCTCCATCAGCAGGTACTGGTCGGCTAACGATTCGGCGAAATCGTAGTACTGCTCGACCAGCAGGATCGCCATTTCGCCGGTTTCGGCCAGCATGCGGATGGCACGTTCGATATCCTTGATGATCGAGGGCTGGATGCCTTCGGTCGGTTCGTCGAGTATCAGCAGCTTCGGACCCATCACCAGCGCCCGGCCGATGGCGAGCTGCTGTTGCTGGCCGCCGGACAGGTCGCCGCCACGGCGGTGCATCATCTGCTTCAAGACCGGGAACATGTCGAAGATGCGCTGCGGAATCGGCGTGCTGCCCGGCTTGGTAGCCAGGCCCATCAGCAGGTTTTCCTCGACGGTCAGGCGCGGAAAGATTTCGCGGCCCTGCGGCACGAAGCCGATGCCGGCCTTGACCCGCTCGTGCGGCGGCAGGTGGGTGATGTCCTTGCCGTCGAAGCTGATGCTGCCCGATTTGGTCTTGACCAGCCCCATCAGCGACTTGAGCAGGGTGGTCTTGCCGACGCCGTTGCGGCCGAGCAACGTGGTCACTTCGCCGGTTTTGACCTCGAAAGACAGGCCACGCAGGATGTGGCTGCCGCCGTAGGCCTGGTTCAGGGTGTCTACTTTCAGCATGATGGTTTTTCCGGTTGCACGGGCGATTGCTGCGGTCGACCCGCGAAAAAGCCCAAAAATGAAAGGCGCTCAGCGGCCAAGATAAACCTCGATCACCCGCTGGTCGTTCTGCACGGTGGCAAGGTCGCCTTCGGCCAGCACCGAGCCTTCGTGCAGCACAGTGACCAGCCCGCCCAGCTTCTCGACGAAGGCCATGTCGTGTTCGACGACGACCAGCGAATGCTTGCCGGCCAGCGAGACGAACAGTTCGGCGGTGCGCATCGTTTCGTCATCGGTCATGCCGGCGACTGGCTCGTCGAGCAGCAGCAACTTCGGCTCCTGCATCAGCAACATGCCGATTTCCAGCCACTGTTTCTGGCCATGCGAGAGCAACCCGGCCGGGCGGTCGGCTTCCTTGTCGAGGCGGATCAGGCGCAGGGTTTCGGCGATCTTGTCGCGTTCGTCGCCGGCCAGCCAGGCGAGCAGGCTTTTCCAGACGCGCTTGTCGGTCTTCATCGCCAGTTCGAGGTTTTCGAACACCGTGTGCTGCTCGAAGATGGTCGGTTTCTGGAACTTGCGGCCGATGCCGACGTGGGCGATTTCCGGTTCGGTCAGCCGGGTCAGGTCGATGGTCTGGCCGAAATAGGCCTTGCCGGAATCGGGCCGCGTCTTGCCGGTGATGACGTCCATCATCGTCGTCTTCCCTGCCCCGTTCGGGCCGATGATGCAGCGCAGTTCGCCGGCGTCGATGGCCAGGTTCAGATTGTTCAGCGCCTTGAAGCCGTCGAAGCTGACGGTGATATCTTCGAGGTAGAGCGCGACGCCGTGCGAGAGATCGAGTTCGCCGGTGACGAAGTGCCCCATCTGGTCGGCGCCGTCGCTGCCTTCCGGGCGGTCGTCGAGGGTGGTTTCGAGGATCATGCTGCGGCTCCTTCTTTTTTGGCCATCAGTTTCTTCCACAGGCCGACCAGGCCTTGCGGCAGCATCAGCGTGACGACGATGAAGAGCAGGCCGAGGAAGAACAGCCAGTATTCGGGGAAGCTGACGGTGAACCAGCTCTTGGCGAGATTGACGACGAAGGCGCCGATGATCGGGCCGATCAGCGTGCCGCGCCCGCCGACCGCGACCCAGATGGCGATCTCGATCGAGTTACCGGGGCTCATTTCGGACGGGTTGATGATGCCGACCTGGGGCACGTAGAGCGCGCCGGCAATGCCGCACAGCACGGCCGAGATCACCCAGATGGTCAGCTTGTACCAGAGCGGGTTGTAGCCAATGAACATGACGCGGCTTTCGGCGTCGCGGATCGCGGTCAGCACCCGGCCGAACTTCGATTTGACCAGCCAGGCGGCGAAAACCAGCGTCGCAGCGAGCATCACGGCGGTCAGGCCAAACAGCACCAGCCGTGTTTCCGGCGAGGTGATGCTGTAGCCGAGCACGCGCTTGAAGTCGGTGAAACCGTTGTTGCCGCCGAAGCCGGTTTCGTTGCGGAAGAAGAGCAGCATCGCGGCGTAAGTCAGGGCCTGGGTGATGATCGAGAAATAGACGCCCTTGATCCGCGAGCGGAAGGCGAAGTAGCCGAAGACGAAGGCGACGACAGCCGGCACGGCGAGGACCAGGAAACTTGCCCAGCCGAAGCTGTCGCTGCCGAGCCAGAACCAGGGCAGTTCCTTCCAGTCGAGGAAGACCATGAAGTCCGGCAGGTCGGCGCCGTAGGAGCCGTCGCGGCCGATCTGGCGCATCAGGTACATGCCGAAGGCGTAGCCGCCGAGCGCGAAGAACAGCCCGTGGCCGAGCGACAGGATGCCGCCGTAGCCCCAGATCAGGTCCATCGCCACCGCCACCAGCGCGTAGCACATGATCTTGCCGATCAGCGTGATGGCGTAGGTCGAGACGTGGAAAGCGCTATCTTCGGGAAAGTTGAGGTGGAGGACCGGGACGACGAGCAGCGCCAGGGCGAGGAAGATGCCGAGGGCGATCCAGCTTTTCGTGTCCAGCGCGGACAAAATTCGAAGGGTGAGAGGTTTGCGCATGGTTCAGCCTTACTCGACGAAGCGGCCCTTGAGGGCGAAGATGCCCTGCGGCCGTTTCTGGATGAAGATGATGATGCAGACGAGGATGCTGATCTTGGCGATGACTGCCCCGGCCCAGCCTTCGAGCAGCTTGCTGAAAATACCGAGGCCAAGCGCCGCCCAGACCGCGCCGGCCAGTTGCCCGACGCCGCCGACGACGACGACCATGAAGGAATCGACGATGTAGCCCTGCCCCATGTCCGGCCCGACGTTGGAGATTTGCGACAGCGCGACGCCGCCCAGCCCGGCGATGCCGGCACCGAGCGCGAAGGCCATGGTGTCGATACGCGCCGTCGGCACGCCGACGCAGCCGGCCATCGCCCGGTTCTGCGTCACGGCGCGGACGAACATGCCGAGGCGGGTCTTGTTCATCAGCACCCAGACGAGGAAAAGAACGAACATCGCGAAGCCGACGATGATGATGCGGTTCCACGGCAGGATCAGGTTGGGCATGACTTCGATGCCGCCCGACATCCAGCTCGGGTTCGAGACTTCAACGTTCTGCGCGCCGAACAGCACGCGCGCCGACTGGATCAGCACCAGCGACAGGCCCCAGGTGGCAAGCAGGGTTTCCAGCGTGCGGCCGTAGAGCCAGCGGATGACCGTACGTTCCATGACCACCCCGACCAGCGCGGCGGCGAAGAAGGCAACCGGGATGGCGGCCGGCAGGTACCAGTCGATGTAGTCCGGTGCAAAGGCGCGGAACAGGCTCTGCATGCCGTAGGTGGCATAGGCGCCGACCATCAGCAGTTCGCCGTGCGCCATGTTGATGATGCCCATGACGCCGTAGGTGATGGCCAGGCCGAGCGCGCCGAGGAGCAGGATGCTGCCCAGCGACAGGCCGGAGAAGGCGCGGCCGACGTTCTCGGCCATGGCCAGCCTGCTGTCGATGGCTTTCACCGCGGCGATGGCTTCGTAGCGCACCTTGTCGTCCGGTTCGCCCGCCTTTTCGGTGAGCGGCAGCAGCACGCTCTTGATGGTCGGCGAGGAAGTTTCGGCCAGCGCCTTGACCGCCTCCAGCCGAGCGGCCGGGTCGGTATTGGCCAGGTTGGCCTGGGCGTGGGCCAGGGTCAGCAGCGCCTTGATCTGCGCATCACTTTCTTTCTCCAGCGCCCGCGCCAGCAGCGGCGCCATTTCCGGCGTCACCTGGCTTTGCAGTTTCTGGGCCGAGGCGAGGCGGACGCCAACATCGGCGTCGAACAGTTTCAGGGCCGCCAGTGCGCTGGCCAATTCGCCCCGAATCCGGTTGTTGACCGTAGGACTCTCCGGGTTGGCCGGCATCTTGATCGCTTCACCGCTGGTCGCGTCGAAAGCCTGCTCGCCGTCGATGATGACGACCTTGTCGCCGGCCAGGAACAGGCTGTCCTCGGCCATCGCTTTCAGGACGCGCACGGCGTCCGGGTCGGCGGTCTGGGTCAGTTGCCGGATGGCCGCGACCTTGGCGCTGGAGTCTTCGGCCGCCAGCTGGCGCACCGGCGCCGGGTCGAGCGCGGCCTGCGCCGGCAAAGTCGCGGCGCAAAGCAGTAAGGCTATTAAAGTTTTTTTCATCAAGGGTCCGTCCGCAATTTGTGCAGTGCAGCGACAGATTACGGGGCGGACCGGTGAGCGGAAATACGATGAATTGCGTAGTGCACCGCGGCACTGGGATCACGGCTTCATGCCGCGCCGGCGCCAGCCTTCAGCAATATTCCGGGCAAAGCGCCAGCCCGGCCTTCAGCGCCTCGATCAATAAACGCACCTTGGGCAAGGCATAACGCCGCTGCGGGTAGACGGCCCACACGGCGGCATTCGGCGGCTGGTGGGCATCGAGCAGCGAGATCAAGTCGCCGCGCCGCAGCAGATCGAGCACGTAATAATCGGGCAACTGACACAGGCCGAAGCCGCGCAATGCCGCATCAAGCACCGCCTGACCGCTGTTGCAGCGCCAGTTGCCGCTCGGCCGGAACTGGAATTCGCGGCCATCCTGCTGAAAGCTCCAGGTGTCGCCGGTACCGATCAGACAATTGTGGCGGCCGAGTTCCGACAGCGTGTGCGGCCGGCCGTAGCGTTCGAGGTAGGCCGGGCTGGCGCACAGGTACATGACGCGCGGCGCGATGCGGGTGGCGACCAGGCTGGATTCGTTGAGGCGACCGAGGCGGATGGCCAGGTCGAAACCCTCCTGCACCATGTCCAGCGTCCGGTTGGTCAGTTCGATCTCCAGCTTCAGTTGCGGATGGCGGGCCATAAACTCGTTGGCCAGCGGCACAATGAAGCGCTCGCCGTAAGCCACCGCCGCGGTCATCCGCAACAGGCCGCTCGGCGCGCTCTGCAGGTCGCCGATGCTCAGGAAAGCTTCGTCGCGCTCCTCGATCAGGCGCTGGCAACGGGCGAAAAAGCTCTGCCCTGCTTCGGTCAGCGATACGCGGCGCGTCGTCCGGTAGAGCAGGCGCGCCTGCAAACGGTCTTCGAGCAGCGCCACCTGCCGGCTGACATGCGAGGACGACAGGCGCAGACGCTCGGCTGCCCGGGAAAAGCTGCCGCACTCGGCGACGGCGACAAACTCGTCCAGCCCTTCCCAACGACTCATTTTTGGCGCTCCTGGTTGCGGACGGCGATTATCCCCATACAGCAACAATCAATCCTTGAATGGCGATTTATTCACCTGGCAGCACTAATTATACTCAGCCCCATTGCCACCTTTTCGAGAGCCTGCCCATGTCCATCAAGTCACGCGCCGCCGTTGCCTTTGCCGCCAACCAGCCCCTGCAGATCGTTGAAGTCGATGTCGAGCCGCCGAAAGCTGGCGAAGTCCTCGTCCGCATCGTCGCCTCCGGGGTCTGCCATACCGACGCCTTCACCCTGTCCGGCGACGACCCGGAAGGCATCTTCCCATCCATCCTCGGCCACGAGGGCGGCGGCATTGTCGAAGCGATCGGCGAAGGCGTCACCTCGCTGGCCGTCGGCGACCACGTCATTCCGCTGTACACGGCCGAATGCCGCGAGTGCAAGTTCTGCAAGTCGGGCAAGACCAATCTCTGCCAGGCGGTACGCGCCACCCAGGGCAAGGGCCTGATGCCGGACGGCACCAGTCGCTTCTCCTACAACGGCCAGCCGATCTATCACTACATGGGCTGCTCGACCTTCTCCGAATACACCGTGCTGCCGGAAATTTCGCTGGCCAAGATCGCCAAGGAAGCGCCGCTCGAAAAGGTCTGCCTGCTCGGCTGCGGCGTGACCACCGGGATCGGCGCCGTACTCAACACCGCCAAGGTGGAAGAAGGCGCCACCGTCGCCATCTTCGGCCTGGGCGGCATCGGCCTGGCGGCAATCATCGGCGCCAAGATGGTCAAGGCTTCGCGCATCATCGCCATCGACATCAACCCGGCCAAGTTCGAGATCGCCCGGCAACTGGGCGCAACCGACTGCGTCAATCCGAAGGATTTCACCAAGCCGATCCAGGAGGTCATCGTCGAGATGACCGATGGCGGCGTCGATTACTCCTTCGAGTGCGTCGGCAACGTGAACCTGATGCGTGCCGCCCTCGAGTGCTGCCACAAGGGCTGGGGCGAATCGACCATCATCGGCGTCGCCGGCGCCGGCCAGGAAATCAGCACCCGCCCCTTCCAACTGGTGACCGGCCGCGTCTGGCGCGGTTCGGCCTTCGGCGGCGTCAAGGGTCGGACCGAACTGCCGGGCTATGTCGAAAAGGCGCAGAAGGGCGAAATTCCGCTCGACACCTTCATCACCCACACCATGCCGCTGGAAGAGATCAACAGCGCTTTCGACCTGATGCACGAAGGCAAGAGCATCCGCACCGTCATCCATTTCTAAGCGAGGCGAGGCATGACGCTCGAAAACATCTCCTGCCAGAAAAGCTTCGGCGGCTGGCACAAGCGCTACCGGCATCGCTCCAGCACGCTCAACTGCGACATGGTGTTCGCCGTCTATCTGCCGCCGCAGATCGAGCAAGGCGAAAAGCTGCCGGTGCTGTACTGGCTGTCCGGCCTCAGCTGCACCGATGAAAACTTCATGCAGAAGGCCGGCGCCCAGCGCATGGCAGCCGAACTGGGTATCGTCATCGTCGCCCCCGATACCAGCCCGCGTGGCGCCGAGGTGCCGGGCGATCCGGATGGCGGCTGGGATTTCGGCCACGGCGCCGGGTTCTACCTGAACGCGACGCAAGCCCCGTGGGCGCAGCATTACCGGATGCACGACTATGTAGTGCACGAACTGCCGGCACTGATCGAAGCCAGCTTTCCGGTGTCCGAGCAGCGCGGCATCAGCGGCCATTCGATGGGCGGTCACGGCGCGCTGGTCTGCGCCCTGCGCAATCCCGGGCGCTACCGGTCGGTCTCGGCCTTCGCCCCGATCTGCAACCCGATGACGGCCCCCTGGGGCGAAAAGGCATTTTCCCGTTATCTCAGTGAAGAACGCTCGCAGTGGCGCGCCTGGGATGCCAGTGCCTTGCTGGCCGAGGCGACTGAACGCCTGCCCATCCTGATCGACCAAGGCGACCGCGACGATTTCCTGATCACGCAACTGAAACCGGAAACCCTCGAAGCCGCTGCCAAGGCCAGCAGCCATCCGCTGACCCTGCGCCGGCAAGCGGGCTACGACCACAGCTATTACTTCATCGCCAGCTTCATCGAGGATCACCTGCGCCATCACGCACTGGCGCTGGGCCGGTCGGTCGACTGAATCTGCGACCGACTCAGGCGAGGCCGGGGGGCATCGAGCCCTCCGGCTGCGGCAGGTACAATGGCGGACTTATCCCAGCCCCCGCATCGCCATGAACACTGATATAAATTACAAGAACAACCCGCTCCACGGTCTTAGCTTAAAAAACCTGTTAACGGAAATAGTTGATTACTACGGTTTTGAGATTCTCTTTGCCTACTTGAATATCAATTGTTTCAAGAGCAACCCCAGCATCGACTCCAGCGTGAAATTCCTTAAAAAAACGGATTGGGCACGTGAGAAAGTCGAAGCCTTCTACTTGTACCAGTTCAAAAGCCTGCCCCGGGCCTCGGCCGAGCAGTTCGAACTGCCACCACGGGACCGCATTGTGCCGCCGGATCAAATACCGGGCGAGCCCGCTGAGTTGAGCCTGGAAGATGCCGAGCGATTGCGCGAAAAGCGGGCCAGGAAAGCCGCTCTGCATGATTCGGCAACAGCCTATCCTTCCGGCTCAGGCAAGCGTCGGTCGAGTTTTTCGAATCCCTCTGCTTCCAGCGACTCAGACCCGTGGGCGAAGTGGAAAAAATAAATCAGGCCTCGAAGCGCTAAAACAACTCAATCAAGTTCTCCCCACGGCCGGCACTCAAGGCCTGCATGACCTGGGCGAACAGGGTATCGAAATCACCGCCTCTGCCCAGCCGGCCGAGAACGCGTTGCACCGCATGCTCCATCGTCGAATTGATCGTCGTTTCTTGTGCCTGGCTGGTGTTTAGCCAGGTATAGGTTTTCTCGATATCGTCAATCAACTCCTGCAACAGCAAGCGGGTGTCCATCAGCATCGCGCGCTGGTTTTCAGCGAGTTCGTTCAAGGCGGCCTCTGCCCCGCTCAGCGCAATTTGCAGTTGTTCGGCACGCTTCTGTGCCTCCAGGCGCATATCCACATTCACAGCAAAAGCTTCAGCTGCTTCAGACAAAATGACCAGGTTATCGCGTAACCCGCCAGCGTGTACCGGATCGTCTGCTTCGTTCGGCATATCCTGAACAACGATAGAGACCCTATCGTTATTCACTACCAGACGCTGCTTGAACTGGAATACCCGCCCCATTTCCGAAGCGTTTTCAAGAATGGCGATCTCCAGTGGCGACAACGCGCCACGCGCCGTCACTGCCGTGCAGTCACCTTGATGCCGGATCTGGACGAGACAGCTCAGGCCAAAGTCCCGGGTGGCCGCCAAAAGTTCGTTGGCCAAGGCCTGGTAATCCTGGCAAACGATGCTTGACCGCATGAAATTCATCAGGGTGCCGCTCTGGCTCGCGCTCGACAGAAAAGCCATGGCCATTTTTTCAACGGCCTTTTTTTCCTCGACCAGGGATTCAGCTGCCCGGTATTGGGAAATTGCAACAGTAACCTTACGCAGCAGAATCTCGCTGCTGACCGGCTTGGTCACGATGTCGTTGCCGCCGACATCGTATGCTTTCAAGTGTTCTTCAAGGGATTGGTGCGAAGTTGCGAAAATGATCGGGATGCCCGTCCATTTGCGCAACAGGCGGCAGGTCTCGTAACCGTCAAGCACCGGCATTTCGACATCGAGCAGAACCAGGTCGGGGAGCTGCTGCTGGCACAGAGCCAGCGCTTCGCTGCCCGTAGACGCGGTCAGGACATCGAAACGCCTGGCCAAAATGGCCCGATGCATCGCCCTGCTGACCTGATCATCATCAACCACCAATACCCGACCACTTAGCGCCAGTTCGTCGTTGGCAGGATTGCCTTTGCCATGATTACCACCGGGTGCAAACCTCAACATATCTGCTTATCTCACCTTGGCTAAAACCACGAGTTAATTGAAATTAATATTACAAATGATAATTTTACGATATCGATCGCGGACGACTTTATGACAAAAATCAATAGTTAATTATCACGACAATTAACTTGCAGGAGCTCCTGCTCCAGTCAGAAGTAGCCGTTTCGAATGGCACACTTGCAGTGTGATGATCGGCGCACGCTTGGCACCCCATCGCTGGCGACAGGAGTCAGTTAAAAGCAGCTAATTTGCCACCAAAAACACCCCCAAACAGGTATACCGGCGTATATTCCGCCGTCGCCTGACTGTCCGCATCTCCGGGCAAGCTGATTTCCGCTCACTGTTTCAGGCTTTTCGGCCGAAAGCCGCTTCATACCGCTCAAACCATGCCATTACCCAGCATCGATCCCGCCAATTACTCTATCCAGCTCGCCGACAAGGTCGCCCAATTCAAGTGTGATTTTGCGCCGTTTGCCATTCCGGAACCGGAGGTTTTCGCCTCCGCCCCCGAGCATTACCGGATGCGTGCCGAATTCCGCATCTGGCATCAGGGCGATGACGTGAATTACGCGATGTTCGACCCGGAAAACCCGAAGCAGCCGGTGATGGTCGAGCATTTCCCGATGGCGTCGGCGTCGATCTGCAGCCTGATGCCGCGCCTGATGGAGCGACTACGCACCAGCCAGATGCTGCGCGGCGGTCTGTTCCAGGCCGATTTTCTCTCCACGTTGAGTGGCGAACTAATGGTCACGCTGATTTACCACCGCCGCCTCGGCGAGGGCTGGGAACTGGCGGCCCGCGATTTAGCGGCCGATCTCGGCATCCAGGTCATCGGGCGCAGCCGCGGCCAGAAGGTGGTGCTCGACCGCGACTGGTTGCTGGAGGAGTTCGAACTGAACGGGCGCCAGTTGCGCTATCAGCAGATCGAGGGCA
>Ga0316604_10001208_pt1 | contig 23977 bp, 28 predicted proteins | sample OWC_soil_day20_C_FD_207650 | JGI IMG/M metagenome (GOLD analysis project Ga0316604, IMG submission 207650) | Wetland soil microbial communities from Old Woman Creek delta, Ohio, United States - OWC_soil_day20_CT | ecosystem: Environmental > Terrestrial > Soil > Wetlands | place: USA: Ohio...
TGTTTGGTGAAATTTCCGGGCTAGGCCTGCCGATGAGCTACATTCCTCTGCCATGCTTTCACGATTTCCAGCATCGGGGTAATGGTGAATGCAGCCGCCAGCACAATCAGCCAATCTTCCACGGTCAGGGCAAAGGTACCGAACGGCCGATGCAAGATCGGCAGATAGACCACCAACGCCAATAAAACCAGCTCCCATCCTATCGCCAGATTCAGCCAGTGATTGGCAAACGGCCGATCCAGGATGCTGCGGTGATCGGAACGGAAGTTATAGGCCTTGAAGAATTCCACCAGCACCAGAAGCACGAAACACATGGTCATCGCTTCCGCCGCGCTGCGTCCTGAATGCAGCGCCCAAGCAAACAAACCCAGATTCAGCAAAGCGGACCAGCAGCCGCCAGCCAACATCAAGGTCACCATCCGTCGGGTGAAGATCCCCTCTCTGGCCGGTTGAGGCGGGCGTTGCATCAGGCCATCTTCGGGAGGATCGACCGCCAGCGCCAGCGCCGGCAAACCATCGGTCGCCAGGTTCACGTACAGAATCTGCACGGCGGTCAGCGGTAGCGGTAAACCAAGCAAGGTCGCACCCGCCATCAGGCCGATTTCGCCGATATTGGCCGAAAGCAGATACATCAGGTATTTCTTGATATTGCTGAAGATGCCGCGCCCCTCTTCGACCGCGGCAACAATCGAAGCGAAGTTGTCATCGGTCAGGGTCATCGCCGCGGCTTCGCGCGTCACATCCGTGCCATTGATGCCCATGGCGATGCCGATATCGGCTTTTTTCAGCGCCGGCGCATCGTTCACGCCATCGCCGGTCATCGCCACGATATGGCCACGAGCCTGCAGTGCGGTGACCACGCGCAATTTGTCGGCCGGCGAAGCCCGCGCATAGACCTCGATCCGCTCGACTTCATTGGCAAAATCCGCTTCGCTGATCGTGGCCAGCTCGACACCGGTGACCACCCGCCCACCTTGCAGCAGGCCCAATTCTTGTGCAATCGCGCCGGCGGTCAGCGGATGGTCGCCGGTAATCATCACCGTGCGGATGCCGGCAGACTTGCAGGTGGCAATCGCTGCTTTGGCTTCCGGGCGCGGCGGATCGATCATGCCGACCAACCCGTACAGGGTCAATGCCCCCTCCAGCGCCCCCCCCTCGCGGCCGGCGATCGCCAGCACCCGCAGCGCGTCACCGGCCATCTGTTGCGCCAGCGCCAGCCAATGCGCGTGTCCGGCCTCGTCGAGCGACTCACCGGTATCGCCGCCCCAAACCCGGTCACACGTCGGCAGCAGCGATTCCGGCGCGCCCTTGGCGCAAACGAACATGCCCTGTGCACCATGATGTTGCGTGGTCATGCGCCGGGTTTCGGCCGTGAACGGAATCTCGGCATTGCGCGGATTCTCGTCCCGCAGAAGTTCGATATCCAGTCCGGCCTTGGCGGCGGCGACCAGCAAAGCGGCCTCTGTGGGATCGCCCTTGATCTGCCAGCCGCCCTCCGGCGTCGGGTCGAGTTCGGCATCGGAAGCCAGCACGGCGGCTTGCAACAACAACCGGACCCGATCCGGCGGCACGACGGCACCGGCCACACTGAACTCGCCAAGCGGGGCATAGCCGGTACCCGACACGTCCAAAGCGCAACCGGCGATCTCGATGCGGCGCACCGTCATTTCGTCGCGGGTCAGCGTGCCGGTCTTGTCGGTGCAGATCACCGTGGTGCTGCCCAGCGTTTCCACCGCCGGCAAGCGCCGCATCAGCGCATTGCGCTTGACCATTTTCTGCACGCCGATGGCCAGCGAGATTGTCACGACTGCGGGTAGGGCTTCCGGCACCACCGCCACGGCCAGCGCGACGCCGAAAACCAGCATTTCCAGAAAAGGCTGGCCGCGCAGCAAACCCAGCACCACGATGATGAGCACGATCACCGCACTGGCTTGCGCCAGCCGTTTGCCAACCCGGTCGAGATTTTCCTGCAGCGGGGTACGACTGACCTCGATGCTCTGCAACATATGGGCGATCTTGCCAAATTCGGTCTGCATGCCTGTCGCCACGACCAATCCCCGACCACGGCCGTAAGTGACCGCCGTGCCGGAATACGCCATATTGCGCCGGTCGCCCAAGGGAATATCGGCCCCAGACAAGACCTCGACCGATTTTTCCACCGGCACGGATTCACCGGTCAAAGCCGCTTCCTCGATCTGCAGGTTCACGGCGTCCAGCAGGCGCAAATCGGCCGGCACCTTGTCGCCGGTATGCAGGATCACCACGTCGCCCGGCACCAGCTCCCGCGTCGGCACCGCGCACTCCTTGCCTTCACGCACCGCCAGCGCGGTCGGCGCCGCCATCCGGCGCAGCGCATCCATCACGCGCTCCGCGCGGAATTCCTGCACGAAGCCCAGCAAGACCGCGAACAGCACGATCACGGCGATGGCAATGGCCTCGACCGCGTGCCCCAGAAACGCCGAGACCAGCGTCGCGCCCAGCAGGATAAGGATCAGGATATTGCGGAATTGCTCCGCCAGTAATCTCCAGGCAGAAACACGCCGCCCATCGCCCAATTCATTGGGACCGAACTGTTGCTGGCGGCGAGACACCTCGGCCTGCGTCAGACCGTTCTGGATACTGCTCTGCTGCCAGTCCGCCGTTTCCACCGTACTGTGTTGATGCGGTAAAAACATCGCCTTGTCATTCATGATCCAACTCTCCTTGTTATTCAGGATAGTCAGTAATACGCAGGCTGTCTTTCACCTCGCCTTGCCGCGGTTTTGTTTCTGCGCACCTTGGCTAATTCAGGCAAAATACGCACTTTGCTGAATATCTTGCGGAATCTTGTCATGACCGGCCTCACCTCCACCCAACTCAAGAGCCTGAAAAAAATCTACGCCGGCAAAGTGCGCGAGCTGTATGAAATCGACGACAAGCGCATGCTGATGATCGCCACCGACCGCCTTTCCGCGTTCGATGTGATCCTGGCCGAGCCGATTCCGGACAAGGGCAAGATCCTGACCGCGATTTCCAATTTCTGGTTCGACCGTTTCAAGGACCTGATCCCGAGCCACTTCACCGGCCAGCAGCCGCAAGACGTGGTCAGCACGGAAGACCTGCCGCAGGTGGAAGGCCGCGCTGTCGTGGTCAAGCGCCTGAAACCGGTGCTGGTCGAAGCCATCGTGCGCGGCTATGTCGCCGGCTCCGGTTGGAAGGAATACCAGAAGAGCGGCACGATCTGCGGCATCCAACTGCCGGCGGGCCTCAGGGAAGCCGACAAGCTGCCCCAGCCGATCTTCACGCCCTCGACCAAGGCCGCGATCGGCGATCACGACGAGAACATCTCATTCGAGCGCTGCAGCGAAATCCTCGGTGCCGAACTCGCCGCCAAGGTGCGCGATGCGGCGCTCAAGCTTTACAAGGCCGCATCGGAATTCGCCGCCACGCGCGGCATCATCATCGCCGACACCAAGTTTGAGTTCGGCCTGGATGAAGACGGCACGCTCTGCCTGATGGACGAAGCGCTGACCCCCGATTCCAGCCGTTTCTGGCCGGCCGAAAGCTACGTGCCGGGCCAGAACCCGCCGTCCTACGACAAGCAGTTCGTTCGCGACTGGCTCGAATCCACCGGCTGGGACAAGACCCCACCCGCCCCGGCCCTGCCGACTGAAGTCGCCGAAAAAACCGCGGCCAAGTACCGCGAAGCGCTGGAGCGGCTGACCCGGTAAACTTGATGACAAACCCCACTCGTGAAGCGAGGTTTCCCCTCAGGGAGGGGACGGAAGGGGTGGGTATAAATCAAGAGGGCTGCAAAATCATCAGCATGTGTATCGGTCTCGGCTTGGCCGAGACCTTGCAGGGACTTGCAAACAGCTTTGTCTGCAGCCAAAGCCGGCTTGAACCAAGCCGGCTTTTTGTTGCATGGAGCGCTATATCAGCAAACTTGCGCAGTACACGCCTTCAGGCTACGCGCCACATCCTCGATCGCGCCGCCATTGATCACCCGCCGGTAGCCTTCCTTTTCCAGCGTCGCCTTGGCGATGCCTGAGCGGTTGCCGGTGCGGCAATACAGCAGGATCGGTTGATCCTTGTCCAATCCCTTGACCGACTGGATACCCTTGGCGATCTGGTCAAACGGGATATTCAGCGCGCCGTCGATATGGCCAGCCGCGTATTCTTCGGGCGTGCGCACATCAATCACCACTGCTGGTTTCACGCCATTGAAGACCACGTCGCCGGCGGTAGCCATCAGGCTCGCCAGGCAGAAAAACAATGCCCCCCAGATTCGTTTGCTCATAGTTCTTTCCTCCAAGCTGCAACACCGGCCATTTGAATCAGCCCGGCAGGACCGATGCGCTCTTGATACTCAGACCCGCAAACAGGCTACCAGTTCAGATACGCAAGGTGTCCCAGACCAGCTTGCTCAGCAAGGTCAGCGCCAACAGCAGGAACAGCCGACGCACCCACAGGTTGCCGCCCTTGAGTGCCAGACGGGTACCCACTTGCGCGCCGGCAATATTAGCCAGCCCCATCGGAATGGCAAAACCGTACAGCACCAGTCCGGCCGGGACAAAGAAAGCCAGCGCGGCCAAGTTGGTCGCCAGGTTCACCACCTTGGCACAGGCCGAGGCGCGCAAGAAATCGAAGTGGAAGAAGCGCACGAACAGGAAGATCAGAAAGCTGCCGGTGCCGGGGCCGAAGAAGCCATCATAGAAACCGATTCCGGCGCCGATCGCCAGACCGGTCAGCAGATCATTGCGGGTCAGCGGGCGGCCGGCATCTTCCTGCCCGAAGGCGGGCTTGAACCAGGTATAGAACAGCATCACGGCCAGCAGCACGATCACCAGTGGCCGGATGATGTGTACCGGCAGGTAGTGCACCGCGCGTGCACCGAGATACGAGCCGCAAAATGCCGCACCGGCGGCGAACAGCACCAGCCGCCACGGCAGTTCGATGCGCCGGGCATAGCGCCAAGTCGCCGAGGCGGTGCCCATGATCGAGGCCATCTTGTTCGAACCGAACAGGGCAGCGGGCAATTCGCGCGGCAATATCGCCATCATGCCGGGCAACTGGATCAGCCCGCCGCCGCCGACAGCGGCATCGATCAGACCGGCAGTAAAAGCAATCGGGAGAAGCAACCAGAGTTCATGCGGCATGGAAAATTACTCCTGGCCGCATCAGGCATTCCTCGTAACAACGGTTGCAGCAAAGGTATCGATGATCGGCTGAATGCGATCATGCTTGAGCTTGAGCGCAGCCTGATTCACCACCAGGCGCGAGCTAATCTCGCGGATGTGTTCGACGGCGATCAGATTGTTGGCTTTCAGCGTGCTGCCGGTGGAAACCAGATCGACGATGGCATCGGCAAGGCCCACGAGCGGGGCCAGCTCCATCGAACCATAGAGCTTGATCAGGTCGACGTGCACACCCTTGGAGGCAAAGTGATTGCGCGCGCATTCGGTGTACTTGGTCGCCACGCGCAGGCGCGCGCCCTGCTTGACCGCGCCTTCATAATCGAAACCATTCTGCACCGCCACCATCAACCGGCACTTGGCAATTTCCAGGTCGAGCGGCTGGTAGAGCCCGGCGCCGCCGTGTTCGAGCAGCACATCCTTGCCCGCCACGCCCAGGTCTGCCGCGCCGTATTGCACGTAGGTCGGCACGTCGGAGGCACGCACGATGATCAGGCGCACATCCGGCTGGTTGGTACCGATGATCAGCTTGCGCGAGGATTCCGGGTCTTCGTTCGGCGTGATGCCGGCCGCTGCCAGCAAGGGCAGCGTTTCTTCGAAAATTCGGCCTTTGGAAAGGGCGATGGTAATCATGATGTTTCCTCGAAAATCACCCTCTCCATGCGCGGGAGAGGGCTGGGGAGAGGGAGTTAGCTGATGCGTTCGATCTGGGCACCGACACCGGCGAGCTTGGCTTCGATATGCTCGTAGCCGCGATCGAGGTGATAGATGCGGTCGACAATGGTTTCGCCTTCGGCCACGAGACCGGCGATCACGAGCGAAGCCGAAGCGCGCAGGTCGGTTGCCATCACGGTCGCACCGGAGAGCTTATCCACGCCGGTCACGATCGCGGTATTGCCTTCGGTACTGATCTTCGCGCCCATGCGGATCAGTTCCGGCGCATGCATGAAGCGGTTCTCGAAAATGGTTTCCGTGACCACGCCGGTGCCTTCGGCCACGCAGTTGAGCATCATGAACTGCGCCTGCATGTCGGTCGGGAAAGCCGGGTGCGGTGCGGTGCGCACATTGACGGCCTTGGCGCGGCGCGGCATGTCGAGCGCGATCCAGGTATCGCCAGCTTCGATGATCGCGCCGGCTTCCTTCAATTTGTCGAGCACGGCATCGAGCAAACCGGCGCGGGTGTTGCGCAGCACGATCTTGCCTTGCGCCGCAGCGGCGGCCACGAGGAAGGTGCCGGTCTCGATCCGGTCCGGCATCACCGCATGCTCGGCGCCATGCAAGGACTTCACGCCCTCGATGGTGATCGTGTCGGTGCCGTGGCCGCGAATATTCGCACCCATCTTGATCAGGCATTCGGCCAGATCGACCACTTCCGGCTCGCGCGCGGCGTTTTCGATCGTGGTAATGCCCTCGGCCAGCACAGCCGCCATCATCAGGTTCTCGGTGCCGGTCACGGTCACCATGTCGGTCACGATGCGTGCGCCGCGCAATTTGCCGCGCGCCTTCACGTAGCCGTGGTCGATCACGATCTCCGCGCCCATCGCCTGCAGGCCCTTGATGTGCTCGCCGACCGGGCGCGCACCGATAGCGCAACCGCCGGGCAGCGACACGGTGGCTTCGCCAAAGCGCGCCAGCGTCGGGCCCAGGACCAGGATCGAGGCGCGCATGGTTTTCACCAGTTCGTACGGCGCGACGAGGTTGTCCACACCCGCACCGGTCAGCTCGAACTCGTGCACGTTGTCGGTCATCACGCGCATGCCCATGCCCTGCAGCAGTTTTTGCGTGGTCAGCACATCGCGCAGTTGCGGCACATTGGTCAGGCGCAGGGTATCGGCAGTCAAGAGACTCGCGCACAGAATCGGCAATGCGGCATTCTTGGCGCCGGAAATACTGATTTCGCCATTAAGCGGCAAACCGCCGGTGATTTTGAGTTTTTCCAATTTGATTCCCGTTATTTTTTCAGCCACCAGATCACGAATGCGATAGCCAGCATGATCCAGGGCAAGTTGACCAGGGTTTGACCCAGACGGGAAAAACCGTCCCGGGGCACCGGCGCCGGCTTTTTCGCGTCTTCCAGTAACTGTTGCTGGCGCTCCACGCCATTCAGTCCAAAGCGCTCTTCAGGCTTCACTGCGCCTCGTCCGGGGTCTGGGTTTTGGTGAGCGACAGCGCATGCAGCTCGCCCGAATCAAGGTGCGCCTTGAGCCGCTCCTTGACCAGACGATGCCGCTCCAAAAGCTTCAATCCGGCAAAAGAGGGGGAAACGATGGCGGCGTAAAAGTGGTGGCCATCGCCCTCCACCTCGACGCTCTGGCAGGGCAGCGCCGCTTCGATCAGCGCCTTGACTTGGTCCGGGGTCATGAAGAATCCGTTGCTTTGCAGGGTTTGAAGGCGAATTTTAGCATGAAGCCCTGCAGGCGCTTCACAGACAAATTAACGCCGCAGCTTGTAGCCGGACCTGAGCAGGTGCAGCGTCAACGCGGACAGCAGCAGGAAGGTCACGCCCACCACGCCGAAGCTTAACCAGGGCGCCACATCGCCCACGCCAAAACAGGCATAGCGGAAGCCGTCGATCATGTAAAAGACGGGATTGAAATGCGAGACGTTTTGCCAGAAAGGCGGCAGGCTATGGATCGAGTAGAACACGCCGGAGAGAAAAGTCAGCGGCATGATGATGAAATTCTGGAAGCCCGCGAGCTGATCGAATTTTTCCGCCCAGATCCCCGCAATCAACCCCAGGATGCCCATGACGCCGCATCCCAGCAAGCCGAACACCAGCATCCACAGCGGATGGGCGAAGGGCGGCACCGCGAACAGCAAGGTCACAACAATAACGCCGACACCGACCACGAAGCCGCGCACCACCGCCGCCAGGGTATATGCCAGGAAAAACTCCATGTGCGACAGCGGCGGCAGCAGCAGAAACACGATATTGCCGGTGATCTTGGACTGGATCAGGCTGGACGAGGTATTGGCGAAGCTGTTCTGCAGCATCGACATCATGGCCAGCCCCGGGATCAGGAACGCGGAATAGCTCACGCCCGGATAGGGTTCAACGTGCTGACCGATGGAATGCGCGAAGATCAATTGGTACAACAGTGCAGTCAGCACGGGCGCCGCCACGGTCTGGAAGGAGACCTTCCAGAAACGCAGCATTTCCTTGTAAAAGAGGGTGTAAAAGCCTTGCATGGTTGGGGGGCTGCGAGGATTGAATCTTCCCTTCCAGCCCGATTCCTCACTGGTTCATCATTTCAACGAAAATTTCTTCGAGGTCAGGCTTGGTGATTTCAATATCCTTCAAGCCAACCCCCGCCTGCCGCAGCTCGACCAGGATACTTTCCAGCTGGTTGCAATCGGCCAAGCGCAATTCAAACCCCTCTTCGCTCTGGCTTGCCAGCAACGGCTGCAACGCAGCGGGCAAACCGGTGGAAGCGGTCTTGATCAGCAAGTGGCGCGAAGCCCCCCGGCTCATCAATTTATCCTTGTCTTCCAGCGCAAGCAGCCTGCCCTGCTTGAGCATGGCAATGCGGTTGCACAGCATTTCCGCCTCTTCCAGATAGTGCGTGGTCAGCACGATGGTGTGCCCATCCGCATTCAGGCTGCGCACAAACGCCCACAGCGACTGGCGCAACTCCACATCCACGCCGGCCGTCGGTTCGTCGAGCACGATCACCGGCGGGCGATGCACCAGCGCCTGCGCCACCATCACCCGGCGCTTCATGCCGCCGGAGAGCTTGCGCATGTTGGTGTCGGCTTTTTCGGTCAAGCCGATGTGCGCCAGGATCTCGTCGATCCAGTCATCGTTGTTGCGGATACCGAAATAGCCCGACTGGAAGCGCAGCGTTTCGCGCACGGTAAAGAAGGGATCGAAGACGAGTTCCTGCGGTACGATGCCAACCGCACGCCGGGCGGCACGATAATCCCGCTGGACATCAAATCCCATGACAGTCGTGGAACCGGACGAGGCACGAGTCAACCCGCCAAGAATGGAGATCAGCGTGGTCTTGCCCGCGCCGTTGGGTCCGAGCAGGGCAAAAAAATCGCCCTGTTCTACGGTAAAGCTGATTTCCTGAAGCGCGGTAAAGTTGCCGAATTGCTTGCCGACACGATCAAAAACAATGGCCGTCACGGCTGACTCTCGGCGCCAGGCGCAGCAGGAACAGGGGACGCAACCGGAGTCCCGTTATTGACCTGTGGATCCTCGAAATCAGCGGCCATGGGCAGAGAATAAGGCGGGTTACCATCGTGCACTTTGAACCAGCGGCGCTGCAGATAGGTATCACGGATAAAAGCGTAGCGGTCGTACTGGTCATCCAGCATCTTGTCGAGCGGCAGCAATTGCGCGCGCGCATCCACGGCATTAATCCCGGTGTAGGCATAGCGCGCGCCTTCGGGATTGATGTAGGTGGTCGGCCCGGCAGTAAAACGCACAACGGGATCCACAACATCGCGCGTGGTTACCGGCCCCAGCAAAGGCAACATCAGATAAGGCCCGGATGGCAGCCCCCAAAAACCCAGCACTTGGCCAAAATCTTCTTCACTCTTGGGAATTTCAAGCACATTGGCCACATCGATCAACCCGCCAATCCCGGCAGTCGTGTTCACGACAACACGTCCCAAGCTGTTGGCGGCATCGGTTCCTTTGCCCTGCAGCAGGGCTGCAGGGATGGCAAACAGGTCTACGATATTCTCGAAGAAGTTGTGCACGCTCTTTTGAACCGGCGACGGCATGATATCGGTCCAGCCTTTCGCCAATGGGCGCAACACCACCTTGTCGACGCCTTCGTTGAAGGAATAGATCGGCCGGTTGATTGACTCAAGCGGATCGTAGTTGTTGCGCGGGGTAGCACAGCCAGCAAGCAAGCCCAGCGCAGCAATAAAGAGGATGGGGTTTCGCATGGCAAACCGTTGTTTATTGAGAAAACTGTTTTTCATTCTAGGTATTCCCTGCCCACTTTGCCTGCAATTCACTCGGCCTGCGGCAGCAACTCGGCCAAGCCGTAAACCGCGATCAGGCGCTGCAAGCCATTCGGCACCGATACCAGTTTCAGCATCCGCCCACCCGCCGCCACATTGCGAGTCCAGGCAAGCAGCAAGGCCACCGCGCTGGAATCCGCCTCTGTCACGCCGGAAAGATCAACGACCACCTCGCCCTGCGAGGACAACCCATCGAGCGCGCCAAGTTGCCGCCTCACGGTATCCAGCGTAAGCGGGCCTTGTGGTCGGTAAACATCGCTCATTTCGTGTTGGCCACCACACTGGCCCGTGCGCTGGAATTGCGATCGGACAACTGCTTGATCAAACCATCCACGCCTTCTTTCTGGATGATCGTGCTGAACTGGTTGCGGTGATTATTGATGAAGCTGATGCCTTCGACCGAAATGTCATAGACCTTCCAGCCCGCATCGGTTTTTTCAAAGCTGAAATCCAGCGGGATCGGCTTCTGTCCTGCCAGGATGACTTCACTGCGCACATTCACTTCATCGGCCGAATTGCCTGTGCGTGAGCCCTTGACGTCGACTTGTGCATTTTTGTAGATCGTCAGCGCAGAAAGGTAGGTCCGCACCAGCATCTGGCGGAATTCGCGCACCAGTGCCTGCTGCTGCTCGGCAGTGGCCGACAACCAGTAGCGGCCAACGGCCAGCTTGGTCATGCGGTTGTAATCGGCCAGCGGAGCCACTTTGGCATCGACCAGATCACGCACCCTGGCGGTATCCTTGTCATTCTTCTTGATGATATCAAGCACATCGCGGCTGACCGTGCGCACAATCTGCTCCGGAGTCTCATTGGCAGCCAGCACGCTCCCCGACATCAAAGCCACCGCCAAAACCAGTAACCATTTCATCTTTTTCATTTCAATTCTTTCCCTGCTTCAGGCGTAGTGTTCTTGTCGCCTCCTTCCGCCTTGCTGAAAAGGAAGCGACTGATCAACTGTTCCAGCACGATGGCCGAAGACGTGATCTTGAAAGTATCTCCAGCCTTGAGCATCTTGTCATCGGCGCCCGGAGTCAAGCCGATGTACTGCTCGCCCAGCAAACCGCTGGTCAGGATTTCCGCCGAGCTATCGGTGCTGAACTGGTAGCGGCTTTCCACGGCCAGCCTCACCCGTGCCACATAGCGCTGCGGATCGAGCTCGATCGAGGACACCCGACCCACGACCACCCCGGCGCTTTTTACCGGAGCCCTGATCTTGAGACCGCCAATATTTTCAAAGTTCGCCACCAGCTCGTAACTCTGACTCGCAGGCAGGGTGCTCTGGCTGCTGACCTGGACCGCCAGAAAGAGCAGCGCCGCAGCACCGGCCGCAGCAAAAATCCCCACCCAGAAATCAATCATTCCGCGTTTCATCAACTTGTTCCCATCTGTGTTGCACTGAGGCGCATGTCACACACCCCGAAACATAAAGGCTGTCAGGACAAAATCCAACGCCAAAATCACCAGCGCGGACGTCACCACGGTACGGGTCGTGGCCCCGGACACGCCCTCGGCGGTCGGCGGCGCATCATAGCCCTCGAATACGGCGATCAGCGAGACTGCAACGCCAAAAAACGCGCTCTTGATCACGCCGTTCATGACATCCAGCCGGAAATCGACGGCACTTTGCATCTGCGACCAGAAGCTGCCCTCATCCAGGCCCAGCAAGGGCACGCCCACCAGATAACCGCCAAGGATGCCCATGGCACTGAACATGGCGGCAAGCAAGGGCATTGAAATCACCCCGCCCCAGAAACGAGGAGCCACCACACGCGCCACCGGATTTACCGCCATCAATTCCATCGCCGCCAATTGTTCCGTCGCCTTCATTAAACCAATTTCTGCAGTGATCGCGGAACCCGCCCGACTGGCAAACAGCAAGGCCCCCACTACCGGACCCAATTCACGCACCAGTGACAACGCCACCAGCACGCCCAGCGATGAAGAAGCACCAAAACGCACCAGCGTTTCATAGCCCTGCAGCGCAAGCACCATGCCGACAAACAAGCCGGACACCACGATGATCAGCACCGACAATACACCGGCAAACCAGATCTCGCGCATCGTCAGGTTAAAGCGCAGGAAGGAAGTGGGCGAATGTCGCAGTAATGCCACAAAGAAGCGGCAAGCAAAGCCCAACTTGACCAGAGAGCGCGCAAACGGCGCCCCCAGGCGGGAAAAGAAACGCACCAGGAAATCAGCCACGCGCAACCTCCAGTCCCAGATCCTGCGCGTAGGGCGGAGCAGGCTTGTGAAAGGGCAGTGGGCCATCGGGCTCGGCATTGATAAACTGGCGAACAAACGGGTGAGAGGAAGCCCGCACCTCATCCGGGGTGCCTTGCGCCACGATCACGCCTTCGGACAGGAAATAGATGTAATCGACGATGGCCAGCGATTCGGCGACATCATGCGTGACGACAATCGAGGCCGTGCCCAGCGCATCGTTCAATTCGCGGATCAGCTTGCCCGTGGTCGCCAGCGAAATCGGATCAAGTCCGGTAAAAGGCTCGTCGTAAAGCATCACCCGGGGATCCAGTGCAATTGCGCGAGCCAGTGCCACACGCCGCGCCATGCCGCCCGACAATTCCGAGGGCATCAGATTGACCACACCGCGGAGTCCCACTGCTTGCAGCTTCATCAGCACCAGATCGCGGATCATGGTTTCGGGCAAATCGGTGCGCTCCCGCAGCGGGAAAGCCACATTGTCGAACACAGAGAGATCGGTAAACAGAGCACCGAACTGGAACAGCATTCCCAGTTTACGGCGCATGGAATAAAGCTGACTTTCCGAAAGCGTGCCGACTTCCTCACCGTCCACACACACCCGCCCGGCATCCGCCCTGACTTGTCCGCCAATCAATTTAAGCAGTGTGGTCTTGCCCGAGCCCGAGCCACCCATGATTGCAACGACCTGTCCGCGAGCCACGGTGAGCGAAACATCCGACAGAACAGGTTGTTCGTCATAAGCAAAGCTGACGTGTTGAAACTCAACCAACGGGGGAGTCATCGAATAGAGCCGAAGAGGTGAAACGGCTTATTTTACAAGGATCAGCAAAGTGGCCGCCAGTTAATTTGTTGTATTTCAGCAAGCAGCCTATAAGCCGCCCGTATTTGGAACAGGCGAAACCAAGCACTCGCGGCGGGGAGGAATGGGGCTAAATCAGCGGACAACACATGCAGCTACAAAACGAGATTCCGGCAAGTTGGCGGACTTGCATAAAAACCAATCCAGCATCAACAGAAGCTAAACCAGCCGAGGCAACTCATTCCCGCAATCACTGCAGCAAGAGAAACAAACCTGGGCAAAAACCCCGCCGGACTGGCACAGGGCCGTCCGGGCGCCCATATCATCGCGCTCCTCGTCCTCTTCACGCTGGATTTCCGCGCGCAGGATACGCAACCGGACACCCGTGGACAGCAGAAAACCGCGCTCGAAAAGCAGGCGTTCCAACTCGGACAAGGTGTGCTCATCCACCCAATAGTCGACCGCAATGCACTGGCATCGCATATCCGCAGATGCCGAAACACCCGGCAACATCTCCAGCACACGCACAGCTCCAGCCAGTTGTTCAGCCGAGATGGCATCAAAGAAAATCGATCGGTGCTTGAGTTGTTGGATCGAACGCGGCATGGGGGCTCTCCTCAGTCTGTCTGGTCAGACTAGCTCCAAGTCACTCAGGCAACCGGGGGAACGAAAAAGAAAACCGACAATCGGTGCCGCACCACCATAGAAAGAAGCCCCGCAACTGCGGGGCTTCTTTTAAACCATTTCTCTTATTTCGAGGCCGGTTGCGATGCCCGGTTGAGCAACAATTGTTGCACCTTGAGAATACTGAATGCTTGCCGCAGCTGATAATCGCTCTTCGAAACCAGCTCGCGCGGCGCAGTTTCATCTGCCGCTCCGCTCGCATTCTGTTTAGTCGGCGAGGTTTCACCCTTGCCTTTCAATTCAGGCTCAATTTTTTTGGCCTTATCCTCCGGATTGTCCAAGTGACGCCCCAGATCCGCCTCGCGCACACGCAGGCCGTTGTCTTCCTTGCCATTCAGGATAGCTTCTTCGACCTCGACATCCGGGGTAATGCCCTTGGCCTGAATCGAGCGCCCGCCCGGGGTAAAGTAGCGCGCAGTCGTCAGCTTGACAGCCGTTTTGCTATCGATGGGCAAAATGGTCTGCACTGAACCCTTGCCAAAAGTTTGCGTACCGACCACCAGAGCACGCTTGTGATCCTGCAACGCGCCGGCCACGATTTCCGATGCCGAGGCCGAGCCGCCGTTGACCAGGACCACCATCGGCACGGTCTTGACCTCCTTGGGCGTAATCTTGAAATAGTCTTCCTTGCTGTCACGCTGGTAATGCTCGCGCGCAGCGGTCAGCCGAATCTTGGCATCCGGCGTGCGGCCTTCGGTATAGACCACCAGCGCATCCTTGGGCAGGAAGGCTGCGGACACGCCAACCGCACTATTCAGCAAGCCGCCCGGATCATTTCGCAGATCCAGCACGATTCCTCTCAGCGGGGTCTTGTTCTCGCGATACAAGGTCTCGATGGCCTTGGCCAGATCTTCGGTCGTGCGTTCCTGGAACTGGGTGATGCGGATATAGCCATACCCAGGCTCGGCCAGCTTGGACTTCACACTCTGCACCTTGATCACCGCACGCTTCAGCGTAATGATCAGGGGTTTGTTCTCCCCTTTGCGGAAAACCGTCAGAATAACGTTAGTACCGATCTTGCCGCGCATCTTGGCTACCGCCTCGTTGAGCGTCAGCCCCTGCACCTGGGAATCATCGATCTTGACGATGAAGTCGCCCGATTTGATCCCGGCGCGGTAGGCAGGCGTATCCTCAATCGGCGAGATGACCTTGACCAGGCCATCTTCCATATTGACCTCGATCCCCAAGCCGCCAAACTCGCCCTGGGTGTTGGTCTGCAATTCCTTGAAGGCATCGGCATCCAGATAGCTGGAATGCGGATCCAGACCGGACACCATGCCCTTGATTGCCTCGTTGATCAGTTTTTTGTCATCTACCGGCTCGACATAGGTCTGCTTGATCAGGCCGAAAACCGTGGAAAAGGCACGCAGTTCGTCAACCGGCAAGGGCGCCGCCGCCCCTTCTTTTTCCGCCAGAACGTTGTAGGAAACGCTGATTACCACGCCGAGTCCGGCACCGGCGACGAGAAGACCGATTTTTTGCAGCTTGCTGGCCATATGAGCCTCTTATATTCAGTTATCCACCGACCCAGCTCATTGGATCAAGTGGCTTGCCATTTTGTCTTAGCTCAAAGTATACGCCGGAATCACCCATGCCACCGCTGTTGCCCGTCGTGGCAAGACTTTCTCCGGCCTTGACGCTTTCTCCCACTTGCCGGAGCAGGCTTTCGTTGGCGGCGTAGATGCTGAGATAGCCACTGCCATGATCGAGGATCAGCAGATTGCCAAAACCGCGCATCCAGTCGGCAAACACGACCCGGCCGCTGGCCACAGCCTTGACCGGCAGGCCGGCCGCACTGCGGATGAACACGCCCTTCCAGGAAGCGCCTTCACTGCGTGGCGCACCATAGCGGCCAACAATCTCGCCGCGCACCGGCAAATGAAGCTTGCCCTTGAGCGAGGTGAACACAAACCCGGCCTGAGATCCATCCGGGACCACCTCGTTCAAGCGCGGCGCGGATTGAGGCTTGCTGGCGGCGGAACCGGCACGCGCGTTGCGCGCAATTTCCTGGCGGGCCAGTTTTTCCTGTTCGGCTTTTTTCCTGGCAGCCTGCCGGGTGCGTTCGGCTTCCTGCTGGCGAATCAAGGCATTGAGACGCTCGACCAGCGCGCTCATCCGCTTCTCATCGCCAGCGAGCTTCTGCAACTGGTTGCGCTGGGCATTGATCTGGTTCGACAGCTTGGCGAGCACCTCCGCCTTTTGCTGCTTGTCTTCGACCAGCTGTTGCTTGAGCTTGAGCTTTTCCCGCGCAATGCGCTGCAGGATTTCGTTTTTCTGGCGAATTTCGTCGGCCAGGCGATTGAGCTCGGCCAGTTGCCGCTCCAGCGAGCGCGCCAATTCCAGCTGGGCGCTGGATAGATAGCGGTAATAGGTGAGTTCGCGGCTGATACGGTTGGGATCTTGCTGATTGAGAATCAGGCGCCAAGCCTCGATCTGCCCGGCCTTGTAGCGCGTGCGCAGCAGCACCGCCAGGCGATCCTGGCTCTTTCGGATGCCGATGCGCGCACCGGCGATGTCTTTTTCCAAAGCCGCGAGCTCGGCTGCTGTCAGTTCGCGCTCTTCGGAAAGCCCGGCCAGAACCCGGTTGGCTTCCGAAATGGCGCGCTCGGAATCCTGCAAGGCATCGGCCGCGTCTTCTTTCTGGTTCTCGTTCGCAGCCAGGCTTTTCTTGAGGCGATCGAGCTGATTGCGCAACTCCTTGAGTTCGGCCTGCTTGGCGCGGCCATCTTCCGGCGCAACCGGCGGCGCAGCCTGCACCGCCAGGGCAAAGGCTGCGACAAGACAAAAGACCAGGCCGCGCGGCTTCACGCTTACTCGAAAGTGATCAGCGAATGACCGGTCATTTCCGCAGGCTGCGGCACGCCCATCATAGCCAGCAGGGACGGCGCGATATCCTTCAGCGCGCCTTCACCTTGCGGTGCCAGCTTGGCTTTGCGACCGACATACACGAACGGCACCATATCCGTGGTGTGCTGGGTATGCGGCTGTTGCGCCTTGTGGTCATACATCAGTTCGCAGTTGCCATGATCGGCGGTGATCAGCACTTCGCCGCCGATTGCCTGCATCGCCGCCACGCACTTGGCTACACAGCCGTCGAGGGTTTCAACCGCCTTGACAGCAGCATCGAATATCCCGGTATGACCGACCATATCGCCATTGGCAAAATTGCAGAAGATCGCGTCGTATTTCTTCGATTCGATCGCTTCCACCACCTTGGCCGCCACTTCTGGCGCCGACATTTCCGGCTGCAGATCGTAGGTGGCCACCTTCGGGGACGGCACCAGAATGCGGTCCTCACCCGGCGCAGGGGTTTCTTCGCCACCGGAGAAGAAGAAGGTCACATGCGGATATTTCTCGGTTTCGGCGATGCGCAACTGCTTCAGGCCGAGGCTGCCCAGATATTCACCGATGCCGTTCTTGACCTTGGGCTTGGTATACGCAACCGGGATCGGGTACTGATCACCATAGCTGGTGGCACTGCAGAAATAGCCGAGTTTCGGCTGGCGGGCCTTGAAACCGTCAAAAGCCGGATCAATCAGCGCGGTGGTGATCTGGCGCGCGCGGTCGGCGCGGAAGTTCATGAAGACCACGGCATCGCCATCCTCCATCTTGATCGGCGTACCGATCACGGTGGCTTTCACGAATTCGTCGTTCTCGTCGCGCGCATAAGCTGCCTTCAAGCCTTCTTGCGCCGTGGCTGCCGATTCAAGACCCACGCCTTCGACCACCGCGTTATATGCCGGCTGCAAACGCTCCCAGCGTTTGTCACGGTCCATGGCCCAGTAACGGCCGGTGATGGTGGCAATTTTAGCGCCCGTCTTGTCGCACACGGCCTGCAGGCGGCCCAGATACACTTCGGCGCTGCGTGGCGGCGTGTCGCGGCCATCCAGGAAGGCATGGACGGCTATTTTCTTTGCCCCTGCAGCGGCAGCAGCCTCGATCAGGGCATAGATATGGCTTTCGTGGCTGTGCACGCCACCTTCGGACAGCAGGCCCATGACATGCAGCGTCTTGTCATTCTTGACGGCGGTATCAATCGCGGTTTTCAGGATCGGGTTTTGGCCGATGGTGCCTTCTGCCACATCGACATCGATCCGGGTGATATCCTGCAATACTACGCGGCCCGCACCGATATTGAGGTGACCAACTTCGGAGTTGCCAAACTGGCCTTTGGGCAAGCCGACAAACTTGTCGGAAGCATTGATCAGGGTCCAGGGATTTTCGGCAAAAATACGGTCGATATTCGGTTTTTTGGCAGCGAGGATCGCGTTATCCTTGGCATCGGGGCGATAGCCATAACCATCGAGAATCAGCAACAAAACAGGCTTTACGGGTGTGCTCATCGAGTTATCCAAATTCAAAAGTTAAGGGACTCAACCCAAGGAACCTTAAGGTTGCGGTCAGGAATTATTCACAGGTACTATTCTACCCTATTACGCCCTGGGCGCGACTTGACCTGAACCAGTGGTCAAGCGGTCTGCGGGGCCTTCAGACCACTAAGGCGCAGCATGCGAGAACGCACTTCCATAATGGACCCCCGGCAAATCACCGGCGCATCGCGCGCCATGAAAGCCATGTCCCATCCTCTGCGGCTCCAGATACTTTGCCTGCTCGGCGAGCAGGAAGCCAGCGTGCAGGATATCGTCGACAAGGTCGGCACCACGCAATCCAATATTTCCCAGCACCTGGCCCTGATGCGCGAAAAAGGCGTGCTGCGCACCCGCCGCGATGCCAACCGCATCTACTACCGTCTTTCCGACGTGCGCACGCTGCAAATACTGGTGCATGTGCGCGATTTGTTCTCCGGCTTTTAACCAGCAAACACAACCAGGTTTTACTGCAGGCGCTGCAATATCGCGCCCAATTCCTCTTCGTCCGGCGTGCCGATCACCCGGTCTTCCCGCAATTGCCCTGCCCGATCGAAAAACAGCAGCACCGGCGGTCCATACAGGCCAAAACGCTTGAGCAATGCTCGATGTTCCGGCGTATTGGCCGTGATATCGGCGCGCAACAGCGTGTAGCCTGACAATTGTTGACGGATCGCCGGATCGGTCAGGGTATTCCTCTCGAATTCCAGGCAACTCACGCACCAGTCCGCATAGAAATCAAGCATGACCGGCCGACCGACTGAATGCAGCACGGCGGCATCCAGCCCTGCACTACTGGCAACACTCTTGAAATCCAGCCCGGGAACGGCGCGATGCGTCTGCCAGAGCGGGCGGGCGATCCAGATCGCCATGCCCAGCAGCACGATGCCAAACAGCAAGCGCACCGCATGCAGCACCTTGGGCGACAGGCGCGGCAACGCGGCCGCGCCGAATAGGCCGATGGCCAGCAATGGCAGTCCCAAGCCCAGCGCCAGCGCATAGAGCGCCGCGCCGCCAAGCAACAAGTCACCGGTCTGCCCCAGATAAGCCAGCGCAGCCACCAGCGGCGGCGCGACGCAAGGGCCGACGATCAGCGCAGAAAGCGCGCCCATGATAAAAACCGACAAGAATCGCCCACCCGGCAACCTGTTGGCCCAGTCATTGATGCGGCTTTGCAACGCAGCGGGCAATTGCAGGCTGAACACGCCGAACATCGCCAGCGCCATCAAGACAAAGAACAAGGCAAATCCGGCGATCACCCATGGCTGTTGCAGCGTGACCGCCAGAAAGGCGCCGCTCGCCGCCGCCAGCAAACCGGCCGCCGTGTAGGTCAGCGCCAAGCCCTGCACGTAGACGAAGGAAAGCCCGAATGCCCGCTTGTGGCCATGCCGCGCCCCGCGCAACACGATGCCGGAAACAATCGGCAGCAGCGGGTACATGCAGGCGGTAAAGGCCAGGCCCAGCCCGGCGAAGAAGAACAACGCCAGGGTGGTCGGCAAGCTGCCCGTGAACAACGCCGGGCGCGGCAACACTTTCAGGGGCGAATCGCCAGGCGTCGCGGCCGGGCCAAACAACGCCTGCAGTGCGCCCGGTTTGCCCACCGGCGTGGATTCGCCCGGACGCAGCGTGACGGTTTGCGGCGGATAGCAAATCCCGGCATCAGCGCAGCCCTGGAATTTGAGCACCACGTCGATATTGGCGGGCAGCGATTGATTGGCCCGCAGGCGGATCGCCACCGATTGCGGGTAGACCTCCACCCGCCCGAACGCCGGATCATCCTTGATCAAACCGGGGGGAAAATCCGCCTGCAGGGGCAACGCGGGCGAAGTGAAGGAAAACCGCTCGCGGTAGAGGTAATAGCCCGGCGCGATATTGAACCGCGCCTCCAGCGTCGAAGCATCGACCTGAACAAGACTCGGCCGGAAAGCCTGCTCGGGCTCCAGCAGCTCCGGTTGCGCCAGCGCAGGAAACGCAAGGCAAAGCCACAGGAAAAGAAGGCGCCAGAATTTCATGCCGGTGTCGACTCCTGCCCGACCCAGGCCAGATAGGCTGGCAAGCCGGCCGCCAGCGGCAAGGCAATGATTTCCGGCACCTCATAGGGATGCTCGGCTGCGAGCCAATCCCGCATCTCGGGATAGCGTGCGGCAGTGGTTTTGATCAGCAAGGGAACTTCCGTGGCGATTTCGATTCTTTCATTCCAGCGATACATGGATTGCACCGGCGCCAGGCGGTTGACGCAGGCGGCAAGCCGCGCTTCAATGAGCCCCTTGGCCAGCCGGTCGGCACACGCTTCGTCCGGGCAATTGCACAGGACCACCCACACACTGGAATCATTCATGCCGTACCTGCTTCTTTTTCTGATCCTCGGCTATCCGATCGCCGAAATTTACGCAACATTGCAACTCGTGAACGCCATCGGCGGTTTGCTGGCACTGCTGTGGCTGGCCATCGCCTTCACGCTGGGCATCCTGATGCTGCGCCACCACAAGCTTGCCGTGATGGTGACCCTGTTCGGCGATTTGCGCGCCGGCACCATCACGCCCCGCTCGCTGTTCACCCTGGCCCGCTATTATCTGGCGGCCCTGCTGTTCATCATTCCCGGGCCGATCAGCGACGTTGTCGCCCTGGTCTTGCTACTGCCTTGGGGGGGAAGCCTGCCCGCTCACGGCAAACCCGTCGACGACGGCATTCTGGAAGGCGAATATCGTCGCGTCGATCCCCAACGGGATGACAAATTCATTCGCTAAGAAGTTCCTGCGGATTTCTGGCACTGCCACTGATTTCCACCACCTTGCGCCGCGAGGTTTCGCCCGATTTGAGCGAAACCTGGCGCAACGGCACGCCGAACCAGTCCGACAAGGCACGCAACAGGCAATCATTGGCCTTGCCATCCACCGGCGGCGCGGCCAGGCGCACCTTCAGGCAATCGCCGTACAAGCCGGCAACCCCGGTTTTTTTTGCGCCCGGCTGAACATGCAAGCGCAGCGTGATCCGCTCGCCGGACAAGGAAAACCACTCCGCCATCAAGCAGCGATCAGCACGCGTTGCAAGACCAGCGGCTCAAGTTGGGACAAGAACACATTCAGCAGCAACTGGATCAGCAGGATCAGCACCAGGGGCGTGATATCCACCCCGCCCACCGGCGGAATGAACCTGCGCAGCGGACGCAGGAACGGTGCGGTCAGCACGTTGAGCACCGACATCAGCGGGTTGTACGGTGCAATCCAGGACATCAGCGCCTGGCCGATCACGGCAGCGAACAGCAGGTAGAGCGACATTTTCACCAGTTCCAGCAGCGCGGCAATCATCAGTGCAGCGAGCGAGAGTGGCGAGGCCAGAATGAAAGGCCAGGGCGAAAGCGTCAGCAACAGCAGATGCATCAGGAAAGCAAAGAACCAGGCCAGGATAAAACTGGTGGTATCAAACCGGCCAGCCGCAGGAATCACGCGGCGCAGCGGCAGCACCATCCAGTTGGTCAGGGAAAGCACGACATGCGCGAGCGGATGGCGAAAAGAAACTTTCGCCGCCTGGAAATACAGCCGGGTCAGCAGCAACAGCACGAAAAAATCGGCCAGGTTGCGAATCAGGAAAGACATTGTCTGGGTGAACATGCAAGCTCCATTCAGGGTTCGATGTCGCGGCCCAATTCCTCGCCCAATTCTTTCGAGCGCGCAGCGGCAGCAGAGGCGGCAGCAATGATAGTGGAACGCAGCTGACTATTCTCGAACGCGTTGATCGCGCGTTCGGTCGTGCCGCCCTTGGAAGTGACCTTGAGGCGCAGGGTGGCAATATCGTCGGGGCTTTCCAGTGCCAGTTTCACCGCGCCGGCAAAAGTCTGGTAGGCCAGCTTCTGCGCTACTTCCGGGGCAAAACCCTGGGCCCGGGCAGCCGCCTGCATCGCTTCCATGAAATAAAACACGTACGCCGGGCCGGAACCCGAAATCGCCGTGATGCCATCCATGTCGGTTTCGTCCTCGACCCAGACAAACTCACCGATTGCGGCGAGCATGCGTTCGGTCAGCTCGCGATCGGCATCGGTCACCCCGGGGCCGGCGTAAACTCCGGACATGCCGGTTTGCACCAGCGCCGGCGTATTGGGCATCACGCGCACGATGCGCGGGTGGTTATCCAGCCACTGCGCCAGGGTATCGGCCCGGATGCCGGCAGCAATCGAAATGACCAGGGCATTGCCGATCCGCTCCTTCATCGCCAGCGCCACCGCGCGGAACTGCTGCGGCTTGATGGCAAAGACAATAACTTCGCTCTTGGGAAAATCCTCTTCGGGCGCGGAGGATGTCACGCCAAATTCGTTTTTCAGATGTTCGCGACGAGCGGCATCGGGTTCAATCACATGCAGCTGGCCCGCTTCGAACCCGCGCCGTACCATGCCGCCAATCAAGGCCGTGGCCATATTGCCGCCACCGATAAAGGTAATCTTCATTTTCACAATCCGTTGTTGGAATAATCGCGGGCGCCGAACAAGGCCGTTCCCACGCGCACATGGGTTGCTCCGGCGGCAATCGCCGGCTCAAGATCGGCCGACATGCCCATTGAAAGCGTGTCGAGGCCAAAGCCCTCCCGGTTCAAATCATCACGCAACCGGCCTAGCAGCGCAAACTGGCCGGCGAGTTTTTGCGCATCTGGCGTGGGTTCCGGAATCGCCATCAATCCACGCAGCTCGAGCCTTGGCAAGCCACGCACCGCCTGCGCCAGCGCGGTAACATCACCGGGCGCAACGCCTGATTTGCTGGCCTCGCCCGACACATTGACCTGCAGGCAGACATTCAGGGCCGGCATTGGTTCCGGCCGCTGCGCGCTGAGCCGCTCGGCGATTTTCAGCCGGTCCAGCGCATGCACCCAATGCGCGCGCTCGGCCACGGGACGGGTTTTGTTGCTTTGCAGCGGGCCGATGAAGTGCCAGACGATTTCCGGGCAATCGGCCAGCTCCGCGTGTTTCCCGATGAATTCCTGCACGTAGTTCTCGCCGAAATCGCGCTGCCCGCACGCGTACAGCGCGCGCAGACTGGCCGCCTGGAAAGTCTTGCCGACTGCAATCAACCGTACGCTGCCCGCCTTACGTCCAGCATTTTTCGTTGCTGTCTCGACGCGTTGCAACACGTCTTGCCATGCTGAGAGCATCGTTGCCATAATGGTCAGGAAAGTTCCATGTATCGGTCGCCGCCAGAAGAGGATGAATTATAAATGGAAATTGCCGAACTCCTGGCATTCGCAGTCAAGAACAAGGCCTCGGACTTGCATCTTTCGGCAGGGTTGCCGCCGATGATCCGCGTGCATGGCGATGTCCGCCGCATCAACCTGCCGGCCATGGATCACAAGGACGTGCACGACATGGTGTACGACATCATGAACGACGGCCAGCGCAAAGTGTACGAGGATACGCTGGAGTGCGACTTTTCCTTCGAAATCCCCAATCTTTCGCGCTTCCGGGTCAATGCCTTTGTGCAACAGCGTGGTTCCGGCGCCGTGTTCCGGATGATTCCGTCCAAGGTGCTGACCCTGGAAGAGCTGAATGCGCCGCGCGTGTTTCAGGATATTGCCAAGAATCCGCGCGGACTCGTGCTGGTCACCGGGCCGACCGGTTCGGGCAAATCGACCACGCTGGCGGCGATGATCAACTACATCAACGAAAACGATTACGGCCACATCCTGACCGTGGAAGATCCGATCGAATTCGTGCACCAATCCAAAAAATGCCTGATCAACCAACGTGAAGTCGGCCCGCACACCCTCTC
>Ga0316604_10001210_pt1 | contig 23933 bp, 16 predicted proteins | sample OWC_soil_day20_C_FD_207650 | JGI IMG/M metagenome (GOLD analysis project Ga0316604, IMG submission 207650) | Wetland soil microbial communities from Old Woman Creek delta, Ohio, United States - OWC_soil_day20_CT | ecosystem: Environmental > Terrestrial > Soil > Wetlands | place: USA: Ohio...
TGATGACCTAAAGGTACATCCGGGATGACCACCTGTCATTTCGATTTGGGTTAACAGGCATTAGCCGTCGGTCAAAAAGGAAAAACTGTCGGTGGAGGTTTTTACAACAGGTTTAATTTGCTGTTAAGTGCTGATCTGTAGGCATCTGCCACGGGTACAGCGTTTTTATGTATGATAATGGTACCGTCTTCAATCGATTCTATTTTGTCCAGCGACACTATATAGGAGCGATGCACACGCATAAATTTGCCGGCAGGCAGTTTCTCTTCTACCGCTTTGAGGGTGGTATGGATGGCGTGAAACTTCTGAGCGGTATGTAGTTTTACATAATCGCCCATAGCTTCCAGGTAGAGGATCTCATCTATGCGGATCCTTTTCAGCACCCCATTGTCCCGGATAAACACAAATTCATTGTCTGTATTTTGTACTTCCTGTACCGTGCTATCACAGATCTCTTTCGCCTTGTCGATAGCCTGGATGAAACGGGCAGGAGTTACCGGTTTGATGAGGTAGTCTGCAACGTTCAGTTCAAATGCTTCTACGGCATAATCTTTTTTGACAGTGGTAAAGATGATGATCGGACCTTTCTTACCCAGGTTACGGGTTAGTTCCAATCCGCTCATGCCCGGCATTTCGATGTCGAGGAGGAGCAGGTCCACTTTTTCTTTTTGCAGTACATTATAGGCTTCGAGAGCACTGGCACATTCGCCCAGTACATGCAGTTGTTCAACGTGGCTGGCCAATTGTTTCATTGCAGTGCGGGCCAGCTTATTGTCGTCTACAATAAGGCAATTCATGGGGCAAATATAAGGGCTTTCAATAGTAAAGGTTATATTATAATTTGCTTAAAACTTGATGGGGGATTATTAAAATTAAAATGTAATAAATATCTTGCATATTCTAAATGAGGTCTCAATTGAAACAGCTGCAAAGGCTCATCCTTATATTATCATGCGTATTTCTTCCGTTCGTATACGGGGAAACATCCGGGGCATACACGTCTCCGCATGATCAGCCGCAGTTACTCAGTTATACCACTACCAGTCATCTTCATTCCTTTTGCGGGAATGAGCATTACAGAACAGCGACCGTCAATAAATTCAATTTACGCAACCGTGGGTTGATTGATTTTAATGAATTTTTCCTGACGGTTTCCAGTATCAGGATCAAGCCGCTGTTTGTTTATATTCATCCCCATTACAAAGGATTCGCTGCAGCTATCATCAGTGTTTCCGTTTCGCTCAGCGACTGGCGAGGGCCTCCAACGGCATAATTTTTATATAACGCATTTCCTTTAATTACTTATTGACGCGCTATTGCAGCGCATTAACATTTCGCGCAGTTATGTATGTGAACATTACTGTAAGGCGATGTGCGGTATTGCTATGCCTGTTGGCTGGCATAGGCACGCATTGCTTTGCACAAACCTTACCATTGAAGCAGGCTATTGATATGACCCTGCAGCATTATCCTTCACTGAAGGTCAAAAATACGATCTCCAATGCAGCGGCCGCGCACACGACCGATGTAAAGCATGAATGGTGGCCTAACCTGAAACTGGTGGAAGAAGCCACCGTGGGTACTGACAATGGAGTATATGGTTCTTATTTTCCCATGAGCATTATTCCTTCTACATCCGGTGGTATCCGGGATGCCAACAGTTTGCAGGCGGTATCCGGCAATGTAGGTATGGCACAATTGCAATGGGAGGTCTACAACTTCGGTCTGTACAAAGTACGGAAGGACGAAGCCAGGCAACAACAACAGGTAGCAGGTGCGGATGCCGGTATCACGGCAAACGATCTGACCGTGTCTGTGATCCAGGACTACCTGTCTATGCTGGAATATTATAACCTGATGCGTATTCAGGCGGACAATATAGAACGTACAAGATCGGTGTCGAAGGCGGTGACTTCGATTGTACTGCATGGGTTGAAACCGGGAGTAGATAGTGCTATAGCAGCAGCAGAGCTGTCAAAAGCCAGGCTGAACTATATAGATTTTCAGAATGGGTATAATAAGGTGCGCATGCACCTGGCTATTCTGACAGGTTTGGACAGTACGGCTATAGTACCGGATACACTGTATGATAAGGGATTGCCGCAGATATTGCTGGCTCAGTCCGATACGGCAACTGTAGAGCAAACACACCCGGCACTGGTTTATTACAATGCCCTGCTTACACAAAATCAAAAACATGAACAGGTGATCCGTAAAACGGCTATGCCCAAAGTGATGGTGCTGGCGGCTGGATGGGCCAGGGGTTCCAGTATTAACAGCAATGATGAGTACCAGAATCTAGCCAGTGGTTTTGGGTATAATCGTTACAACTACCTGGCAGGGATCGGTATTACTTATAATGTGGCGGACATATTTCATACAAGGGATAAAATGAGAGAGCAATATTTACGTACCCGGGCAGCGGCCAATCAGCTCGAATCGTCGCATGCGCTGCTGGATAATCAGCTGAACCAGGCCAGGGTGAATATTCATACGGCTGTAGACAAATTGAATGAAATGCCGGCGCAGCTGAATGCAGCAAGGGCGGCGGCGGCTCAGAAAATGGCGTTGTATAAGGGTGGGTTGACGAATATTATTGATGTGACGAATGCGCTGTATGTGTTGAACCGTGCGGAGAATGACCTGATACAGACGCGGCATGATGCATGGCAGTCGCTATTTATGGAGGCGTTTGCGACGAATACGATACAAGTGCTGGTACAGCAGCTGGAAGCGGCGAGGGGGCAATAAAATTTATTTCGAATTGAGAAAGGGAAGGTTTTAATACCGTTGTGAGAAGAAAGCAACTCCTGAATCAGTATTGAGAATGCGAAACTTTTATTTCCGCCCTGAGAAGGCCAGATTTTTTAATTCCCTATTAAGAGGGCTACATCTAAAATGTAAAATATAAAATATGTCATTAGTCTCTACTGCCTTAAAAAAGCCAATCTCGGTTGTCGTACTGACACTGGGTGTGTTCCTTTTTTCTATACTGGCAGTTATCAATATTCCCATCGATATCTTCCCGAAGCTGAATCAGCCGACCATCTATGTGATAGAACCATATGGAGGTATGTCTGCCCAGCAGATGGAAGGTTTCTTTGCCACCCGCTTACAGGATCAGTTTCTGTATGTGAATGGTATTAAAAATATCAGCAGTAAAAATATCCAGGGTCTCAGCATGATCAAGCTCAACTTCTACGAAGGGACTGACATGGGGGAGGCTTCGGCACAGGTAGCGCTGCAGGTAAGCCGTGCTATGAACTTCTTTCCCCCGGGTGCTGCACCACCACAGGTGATTCGTTTTGATGCGTCTTCACTACCTGTGGGTGAACTGGTATTCAGTTCTCCTACACGTTCGCTGAAAGATATTTATGATATGGCGACCACCCGTATCAGGCCGATGTTTGCCACTGTACCGGGTTTGTCTGCTTCGCCACCATTTGGTGCGAATGCCCGTTCTGTAGTGGTGAATGTAAACCCTGACCGGCTGCGTAGTTACAACCTGAGTGCAGACCAGGTGGTGGAGGCCATTGCGCGTAACAACGCGATGAGCCCTTCCGGGAATATCCGTATTAATAATAAAATGTTCCTCACTACCATCAACTCACTGGAAGAGCAGGTGACTGATTTCGGAGATATTCCTATAACGACGAATGGTAACTCCACTGTGTTTGTAAAGGATATTGCGACGGTATCAGATGGTGCGGATGTAACGGTGGATTATGCACTGGTGAATGGAAAACGTTCCGTATACATGCCGGTTGTAAAGACCCCGGATGCGTCTACCTGGGAAGTGGTAAAACAACTGAAGGCAAAGTTGCCCGAGATGCAGAACCTCTTGCCGGAAGATACAAAAATCACCTATGAATTTGACCAGTCAGTAGCCGTGATCAATGCCGTGAAAGGCCTGATGACAGAGGGTATACTGGGTGCGGTGCTGACAGGTCTGATGGTATTGCTCTTTCTGCGTGATTTAAGGAGTTGTATGGTAGTGGTGATCACGATACCTATAGCAATTTTATCCGCGGTGTTTGGTTTATATCTCAGCGGACAAACCATTAACCTGATGACCTTATCGGGATTGGCGCTGGCCATCGGGGTACTCGTGGATCAGGCCACGGTGACGATTGAGAACATTCACCAGCACCTGGAAATGGGCAAGCCTAAGAAGCAGGCGATATATGAGGCTTGTGAAGAGATCGCGTTTCCATTGTTGCTGATCCTGTTGTGTATCCTTGCCGTGTTTGCGCCTTCCTTTATCATGTCGGGTGTGCCGAAGGCCATGTTCCTTCCACTGTCGTTGTCCATTGGTTTTGCCATGATAGCTTCGTTCTTTGTCGCGCAGACATTGGTACCGGTTATTTCCAACTGGTGGCTCAAGGCGGAGAGGTACCAGCATGCACATGCTGGACTGGCATTGGATAAGGAAGAGGTGGATGAAGTGAATGATCATATGCAAGAGCAGCAATTGCATCCTGAAAAGCTGACTGGCTTTGAGAAATTCAAAGCGTGGTTTATGCGGGTGTTGGAAGGGCTTGGAAAACGTTCATCACTGGTGATTGGATTGTATTTAATAATTGCCTTTGGCGCAGCGGGTACTGCCTATGTGGTGATAGGTAAAGACCTGATGCCACATATTAATGTTGGACAATTTCAGCTTCGTATCAAAGAGCCGGATGGTACCCGGCTGGAAAGAACAGAAGAAAAGGTACACCAGGTGCTTAACATCATTGATCAGGTTACGGATGGTAATGTGGAAATCAGTTCTGCTTATGTAGGGCTGATCCCTTCCAGCTATGGTTCCAGTAACCTGTATGTATTTAATGCAGGTACACACGAAGCCGTGTTGCAGGTGAACCTGAATGAGGATTATAAAGTAAACATAGAAGCGCTGAAAGATACGCTGCGTGAACGGATCGCAGCGAAGTTTCCGCAGTTGCGGGTATCCTTTGAGCCGATTGATATGACGGAGAAGATTATGGCGCAGGGAGCTTCAACACCGATAGAAGTAAGAGTGGCGGGTAAGGATATGCAGCAGATCCAGAAGTATGCGACAATGCTTACAAACAGGTTGAAGAATATTTCGTTTTTGCGGGATGTACAGATAGTACAACCCCTGCATTATCCTGTGATCAAGATCAATGTAGACAGGTTCAAAGTGGCGCAGATGGGGTTGAATGTGTACCAGGTAGCCCGGTCAGTAACAGCGTCTACATCCAGTAGCCGGTTCTCTGAAAAGAACCAGTGGCTGGATGAGAAAGGTGCTTACACTTACCAGGTGCAGGTGCAGATCCCGGAATATAGTATGCAGGCGATCAGTGACCTGCAGGAAATTCCACTGGTACGCGGGCAGGCGAGACCAGTATTGGGTGATGTGGCGAGCTTTAGTACGAGCGAAGTGCCGGGGGAATATGATCGTTCTGGTCCCCGTCGTTACCTGACGGTGAGTGCGAATATTTCCAACATTGACCTGGGGGCTGCTACTAAAGCGGTGCAGCATGAAATCGATGAGATGGGACCTCCGCCACGTGGTTTGATAGCGGATGTACAGGGTAGTTCAAGTTTGCTGACAGATACATTGAATGGTTTGCAGAATGGGTTGATGCTGGCGGTCATGGTGATATTCCTTTTGCTGGCGGCTAATTATCAGTCGTTCAGACTGAGCTTTGTGGTATTGGTAACGGTGCCAGCGGTAATAGCAGGGGCATTGCTGATGTTGTTGCTTACAGGGTCTACGCTGAATTTGCAGTCTTATATGGGGATGATTATGTCTACAGGTGTATCTGTGGCGAATGCGATCCTGATTGTAACGAATGCGGAGAAGTTGCGGATTGATTACAGGGATGCGTATAAGGCGGGGATTGTGAGTGCGGGAATTCGTTTGCGTCCGATTTTGATGACGAGTCTTGCAATGATTGCGGGTATGGTACCGATGGCATCAGGTATGGGAGAGTCAGGAGATCAGACAGCGCCATTGGGGAGAGCGGTGATTGGGGGATTGATTGCTTCGACGATAGCGGCGTTGTTCATATTGCCGTTGGTGTATGCACGTATGCAGCGGAGGACGACTTTTGAGGCGGTTTCGCTGATGCCGGAGGCGATAGAGGAGAGTTAGGGGGAGATAGGGCGAATGGCAAGTGAGGGGATTTAGCGCGAACGGGATTCAGCGCAAATGGGAAGTGAAGAACATTTCGTGCAAACTAAAACTACAGCGCACTCCGCGCAAACTAAAACTACAGCGCACATCATGCAAACTACAATTACAAAACACTAAACTACAGACCATGAATAATCAACATAGAATCGTTATTATATGTACCGCAGTCACCATGCTGGCAGCTTGCCGGGAGGCCTCGTCGAAAAAGAAGAAAGAAGAAAAACATCACGGTAGTCAATATACCTTTTCAACGGTGGTACAAGAGCCGTTATCATCCAGTATCCAGTTGCCTGCTGTACTGGATGCTTATCAGAAAGTGAGCATCTATCCGCGTGCAAATGGATTTGTGAAGAGTGTAATGGTAGATAGAGGATCTGTGGTGAAAAAAGGGCAGATGCTGCTGGAGCTGGATGCACCGGAGGTGATACAGCAATACTATGCGGCACAGGCGAAATGGTTGCAGGCAAAAGCAGACTATGCTGCATCGAAAGATAACTATGAACGTACGATGGCAGTAAGTGCTACACCGGGTACCATATCTCCACATGACCTGGAAGTGTCAGGGGCAAAAATGATGGCGGATAGTGCTATTGTGAATAGTCAGCTGGCGAATTTCAGGGCACTGGAAGCAACGAGGAATTATTTGCAGGTGACAGCTCCTTTTGATGGGGTGATCACAGAGCGTAATGTACACCCGGGTGCGCTGGTGGGGCCTACGACCAGTATTGATGGCAGGCCTATGCTGATGTTGGAGCAGGAAGATCGTTTGCGTCTGGTCGTACAGGTACCAGAAATTTATAGCGCACAGCTATCTGATGGGCAGAAAGTAACATTCCGTGTAAATGCTTTGCCAGGCAAGGAGTTTACAGGTAGCATCAGTCGTCAGGCGGGGTCTTTAAATGATCGTTTCCGTTCAGAGGCGGTGGAAGTGGATGTGTATAATCCGAATCATACATTGAAACCGGGGATGTATGCAGAGATTACGATTCCGGTGAGTGGGAGTCGTCAGGCGATGGTCGTGCCTGCAACGGCGATCGTAACTTCTACGGAGAAGAAGTATGTGGTTGCGGTGAGGAGTGGGATTACACATTGGGTAGATGTGCAGGAGGGGAATCATCACAATGATTCTACGGAAGTGTTTGGTTCTTTGCAGGCGGGGGATAAGGTGATTGCGCCTGCTACGGATGATATAAAGGAGAATACGAGTATTGAGTAGGGGGCTCATCGGCGATATTAGTAAGGAGGGGGTGAATAGGAGGAGATGTATGGCAGGAAGAAATCAGCAGGTTGGGGATGAATAGGAGGAGATGCTTGTCAGGGAGGAGAAGATCAGCAGGTTGAAGATGAAAAGGGAGATGTATGACAGGGAGGAGAAGATCAACAGGTTGAAGATGAAAAGGGAGTTGTGTGACAGAGAGGAAAGGATCAACAGGTTGGGGATGAAAAGGGAGATGTATGACAGGGAGGAGAAGATCAACAGGTTGGGGATGGAAAGGGAGATGTATGACAGGGAGGAGAAGATCAGCAGGTTGGAGATGAAAAGGGAGATGTATGACAGGGAGGAGAAGATCAACAGGTTGAAGATGAAAAGGGAGTTGTGTGACAGAGAGGAAAGGATCAATAGGTTGGAGGGAAAAGGGAGATGTATGTCAGGAAGGAGAAGATCAACAGGTTGGAGGTGAAAAGCAGGAGATGAATACCAGGTAGGCAGCATTTTTGTGATATACTTCCTAAATGGTGTATTATGAAAAAATCAACAAACCTGAAACGGAAGATTAAAGAAGTGAAGAGAGAAAATGTGGAAGTAGCGCCAAAAGCAAAGACAACCACAAAAAGGGATTATGATGATGATCAGAACCACTTGCTGGAAGGATATAATGAGAGTGAGTATGATCAGAAAGATATCGCTGATGAGAAAAGAAAAAAGGGGGCCTGACAGTGGCTCCCTTTTTGTTTTTTGGATTATTGGCGGATTTGAAACGACTAAATTGTTTGTCTGGTGTATGTAGGTAAATTTCTGGCTTTTGGGAAGAAATTTAGTTACTGGCTCATGGGTTGGTGGTTTCCAATCGCAATTAACTACCGGGAAAGAACACTACACTCACTCCAACAGATTTCGTATCCGGACTATAAGTAGGCATCGCAATAGGATGCATACTATTTCTCCCCTCTTTCTTAGTCCAAATCTGTTCCATTTTCGGAAATACCCAATAAGCAGCCTTTGCACTTAAAATACCAAGACCAGCCCCTGCTACAACGTCGCTGAGCCAGTGGCGGTTATTATACATACGAAGAACGCCGGTGGCAGTGGCTACAGCATATCCATACACCCCATACCATGGACTGACATCTTTGTACTCCTGTCTCATAAATTCTGCTCCCATAAATGAAGTGGCGGTATGGCCGGAAGGGAAGGAGTTGAAAGTACTTCCATCCGGACGCTGCCGGTGAGATAAGGTTTTCACCCCACCTACGGTTCCCATCATCAGGAGACTGGAAATACCGAGAATGATAGTCCGGTCCCGGAAATTATGTGCGCCCTGGATGCCCATTGCATTCAGCGCGTATACGCTCAGTGCCGGTGTATATCGCAACCAATCGTCTATTTTGGTATGAAAAGTAGAATTATCCTCCCTGATTTCGTTTTTGGTAGTATGGTCGAGGTTGCGGAGCGGTCCGTATTCAAAAGTAGCGATTCCATAGCCAAGCATAGCTGCGGGTACAACTACGCTGGCGATGGAGCATTGATATTTTTTTGTTCCCCTGAAGAGCTTTAAAAAGGAAGTATCCTTTTTAACTTGTGTAGCCCCCGAGTCGACTGTAATTTGTTGGGCCTGAGCCCCGGTTATTATTAGGAATGGCAATAACAGTTGTAGGCATAAAGAATTCACTTTCATCCAATACAGATTAGCGGTAGTAACGTAATGTTGAATTTATACTACAAAACAAAAAAAACATTCTGTAGAGATTCTGAAGGTAAAAAATATTTTAATCACATGGATCACACGTTCGTGGCTGGTTTTGCTAAACAAACGTTTGAATAATTTTTGTATATTTGCATGCTCAACCAGGAAATGGTGTCTTCCTGCACAGAACCGTCCCGTCTTCTTCGGGTCTGATGGCGCCTACAAATAGTGTATAATTCTGCCGGTACAAGCGGGCAGTTCAGTTTATATATTTGTAGGAACATGATGAAATTTAACAAATCTTTAGAACAATTTACAATTGCTTACCAGCTTATTCGCTGGACGGTTATTATTATTCCTGTTGCGTTGGTAGTTGGCTCACTGGTAGCCCTATTTCTCTGGCTATTAGACTATGTTACACATTTTCGCTTGGAACATCCCTGGTTATTGTATTTATTGCCCATAGCGGGTATCGGCATCTATTTCCTGTACAATAAGCTCGGTGGTACTTCAGAAAAAGGGAATAACCTCATTATGGATGAAATCCATGAACCAGGCGGCGGGGTACCAGCCAGGATGGCGCCACTTGTATTGATCACTACAATTCTCACCCATTTATTTGGCGGCTCTGCTGGCCGTGAAGGGACAGCTGTACAGATAGGTGGTAGCATGGCTGGTTTGTTGGGCAAATGGATGCGGTTATCACAGGCAGACCTGCGTATTCTTTTGATGACAGGGATTGCCGCGGGGTTTGGGGCGGTATTTGGTACACCGCTGACAGGTACTGTTTTCGCGCTGGAAGTGCTGGCAATAGGCGTGATCCGATACGATGCATTGGTGCCCTGCCTGATTGCGGCTGTATTTGCAGACTGGGTTTGCAGTGCCTGGGGCATTCATCATACACATTATCAGATCTTATTCAGGGCAGAAACGCTGTTTGATTATTTGTTGCTGGCAAAAGTGATTTTGGCGGGTATTGCCTTTGGCCTTGCCAGTTTTGCTTTTTCCAACGCTATGCACCAGATCAAAAAATACAGTAATCAGTTTATTCGCCCTGCCTGGTTGATACCAGTAGCGGGTGGGATTATGATCATTGCTTTGTGCTGGATACTGGGCACAGAAGATTATACTGGTTTGGGCGTAAATAGCAAAGACCCCGGTGGAGTGAGTATAGTCAATGCATTTAAAGATATGGAAATGTCTAACTGGGCGTGGTTGTGGAAGTTGTTATTTACAGCTGTCACACTGGCGATGGGATTTAAAGGGGGAGAGGTGACACCGTTGTTCTTTATAGGAGCGGCTTTAGGGCATACTATAGCGGTATTGATCGGTGCACCGGTAGATCTCTTTGCAGGATTGGGTTTTATTGCTGTATTTGCAGGTGCTACCAATACCCCGATTGCCTGTACCCTCATGGGGGTAGAGTTATTCGGCACCAACAATGCATTGTATTTTGCAGTGGCATGTTTTACAGCTTATTATTTCAGTGGGCATGCAGGTATTTACAGTGCGCAGCGATTAGTGGTATCAAAGAAGTGGGAATAGGATATTGGTCTGGCAGTGTTTCAGTGTGCGCAGCGATTAGGGGTATCAAAGAAGTGGGAATAGGATATTGGTCTGGCAGTGTTTCAGTGTGTGCAGCGATTGGGAGTTTCAATGAAATGGGAATAGGATATTGGTCTGGCAGTGTTTCAGTGTGTGCAGCGATTATGAGTTTCAAAGAAATGGAAATAAGATATTGGCCCGGCAGAGTTTTTGTTGCACATTGCTATCTAAAATCAGGATACTAAAATCAGCATACTAAAATCAACATACTAAAATCAACATATGAAGGCCATTACAATTCCCCAATTTAAAGCAACACCTGAATTGACTGAACAACCCAGGCCGGTCGTAAAACCCGGTAGCATGGTTGTGCGGATAGTAGCAGCGGGTATCAATCCTTTTGATACCAAAATGATTGATGGTATACTGGATGGCCAGATGCCGCATCATTTTCCTATGATACCTGGCGTAGATGCGGTGGGTATTGTGGAAGAAGTTGGAGAAGGTGTGACCCTCTTCAAAGTAGGTGATCACATCTATGGTCAGTTTTTACATGCACCTGTAGGTGAAGGGACTTTTGCCGAATATGTCGTGGTACCTGAAAAAGCAGCGCTGGCACCAGCGCCTAAGAACATTCCATTGAAACAGGCGGCAGCTATACCAACTGCAGGTATGACCGCGTTGCAGATGGTAGAAAAATCTGGTCTGAAGCATGAACAGATCCTACTTGTAGTAGGTGCTACCGGTGGTGTTGGATTATTTTTAATTCAGCTAGCAGCCATGCAGGGGATTTATATCATTGCTACAGCAAGTGATGAAACTGGCGCCAGCAAGGTGAAAGAGCTGGGGGCAAAAGAAACAATCAATTATAAAAAAGTATCTGTAGCAGATGAAATCAGGCGTAAATATCCGGATGGTGTAGATGGATTGATTGATTTGGTCAGTTCCCCGGATGCTTTTAAAGAGATGACATCACTTGTGAAGAAAGGTGGTGTAGCATTGACTACGGCATTTGTAGCGGATGAGGAGGATTTGAAGAAGAAAGGATTGCGGGGTGGGAATTTTGAATTGAAGGGGAATCGTGCATTGTTAGACACATTGTCAGATGCGGCGGATAATGGGGCGTTGAAAATTCCTATTGAGAAGGAAATTACATTGGAAGAAACACCGGCAGCATTGGCTGCGATAAAAAAGCTGAATAGTAAGGGGAAAACGATTATAGTATTATAGATCTAAAGTATTATAAATTCAACTTTAATTCTGATGCTACAGTTTACTAAAACTATGATTAGAATTATAACTATAATGAATATTCGCTATTCTTTAGTCGCTTATCATGTTGATCTTTGGTCATCCTGATAAGCCAATGCGAAAAATCGCTTCTGTCTTCAGCAGAAGCGATTTTTCGTAAAAGCATAACTTACAACGAACCTATGGCATAACTCAGCACAACCCATTAAATAATTATTCGTACCTTTGCCTCACCTAGGCACATCCCCATACATACATTATACTTGCTTCTACTTAGCAACCACGGGGCTTTCATTTATTTGGCATTTGTGACAGGTTTCAATTTTTCCGTACTATTCAGGTGCGTTTTTTGATGTGTGGAATTCCATACTTCAATCGGCATTGATTTTTTGACTAAAACTGTATTATGAGTAAAACCATTATTGTATCAAACAGGCTACCGGTAAAGATCACTGAGAAAGATGGCGAATATGGGTTGAATCCGAGTGAAGGCGGTTTGGCTACAGGGCTGGGGTCCATTTACAGAGAAGGCTACAACATATGGATTGGATGGCCCGGTGTGGAGGTAAACGAATCAGCACAGGGGCAAATCAAACAGCAACTGGGAACCATGAACCTTATGCCGGTTTACCTGACCCAGGAAGAAATCAACAACTATTATGAAGGATTTTCGAATGAGGTACTGTGGCCGGTTTTCCACTATATGTCCGTCTATGCACGCTATGAACAGGTATATTGGGATTATTATTATCAGGTTAATACAAAATTCAGGGACGCTGTTTTAGAAGTCGCAGAACCCGGAGATATTATCTGGATTCACGACTACCAGTTATTACTGCTTCCAGGCATGATCCGCGCCGCTGCGCCGGATGTAGCCATTGGATATTTCCAGCATATTCCTTTCCCTTCTTTTGAATTATTCCGTCTCATTCCATGGCGTGTAGAACTACTTGAAGGGATGCTCGGCGCTGACCTTTTAGGCTTCCATACTTTTGATGACAGTCATCATTTTCTTAATGCAGTAACTCGTTTGCTTCCATTGAATGCTACTGCCAACATTGTGACGGTGAACGACCGTGCAGTAGTGGCAGAGACATTCCCCATGGGTATTGACAACAACAAATTTGAATTGTTATCCCTGGATCCTGAAGTACTCAAACAAGTAGAAAGCCTGCGCGAGAATTTCCAGAGTACACACATGGTGCTCTCTATTGACAGACTGGATTACAGCAAAGGTATTCTACAACGCTTGCAGGCATTTGAATTATTCCTGCAACTGTATCCTGAATATATTGAGAAAGTTGTACTGTATATGATCGTAGTGCCGTCGAGAGATTCGGTGGCACAATACAAAGAACTGAGAGACGCCATCGATATGCTGGCAGGCGGTATCAACGCCCGCTTCCGTACGCTGAACTGGCATCCGATCAATTATTTTTATCGCAGCTTCCCGGTAGAGACACTGTCGGCTTTGTACAGCTTTTCAGATGTAGGCCTGGTGACTCCGATGCGCGATGGTATGAATCTTGTAAGCAAAGAATATGTTGCGAGCCGTAAGGATAGCAATGGGGTATTGATCCTGAGTGAAATGGCAGGCGCCAGTAAAGAGCTCATTGATGCACTCATTGTGAACCCTAACAATATCGGTGCTATTGCACGGGCGATTCATGAAGCATTGAACATGCCGGAAGTTGAGCAACGCAGAAGAATGAAACAGATGCAGCAGATTGTATCTAAGTTTAATATTTCACATTGGGTAAAATTATTTATGGCAAGATTACAGGAAGTGAAACAGTTACAGCAGTCTATGCTGGCGAGAAGAATGAGCCTGGAAATGCAGGTGCATGTAAGGAAAGATTATAAAGGAGCGAAGGAAAGAGTGATCTTCCTTGACTACGATGGTACACTGGTAGGTTTCCAGGCGAATATTGACCTGGCTTCTCCCGATCAGGACCTCATTCAGTTATTGACAGAACTGACAGCTGATCCAATGAACCAGGTGGTGATGGTGAGTGGGCGTAAATACCAAACGCTGGAAGAATGGCTGGGACACCTGAGATTAGATCTCATTGCAGAACATGGCGCGTTTCAGAAGAAATATGGCGAGGAATGGCAGCAATTACCGGGATTGACGGATCAATGGAAGGGGGATATCGCGCCGATACTGGAGACGTTTACAGATCGTACACCCGGTTCGTTCATTGAAGAGAAAAGCTTTTCGCTGGTGTGGCATTATCGCAAGGCAGAAGCTGGTTTGGGTGAATTGCGTGCGAATGAGTTGATGAATACCCTGCGGTATTTTGCAGCAGATAAAGGGTTGCAGTTATTGCCGGGAGATAAGGTGATTGAAGTAAAGAATGTAGAGATCAATAAGGGCAAGGCTACTATGTCATGGTTGGCGAACAGGCATTTTGATTTTACATTGGCTATTGGTGATGATCATACGGATGAAGATATCTTTAAGACACTGTCACATGATGCAGTGACGATAAAGGTAGGTAGTCAGGTGTCGTCGGCGAGGTTTTATTTAAGAAATCACCGGGAGGTGAGAGCATTTTTGAAATCATTGATTCTAGTTTAAATATTTAGGGTTTATTTTTTTATGGGCATTAGCCCGCCAAAATATATAATTTGCGGAGCGGAAATGAAGGGTTGGTGCTGCCAAACCTTCATTTCCGCTTTCAAAATAAAGAAGGCTGCAGGTTGCTCCGGATAAAGAAGTCAGGAGATTGGTCTGAATAAAGAAGGCTGCAGATTTGGTCCGAATAAAGAAGGCTGCAGATTTGCTCCGAATAAAGAAGGCAGCAGATTTGCTCCGAATAAAGAAGGCAGCAGATTTGCTCCGAATAAAGAAGGCAGCAGATTTGCTCCGAATAAAGAAGGCTGCAGATTTGGTCCGAATAAGGAAGGCAGCAGATTGCTCCGAATAAAGAAGGCTGCAGATTTGCTCCGAATAAAGAAGGCAGCAGATTGCTCCGAATAAAGAAGGCTGCAGATTTGGTCCGAATAAAGAAGGCAGCAGATTTGGTCCGAATAAAGAAGGCAGCAGATTTGGTCCGAATAAATAAGGCAGCAGATTGGTCCGAATAAAGAAGGCTGCAGATTGCTCCCAAAATAAAGAAGGCTACTGAGAGAACTCTGTAGCCTTTTTCATTTATTGTAAACCTTAAGATAAACTATTTAAATATCGGCGTATCCAACTTCATCGCTATCCTGTATGCAGCATTCATCAATCCTACATGACTATACGCCTGCGGGAAATTCCCCCACTGACTACCATTCGTCTCATCTACATCTTCACTGAACAATAACAAATGATTCGAATACTGCATCAGCTTTTCAAACTCCCGTACCGCATCATCTATCCTTCCTACACACGCGAGTGCCTCCACATACCAGAACGCACATACGAGGAATGTCGTCTTTGGTTTCCCAAAATCATCTGAATGCAAATACCGGTAAAATAATCCATTCGGTGTTTTCAACTCTTTCTCCAACGCCGCCAGGTGATCTTTTGCCCTGTCCGAAGCCGGATCCAGGTAATTCATCATAATCAGCTGTAAGGTACTTGCATCCAGGTGCAAACTACCTGTTGCATTTGTATATACTTTACGAATCGGATCATAACAACTCTCTATATGCGCCGCAGCCCTGTTCTTCAATGCCGTGGCCTGTGCGGCAAGATCATTACTGCCAATGATGCGCGCCATCTTTTCTGCCGCAGAGCAACCCGCCCACTGGAAGAGATTACTATAACAATGGATGTTTGCGAAGTTGCGGAACTCCCATATCCCTGCATCCTTTTCATCAATAGTCCGTTCAATCTTTTTCAGCAGGTATTCTATCCACCAGGCAGAATCTTTTCTTTCTGAGAAGATAAAGCGGTGGTCAGTATACAAAGGCAACATGGAAATGAGCACCTGACCGTAAATATCGTTCTGTATATGCTCATACGCCTGGTTGCCGATCCTTACAGGCTGATTGCCCTGGTAACCTTCAAGGTGGGGAAGTATTTGCTCAATCAGGTTCTTTTTGCCTGTGATCCCATAAAGAGGCTGGTACCGATAATCGCCGGAGAAAGAAATATCTGCCACATAGCCGAAATATTTTTCCATCTCTTCGAAGTGACCGATATGGTTGAGCGCGGTGATGACATAATAGGTGTCTCTGAGCCAGCAATAACGGTAATCCCAGTTACGGCCGCTGCCCGGAGATTCCGGCAAACTGGTGGTACTGGCGGCGATAATGGCGCCGGTATCTTCATATTGGTGAATCTTCAGTGCCAGCGCGGAACGGATCACCGCCGGCTGGTAGAAGTTGGCGATATTGGAGTGTTTAATCCAGGTACGCCAGTATACAGTTGTTTCACGAAGGAAACGTTCAGCAGTACTGTTGAGTGGCGCTTCCAGTGGCTGACCATAGGAGAGGAGCAGGTATTTTTCTTCATTTAATACAAAGTACTCCTCTTCAAAAAGATAGCTCACCGGAATATTGGTGGTCAGGCGGATATGTTCATCGCATCCAAGGAATTCAATGTGGTTACTGCCCCGTTGTGCTTTGAGTTTGCGACCACCATAATCGCATACAGGTTCACATTTGACCCGGATACGGGGATTACCTTCCAGTGGTGTGATCTTACGGATCAGCATCAGTGGTTTGAAATACCTTTCGTACTGGTGAAAACGGGGTGCAAAGTCAGTAATCCTGTATTTGCCATTGCCATTGGTAATTTCAGTGACCAGGATGTTGGTGTTTTCAAGGTAATACTGACGGCTATTGTATTCACCATCGGGCAGGATCGAGAATTCCCCTCCTTTTTTCTTGTCAAGCATGCCTCCGAACACGAAGGTACTATCCATCTGAGGCCAACAAAGCCAGTCGATATTGGTGTTGATGTTTACGTGCGCCAGGAAGGCGCAGTTACCGATCAGACCTGTTTGATAGGTGTGTTTTTCCATAAGTATTATTCCTTTTCCGGCTTAGTATTATAATATTCAATACATCTTTCTTGACTGATTGATCATACTTTACACAAAAGCTGTTCCACAAATGAGGAATGGAGGAAACGGAACTGCTCACAATGGATTCCCGGATTAATTGAGGAGGTGAAAATGCGCGGCAGACGGGGCTTTTACCTGAATCGTACTGGCAGAGAATTCAATGAAGCTGTCTGTTTGGCATTTTTTTTCGTATATTAAAGAATATATGCGCAAATGGCTTCGTATAACCATCATTGTTTTCAGTGGCCTCATAGGTCTATTGCTATTGCTTTGGCTGGCCGTTGCAGCTTATATTTATACGCATAAGGCGTTTATTTTAAAGCAAATCAGTGACCAGCTGAACGATCGCCTCCACGGGGGAGTGCTGACCATTGGAGATATGGAACCTTCACTCGTACAAAGTTTCCCTGATGTATCAGTTTCGTTAAATGACGTAAGTGTGAAGGATAGTCTCTTTGCACAGCACAATCATGAACTGGTAAAAGTGTCCCGTCTTTTTGTACAGGTAAATACCCTCGCACTGTTGAGAAAACAACTTGATATTAAACAGATCAGCCTTAGAAAAGGAACGATTTATTTATATACTGATAGCACCGGTTACTCCAATGCCAGTGTACTAAAGAAAAAAGACGAAACGGTAAAGAACACTAAAGGGAGTAGCACGAATACAGACATTACCCGTCTGAATTTAGTGAATGTAAGACTCGTGCTGGATAATCAGCTTAAAGGGAAATCTTTTGACTTCGATATTGCCCGTCTGAAGGGGAGCATGCTCACCAACGACTCCGGCTGGACCGCTAATGTGGATATGCATCTGAAGGTGAACGCTTTCGCTTTTAATACAGACAGGGGAAGTTTCTTAAAAGGTAAAGACCTTTCTACAGATTTGGAATTACATTTCAATACAAAGAAAAAGGTATTGGATATTCCCCAGCAAATACTGCGGATAGATGGTAAGCAAGACCTGAATGTAGGTGCAAATTTTTCATTTGGCGATGATAAGGTTTTTACGATCCATATCATTGCGGAGGAACTTTCCCTGGCGCATGTCTCCACTATGCTCACACCCAATATCAAAGAAAGATTGGACAGCATTCATATGGAAAAACCACTGGATGCAGAATGTGTGATCAAAGGAGGGTTGGAAGAAAAAGGAACACCGTTGCTGAAGGTGATCTGGAAAACGAAGGATAACAATGTCACTACCAAAGGACTGGAATTAACGGAATGTAGTTTTGGTGGTAGTTATAGTAATGATTGGATACCGGGCAATGGGCATGGAGATGATAATTCTATTATCAGTTTATACGACCTGAACACCCGTTGTTTCACCATTCCGGTGACAGCAGATACTGTACATATTTCGAATCTGCAACACCCTGCGCTGACCGGTTATTTCCGGGCTAATTTCCCCCTAACCGATCTCAATGCCGGTGGGGTTTTCAATTTTACCAGCGGTACGGCGAAAGCGAACCTTTTTTACAGGGGGGGCATCACAGCCGGCGATACTATCAAGCCTTTCCTGAAGGGAAGTGTAGAAGTATTACACGGGGCTCTTGCCTACATTCCGCGTAACCTGCAGTTCACTGATTGTAATGCCAGACTGGACTTTACAGGTCAGGACCTTTATTTAAAAAATATCAGTGTGCAAACTGTCAAAAGCAAATTCTTTATGGAGGGCAGTGTGCTGAATATTACCAATCTCTTTTTCACTGCTCCTGAAAAATTGCAGCTCGACTGGAAAGTACGTAGTCCTATCGTGGACCTGAATGAATTCCGGGGTTTCCTGGCGCAGCGAAACAAAGTGGTACAAACCAGGGCGGCTGCGCGGAAAAAGATGACCCGCATCACCAGTCAGCTGGATGTGATGCTGAATGCCTGTAATGTGAACCTGAATTTACAGGTGGATAAGTTAATCTACCAGCGCTTCATTGCTCAACAGGTAAAAGCGGACCTTTCATTGACTCAAACTGATATTAAACTCAACCAGATCTCCCTGTCTCACGCCGGGGGATCCATCCGCCTGAGTGGAGACATTCGCCAGGATGGTAACCATAACCGTTTTAAGGTCAATACAGATATTAACAGCGTACACATAGATCAGTTGTTTTACGCCTTTGATGATTTCGGTATGCAGGCCTTAAATTCGAAAAACCTGAGAGGGATCCTGACAGCGAAAGCGAACCTTTCCGGGAATATATTGGACAATGGTAAAGTTGCTCCGAAATCCCTGTATGGCACCGTGGGCTTTGAATTGAAGCAGGGAGCACTGGTGCATGTGTCCCAGCTGGAAGATATCGGCAATATCGCTTTCAGAAAGCGCGACATGGGCAATATCACCTTTGAAAATGTAAAAAATAACTTCACCATACAGGGAGACAAGGTGCTCGTACCACCTATGCAAATTAATTCCAGTGTACTTTACATGGACGTTTCAGGGGTATACGGCATGACATCCGGCACGGACCTTTATATCGATGTACCGTTGCGCAATCCTAAAAAAGACGAGGACATTGATGACAAGGCACTAAAACTTAAACGGAGAACCAGGGGAATCGTGGTGCATCTACACGCAACAGACGATGGGAATGGCAAAGTGAAGATAAAATTGGCGAGTAAGAAGAAAGATGAGGATAAGGATGTAACAAATTAAGGATAGCCGGCGTTTGAAGGAAGGGAAAATAAACTATTTTTGCGGCCTTAATTATTTAAAACATCCATGAGGAAACTACTGCCCATCGCTTTGCTGGCTATGATGGTAGCCTGTAAGAAAAATGATGATACCAGGACGTCTATCAAATATACGGGCAAATGGTTCATTACGCAAACGGTAAGTAAGCAGTATTACACGGATACTAATGGGGATACTGTTTTCTATCGTAATGAAACCAGCACGTATGCAGATAGTACTGCTTACCTGGAAATCAAGCTGACAGATTATACAACGGGTAAGGCTGTTTTGTATATGAATAACCAGCTGGATTCTTTGAGTTATGAGTATATGACAGCGGAGTATTTCAAGCTGGATAGTACGTTGTGTGTGGTGACTTCACTTAGTGATTCTGCTTTCCAGTTTAATACGTTGTCTTATGAAGGGGATGTGATACCGGATAAGGTGTTGGTTTCGCAGGATTATTTTATTATGAAGAAATAGGATGGTGGTTGAGGAGGATGTGTTTAAGATGGGAGGTGTGGGGTTTAGAGGATGGATAGTGGGCGGGTGATGGAGGATTTCTTTATACTGGAAATGGTAATGTGAGGATGGTAGGTGGTGTGGTTATGGAGGATTACCTTATAATGGTAATGTGAGCATAGTAGGTCGGTTAGTGATAGAAGATTTCTTTTTACTGGCGGATGATTGGTCTGTGATACCAGATATGATTTTTTATACAAAGCAAATAAACGAATGATGGGAGGGGATAAAGGGCATGATTTTTAAGGCTTTTACCTGACCATATAATTCCCGATGTCAAGAGACTTTTTTAGCACATTCCGGACTGCGTTCCGGACTTTACAAAGTAACGACCCACTGAGACTGGCAGGCGCGACCGCGTTTTTTGCCAGTTTTGCGCTACCTCCCATTTTATTGATTCTCCTGCAGGTGATGGGTCTGTTATTCGATCGGAAACATTTGGGCAAGCAGTTATTTCAGCGGCTGGGCGAGCTGGTGGGTACGGATAGTGCGGAACAGGTGATCGTAACACTAAGGGGGTTCCGCAACCTGGGTAAGACCTGGCCGGTGGCGACATTGCTGTTTATATTCCTGTTGTTTGTGGCTACTACCTTATTGAAAGTTATTCGGAGTTCCCTCAACCAGTTGTGGCAGATCCGCCTGCCTGAGCGGGAGGGATTTGTAATGTCATTGATGGGGAGGTTACGTTCCCTGATTGTGATTGGAGCAGCGGGTATTCTGCTCCTTGCCAGTGTACTGACAGAGAGTGCGCATGCCTTTGTGGGCAGTTATATCCATGACCTTTTTCCCAATGCAGACCTGATCTTCAACGAAGTATTCGGACAGCTGGTATCGCTCTGTATTGTTACTACCTGGTTTGCGGTTTTGTTCCGTTACCTGCCTGATGCGCGGCCTGACTGGAAAGTAGCTTTTTCCGGAGCGTTCCTTACGGGGATACTGTTCGGAATTGGCAAATTTGTATTGAGAAGGTTGCTGTACGGAGGAAATATAGGAATATTATACGGCGCCTCAGCTTCAGCTGTATTATTGATGCTGTTCATCTTTTACAGTTCTATAATCTTCTACTATGGGGCAGCATTTACAAAAGCGTGGAGTGAGTTTAAACAACGACCCATTCAGCCTTTGCGTAATGCTACGTTTTACGAACTTGCGGATGTAGAAGGGTGAAAAGATGCTCTTTAAGTTTTTTTCAGTGCAATCGCTGTATATCTACTATTAACCTCCCGGTAGTGCAGCATGTGAAGCCTTGTATTTGTTACAATTGCAACACTTACGCCTCACCTCTCAGGACCATTTCAATATGCTCCTTCACAGGATTACTAAATCCTTCTACTTCAATTTTTGGATGCTGGTCCAGATTGATCTTAATCCTTCCACTTTCGTTTACCAAAGTGTCGGAAAGGGGCTCCAGTAATGCATGCATTTGTCTTACTCCCATTTGTGCGAGCTGGTTCATGACAGTATCTTCCAATTGATGGAATTCACGGTTTTTGTAAGAATAGATAACCTGGATCATAGTGTTTAAGATTTTCAAAGGATGATAAAATAATTAATGACTTATTCTTTCTGCTTAATGTTGGGTTACACAACTATCCCCGTTTACAAAGGATAATATAAAGTTTTCATTGGATGAATTTAATTATATGTCCCAATAGAGTGGCAAAAATCAATTCATATTGAATGCCTGTGTAAATATATAAATTTTATTAATAACTAGTTGTATTTCACTTTTATAAAACTTTTCCACAATTTGTTATCCACAAGTGAAAATTAGCTCTCGAAGGGGGGCGAAAATAGCTTTGCATCTATCAAAATTATCCCTTTTTTATGGCGATGTGTTTACCCGGTCATCCGTAGGAATACATTGATTCTGGTATGGATGGCATCAATATAAATCTGAATATCGTTATCTTGCCGCCTCAAACATAGCAGATGCGCAAATTTCGTTTCACAAATCTATTCCTGGTGCTGACCTGCCTCACAGCTGTCACAGCAGTGGCGCAGCCCGGGCAATCAACAAAATGGAGCCGTGACGGGCAATATATCTATGAGCCATCTACCAGTTCTATCGTTGCGGTAAAACTCTCGGACGGTTCCCAGTCAGAAAAAATTCCTGCCCGATTATTAACCCAGGGCGGTTACCCACTCAGGATCCGCGATTTTGACTTCTCTGCTGATGAAAAGAAACTCCTTGTCTACACCAATGCCAGGCGTGTATGGCGCTACGATACTCGTGGCGACTACTATGTACTGGATCTCAGCAACAATAGTCTGAAGAAAGTGGGAACAGGTTTGCCTGAATCTTCATTGATGTTTGCCAAGCTTTCTCCAGATGCAAAGCAGGTTGCTTATGTAAGTGGTCATAACCTGTATGTAGAAGATCTTGCTACCGGCATGCGCAAAGCCCTCACTACCGACGGTACCCGCCGCCTGATAAACGGTACTTTCGACTGGGCATACGAAGAGGAATTCAGCTGCCGCGATGGTTTTCGCTGGAGTCCTGATAGTAAGTCAATCGCCTACTGGCAGATCGACGCGACCAGGATCAGGGACTTCCTTATGATCGATAATACAGATTCTATTTATTCATATACCGTTCCGGTAGAATATCCAAAGGCAGGCGAAAGTCCTTCTGCCTGTCGTGTGGGCGTAGTAGATATTGCCACCGCAAAGACCACCTGGCTGCAGGTGCCCGGCGATGCGCAACAACACTACATTCCCCGTATGGAATGGTTGCCCGGCAAAAATGAGCTCATCCTGCAACAGCTAAACCGTAAGCAGAATGAAAGCATTCTTTTTCTCGCTAACGCTGCTACCGGCAAAGCCACCTCTTTCTATAAAGAAAAAGACTCTGCCTGGATCGATGTAAAATCCAGCTGGGACCGCGATATCAGTGGCTGGGATTGGTTGGCCAACGGACAATCTTTTGTATGGGTCAGTGAAAAAGACGGTTGGCGTCACCTCTACAAGGTAGACCTGAAAGGGAAAGAGCAACTGATCACCCCGGGTAATTACGATGTGATCAACCTGCTGAAAGTAGATGAAGCGCACAAAGTGGCTTACATCCTCGCATCTCCTGACAATGCTACCCAGCAGTACCTGTACAAGGTATCGATGGATGGTAAAAGCGCGCCTGAAAGGATCTCTCCGTTGTCAGAAGAAGGGATGCATACTTATGAAATTTCTCCTGATGCACAATATGCATTACATAGTTTCTCAAACCACTACTATCGTAACCAGGAAGAAGTGGTGAAACTGGCTACACACAATACCGGTGAAGGAGAAACAATCTATAAAGATATTATCAGCTCCCGTCGTATCAATAAGCAGGAGTTCTTCAATGTCACTACCGAAGATGGGGTGACGATGACCGGTTGGATGGCGAAGCCTAACAACTTTGACTCTACGAAAAAATACCCTGTTGTATTTTATGTATACGGTGAACCGGCTGGTGCTACTACGCTGGATTCATATGGTGCTGGTTACAATCACCTGTACAATGGCGATATGGCGGTAGATGGTTACATCTATGTGTCTATGGACAACAGGGGTACGCCACAACCAAAAGGCAGAACCTGGCGCAAGTCAATCTATCGTAAGGTTGGTATGCTGAATGCCCGTGACCAGGCTATGGGAGCGAAGGAATTGTTCAAAGAACACCGATATATGGACACTTCCCGTGTAGCCGTATGGGGTTGGAGTGGTGGTGGTTCAATGACACTGAACCTCATGTTCCAGTATCCTGAAATTTATAAAACAGGTATTGCGATTGCGGCAGTTGGTAACCAGCTGACTTACGATAATATTTACCAGGAGCGATACATGGGATTGCCTGAAGAAAACAGGGAAGATTTTGTAAAGGGATCACCGATCACCTA
>Ga0316604_10001211_pt1 | contig 23913 bp, 26 predicted proteins | sample OWC_soil_day20_C_FD_207650 | JGI IMG/M metagenome (GOLD analysis project Ga0316604, IMG submission 207650) | Wetland soil microbial communities from Old Woman Creek delta, Ohio, United States - OWC_soil_day20_CT | ecosystem: Environmental > Terrestrial > Soil > Wetlands | place: USA: Ohio...
GGGTTCCCCGCGGGGTCCTCCGCGCGTTGCTACGTACCCGACGCGGACGGCGCCTTCACCGTGCAGTTCTCGATGCCGAGCGTTTCACGCTCGACGCGCTGCCGAAGTTACCGGCTCCGCCGGTGAAGCTGAAACCCGCGACAGGCACCGCTTGTACTGTGTTCCGCTGTTCCGGACGTGCGCGACCAGCCAAGCGGTGTAACCCGCGTGATAGCGCGCCATTGGTCCGCTTGCTCATGCAGCGCAATGAAATCTGAGCGTAAAGCGGCCGGATTGGCGAGTGATGCCTGCTCACTTGTCAGCGCCGAGGCAGATCTCAGCAGGCCGCAGTGTCACCACAGCAGAATTGCGACGCCAAACGCAATAGCCCAGAGTGCTGCGCCCAGCATGATCCCCGGAACCACTCCGCGCGCTGCATTGAGGTCCGGTACATCGCCGTCCTCTTCGTTCATTCCTTCCACCGCCTCAACGACGCTCCTGTCGTCGTCCTCGTCTTGTGACGCCTCGATCAGGACACGTGGAGCCGCTCACCCCATTTCTTTAGGCTAAAGAACCGACACCGCCGTGCCAGGTCCGCGCCGCGGTGTTTCCGTCAGAGCATGGGTGGGTTCCCCGCCACCGCCTTGCCACGATCGCGGCAAGATCCCGTCTTTCGACTGCGCGCAACTGGGCGTGCTGCAGCCTCTCGTCGTGGGCCGGAGTGTAGGGACGCGCACCGACGAAACGCTCGAAGTCCTACTCTAGGTCTGTCGCAGGCGCTCGCAGCTGATAAGCGTGACGCCATCGCGGAAACACGCGGTCCGGCCTTCGCGACCGATAGGCGGCGCGCGAAAGAGCGGACCTGTGCGAAATGCCACAGGGCGAATACGAGTGGTCACGGCGTTGAGATCAACCGACTGGCAACTCGGGCGCACGATACGTCTCCGGATCACTCCACAAGAAGCTCGAGCTTTCGCTGCGCCTGCGAATCCTGGTCGGCGCAGATCACCACGCCCTTCGCGGCAACCTCCTGCTGGATTTCACTGCGCCGTGCGAGCGCCGCGCCGCGGCGCAACTTCTGCGAGAGTTCGACAAACTTCTCGCCGCCCGGCAGGGTCCAGACTTCAACGACATAAGGCTGTTTCGCGTGGCGATACGCCCTCACGGTCGACGGACCGAGACGTGCAATGTCCTGAGGAATCAGCGGAGCACCCGCTGTTGTGCCTCGCCGCCTGGCGAGCAGCGCTCGCTGATTGGTGTCGAGCACAGCGCTAAGCGCCGCCGCAAGAGGTGCGCCGCGACCAACGGCCGGTGCGAGCAACGCCGCGCGCGCCTGCGCGTCGAGCGACCGTGTCAGCGAAACGACGTCATCGAACGCATCGCCGTGCAGGTCTGCCTCGCACTTTCCGTGCGCGTTCAGCAATACGGGATCGGTCTGCAGGCAGTTCTGGCCAGCGATCTTCAGGGTCAGCTCGGAGCGCTTGCCGCGCTCCCGCAGCCGCAATCGCAATCCGTCGCGATACAGATCCTGCGTTGCCGTGTCGAACAGCCAGACCGTCGTCAACTTGCCCTCTTGCGCAAGTTGCAGCCGCTGCACCACCTGCGCCGGATCACTGCACAGGTTGAGTTGAATTTCTGCCTGCAATTCCGCCGCGTGTGCGCCGCTCGCGCAAAAGGCCGCTGACGCACAGGCGCTCCAGACAGCCACCGCGCACTTCTGAAAGGCCGTGACGCCGCGCGAAAGCGTCGGTCGGGCCGCGCGGTAATGACCAAGCCGCACCTCAGCAGCGGTCCGGCACATGCACCAGAAATTCCGGGATATCAGGCAACCCATCGATGAAGACGCCCTTCTTGCTGCCATCGACTGAGAAGCGCCGCACGCGCTGATCGAAGCGCTCGGCCACGTAAAGATCGCCGTCAGGGCCGATGGCGAACCCCGACGGCGCCTTCAACTTGCGATCGATCACGACCCGCGCCTTGAGCTTGCCGTGCGGCGCTTCACTCGGGATGTCGTAGGCCAGGATGCTGCCGCTGCCGGCCGCGCCAATGTAGAGCGTCTCGCCGTTTAGGATAAGGTGCACAGGTTTCCTGACCCGCTTGCCCTGGATCCGGGCCACCAGGCGCCCGGTACTGACTTCGAAGATCTTGACGGCGTCGCCCGCTTCATCCGCGACATACAGGTACTGCCGGTGCACGATGATGCCGCGTACCGAGTGACGCGGCTTGCCGTGGACGTCGAGAACGACCTCGAGCCCCTGCGGCGCCGGTACGTCGATCGGGGGCTGCCGTCCCGCGTCCGGCAAACGTCCCTCAGCGGAGGCCACGACCGTGCCGGGCAGAAAGCGTCCGTTCGGAAAAGCTGCTCGCAGGTGCGGTGCGATCGGGGCGGGCTTGCGAGTCTTCGGCATGATCGCAATGACCGTGTTCGTGTCCTGGCACGAGATGTAGAGCCGGCCGTCGTCACCAAGTTCGACATCGAACGGATGGACCATCGCCACCGCCTGCTTCGACGTGATGAGGTTATCGGCGAAATGGAAGGCGTTCCCCTTGCGTCGATAACGGGCCACGTGGCTGTCACCCCGCCACGCGCTCGCGATGTAGAGGTCGTCTAGGACGAGCGCAAAGCCGCGCGGAATATGAAGCCGATGTGCCCTGGGCGACGGATCGAGCAGCAGCGGGCGGTCCTTGTGGACGCTTCCGTCGTCTTCGAACACGCCGACATTGTCGAGGCCATGCTTGCCTTCGCCGCGATAGCCGATCCACCACACGAGTCGCCTTCCTCCCCGTCGCGCAACCTACGCCTTGTCGGCGTCGTCTTTCTTGTGGGGCTGCCGCAAATCGAATTCCTCCTGCATGCGCTTGAGCCTGACGATGCCGTACCACACCAGCGCAGCCATTCCGACAACGAGCGCGCTGCCAAAGGCTCTCTCATAGCCGTAGGCCCCGGCCCGGTTGGCGATGTAGGCAGCAATGATCAGGCCGGCAATCCCGAGGTTGATGCCCCAGTTCGCAGGCCGCGCGACGACGTAGTTCAAGGTACCGAATCCCATCAGCTGATACAGAAGGAACGGCAGGATCGCGAACGCCGGCAGCAGCTCGGACGGCCCGAGAGCGACGTCGACCGCGCTCGGTGCCCGCGCGTGCAGCAGCGTGCTGTGCGCGAGTTCATGAAACAGGGCCGGCACCGCACACAGGAACGGGACAACGGCGAGCAGTTCGAGGATCAGCGCGCCGCTCCACACGCCGGTTCGCGAAGCGGTATCCGCGCCCTTGCCTTCGGACTGGGTGCCGATGAACAGCCCGCCAACAACCGCAGCGGCGCTCGCCAGCATCAGCAATTCCACGGTAATGCCGAATGCCGTGGGCTCACCGGCCTTCAGCAGCAGCAGCGCCAGAAAGCCCGGCGTATAGAACATCACGCGCACCAGTCGCGCCCAGACACGCGCGTCGCGCTCGGGCGGCAGGATCGGCAACGGCTTGCCGTCCACGCCTACAGTCGGCCTTTCCTTGGACATCGCCTCGACCTCCCCATCTGCCTCACGGCCGCTCTGTTTCGGCGTCACGCAACTCAGCCGTCCACTCGGAGGCCACCCTCTTGTTCGAGCTGCCCGGCCGGCCTCACTGCCTCACGTCACACGCGGAGTGAATGTATCTCACGGATCCTCGCCTGCGCTGAACAGTTGCGGTCAACGTCGACCGTTGGCCCGCCGCGTGGTAGTGACGTCGTCTGGCTCATCCTGCTCCCGGCGGCCTGGAAGCGTCAGTCTTCGTCACCGTTGCCCCGGAAGATGGCCCATGGCGCCGCGGCGCCAGCTGCTGTGCCTGGAACGACTGCGCCAGCATGAACAGCACGCTGGTGGACCATGCAAATGTCAGCAGACCTGCCATTGCGATCATGCCGCCGAGCAGCCGGAGTCGGTCCGGCAGGCTGAACTCGCTGCCCACTGTCGTGTACTGCATCAGGGCGTAGTAGAACGCCGTGCTGAAGTTCAAAAATGCTTCCCGCGTGACCAGGAAGCTGGCCCAGATCATGACCTCGACCAGGTGCACGACCACCAGGATCCATGTGGCGATGATCAGCGTGCTGATACCGGACAGGAACGTCGGGCGCCCAGCGAGCCGCTCCTGCAATCTGCCTCCGGCGCGCAGCGTAACGATGACGCCGAAGCCGTGGACCGCCATGGTCAGCGCGATCAGCATGACGCCCCAGAAGACCTCGTCGAGCGAAGTGACGTAGGCCGTTGGCGCAGAGGTGGCGTTCACCGGGCTGCACCTGCCGACAGCACCGAACTCGCCGTCATCGACCGCGGAGGCATCATGCCGCACGCGGGTGAGCCGTGGGTCGAGTCGGCTGGTCCCGAAACAGCGCGATCGCCTCTTCGACACTCTCCGCCTTCAGCAACCGCTCCTGCACCTGCGCCGGCGACCAACGGTCCGGGGCCACCTCGCGGGCAAACCGCGCCGCCGCCGCAGGGTCGTCGAAGAACTTGAGGAACATGCGCTCGAGCTGGCTGGCGTCGCACAGGCCGAGTTCGAGGCGGAAGTCGACGCGGCCCGAACGGATCGCGGCCTCGTCGATCAGTTCCGGGTGGTTGGTCGTCAGGAACACGACGGAGCCCTCGTGCGCAGCGACCCCGTCGAGCGCGTTGATGAAGCCGGAGTAGGAAACCTTGACGCCGGTATCGGCTTTGTCGCGCTGACGGAAGAAGGCGTCGACGTCCTCGATAAGTATGACCGAGCGCTGCGGCACCGAGGACAGCAGGTTGCCGATCTTCTCGTCGGTGACGGTCGGTGAAGCCAGGCTCAGCACGCACACGTTGAGCGCCAGTTCGGAGGCGATCGCGGTGACCAACGACGTCTTGCCGGTGCCCGGTGGGCCATACAGCAGGTAGCCGCGACGCCAAGGGATGCCCAGCGCCTCGTAGCGCTCGTGCGACGCGAAGAAGCGGTTCAGGTCCTCGAGGATCGCTTCCTTCTGCCCGGCCTTCAGCACCACCGATTCGAGCTTGCGGTTGTTGCCGAGCCGCGCGCGCATCCACTCGTTGTTGTACGGACTCGGCATGTAGACCGCTATGCGATTCAGTTCGCGCGCGATGCGGTGCTCCATAGCGGCGTGCACCAGTTCCTCCAGCGGCGCCTTCTTGCGACCGAAGGTCGAGAGCGAGATCTTTTCGAAGATCGACGGCCCGACCTGCACTTCGCGCTTCATCCACATCAGTCGGCCGTCGAGGAAGAACAGGTGAAACCCCTCGCCCGGCGACAGCACCGTCAGCGGCCTACCGCCCTGCTGCAGCTCGTCGTGCAGGCTCTGGTAACTCGTGCCCTGGCGCACGGCGCGCGCGGTGAAATTGTTGAGCCGCCGCAGCGACTCGCGGCTGTCCATGTACTCGACCAGCGCCGGGAACATCAGCTCGTCGCGGCTGTCGACCGTCAGCGTGGTGATCAGGAAGTGCTTGGCCCAGCCGAATACCTGCCCGGGCAGTTCGCGCAGCCAGACGACCAGCAGCCCGAGCAACGCCAGCGTGAGCCCGCCGGTGAGCACGGTGTTCGCTCCGAAAATGCCTTCCAGCCACTCGGCCATGCTTTCCCCGCCGCCGTCTGCGACCCGTGTTACGCCACCACTTTACCGCGGCGGCAGTGCGCGCCGCGGCCCGCGTGCGGCCATGGAGCTGTACGCGAAGGCCGCTGCAAGTTGTTAATCGCGACGCTGGGCCTGGGCAGCGCGCGGGTTGCACCCTCGACCCGATCTCCGCGATCGGCCCCGTGCAACCGTGTTCCAGCCACACCCGGAAACTTGCTGAAACCGAATAGCCCGAGATCGGCTCAACGCCGGCATTCGTGTGAACAAAAACAAAACCCCGCCGCAGCGGGGTCTGTCTTGAGCCGCCTGGCAGCTACGCGGAGCGCCGGCGCAACACGACGAGGCCGGTCAGTCCGACAGCCAGGAGCGCAAGCGTGCCGGGTTCGGGAACGGGTGTTGCGGCAACCGCAATTCGAAACACGAGCCACTCGTCGTGATTGAAACCCGGTGTTGTCGGATCGGTGTCACCGTTGCTGCTGTACCAGACCCAGCGGGCAGCCGGATCGATGCTCGGCCTGAGACCCCAGGGAGCGGCGCCGTTGGTTGGACCGGCCGTGAGCCCGGTCCATCCGCCTGAAGGGTTGCCACCTGCATTGGCGTCGAGAATCTCACTCGTCAGAAGAGCGAGGTCGGCCGGGCTTCCGGAGTAGGGTGCCGCGCTGCCGAGTCCGGTGGCCATCACCTCCCACTGTGGGTCGTTGCTATAGAACTTGTACCCGGTGTCGAGGTTCTCGAACTGCCCGAGAAATCCTTGCGCCACGCTGAGGTCGGACGCGGTTACCACGTACAGGAATCTGTCAGAGGGCAGATCGAAGGTGTATGTCTCAGTCGTCGGCCAGCTTCCGTCCGTCCCGACGAAGTCCGTGGCAGCGAACTCAGTCCCATGGAAGAGGGCGTAGGAGTTGTCGACCGTCATCGACACCCGAATTTCGGCGGCGTCAGCGGCAATCGGCCCGGCCACCAATGCCAGCGCCAGCAATCCCGAACCAAGCTGTAGCTTCATCTCCCTCACCTCGTTCTTCTACCCGGAAGTGTCGGACCTCTGCGCAATTTCCATGCCTTTACAAGGAAACAACAACTTACGTGACTCTCGAGACGTTGCTGTAAGAAGATCCGACGCGTCGTCTTGCAAGCCCGCTCACGAATCGGGTTGGCGTCACCCATTGCAGCTGCTGAGTGCTGAAGATGCTCTGAACTCCCATACCCGCTCGGCCCGGTGCTCCGAGACCTCGAACCCTTCCTCGCGCTGCGATGCCGCAACTTGCGAACGGGCACGCGCACTGCAACACTCCGCCCATGCTCAAGTCCATTCGCGATTTCTTCGAAAGTCACATTGCGGCGACGTCGACACCGTCCGACGAGCGCCATTCGATCCAGCTGGCGACGGCGGCACTGCTCGTTGAGGTGGCGCGCATTGACAGCCAGTCGACCGAGGATGAGCGCAGTGTCGTGCTGCGAGCCGTGCGCGAGAAGTTCGAGCTGGGGGCTGACGAGGCTGCCGCACTGATCGAGCTCGCCGAGGCCGAGATGAAGCAGGCCAACGACTACTTCCAGTTCACCTCGCTGGTGAATCGGCATTTCACGCAGGAGCAGAAACTGCGCATCATCGAGCTGATGTGGCGGGTGGCCTACGCCGACGCCGAGCTCTCGGCGCACGAGAATCATTTGATGCGCAAGATCGGCGAGCTGCTGCACATCACGCACGGCGATTACATCGCTGCCAAGATGCGCGCGCAGTCAGCGGGCTGAGCCCCGCGCACAGTCACCCATCGCCGGGTGGCGCGCTTCATATATAGTCTTTGGCCGACTCGCGCTGAAAGACGAACCATGAATGCGCGCACTCCCCCGTCCGGCTCCGCAGACGCCACCGATCTCGGCGTACCGGTTTCGCAGAAGATCCGCGAACGCCTGGAGCAGGCCAAGCACCGTTTCCATGCCAACGACTGCATCGCGCCGTACATCCAGGCCGATGAACTGCCGCTGCTGCAGGAGGAAGTCGAAGGCAAGCTGCTCGGCGTGCTGGAAAGCCTCGTCATCGATGTCGAGAGCGACCACAACACGCGCGAGACCGCGCGCCGTGTCGCCAAAATGTACCTCACCGAGGTGTTCCGCGGCCGCTACACCGAGATGCCGCCGGTCACGGAGTTCCCCAACGTCGAGCGTCTCAACGAGTTGATGATCGTCGGGCCGATCACGGTGCGCAGCGCGTGTTCGCACCATCTGTGCCCGATCCTCGGCAAGGTGTGGATCGGCGTGCTGCCGAACGAGCACTCGAACCTGATCGGACTCTCCAAATACGTTCGGCTCGCCGACTGGGTCATGAGCCGGCCACAGATCCAGGAAGAGGCCGTGACCCACCTCGCGGACCTGCTGCAGGACACGATGCAGCCGGATGGGCTGGCGATCGTCATGGAGGCCGACCACTTCTGCATGCAGTGGCGCGGCGTCAAGGACACCGACTCGAAGATGATCAACAGCGTGATGCGCGGGTCGTTCCTGAAGGATCCGAACCTGCGACGCGAATTCCTCGCGCTGCTGAACCTCAAGAACGCCTGACCGGAGGACCCCGCCATGCTCGTCCGCCTGCTTTACGCCAGCCGCGCCGCCGCCCCCGTCACGCAGCAGATCATTGAGTCGATCCTGCAGCAGTCGCGCTCGCACAACCCGGCGCTGGGAATCACCGGCGTCCTGTGCCACGGCGGCGACGTCTACATGCAGGCACTCGAAGGGGGCCGCGAAGCCGTGAATGCGCTCTACACGAAGATCGTGCGCGACACGCGCCACCAGGAAGTCATGCTGCTGCACTACGCGGAAGTGCCCGAGCGGCACTTTTCCGGCTGGACGATGGGCCAGGTCAACCTGACAAAGGTGAACCCGTCGCTGCTACTCAAGTATTCCGACAAGCCGGTGCTCGATCCCTTCACCGTCTCGGGCCGTGCATCGATGGCGCTGCTGGAGGAATTGATCGCCACCGCGCAGATCGTCGGCCGCGCCGGCTGAAGCCCTCTATCTCGTCTCAACGCGCGCCGCCTGGCCGCGCCGGTAATCCCACGGCGGTGTCGGTGCGGTGAAGGTCCACAGCCCGGATCGCGTCGCGCGTGCCTGCTGCTCGGCCTGGGCATCGTCGACCCGGGCCTGCGGCGACTGCTCGTGCGCGTACCTGGTGTAGTGCCAGGCCAGTCCGCGTCGTACCTGCTCGAGGCCGACATCGACGCCGTCCACGAGCACGCGGCACACCGCGCGACCATAACGGTCCGACTTCAGGCATTCGGCGCGTGCACTGCGGCCGTGCGCGAGATCCGCGAGCGACTGACGAGCGCGCTGGCCGTACGGCTGCGTGCGCTCGGGCGCGTCGATGCCATCGATGCGGATGCGGTGTGTCGCCTTGCCCCCGTCGAGCAGCGTCAGCGTGTCGCCGTCGGCAATGCCGACGATCGTGCCGATCCATTCGACAGCGGTCGCGGACAATGGCCACAGGAAAATCGCGAGCAGCAGCAAACGGCGCAACGGCATGGCGGGTCGGGGGGGCATGAACGTCCATGCTAGGAATCCGTCAGCGGCGCAGTGCCGCAGTAAGCAGGCGCCTCACGCTGCATTTCGCGCCTCCAGCCGCTACCATCGCGCCCTGCAAAGCGCGCAGCGCTCGGAAAGGGACACTCATGGTCATTCGCTGGATCACCCTCATGGCCATCACCGTGCTCGCCAGTGGCTGCGACACGCTGAGCAAGGGGCCCTATGCGGAAGCCCAGGTGAAGGGCGGCGAGGGCAGTCGAGTCTGGGGTCGTGTCACCTTCCATCAGCCTGAAGGGGGATCGTTCCTCGAGACGAGTCGATGGAGTGCTCCGGTGGCCGGCGCCGCCGCGGACAGCAGCGTCGGGAAGATCTATATCCGTGCCGACATCAACGGGCTGCCGCCGGGCCGGCAGTTCGCGATCCACATTCATGAGAAGGCCGACTGCACCGGGAACTTCACGGGAGCCGGAGGACACTTCAACCCGGGTGGCAAGCCACATGGGCGCTACGACGCGCCGGAGCGACATGCGGGCGACCTGCCGAACCTGTCCGCCAATGGCGAAGGCGTGGCGGTTTACGCGGCTACTTCTGATCGGCTGACAGTTGCAACCGGACCGTATTCCGTCGTCAACCGCGCGATCGTCATCCACGAAAGCCCGGACGACTACCGCTCACAGCCTGCCGGCAACTCCGGCGCGCGCATCGCGTGCGGCGTTATCCGATCGATGGACTGAATCGCGGCAGTCGCTACCCGGCAAGCAACTCCGCGTAGCGCGCCAGGTCGATGTTGCCGCCGCTCAGGATCGCGCCGACGCGGCGGCCCCGCACATCGATGGCCCGCTCGAAGGCTGCGGCAGCCCCTAGGCAACCGGTCGGCTCGACGACGATCTTCATGCGTCCGGCAAAGAAGCGCATTGCGCGTTTGAGCGCCTCGTCGCTGACCGTGACCACGTCCGCCACCAGCTGCTGAATCACCGGAAACGTATAGCGGCCGGGATGCTGGGTCTGCGCTCCGTCGGCAATCGTGCGCGGCACGTCGATGTGCACGATCGCGCCTGCCCGGAGCGACTGCTGCACGTCGTTGCCGGCCTCGGGCTCGACGCCGATGACGCGGCACTCCGGCTGCAGGTGGTTCGCAGCCACGGCGCAGCCGGAGATCAGCCCGCCGCCGCCGACGCAGACCAGAAGCAGGTCAAGGCGGCCGACGTCCTGCATCAGTTCCAGCGCGGCGGTGCCCTGCCCGGCCATCACATGCGGGTGGTCGTATGGCGGAACCAGCGTCATGCCGCGATCACTGGCCAGTCGATCGCTGATCGCCTCGCGGTCCTCCGTGTAGCGGTCATAGAGCACGACGTCGGCGCCGTAGCCGCGCGTGGCCTCGATCTTGATGGCCGGGGCGTCCTGCGGCATGACAATCGTGGCCGGCATGCCGAGCAGGCGCGCCGAGAGTGCGATCGCCTGAGCGTGGTTGCCGGAAGAAAACGCGACCACACCGGCCTTGCGCTGCTCGGGCGTGAACTGCGCCAGCGCGTTGTAGGCCCCGCGGAACTTGAACGCTCCCATGCGCTGGAAGTTCTCGCACTTGAAGAACAGCTCCGCCCCGGTCAGCTCATTGGCCGTGCGCGAGGTCATCACCGGCGTGCGGTGCGCAACGCCTGCGAGCCGCTCGGCAGCGGCCATAACGTCCTCGTAGGCAATGGCGAGTGTCATGACGCGAGCTTACCCGGCCCGCGACGCGCCTCGGGCACCTGCGTCGCACCATATCGATATCAACTCGGGTGATATCGGCACGCCGATCGCACGCGTAGCGTTCGGCGTATTCACTTTAGGAGGTCCTCATGCGTGCGGCCAACGTCCTCGAAACCATCGGCAACACTCCGCACATCCGCATCAACCGGCTGTTTCCCGCCGGCTACGAAGTCTGGTCGAAATCGGAGCGCGCCAATCCCGGCGGCTCGATCAAGGACCGCATCGCCCTGTCGATGGTCGAAGCCGCCGAGCGCGACGGGCGCCTCAAGCCGGGGGGAACGATCGTCGAGCCGACCTCGGGCAATACCGGCATCGGTCTGGCAATGGTGGCGGCGGTCAAAGGGTATCCGCTGATCCTCGTGATGCCGGACAGCATGTCGGTCGAGCGTCGACGCCTGATGCTGGCCTACGGCGCGAAGTTCATTCTCACGCCGCGCGAGAAAGGCATGAAGGGCACGATCGAGCGCGCACAGCAGCTGGTCACTGACACGCCGGGCGCCTGGATGCCGCAGCAGTTCGACAACCCGGCCAACATCGATGTGCACGTGCAGACCACCGCGCAGGAGATCCTGCGCGACTTTCCCGAGGGGCTCGACGCGGTCATCACCGGCGTGGGCACCGGCGGGCACATCTCCGCGGTCGGACTGGTGCTGAAGCCGAAGTGGCCGGGGCTGAAGGTGTTCGCGGTCGAGCCCAGCGCCTCGCCGGTGATCTCGGGCGGCCAGCCGTCGCCGCATCCGATCCAGGGCATCGGCGCCGGCTTCATCCCGCACAACCTGAAGACCGAGGTGCTCGATGGCGTGATCACCGTCGAGGCCGAGGAGGCGCGTGAAATGGCGCGCCGCGCCGCACGCGAGGAAGGCCTGCTAATCGGCATTTCGTCAGGGGCGACGTTGGCCGCCATCGCGAAAAAGCTGCCGGAACTCAAGGCCGGCAGCCGCGTGCTCGGGTTCAACTACGACACTGGCGAGCGTTACCTGTCGACCGAAGGGTTCCTGCCCACCGAGTAGCGCCGCGCGGGTCGACTCGGCGACGCGTCGATCCGCTCGCACCCTTGCCGGACCCGCCGCGCCAGTTGCACTGCGGCATGTGCGCGGCGCCGAAACAATCCGTTGCCGGATCGACATCCGCGCGATACGCGCACGGCCCAGCATGGTCTCTCGCTGCACCGAAGCCGCGAAAGGAGTGCCCATGCAGCCCCACGCTGATCTCGCCGCGAACGCGCCGTATGCCGTCCACCGCATCCCGACGGCGCTGATCGAAACGATGCGCCTGAACGATGGTCGCTCCGTACTGGTGCGCCCGGTGCTGCCGCAGGACGCGGACCTGCAGCAGGCCTTCGTGCGTCAACTGTCGCCGCTGAGCCGCCGGCGCCGCTTTCATGGCCCGCTGGTCGAACTTCCGCCGGCGACGTTGCGCTACATGACCGAAGTCGACTACCAGACGCACCTCGCCATTTTGGCCGCGGTATTCGTCGACGACGTGGAGCGCCAGGTGGCCGAGGCACGCTGGGTGCGGCGCTCTGACGAACCGGAAGCCGCCGACTTCGCTCTGGCGGTGGCCGACGACTGGCAGCGCAGCGGGCTCGGCACGCGCCTGCTGCGTCACCTCGAACGCAGCGCGCGCGATCACGGCGTGCAGCGCCTGTTTGGCGACGTGCTGCACAGCAATCAACCGATGCTGGATTGCATGCGGCGCGCGGGCGCGCGGCTGCGTCTTGATCCGCTCGATTCGTCTGTGCTCTGCGTCGAGATCGAAGTGACCGGTGGCGCGGAGGCTCCGTGGCGCGCAGCGGCCTAGCGATGCGCGCGCTTCACTTCACCGGCGCTGCACAATGACCGGCGCCTTCGACGCGCTCCTGGCCGAGTCGCCACGGAGGGGGTTCGCCGAAGTGGTTGTGTGGCGTCGAGGTTGCCCCGTCGAGCGCAAGCAGTCCCAGCGCCGCCGCCCAGAAGATCGCCACGAACGCTAGAGCCCGCTTCGTCCGTGTCATCCGCGTAACCCCAGGCGTGCCCGCAGGCGCACGCCGATCAGCGATCCGGCAGACGCGGCGGCGAGCCAGCGCTCGATGTGCAGCGCCCCGAAAGAGCTGCCGACGGCGAAGTCCGGCAACACCGCCAGCGAGAATGCGTTGCCGAGACCTGCCTTATAGCTAACGCTCGACTGCGCATGTGCTTATGCCCTTGATGGGAATCAGATTGGCGCCTCAAGGGGACGCCGGCGCCTTGCCAGCAGTGAGCGCGACTCGCATGATGGTCTTTTCGCTCAGGAGGCAGCATGCACGATCCCCATCCGGACTGGCGTACGCAGGGCGTGCGTGTCATCAAGGGAGACCAGCTCGATCCGAACACCGCGCAGACGCCGGGCATGAATCGCGCCGCGGCGATCAACGCGGCGCGCGTCGGCGCGCAGAAACTGTGGGCTGGCGCGGTGACGATCCACCCGAACGCAAAGACCGGCGCGCACCATCACGGCGCACTCGAGAGCGTCATCTACGTCGTGCGCGGCAAGGCGCGCATGCGCTGGGGCGACAAGCTCGAGTTCGTCGCGGAGGCCGAGGCGGGCGACTTCATCTTCGTGCCGCCGTACGTGCCGCACCAGGAAATCAATGCCTCCACCGACGAGGCGCTGGAATGCGTGCTGGTGCGCAGCGACAACGAAGCTGTCGTCGTCAACCTCGACATCGAGGCGGTCGAGCAGCCGGAGGCGGTCTACTGGGTCGACCCGGTGCACGCCGCGCCGCGGCAGTAGCGAGCGATGCGTCCTCGGCGCAGCTTCTTCGCCGGCCTCGCCGCAGCCCTTGCCGCGCTGACGCTGCCTCCGTCGGTTTCAGGACGAGACGATCTCGACACGGCGCGCCGGCGCCTGCTCGCTGAAATCGATGACGACATGCGGGCTACGGCCCGCAGCACCGGCCGCACTGCGCTTAGCCCCGCCGTGCGCCGCGCGCTCGAGACCGTGCCGCGCGAACGCTTCGTGCCGCCGCAGTTCGTCTCGCACGCCTACGAGAACCGCCCGCTGCCGATCGGCCACGACCAGACGATCTCGCAACCGTTCATCGTTGCGTTGATGACGGAACTGCTGGATCCCCGTCCGACCGACGTCATGCTCGAGGTCGGCACCGGGTCCGGCTATCAGGCCGCGGTGCTCGCCGCGTGCGTGCGGAAGGTCTATTCGATCGAGATCGTCGCGCCGCTGGCGCAGCAGGCGCGCGCGGCGCTCGACGCCGCCGGCGTGCGCAATGTCGAGACCCGCGTTGGCGACGGGTACCGCGGCTGGCCCGAGGCCGCGCCCTTCGACGGCATCATCGTCACCGCCGCGCCCGACCATGTGCCGCCAGCACTGGTCGAGCAACTCAAGCCCGGCGGGCGACTGGTGATCCCGGTCGGTACGCACTCCTTCAGCCAGGAACTTCTGCTGATCCGCAAGGACGCCGACGGCCGTGCCGTCACGCGCCGTACGATCGGCGTGCGCTTCGTGCCCTTGACGCGCGAGCGTTGAGGCGCGTCCCGCTGACGGACGCGCTCAGTAGACTGCGCGCTTCTGCATTCTCGACAGGTGCGCTCCCTCTCCCGATATGAACACTCGTCGCCTCGGCCGCTCCGGCCTGAAAGTTTCCGAACTGTCGTTCGGCTCCTGGGTCACCTACGGCAACCAGGTCGATACCCGCGCCGCGCGCGAACTGATGGCCGCAGCATTCGATGCGGGCGTCAACTTCTTCGACAACGCCGAGATCTACGCCAAGGGCGACAGCGAGGTCATCATGGGCAAGGTGCTAAAGGAACTCGGCTGGCCGCGCATCAAGTACATCGTGTCGACCAAGTTCTACTGGGGCATGCGCACCTGCGCAAACGACAACAACACGCTGAACCGCAAGTACCTGCTCGACGCGATCGACGGCTCGTTGAAGCGCCTGCAGCTCGACTATGTCGACCTGGTCTACTGCCATCGCGCCGATCCCAACACGCCGATCGAAGAGACGGTCTGGGCCATGCACAACATCATCGAGCGCGGCAAGGCGCTCTACTGGGGTACCAGCGAGTGGAACGCCGACGAGATCCGTGCGGCATGGGAAATCGCCGATCGCCGCAACCTGCACAAGCCGGTGGTGGAGCAGCCGCAGTACAACCTGTTGCACCGCAAGCGCGTCGAGCAGGAGTACGCGCGACTGTATGAGGACATCGGGCTCGGCCTCACGACGTGGAGCCCACTCGCTTCAGGGCTGCTGTCGGGCAAGTACCAAAAGGGCGTCCCGCCCGGCTCGCGCGGTGCGCTCGAGACTTACGCATTCCTGCGCGATGGGCTGACCGACCCGGCGAAGAACGCGATCGTCGGCAAGCTGGAAAGCGTGGCGAAGGATCTCGGCTGCACGCTGGCCCAACTCGCCCTGGCATGGTGCGTGCGTAATCCGCGGGTCAGCACCGTGATCACCGGCGCCACACGCGTCGAGCAGATCAGTGAGAACATGAAGGCGCTCGAGGTCGTGCCCAAGCTGACGCCCGAAGTCCTGGCGCGCATCGACGGTCTCGTCGGTGCGCACGCCAGCTAGCGCGCCACCGATCGCTCAGCGCCCCATGCGGGTGTTGTACGAGCCGGTGATGCGATTGATCAGGTTGGGGTCCTGGTTGATGTCGCCCTTGGTGCGGAACTCGACCTTCGTCGTGCCGTCCGGCTGCGGCGCCACCGTGGCAATCACGGTGATGCCGCCCCGCTGGCCGGTGATCAGCCCCCCGGAGGGGTTCGCATCCGTGACCTTGACACCCTGGTCCGACATCGCGCCCAGCAACGCGTTGTAGGCCCGGTCATAGGTGCTCGGTCCGGGCGGCGGCGCGTATGCCACGCAGGCGGCGAGCATAAGCGCGGTCAGTGCCAGCAGCCAGGCACGTGAACGATGTGCGAGAAGCAGGATTGTCATCTCGAATCCAGGCGGTTCAATGGAGCGACCAGCATAGCGGCTGCGGCCGGCGCTAGCCGAACGGCCGCACGCCGATCCATGCGCCATGGAGCCAGAACGCAAACGCCGCCCAGGCGATGAGTCCGACGATGACCGCGGTGATGTCGCGCGTCACAGGGCCAACGAGATAGACGACACCCGCAGCGCGGTCGCGACGTCGCGCGGCGGTGTAGTCGACCACCGCCCATGCGAGAAACGCGCCGAACAGCACGACATCGGCCAGCGTGCCGTTGGCGATCAGGTGCGCGAAAGCCCAGATCTTGACGCCGGCCACCATCGGATGCCCGACCGCGCGCTTGATGCGGGTTCCCGGGACGTAGGCGGCCACGAGGAGGATGAAGGCCGGGATCGTCAGCAGCGCGGCGATATGTCTCGTCCACACCGGCGGCGTGTAGAGCACGACCGGCGCGCCGCGCGCCTCGCCGTATCCCCAGATGATCAACACGAAGCCGATGATCGAGACGACCGAGTAGACGGCTTTCCACGGCCACAGGCCCATCGCCGCGACGCGCCCGCGGCGCCAGTCGTCGGCGACGATGCGCACCGAATGCGTGCCCAGAAACAGCACCAGTCCGACGATCAATAACGCCATATCCGCCCCTTTCATAGCGCGCAGTATGCCGCAGCGACTCGGCGAGGCCGCATCAATTCAAGGGTGAGTATGTGGATCGGTAGTGCGGACGCGTGCGGCGCCCTGTGCTCAGCACTCGCTGCATGGACACGGTGCCATTCAGAAACCGGAGTCGCGACAGGCCTTTCTCGACCGCGTCAATCGGACTATCGTGCTTGGGGAGTCAAAATGGCTGTGCCCATCACGACACCCCTTGCCGCTGCCGGTCACGATCGCGAAAGCGCCAACGCGTGCCGGGCACGGCGATTGCACGCCACACCTTTCCGATAGGTTGACCTCGGGCGGCGCATGGCCAAGCAGGAACCTCGTTCGCCAAAGGCGGCCGCCGAGGCATCTGAAGTAGTGGTCGATCTCACGCCCAATCACGCCGAGCAGGCGCTGGCCGAGCAGTTCGACGACGCCGTTCCCACGGTCGGCTACGAGACGTTGCCCATGGTGGGGCTCGGCGGCTCGGCCGGCAGCATCCCGGCACTGCAGACCTTTTTCCGCGCGATGCCGCCCGACTCGGGCATGGCCTTCGTCGTGATCCTGAACTTGTGGCCAGAGCACGAAAGCACGCTCGCCGAGATCCTGCAGCACGCCACGACGATGCCGGTGATCCAGGTGCACGACACCGAGAAGGTCGAAGCCAACCGCGTCTACGTCATTCCGCCGGGCAAAGCGCTGGCGTCGATGGACGGCACGCTGCGGCTCGCCGATCTTGCACCCGAGCGGGGACGCCGGGTCGCGGTGGATCTTTTCTTCCGCACGCTGGCGGATACGCACGGTCCGCACTCGGCGGCGATCGTGCTATCTGGCGCCGATGGCGACGGGACCATCGGCATCAAGCGCATCAAGGAGCGCGGCGGCCTGACCATCGCGCAGGACCCGGACTAGGCGCCGCACCGCGAGATGCCGTCGTCGGCAATCGCGACCGGCATGGTCGACTGGGTGCTGCAGGTCGAGCAGATGCCGCGACGCCTGCTCGACTATCGCCGGCTCGACGGCAAGCTGCGGCTGCCGCCCGAGCAGGCTCCGCACTCCGGGCCGGCCGAGCAGGAAAATGCATTGCAGGAGGTGCTCGCCTTCCTTCGTACGCGCACCGGCCGCGATTTTTCCTACTACAAGCGTGCGACCACGCTGCGCCGCATTGCGCGCCGCATGCAAGTGAACGGCGTTGCCACCCTGCCGAGCTACCTGGACTTCCTGCGCACGCATACGGGCGAGGCCACCGCCCTGCTGCAGGACCTTTTGATCAGCGTGACCAACTTCTTCCGCGATGCCGACACCTTTGCGGCGTTGCAGACCCAGCTTCCCCAGTTGTTCCACGGCAAGGGGGCCGACGACACACTGCGCGTGTGGGTGCCGGCGTGCGCCACCGGCGAGGAAGCCTATTCGATCGCCATTTTGCTGTGCGAACACGCGCGCATGCTGCAGTCACCCCCGAGGCTGCAGATCTTTGCGTCGGACTTCGATGAAGACATCATCCGCGTCGGCCGCGAAGGACTTTATCCGGAATCGATCTCGGCCGATGTGTCGGAAGACCGGCTGAAGGGCTCTTTCAGGAAGGAACACCGCGGCTACCGCGTCCGTCGCGAAATTCGCGAGTCGGTGCTGTTCGCGCTGCACGATGTGCTGAAGGACTCGCCATTTTCGCGGCTCGATTTCATTTCCTGCCGCAACCTGCTCATTTACCTGAACGAGGACGCGCAGCAGAAGCTGTTCGACATCTTCCACTTCGCGTTGCGGCCCGAAGGGCTGTTATTCCTCGGCTTGTCGGAGACCATCGACGAAGACAAGGCGCTGTTTCACACCGTCGACAAGACCAACCGCATTTACCGGCAGCGCCCGGGGCTTCGGCCAGGACGGCCGGTGCCCGTCGGCGCCAGCGCGCTGGCGCGCGTGCTGCAGGCGCGCGCACAGGGTGAAGCAGCCGGTCATGCCGGCTTCCATGGCGCTGCGGGCCAGCGCGCACTCGGACTCAACGGCGATGAGGTCGACGCGGCGCGGCAGGAGACACGCGCTGTTTCCTGGAGCGAGATTCACCAGAAAGTGATTGAGCAACGGGCCGCACCGTCGGTGCTGGTCAACGCCGAGCACGAAATGCTGCACCTGTCCGAGAGCGCCGGGCGCTACCTGCAATTCTCCGGCGGCACGCCGACCAACAACGTGCTGCGCGCGGTGCACCCGATGCTGCGGCTCGACCTGCGGGCGGCGCTGTACCGCGCCGCGCAGTCGCAGGCAGAGACCGAGGTCCCGCAGTTGCCGATCGAGCTCGATGGCGAGCACAAGCTTGTCGATCTGCATGTCGCCCCCACCGCAGACCTGATTCAGGACGTCTACCTGATCTTCTTCAAACGCGAACGCGCAGCAGCCGGCGATGAGGCGGGCGCAGCGACGTCTGCCACGGACTCCGCCGCGCGCGAGTTCGAACGCGAACTCGAGCGGTTGAAGGCGCACTTGCGCGACACCGTGCAGCAGTACGAAGGCTCGGCCGAGGAGCTGAAAGCCAGCAACGAGGAACTGCAGGCGATGAACGAGGAGCTGCGTTCCGCCACCGAGGAGCTGGAAACGAGCCGCGAGGAACTGCAGTCGATCAACGAGGAGCTGACCACAGTCAACCACGAGCTGAAGGAGAGGGTCGACGACCTGGCTCACGCCAACAGCGACCTGCACAACCTGATGGCGGCGACCGCGATTGTCACCGTGTTCGTCGATCGCGAGCTCAGCATCATGCGTTACACCCCGTCGGCGGTGCCGCTGTTCCGGCTGATACCGACCGACATCGGCCGGCCATTGAGCGATCTGTCGCACCGCTTCGAATATCCGGAGCTGCTTGAAGACGCACAACACGTGCTGGAGCAGCTCGAACCGGTACAGCGCGAAGTCAGTTCCGGCGCCCACTGGTATCTGACGCGGGTGCTGCCTTATCGCAACACCGACGATCGCATCGGTGGCGTCGTCTTCACCTTCCTCGACATCACCGCGCGCCGTCAGGCCGAAGATTCGCTGCGCTCCTCGGAAGAACGCTTCCGCGCGATCGTCAGCCAGGCCTGGGCCGGCGTCGCCTACACCGATCTCACGGGCCGCATCGCGATGGCGAATCGCCGTTTCGCCGACATCGTCGGTGTCGGCGAGCACGAAGTCGCCGGGCGGCTGATCGAGGACTTCACGCATCCTGACGACCGAGCGCGCGAGCGTGAGTACTTCAATCGACTGGCGGGCAGTGGCCAGCCGTTCGAGATCGAAAAACGGCTACTGCGCGGCGACCGCCGCGATGCGTGGGTCAAGGCCGCGGTTACGCCGATCCTCGACAGCCGCGGCTACCAGCGTGCGGCTGTCGCCATCATGCTCGATGTCAGCGAAACCGCGCGCGCACGTGAAGAGCTGCAGCTGAGCGAAGAGCGACTGCGCCTCGTCGTCGAGAACGCGCGCGAATACGCGATCTTCTCCACCGATCTGCAGCGCCATGTGACCAGCTGGAACCACGGCGCCGAACGTCTGCTTGGCTATGCAGAGAGCGAGATCCTGCATCAGCCGGCCGACGTCATCTTCACGCCGGAAGACCGTGTCGGCGGGGCCCCCGAAGCCGAGGCGGCGCAAGCGCTGCGCGACGGCCGCGCGGCGGACGAACGCTGGCACATGCGCAAGGACGGCAGCCGCTTCTGGGGCAGTGGGGTGATGATGGCGATGCACGGCGCGCACGGCGCGATCGTCGGCCTCGTCAAGATCTTCCGCGACGAAACCGCCGCGCGCGCGGCGGCCGAGGCGCTCGAGCAGAGCCGTGGCGAGCTGTGGGAGGCGCTGGCGGAGAACAAGCGCGCACGCGAAGAGCTCGAAGCCGCGAGCCGTGCCAAGGATCACTTCCTGGCCGTGCTGTCGCACGAATTGCGCACACCGCTGACGCCGGTGCTGGTGGCGGTGCAGGCGCTGGGGATGCGAAGCGATCTGCCGCAACAGGCGCGCGATGCGCTCGAGGTGATCCGCCGTAACGTGCGGATCGAGGCGCATTTCATCGACGATCTACTTGATCTCACCAAAATTGCGCGCGGTCAGTTACAAGTGCTGCGCGAGGCGATGGACGTGCACGACGCGATCCGCGGGGCGATCGAGATCTGCGAGCCGGACATTCGCACCAAGGACCAGCAACTGAAAGTCGCGCTGAACGCGCCACGCCACGGTGTAAGCGGCGACGCGCGGCGCCTGCAGCAGGTGGTCTGGAACGTCCTGAAGAATGCGTCCAAGTTCACGCCACGCGGTGGCGACATCCTGGTCACCTCGAGCAACGACGGCGACCGCTTTCGTCTGACCGTGGCCGACAGCGGTATTGGCATCGAACCCGAGACGCTGGAAGTGATATTCGACGCATTCACGCAGGGGAGCCCGCGCATCAGCCGCGAATATGGGGGGCTCGGCCTCGGACTTGCCATCTCTAAGGCAACGATCGACGCGCATGGCGGCCGCATGGCTGCCGAGAGCGCCGGCACCAACCGCGGCACCACGGTCACGATCGAGCTGCCGCTCGGATGACCAGGAGGTTGCCATGGTCGAAAACCCACTTCGTCCGGACGCCACAGGCGCCGACTTGGCGGTATCGCTAAGAGTGTTTCTGGTCGAGAACCACGAGGACACACGCACGCTGCTGTGCATGCTGCTGGAGTCACTGGGTCACCGCGTGCTAGCAGCCGAGACGATGAAGGAGGCGCTACGAACGCTGCCGCTCTTCGATTGCGACGTGCTGATTTCCGACATCGGCTTACCCGACGGCGACGGCTGGGAGCTGATGCAGCGACTACGCCTGAAGCACCCGATTTACGCGGTGGCGATCAGCGGCTTCGGCATGAGTACCGACTGCGCCAGGAGCCGCTCGGTGGGTTACCGCCATCATTTGGTGAAGCCGTACGGCATTGAACAGTTGCCGGCGATCCTGCGCGAAGCCGCCAACGAATGCGCGCGCACTGCCGCGCCGCGGCCGACGTCCCGGGAGCGCTAGGCGCCGGTCGCCCTACGTGCGGCGCGACGACTTGCGCGCGGAAGACTTCCTGCCGCTCGCCTTCTTCCCTGTCGACGACTTCGCAGCGGACCTCACCTCGGGAGACTTGCGCGCCGTGGACTGCTTCTCCGGCACCTTGGCGCCGGCCTCGCGCGCCTCCGACAATCCGATCGCGACGGCCTGCTTCGGGTTCGTCACCTTCTTCCCCGACCCGCCGCTCCTTAGCTTCCCTTCCTTGAACTCGCGCATGGTCTCTTCGACCTTTTCCTGCGCTTTCTTGCCGTACTTCGCCATGACCCCACCCCGGATGGTGAGTAAACATGGGAGCACAGCAACTTACTTGCCCATACGCCGCCGGCAGCGCAATTGCCACGCAGCTTTAACCGCGGCGCTTCTTGTCCTGCGGCTCTTCGGCTTCTTTCTGCGCCGCCTCGTACAACGCAGGCGTGGCACCGCCGCGCGCCAGCAGCTCGCGCAGGTGTTGCACCGAATTACGGTCCAGCGTGTTGCCGCCGTGATGCGGCCGATGCAGGATGCCTTCGCCGTGACCCAGCTTCACGCGGATGCGTGCGCCCGACAACGACTCCACGTCGGCACCGAGGTGCTTCAGGAGCGATTCGACTTCGCGCCAGTGAATGTTGGTGTTGATCGGGTCGTGGAAGATCTCGCGCAGCAGGTTGGCGTGCTTATGGCTCATGGCTCAATCACCGGGGTTCGTCGGGCGAAACGATACCCAAGTTGCCTGACCGACGTCGGCCGGTCCGCTTCAGCGCGGCAATTGATAGGGGGACGGGGGCGGCGTGTTCGGCGGGGGAATCGCCGCGTTCGGTGGCGGCGAGGACCGCGGTGATAGAGACGCCGGGGGTGGCGTGTTCGGCGGTGGAATCGCCGCATTCGGCGGCGGCCCGTTGGCCGAGCCTGAGGCGCGCGGCGCGGTATTGCGCGCCACATAGCCCGCGGGCGCGGGGACGCGGTTGCCGAGCCCGTACATGCACTGGTAATACGCGCTGTCGTAGCGCTGCTGCGTCACCGAGCCAGCGACCTGCGCGTTGCCCGCGCCGACGACGCTGCCGCTGAACAGGCCCAGGCCCGCCCCTACAGCGGCACCTTCGCTGCCGCCAATCAGTCCGCCGAGCGCCGCACCGATCACCGTTCCCGCGACGGCACTGCCTACGCCGGCCTGCGCGGCGGCATCGCCGGGTGTGCCGGTCAGGCTCGCGGCGTAACCGCGGCAGGAGGCGTCATCGGCCTGGAAATGGTCCCACGATTTCTTCGTGCCCGGCAGCGACGCGACTGACGGTCCCGCAGGCACGGTGACGCACGCGGCAAGCAGCGCCGTGGCCGCAATTGCACCGACGCGCAGCAGCGCTGCCAACCGGGCGTTCATTGAGTTCCCGCTGGCACGCGCGGCTCAATGCGCTGCCAGGCTTCCGCGCAGCTTTCCACATACGGGTAGTAGGCACGCGAACTTGCGCACCAGTACCACCACTGCTGTGCCGGTTGCACCGGCTGCGTCGTCGTCTCGACATCGCGCTCGATGTAGGTGGTCGCACTCGGCGGCAGGATCCACGCACCGCTAACTGACGGTGTCACGAACACCGGCGCCCCGACACTCCAGCCCCAGTAGCCCGGGCCCCACCAGCCTGGATTCCAGCCGACTCCCCAGCCCCAACCACCCCAGCCCCAGCCACCCCAACCCCAGCCGCCCCAGCCCCAGGCGGGACGCCAGTAGGGCGCCCACGGGCGGTATCCATAGCCGGGTTGGCCACGCCAACCGCCGGCGTAGTAGCCGCGATAGGCGCCGCCGGTGTAGCCGCCACCGGCGTAGCCGCCGCTGTAGCTGCCGCCGGGATTCACGACGGCTCCGCCGCCGCGCGTCGGTCCACCGGGCGGTGGCGTCCCGGCGTAACCGCGACCGGCATAGGGACGAGGGGCGTTCTGCGCTTCGGCAGCGATCGGTACGACCGCCAGGGAGGCCAGCGCCAGGACGGCGGCGGCAGCAAGTGTGCGAGTCTTCATCGCGATCTCCTGTCGGCTTAACGACTGCGTCAGGGCTTTCGATGACAGCGGCCGACGTGCGGCCGGCACATGCCATGCTACGCGCCGGTAAGGCGATGGGCGCGACGCCAGCGTGACCAAGATCATGTCTTCGCGCGTCCACTTCGCCGACAGAAGCATGCAACCCCTCCACCAACCGCGTCAGTCACGGCCAATGGGATCAACCAGCGATTCGACGCTGGTCCGCCGCTCTCATCAAGGAAACCAAGTCATGCCAAGGAAGATGCTGTCCGCGTTGCCATTCATTGCCGTAGGTGCCTTGGGCGCCTGTGGCAGCGACGACGACCTCACTGGCGGTTTGCCGACAGTTAACACCAAGCCGGCCTATGTCGGCACGATCGTTACAACCACTTACAACGGCAGTACCGATGACCTGCTGACCGGCGGCCTGGGCTGGGATGGGCTGCAGAGCGCCACGCCGCCGGCCGTGTCGGCCACACCCACCGCCAGGGAGTTGCGCACCCGCGCGCTCTACA
>Ga0316604_10001212_pt1 | contig 23909 bp, 23 predicted proteins | sample OWC_soil_day20_C_FD_207650 | JGI IMG/M metagenome (GOLD analysis project Ga0316604, IMG submission 207650) | Wetland soil microbial communities from Old Woman Creek delta, Ohio, United States - OWC_soil_day20_CT | ecosystem: Environmental > Terrestrial > Soil > Wetlands | place: USA: Ohio...
CGCAGCTCTACATCGCGGTCGGCATCTCGGGCGCCATCCAGCACCTGGCCGGCATGAAGGAATCGAAGGTGATTGTCGCCATCAACAAGGATCCGGATGCGCCGATCTTCCAGGTCGCCGATTACGGCCTGGTCGGCGATCTGTTCGAGGTCGTGCCGCAACTGACTGCCGCCTGATTTTCTGTCTCCTCTGCGGACCGAAGCAGTACCTCTCGGATGGTCCGCTCTTTTTCCGGTTCGGCGGTTGCCCCGCCGAACCGGATTTTTTTCACGCTGCGAGCGGGGATGCAAGCTCCCGCCGCTGAAGGGAGTAGCAAGTATGCAACGCGAAGCCATGGAATTCGATGTCGTGATCGTCGGTGGCGGCCCGGCCGGGCTGGCCGCGGCGATCCGCCTCAAGCAACTGGCGGCCAGCCAGGGCAGTGAACTCTCGGTCTGCCTGATCGAGAAAGGCGCCGAGATCGGCGCCCATATTCTGTCCGGCGCCGTCATGGACCCCCGTGCGCTGTCCGAGCTGCTGCCCAACTGGCAGGCCGACGGCGCGCCCTTGAACGCCCCGGTCAGTGAGGACCGCTTCTATATCCTCTCCGAAACAGGTGCGCGCAAAGTGCCCAATGCGCTGCTGCCCGCCTGCTTCCACAACGAAGGCAATTACGTCATTTCGCTCGGCAACGTTTGCCGCTGGCTCGGCGAGCAGGCCGAGGCGCTGGGTGTCGAGATCTATCCGGGCTTTGCCGGTGCCGAAGTGCTGTTCGACGAAGCTGGTGCGGTCAAGGGCGTCGCCACCGGCGACATGGGCCGCCTGCACGACGGTTCCGCAGGTCCCAACTTCCAGCCCGGTATGGAACTGCACGGCAAATATACCTTGTTCGCCGAAGGTTGCCGCGGCCATCTCGGCAAGCAGCTAATCGAAAAATTCGATCTCAACCGCGATGCCGACCCGCAGACCTACGGCATCGGCCTCAAGGAACTCTGGGAGATCCCGGCCGAGCAGCACCAGTTGGGCCTGGTCGTCCATAGCGGCGGCTGGCCGATGGCCCCCGATACCTACGGCGGCGGCTTTCTCTACCACCTGGAGAACAACCAGGTCGCTGTCGGCTTCGTCGTCGGCCTCGGCTACGCGAACCCGCATCTGTCACCCTACGAGGAATTCCAGCGCTACAAGACGCACCCGGAAATCAGCAAGTTCCTCGCCGGCGGCAAGCGCATCGCCTATGGCGCCCGGGCGCTGACCGCCGGCGGCCTGCAATCGCTGCCGAAACTGACCTTCCCCGGTGGTGCGCTGATCGGTGACGATGCCGGCTTCCTCAACGCCGCCCGCATCAAGGGCTCGCACTGCGCGATCAAGAGCGGTGCGCTGGCTGCCGAAGCCTGCGGCGCGGCGCTATTCGAGGAGCGCCAGCGCGACGAACTGACCGCCTACCCGGAAGCCTTCAAGAATAGCTGGCTGTACCAGGAGCTCCACCAGGCACGCAATTTCAAGCCGTGGATGAGCAAGGGCCTGAAGTTGGGCGCGCTGATGTTCGGCATCGACCAACTGGTTTTCGGCGGCAAGGTGCCGTGGACCCTGCATCACGGCAAGCCGGATCACGCCAAGCTGAAGCCAGCCGCCGATTGCCCGAAGATCGACTATCCAAAGCCCGACGGCGTGCTGACTTTCGACCGCCTGTCGTCGGTCTTCCTGTCCTCGACCAACCACGAGGAAGACCAGCCCTGTCACCTGCACTTGCAGGACGCGGCGGTGCCGATCAGCGTCAACCTGGCGACCTACGACGCGCCCGAACAGCGTTTCTGCCCGGCCGGCGTCTATGAAATCCTGCGTGACGAACAGGGCAACAACCCGCGCCTGCAGATCAATGCGCAGAACTGCGTGCATTGCAAGACCTGCGACATCAAGGACCCGACCCAGAACATCAACTGGGTCGTGCCGCAGGGCGGCGAGGGGCCGACCTATCCGAACATGTGAGCGGCGTCATGGCGATTACCCCCCTCGAGCAGGAACTGGCACAACTTGCCGAGTGCACGCCGGCCGATTTCGTCGCCCGCCGGCGGCGCCTGGTCGACGGCGCGCTGCGCCCGGACGGCGCAGCGATCGCGCACCTGGTGGAGCTGCAGCAGAGCATCGACCTGTCGCTGGCGGTCGGTGCGACACCGCGCAATCGCCTGCGCCAGTTGCACGAACTGCTCGACGAACGGCTGGCGGCGCTTGCCGTGCTGACCCAACGCCTGGAAGGCGAAGTCGGGGGATGCGGCTGACCCCTGCGGTCGACGCTGCGCCAAGGGCAAAAAGTAATTCGGTTTAACCGCCAATCCCGCCGCGGCGGGAAGGAGGGCGGTCATTACTATAAGGAGGAGCGAGATGGCGGCAAATAATGTGAATCGGCGTCCGGGAATGTACTTGCCGGCGTTGCTCGGCGGGTTGCTGGCGGGCGGTGGCGGACTCGGCCTGGTCTGGGTCGCGGGTGGCGTGCTGGATGTGCGCTCGGGGCTGGCGGCGGCGGTGTTGGCGCTAGCCGTCGGCGGCCTCGCCCAGTTTTTTCTGCGGCAAGTCATTGGCCTGCCGCGCGAACGGCTGCGGCAGACCATCGCCGCCACCTTCCGGGATGGCGACCTGACCCGCCGGGCGGCGGCCGATGGCGCGCTGGGCGGCCTGGCCGAGGAATACAACAAGCTGATGTTCGCGCTGCAGGGCATCGTCGGCCGGGTGGTCTTCAATTCCCGGCAGGTCGATGCGGTGGCCCGCAAGCTGATCGATGAAGCACAGGAAACGGTAGCCGGCTCGGAACAGCAGAACGGTGCCGCGCGCTCGGCCGCCGAGGCGGCCGTCGAAATGGCGGCCGGCGTCGCCGAAGTCGAGACCCATGCCCGCGAAACCGCCGGTATCGCCGAGAGCGCCCGGCAGAATTCAAGCCGTGGCGCGGCGATCGTCAATCGTGCTTCCGACGAGATCCGCAGCCTGGCGCAATCGGTCGATAACTCGGCGGCCGTGCTGTCGGCACTCGGCGAGCGCTCGCAGGCGATTTCGGCGATCGTCCGGACCATCCGCGAAATCGCCGACCAGACCAACCTGCTGGCGCTCAACGCCGCCATCGAGGCGGCTCGTGCCGGCGAGCAGGGGCGGGGTTTCGCGGTGGTCGCCGACGAGGTCAGGAAGTTGGCCGAACGGACCAGCGCGGCGACCTCGGAAATCGGCGGCATGATTTCGGCGATCCAGAACGACATCCGCACCGCCATTTCGACGATACACGACGGTGCCACCCAGGCCCGGGAGGGGGCCGAACTGACCGCGCAGGCGGCGGCCACGCTGAACGACATCAGCGAGGGCGCCGAGCGCACGCTGGCGATGGTGCGCCTGATCGCCGAGACGGTCGGCACCCAGAGCGGGCAGGCGCAGCACATCGCGCAACAGGCCAACGACATCATCGCACTGGCCGACCGCAACGCCCAGGGCGCCCGCGATACCCTGGCCGAGGCGCAGCAACTGGACGTGCTGGCGACCAATCTCGACGAGATCGGCAGCGTCTTCAAGCTCGGCGCGGCCGGCGAGGAGGCGCTGCGCATCCATGCCCAGATGCCGGAGGCGGTGCAGGCGATGGCCCGCGAAATCGGCCAGGTGCTGGAAGCGGCCGTGGACCGCCGCGAGATTGCGGTCGACGACCTGTTCGATACTCAATACGTGCCGATTCCGAACACCCGGCCGCAGAAATACCATACCAAGTACGACCAGCTGACCGACCGCATCCTGACCCCGGTTCAGGAGCGCTATCTGGAGCAGACCAAGGGCGCGCTGTTCGCTTTGTGTACCGACACCAAAGCCTATATTCCGACCCACAACCGGGCCTTCTCGCAGCCGCCGACCGGCGACGAGAAGATCGACCTGGTGCGCAGCCGCAACAAGCGCATCTACACCGAGCCGAGCCTCAAACGGGCCAGCGCCAACACGCTGCCTTACCTGTGCCAGACCTATCGCCGCGACACCGGGGAAATCATGCATTGCATCGCATCGCCGATCTACGTCAAGGGGCGCCACTGGGGGGCGGCCAACTTTGGCTACCTCGCCTGATCGCCCTGTGGCGAACGTGCAGCGGAGTTGGCGCAGCACCTGCTGCTTACGGAAAAAGTCAATTGTCCGCCGCCCTCCCGGCCGGGGCGGGCTGAGTCGCCGGGGCGGTTCTCCATAACGAAAGCGTATAGCTGCTAGTTCGCAGGTTTCCTTTCAGGGAGAAGGCCCTGGCGCCAGAATCGACGGCATGCAAACTCCGATCAAAACCCTCTTCATGCGCGGCGGCACGTCGCGTGGCCCGTTCTTCAACGAGGCCGACCTGCCGACCGACATCGCCACCCGCGACCGCGTCCTGCTCGCCGTCATGGGGTCCCCCGACAAGCGCCAGATCGATGGTCTGGGCGGCGCGCATCCGCTGACCAGCAAGGTCGGGATCGTCCGCCCCAGTAGGACGCCGGGCGTCGATCTCGACTTCCTGTTCGCCCAGTTGCAGCCCGACAAGGATACGGTCGACACGACACCAAACTGCGGCAACATGCTGGCGGCCGTCGTGCCCTTCGCGCTGGAAACCGGCATGGTCAGCGCTCAAGGCGAGAAGACGACGCTGCGCGTGCTGACGCTGAATACCGACATGCAGTGCGACATCACCGTCGAAACCCCGGGCGGCCAGGTCAATTACGACGGTGAGGCCCGTATCGACGGGGCGCCCGGCAGTTCGTCGCCGATCACCATCAACTTCCTCGATACCGCCGGCTCGGTCTGCTCCGGCCTGCTGCCAACCGGCAAGGTGCGCGATGTGATCGACGGCATCTCCGTGACCTGCATCGACAACGGCATGCCGCTGGTGATCTTCCGGGCCGAGGAAGTCGGGCGGACGGGCTACGAAAGCGTTGCCGAACTGAATGCCGATGTCGAGCTGAAGGCACGCATCGAGCGTCTGCGCATCGCCTGCGGTCACGCCATGGGGTTGGGTGACGTGACGGCAAAAAACTATCCCAAGATGACTTTGGTGGCGGCACCGCGCGACGGTGGCAGCATTTGCACGCGCAGTTTCATCCCGCATGTCTGCCATGACGCGATCGGTGTTCTGGCCGCAGTGACGGTCGGCACGGCCTGCGTCCTCGACGGTTCGGTGACCGAGGGCCTGGCTGTCATGCCGGAAGGCGCCAGCAAGAAGATTTCGGTCGAGCATCCGACCGGCGAGTTCAGCGTCGAACTCGAGATCGATCCGGCCAATCCGCAGAACGTCCTGCGTGCGGCGCTGCTGCGTACGGCGCGCCTGATCATGCGCGGCGAAGTCATGGTCCCGACTGCGGTCTGGTCCGGTCACCCCGTGACGTCGGCCGGCCGTTGAATTTCGGCGTATGGGCGGGAGCAGGGCGCGGATAGAGCGCGCCGCACCGGGTTCTGACGGCGTTCGCAAGGAGTGCAGCGGTCCATAGCAAAAATGTATAGCTGCTAGTGCCACCCCATCGTTTTCGCCAGCGATTGCTTCATTCAGAATCAGTTTCACATAAGGCGGCATCGGTTCTGGCCAGATCAGCCCGGCGCCGACCTGAGGGTTTTTCGAGCATTTCAATTGACGACATACCGCCCCGAGGCGGAGGAGACCAACCATCATGCAGCAAGCCAAGCCGCTGGATATTCAGCGATTCATCGACGAGAACAAGTTCTCGGCCTTCCAATGGATCGTTTTTCTGATCAGTTTCTTCGTCATCCTGATCGATGGGTTCGACACGGCCGCCATCGGCTATATCGCGCCGAGCCTGATCAAGGAATGGGGTATCACCAAGCCTGATCTGGCGCCAGTGCTCAGCGCCGCGCTGGCCGGCCTGGCCGTCGGTGCCGTGCTGATCGGGCCGATCGCCGACCGCCTGGGTCGCAAGTACCTGCTCTGCGCGATGGTCTTCCTCTTCGGCCTGGCCAGCCTGGTTTCCGCATCGTCCTCCAGTCTCTCCGAGCTGGTCATGTGGCGTTTCGTCACGGGGCTGGGCTTGGGGGCCGCGATGCCGCTCGCCGTCACCCTGGCCAACGAATTCGCCCCGACCCGCCGCCGTGGCGTGCTGACCAGCGCCATGTTCACCGGCTTTCCGCTGGGCGCGGCATGGGGTGGCTTCCTCTCGGCCTGGATGATCCCGCAGTGGGGCTGGCGCAGTGTTCTCGAGCTCGGCGGCATCCTGCCGATGTGTCTGGCCGTGATCATGCTCTTCCTGTTGCCTGAGTCGGTGCGCCACATGGTGACCCGCGGCGCGGCACCGGAGCGCATTCGTGCCGTGTTGCTGAAGATTTCGTCGTCGCTCGGCGAAGCCACGCAATTCGTCCTCGGCGAGAAGGTGCGGGCCGTGTCGGACAACGATCATGGCAAGCGTGGCGTGGCGCTGGTCCTCTCCCGTTCCTATCTTGTCGGTTCGGCCATGCTGTGGCTGACCTACGGCATGGGGATCGTCATTTTCTACGCCTTGATCAACTGGATGCCCATCCTGCTCAAGGATGCCGGCCTCGATCCGAAGACCTCGCTGCTTGTCACCTCGCTGTTCCCCTTGGGTGGTGTGGGTGCCATCGCCTTCGGTTTTCTGATGGACCGCTTTAATGCCAATCGCGTCATCATGCTCGGTTATCTCGCCACCGCCGTCTTCGTGTACATGATCGGTCAGGCCGCCGGCAACATCGGCTGGCTCGTCGCGACGGTCTTCCTTGGCGGTGCGATCATGAACACCACCCAGACCAGCATGCCGGCCCTGGCTGCCAATTTCTATCCGACCGCCGGTCGGGCTACCGGCGTCGCCTGGATGATGGCAATCGGCCGCATCGGCGCCGTCGCTGCGCCCTTCCTCGTCGCCGAACTGCAGCGCCGTCAGTTCAGTTTCGACCAGATTTTCGCCGTGCTCGCCATTCCGGGCGTCATCGCTGCCATGGCGCTGTTCATCAAGAACGCATCGCATCCGGAAGAGAGCCGGGAAGAAAACGAAGCTACCGCCGAGCACAACGTGCCGGTCGCCGTTCAGGCCAGCAAGTCCTGATCCGGCCCCGGCCAACCTCAATGAATCGATAAGGAAATCAGCATGATCATCGACATCCACGGTCACTACACGACCGCCCCGAAGGCGCTGGAAGAGTGGCGCAACCGCCAGATCGCCGGCCTCAAGGACCCGGCCCTGACGCCGAAGGTGGCCGAGTTGCAGATCAGCGACGATGACCTGCGTCAGACCATCGAGGCCAACCAGCTTCGCCTGATGAAGGAACGCGGCGCCGACCTCACCATCTTCAGCCCGCGGGCCAGCTTCATGGCGCACCATATCGGCGATTTCCAGACCTCGGCGACCTGGGCGGCGATCTGCAATGAACTGTGCTTCCGCGTTGCCGAACTTTTCCCCGATCATTTCATCGGCGCCGCCATGCTGCCGCAGTCGCCGGGTGTCGATCCGAAGACCTGCATCGCCGAACTGGAGAAGTGCGTCAAGGAATACGGCTTCGTCGGCATCAACCTCAATCCCGATCCCTCCGGCGGCCACTGGACCAGCCCGCCGCTGACCGACCGTCACTGGTACCCGATCTACGAAAAGATGGTCGAGTACGACATCCCGGCGATGATCCATGTCAGCACGAGTTGCAACGCCTGCTTCCACACCACCGGCGCGCACTACATCAACGCCGATACGACGGCCTTCATGCAGTTGCTGAGCGGCGACCTGTTCAAGGACTTCCCGACCCTGAAGTTCGTCATTCCGCACGGCGGTGGCGCCGCACCCTACCACTGGGGCCGCTACCGTGGCCTGGCCCAGGAAATGAAGAAGCCGCTGCTCGAAGAGCATCTGCTCAACAACATCTACTTCGACACCTGCGTTTATCACCAGCCGGGCATCAACCTGCTGACCGACGTCATCCCGGTCAAGAACGTGCTGTTCGCCTCCGAGATGATCGGCGCCGTGCGCGGCATCGACCCGCAGACCGGCCATTACTACGACGACACCAAGCGCTACATCGAAGCGGCCGAGCTGACCGCCGAAGAACGCCACATGATTTACGAAGGCAACGCCCGCCGCGTCTATTCGCGCCTGGATGCCGCATTGAAGGCCAAGGGCCGCTAAGGAGAATTTGCATGAGTCTGAACAACCTGGGCATCGTCAAACGCAACATCGAACGCGCCGACAAGGCCGCGGTCGAGAAACTGTCGCGCTTCGGCGTCGCCACCATCCACGAGGCGATGGGCCGGGTCGGCCTGATGAAGCCGACGATCCGTCCGATCTACACCGGCGCCCAGATCTGCGGCACCGCCGTCACCGTGCTGATGCAGCCGGGCGATAACTGGATGCTGCACGTCGCCGCCGAGCAACTGCAGCCGGGCGACGTCTGCGTCGCCGCCTGCACTGCCGACAGCACCGACGGTTTCTTCGGCGATCTGCTCGCCACCTCCTACAAGTCGCGCGGCGCCAAGGGCCTGATCATCGACGGCGGCGTGCGCGACGTGAAGGACCTGACCGCGATGGGTTTCCCGGTGTTCAGCCGGGCCATTCACGCCAAGGGCTGCACCCGCGCCACGCTCGGCTCGGTCAACATCCCGGTGGTCTGCGCCGGTGCCATCGTCAATCCGGGTGACGTGATCGTCGCCGACGACGACGGCGTCGTCGTCGTGCCGGCCGCCCTGGCGCAACAGGTAGCCGATGCTGCCGAAGCCCGCGAGAACAACGAAATCGCCAAGCGGGCCCGCTTCGCCGCCGGCGAACTCGGTCTCGACATGTATTCGCTGCGCGAGCCGCTGGCCAAGGCCGGCCTCAAATACATCGACTAAAAATGAACGCCCCGACCCCCAGAGAAACCATGGAATTCACCAAGACCCCCGGCTGGCTCGACTGGTATGCCGGCCCGACCAAACCGGCCTTCAAGCTGCCGGTCGGTGCCGTCGATGCCCACTGCCATGTTTTCGGCCCCGGCGCCGAGTTCCCCTACGCGCCGGAACGCAAATACACCCCGTGCGACGCTTCCAAGCACCAGCTCTATGCGCTGCGCGACCACCTCGGCTTTGCCCGCAATGTCGTCGTTCAGGCCACTTGCCACGGCGCCGACAACCGGGCCATGCTCGATGCGCTGATCCACAGCGAAGGCAAGGCGCGCGGGGTCGCGACCGTACGGCGCAGCGTCAGCGACGAAGAGTTGCAGTACATGCACGACGCCGGCGTGCGTGGCGTCCGTTTCAACTTCGTCAAGCGCCTGGTCGATTTCACGCCCAAGGACGAACTGATGGAAATCGCCGGCCGCATCGCCCGCTTCGGCTGGCACGTCGTGATCTACTTCGAGGCGGTCGACCTGCCCGAACTGTGGGATTTCTTCACGGCGCTGCCGACCACGGTCGTCGTCGATCACATGGGCCGGCCCGATGTTTCGAAGCCGGTCGACGGGCCAGAGTTCGAGCTGTTCCTGAAATTCATGCGCCAGCACCCGAATGTCTGGAGCAAGGTCAGCTGCCCGGAACGCCTGTCGGTGACCGGCCCCAAGGCCCTGAATGGCGAGCAGAATGCCTATGCCGACGTGGTGCCGTTTGCCCGCCGGGTGGTCGAGGAATTCCCCGACCGCGTACTCTGGGGAACCGACTGGCCGCACCCGAATCTGAAAGACCACATGCCGGACGACGGCCTGCTGGTCGATTTCATCCCCCACATCGCGTCGACCGCCGAACTGCAGCAGAAGCTGCTGGTAGCCAACCCGATGCGCCTGTACTGGCCCGAGGAGATCTGAGCGATGGCACTTGAAAAGCCATACCAGGATGTACCCGGCACGATCATTTTCGATGCCGAGCAATCGCGCAAAGGCTACTGGCTGAACCAGTTCTGCATGTCGCTGATGCAGGCTGAAAACCGCGCTCGCTTCAAGGCCAACGAACGTGCCTATCTCGACGAGTGGGCGATGAGCGAGGAGCAGAAGCAGGCGGTGCTGGCCCGCGACCTGAACTGGTGCATGCGAACCGGCGGCAACATCTATTTCCTGGCCAAGATCGGCGCCACCGACGGCAGGAGCTTCCAGCAGATGGCCGGCTCGATGACCGGCATGAGCGAAGAGGAATACCGCGACATGATGATCAAGGGTGGCCGTTCGGCGGACGGCAACCGTTACCTCGGCGAGGACGGCGACGCCCAGCCCCACCGCCAGCCGCAAGGCAAGGCCGGCCAGAAAGGACAGCAATAATGGCGCGCATTACCGCCTCGGTTTACACCTCGCACGTGCCGGCGATCGGCGCTGCGCTCGACCTCGGCAAGACCGGCGAGGATTACTGGAAGCCGGTGTTCGCCGGCTACGATTTCGGCAAGCAGTGGATCAAGGAAAGTAAGCCGGACGTCATTTTCCTGGTCTATAACGACCACGCCACGGCCTTTTCCCTCGACCTGATTCCGACCTTCGCGCTTGGTACCGGCGCCGAATTCAAGGTTGCCGACGAAGGCTGGGGGCCGCGCCCGGTGCCGACGGTCTACGGGCATCCCGAACTCGCGGCGCACATCGCGCAATCGGTCATCCAGGATGATTTCGACCTGACCTTGGTCAACAAGATGGAAGTCGACCATGGTCTGACCGTGCCGCTTTCGCTGATGTTCGGCCAGCCCGAGGCCTGGCCGTGCAAGGTCATTCCGTTCGCGGTCAATGTCGTGCAGTACCCGGTGCCGTCTGGCCGCCGCTGCTTCCAGATCGGCCAGGCGATCCGCAAGGCCATCGAATCCTTTGACGAGGACCTCAATGTCCAGATCTGGGGCACTGGCGGCATGAGCCACCAACTGCAGGGCGCTCGCGCCGGCCTGATCAACCGGGAATGGGACAACCGCTTCCTCGACCGCCTGATCGCCGATCCGGCCGATCTGGCTACAATGCCGCACATCGATTACGTGCGCGAAGCCGGCTCCGAGGGTATCGAACTGGTCATGTGGCTGATCGCCCGCGGCGCCATGGCCGATGTCGCCGGTGGTGCCCAACCGACCGTCAAGCAACGCTTCTATCACGTCCCGGCGTCCAACACTGCCGTCGGCCATCTGATTCTGGAGAACAACTGAAATGAGCAAAACCATCAAGGTCGCGCTGGCCGGTCCCGGCGCATTCGGCATCAAGCATCTCGATGCCATCAAGAATATCGACGGCGTCGAGGTCGTCTCTGTGATCGGTCGCGATCCCGAGCGGACGCGTGAAGTCGCCGCCCAGTACGGCATCCAGCACGTCGCCAGCGAACTGGCGGAATCGCTGGCCCTGCCCGAAGTCGATGCGGTGATCCTGTGCACGCCGACCCAGGTGCACGCCGAACAGGCCATCGCCTGCCTCAAGGCCGGCAAGCACGTTCAGGTCGAAATCCCGATGGCTGATTCCTGGGCCGATGCCCAGGCCCTGGTCGAGGCCGAAAAGGCGAGCGGCAAGGTGGCGATGGTCGGCCACACCCGCCGTTTCAATCCGAGCCACCAGTGGGTGCACAAGAAGATCGAGGCCGGCGAGTTCAACGTTCAGCAGATGGACGTGCAGACCTATTTCTTCCGCCGCAAGAACATCAACGCGCTCGGCCAGCCGCGCTCGTGGACCGACCACCTGCTCTGGCACCACGCCGCGCACACCGTGGACCTGTTCGCCTATCAGGCGGGTTCGCCGATCGTCAAGGCCAACGCCATCCAGGGGCCGATCCACCCGGAACTGGGCATCGCCATGGACATGTCGATCCAGTTGAAGGCCGCCAATGGCGCCATCTGCACGCTGTCGTTGTCCTTCAACAACGAAGGCCCGCTCGGCACCTATTTCCGCTACATCGGCGATACCGGCACCTACATCGCCCGCTACGACGACCTCTACAACGGCAAGGAAGAGCAGATCGACGTCTCCAAGGTCGATGTGTCGATGAACGGCATCGAACTGCAGGATCGCGAGTTCTTCGCCGCCATCCGCGAAGGGCGCGAGCCGAACGCCTCGGTCGGCAAGGTCTTCGACTGCTATCGCGTGCTCGGCGAGCTGGAAAAGCAGTTGGCTGACTGAGATGAGTTTGATGCAGAAGCGGAAAGTCGGGCCGTTTTCGGTGGCGGCCATCGGCCTGGGGTGCATGAACCTCAGCCACGCCTATGGCAAACCGCCGTCGGCCGAGTACGCCACCGAACTTCTGCTGCGGGCTCTGGACGGCGGTGTCGATTTTCTCGATACCGCCGCGCTCTACGGTTTCGGGGCCAACGAGAGCCTGCTCGGTCAGGCTCTCAAGGGCCATCGCCAGCGTTTTGTGCTGGCCAGTAAATGCGGCATGACCGGGGTCGATGGCAAGCGGGTCATCGATGGCCGTCCGGAGACGATCAAGGCGACCTGCGATGCGGCCCTGCAGCGCCTGCAAACCGACGTCATCGACCTCTACTACCTGCATCGCCGCGATTTCAACGTGCCGATCGAGGACAGCGTTGGTGCCCTGGCCGACCTGGTTGCCGCCGGCAAGATCCGGGCGATCGGCTTGTCCGAGGTATCGGCCGAAACCATCCGCAAGGCGCACGCCGTTCATCCGGTCGACGCCGTGCAGAGCGAATATTCGCTGTGGTCGCGCGAGGCCGAGATCGCGGTGATCGATACCTGCCGCGAGATCGGTGCGGCCTTCGTCGCCTTCAGCCCGCTGGCCCGGGCTTTTCTCTGTGGCGAGTTGACCGATCCGGCGAAGCAGTTGCAGGCCGGCGATATCCGGCTGGCCATGCCGCGTTTCGCCCCCGACAACTACGCCCGTAACCTGCTGTTGCTGCAGGATTACAAGGCGATTGCCGGTGAAGTCGGCTGCTCGATGGCGCAACTCGCGCTGGCCTGGATCCTGGCCAAGCAAGCTGACATGCTGGTGATTCCGGGTACCGGTTCGATTGCCCACCTGGAAGACAATCTCGGGGCCGACAAGGTCGTGCTGAGCGCCGACGTCGTGGCCCGCCTGGATGCATTGATCAACCAGAAAACCGTTATCGGTCAGCGCTACAACGCCGCGACGTACAAGGATATCGACACCGAGCAATTCCCGGCATGACGGCCGGCGGCTGGTCGTCGCGGCTTGCCGCCGTCGTCGTCGAAAAGGCGCCGGCGCTGGGGCAACGCAACTTCCGCCGCTATTTCTACGGCCAGATCTGTTCGGTGCTCGGCACCTTCATCCAGGCCGTCGCATTGTCCTGGCTGGTGTACCGGATCACCGGCTCGCCAGCGCTGCTCGGCCTGACCGCCTTCCTGTCGCAGGCGCCGCAACTGGTGGTCTCGCCGCTGGCCGGAGTGCTGATCGACCGTTTCGACCGGCGCCGCATCCTGATCGTCCTGCAGTGCGTGTTCGCGGCGCAGGCCCTGCTGCTGGCAGGGCTGGTCGCCTTCGATCTGATCCAGGTCTGGCACATCCTCGGCCTCGCGCTGTTGCTGGGCGTGCTCAACAGCTTCGACCTACCGTCCCGACAGAGCCTGCTGATCTACCTGGTCGACGATCGCTCGACGCTGGCCAACGCGCTGGCCCTCAATGCGGCCGTCGTTCATTCCGGGCGCCTGATCGGCCCGCCGGTGGCTGGTCTGCTGCTCGCTGTCGTGCCGGAGAGCGTCTGCTTCCTGATCAACGCCTTGTCTTACCTGGGGCCGATCTCTGCCGTACTGGCCATCCGGGTCGAGATGCCCCGGCAGCAAAACCTGAAGACCGGCTCGGCACTGCTCGAAGTCTGGGCCTACGTTCGCCAGAGCTTCGAGGCGAAGGTGGCGCTGGCGGCCGTCGCCATGGTCAATGCCACGGCTTCGTCCTACATCGTGCTGATGCCGGTATTCGCCAAGGATGTCTTTGCCGGCAGCGCGCAATCGCTGGGCATCCTGCTCGGCATGGGCGGGGCCGGGGCGCTGACAGCCTCGATCTACCTGTCTACCCGGGCCCGTTCCGGGATAGCCATCGGTTTCCTGTTCAAGAGTTGCGCCATGGCCGGTGTTGGCATGGTCGGCTTCGTACTGGCCGGGCAGTTGGGGAATGTCTGGCTGGGGATGCCGATGGTCGCCCTGATCGGCGCCGGTATCGGGGCCACCAACATCGCCGGGAATACCCGCCTGCAGTACCAGGCGCCGGACAGCCTGCGCGGCCGCGTCATCTCCATCTTCGGTTCGATGCGCTTCGGTTTCGATGCCCTGGGTGGTTTGCTGGCCGGCGCCCTGGCGGCACACTTCGGCGTCCTGCCGGTGACCTTCGGCCTCGGGGTGTTGCTGCTGGTCGGTTGCCTCTTGCTCAAGGGCCGGCTCAAGGCCGAACGCCCCTAAAGCGTTTCCTTTTCGACCCTGGCCGTGATCTCGTAAAGGCTGTCGAGCAGCCAGCGCATCAGCGGATCGTGCTGGTAGCGCTTGTGCCAGATGGCGTACATCGGCATGGCCGGGCACTCGAAGGGTGTCGCCGCTTGCGCAAAACCGGCCAGTTGGCTGGCGCCGAGGCGGCGGGGCAGGGTGGCCAGGTAGTTCGAGCCGCTCAGGAACGGCCGTATCCCGGCAAAGCCGGCGACGGAAACGGCAAAGCGTCGCTTGATGCCGCGTTCTGCCAGAAGATCATCGATGTCCAGATTGCGCTGCGGTTCATAGACCACGGTGATGTGGTCGGCCGCCAGGTAGTCATCGAGGCTGCCCGGGGCGCTTCGTACGGCCTGATCGAAAAAGACGACGTAGCGGTCGTCGAACAGGCGGCGCTGCAGGATGTCGACACCATCCGGCGGGCGCGGCGAGATCGCCAGTTGGCAGCGATCGGCGCGCAGCATGTCGGGGTCGGGAATGTTCGACGGGATGACGCGCAGGCGCAGGCCCGGGGCGCTTTCCCGCAGCCGGGCGAAGAGCGCCGGCAGCAACAGGTCGCGTTGCAGGTCGTTGGCCGCAATGGTCAGCGTGCGCCTGAGTTCGGCCGGGTTGAAGTGGCTCTTGTTGCCGAACTCCTGCAGTTGATCAAGCAGGAGGCGGGCGCGGCCGGCCAGTTCGCCGGCCTGGGCGGTGGCGACGACTGAGCGCCCGGATTTGACGAAGAGTGGGTCGCCGACAATCACCCGGAGCTTGTCGAGCATATGGCTGACCGCTGACTGGGTTACGCCCAGCCGTTCGGCAGCACGCGTCACCGAGCCTTCTTCATGGACGATTACGAGGAGGCGGAGTAGGCGGCCGTCGAGATCTAAATGATCTAATTTATTCATGAGTTGCATTATAAAACATCTGTTTATTAAATGACTCATCAGGGGAATAATCCGTGCGCGATGCCAGCCAATTGAGCCGGCAAGGACGCGACAAGATCATTTTTTGGAGACAAGGCATGAATGCTCGGCCGCAAAAGCGCACCATCCCCGGGGCGCCGATTTTCGACAGCGACGCCGCCCGGCGTGGCTACGCCCTCAACAAGATGTGCTACACCTTCAACAGCAAGGCTAATCGCGATGAATTCGTCAGCGACGAAGTGGCTTACTGCAAGAAATTCGGCCTGGACGAGGCGCAGATCAAGGCCATCACCACGCGTGACGTGCTCGCCCTGATCCGTGTCGGCGGCGGCGTCTATTTCCTCGGCAAGCTGGCCGGCGGTGTGCTCGGGCTCGACATGCAGGATATCGGCGCCCTGCAGACTGGCGTCACCAAGGAAGAATTCAAGGCAAAACTCGTAGCGGCGGGGCACTGATCATGGCAAAAATCGTAGGCATCTTGAACACTTCGCACGTCCCGGCACTGGGCAAGGCGATCCATCTCAATCTGCAGCAAGATCCATACTGGAAGCCGTTCTTCGACGGTTTTCCGCCGATCCACGAGTGGCTCGATCGCGTCAAGCCGGACATCGTCGTTTCCTGCTACAACGACCACGGCCTGAATTTCTTCCTCGACAAGCAGCCGACCTTCGCCATCGGTACGGCGCCGGAACTGGTTAGCGCCGACGAAGGCTGGGGCATCCCGACCATGCCGAGCTTCCCCGGTCAGGAAGACCTGGCCTGGCATATCCGCGACAGCCTGATCCGCGACGATTTCGACATGCTGACCTGCCAGGAAATGCTGGTCGACCACGCTTTCACGCTGCCCATGGCCCTGCTGTGGCCGGATCAGAAATGGCCGGTGAAGAGCGTGCCGGTCTGCGTCAATACCGTCCTCTTCCCGCTGCCCTCGGCTCGCCGCTGCTTCAAGCTGGGCGAAGCGATCGGCCGCGCCATCGCTTCCTTCCCGGAGGACGCGAAGGTGCTGGTAATCGGCTCGGGCGGCCTGTCGCACCAACTCGAAGGCGAGCGTGCCGGCTTCATCAACAAGGAATTCGACCTGAAGTTCATGGACAGCATGGTGAGTGACCCGGAATGGGCGACCCAGTTCTCCGATCTCGATCTCGTCGAACAGACCGGCAACGAGGGCGTCGAACTGCTTAACTGGCTGGTCGCGCGCGGAACGGTGCCGGGGCCGATGAAGGTGGTTCATTCCAACTTCCATATCCCGATTTCCAATACCGCAGCCGCGACCATGTTGCTTGAGCCTGTCTAACGGGCTTGCTCTTAACTGTTGCTGCTTGATCGGCAGACTCGGAGAGGCGTTTCGGCGGCAAAGAGTGATCTTGCCTACCGAATCCGGCTCTCCGGTCTGCCGATCTGTCTTTACGTTCCGGCTACCGATGTCGTCCGTCGATCTTTCTTGAGAAAATGAACCGACCAACTTTTGATGGATTTCAGAAATGAACAATGCAACCCTGGAAACGCTGCTCGAACATCGTAGTTATCGCGATTACACCGAACAGGCGGTGAGCGATGAGGATCTGGCGACCATCGTCTCCTGCGCCCATCGTGCGCCATCGTCAGTCAATGGGCAGCATGTTTCCGTCGTCGTCATCCGAGAGCAGGCGACCCGGACGGCCATTGCCGAACTTGCCGGTGGACAGTCGTGGATTGCCAAGGCGCCGGTCTTCCTCTGCGTCGTCATCGATTTTGCCAAGACCGATGCGGCAGCACGGCACGTCGGCATTACCCAGGTTCTGCATGAGAGTCTGGAAGGCTTTGCCGTTGGTTGCGTCGATGCCGGAATCGTCCTCGCCAGCGCAATGACCGCGGCGCGCAGCCTGGGCTTGGGAACGGTGGCGATCGGCGGCATCCGGGCCAACCCGGCGAAGTTGATCGAACTGCTCGGGCTGCCTCATCTGAGCTTTCCGATCGTTGGCTGCAGCATCGGGTATTTTGCCAGCGAACCGCTGCAGAAGCCGCGCCTGCCGATCCAGACCTTTCGCCACGACGAAGCCTGGCATGGCGTCCCTGACGCCGCAACCATCGATGCCTACGATGCCGATTTGAAGCGCTATTGGCAGGAAATCGGCCGTCCCGATGGCCTGACATGGTCGCAAGGTACAGCGACTCGATATGCCCGGGTCTACCACCCGGAAACCAAGCCGGTGGCTGCCAGGCAGGGCTTTCTGGTGGATAAGTGAAAGAGTTCGTTTAATAACGGCTTGGCAGCCTGTCATCGTTGCAGAACCCTTCAGGGCAGAACAGGCAATAAAAAAATGGGTGCAGAAGCACCCATTTTGCTCAAGCAATCGGAGTTTGCTTAGAACTGGTGACGAACACCAAGCTGGAAACCCTGTTGGAATGGGTTGTTGGCCGCGGCGTTACCGTTATTCGGGCCGGCATCTGCCATCGTGTAGCTGGAAGCGCGTGCAGCCTGGCCATCGATCAAAGCATAGGCCGTGTAGAGATCAGTCCGTTTGGACAGCTTGTAGTTTGCGCCAACCGCATACTGGGTTGCCTGGCCGCGAAGATTCAGGGCGTTACGAGCTTCACCGTTGAAGTCGGAGTAGTTAATAGAGGCCTTCAGGTCGAACTTGCCGAGCGGAACAGTCGCCCCCAGCAGATAGTTGCTCGTCGTGGCATCACCTTGTGAAGCACTCGTATCCCAGATCGAGTAGCTAGCTACCGCGGCCAGCTTGACAACCGTTGCGTCAAACGAGCCGGCCAGGGTGAAGTTATCCATGCTCTTCAGCGTGGTGTTCGGAATACCGGAGCGGGCAGCAATACGTTGCATGTTGAAGCCAACAACAGTCGGGCCATTGTTGTATTTCACCAGGGCACTGTAGAGCGTGTTGTTCTTGGAATTCTCACCGTTGTCTTCAGTGCCGGCTGCAACGTCATTGTCCGACGCCGCATTGCCGTAAGCCAAGGTCACGTCGAAGCCGCCGAACTTCGGGGAAATGTAGGCCACGGCATTATCGACACGGGTCAGATCGACCAGATTGGCCAGGCTGGGGCTTCCATTGAACGGACCCGTATTGCCCCAGACGTTGCGGTAGTTGCCAACGGTACCCGCACCGAACGGGTCGGTGGAAGCGACCAGAGAGAAGAACGGCGTGTATAAGCGACCGGAAATGGCCGTACCAAATCCCCCGGTCAGGCCGACATAGGCCTGGCGGCCGAACATTTTTCCACCCTGACCCATGGTGCCATTATCGAAGCTGAAGCCTTGCTCAAGCAGGAAGATGGCCTTGAGACCATTGCCCATATCTTCGACGCCCTTGAAACCCAGGCGGTTTGCGCCGGCCTGACCGGTATCGATGGAGGAACGCGAATGCTGACCGGTGGTTCGATTTTCGGGATCCCAGCGGTAAGCATAGCCGGCGTCAACAATACCGTAGATGGTCACATTGGATTGGCCAAAGGCTGCGGTAGAGGACAAACCGGCAAGAGCCAGGGCAATAATTTTCTTCTGCATGAATCAGTCTCCAGATTGTTGTAAATTCAAACTCGGCGAATCAAGTTGTTTCAATCACGGACTGTGGCTTGAGTGACCCGAAATGGCGCTTCGTTTGTTTAATCGATTCTGGAATATGCAATCGCTTGTGGGAAGAAAACGGCGGCACTATCTGTTATGTTGTTTTGTTATGTCTCCCATAAAAATGACAAATGACACTCACGGTTCCGACCTGCGGATAGCTGTTCGTTTTGCCAATTGCATATGGCTGAGTGCCGCAGCCATCGAAGGCCGGTTGAGCAGGGCTTTTTCTTTTTGTGCGTTACGATGCTGTCAAATCAAAAGCTAACTGAAATCTTTATCGATCAAGATGACAGCATTGGAAAAATTGCCCCCCAGCATCACCGCCGGCTTCGATAAGCAGGATCATCTCCAGGTTATCGATGCACTGCGTGGCTACGCGATTTTGCTGGTCATCGCCGTGCATTCAGTGGGTTATGTCAGCGAACTAGTGTGGCCGGTAAAACGCCTGTTATCCCTTGGCTTTTACGGCGTGCAACTATTCTTCATTGCATCGGCGGTCACCTTGCTAATGTCGTGGCACCGGAGCGCAGGGCCGTTCGGCGAGCGCAGCGCCAAGTTCCTGATCCGTCGCTTTTTCAGAATCGCGCCTTTCTACTACAGCGCGATACTCATTTACTGGTTTGCCTACAACGTGGCCCCCGGTGAGTTCAGCCTTGAACTGCTCTCCGCCAGCCTGTTCTTCTACAACGCGTGGAGTCCTTACCTGATTCCCACCGTAGCTGGCTGGACGCCCGTGCCGGGCGGGTGGAGCATCGGTGTCGAGTTTTGCTTCTACTTTATCTTCCCGCTGCTCGCGCTATTGATCACTAACCTGCGCCGGTCGCTGGTGTTTTTCGGGATTTCGCTTCTCGTTTTGATCGCCTGTTCTCATTACGGCCAAGGGCTTTATCCGGAAATCGCCCAGGAGGCACGTGCCAACTTTCTTTATTTCTGGCCGCCGAATCACTTGGTCATATTTTCGCTGGGCTTTTTGCTCTATCACCTCATCAAGCATCCGGCGACCAGCAAGCGCATTATTGAGAGTCGAATTACAGGAAATCAGGCTTCCGCAGCCATGTTGCTGATGATTTTTGTGATTTCGTTTTATGGGGTGAGGAAGTTTTTCGACGTCACTTCAGGGCTGCCGCCGACCCATCTGCTGCTATCGATGTGCTTCGTGCCCTGGGCGCTTGTTCTTATCCTCAAGCCGACTGGATATGCCATCAACTCGGCCATCACCGGGCTGGGGAAAGTCAGTTTCAGCGCCTACATCCTGCATTTTGCGGTGCTTGCTCACAGCAACGCTTTCCTGCTCAGGATCTGGCCATTTGCCAAAGAGGGCGTGGCATCGATTGCCTACGAGGTTTCGTTTTTATTGATCACAGTACTCGTCACCAGATTGCTTGCCGAACTGACCTACAGGCTGATCGAGCAGCCGTTCGTTCATCTGGGGAAACGGGTAATCTCCGCCAAGTATTAAAGGCGTTGATGCTGGCGCGTGTTTAGCTGCCGAAGTTGGCTGTAGCCAAAGTATTAGGCAGGATGCGGCGTTCTGATGTAATTCAGTTCTTCGCCGTCATGCCCAGGCCGAGATAGGCTGCGCTGGTGCTCAGAAAGTTGTTTGTCGCGGAATCAGTCATTTGTCTCATCCTTTGGTTTTGTAAGCGCAGCAATATTATTTGCTCTGCATTACCGCCCTGTTACAACGAAGCTTCGCTTTGGACTGGCGGGCGTTCCTGTTGTTATCAAGAAGTCTTGGGGGAGATACGAGGCTGGGTAGGTGAGTTTCTCCTGGCGAAACGCTTTAAAGGTATGCCCAGCAAGCCTAGAGCCAGTAGCAACAATGCAGGTGGTTCCGGGGTGAAAAACTCGGGAGGGGGATTGATCCCGCTCGGGCCAGCAAAATAGATTGATGATGTACCAAGCCCATCATCCTTGGCCTGGAACTCGATAAAACCGCTGAGCGTGATGATGTCGCCGACTGGAAGGAAATCCGCGCCGCCCAGGGGATCCAGGATCGGAAATTTGCCCTTGCAAATATCGCGATTCTCGAAGTTTCCCGGCTGAGCCAGAACGAGTCCACATGTTAGATCGTGGAAGGCTGTGCCGGCTGTATCGGTGAACTTGGCATCCAGCACGAACGAGACGAAGTCTCCAGGAGTCCCGCCGACATTGCCGGCCAAGGGGAAGTAAAACTGGTCGAACAACGGTGGGCCGAAGGGGGCGTCATTGATCTTGAATACCGCGTTGAAATCAATTCTCAGCTTTGCCGGACTTAATCCGACACCGGCTGGTGCGGTCTGGCCGACACCTGTCCCTGTGGGAAAAATGGCGCCAAAAATGTCGGGGCGGGTGAGGGTACTGATACCTGCCGTGGCTGTACTGCTTGCCCCAGAGGTGGCATCGTTGAAAACTTTGCCCTGATACTGGTAATTTGGAAAGGCGGCAGGAATGGCAACCGGCCCGACTACATCGGGTGCGCCTGCCGCTATGAAGCCCGGGTCGAATGTAATTGTCGTACTGCTGGCGGTTACTGCCGGCATGGCCTCGACCGATGAGGCAAGGCATATGCAGCACGTTGCAGCGGCTTTGAAGATGAGTTGCAGTTTCGACATTTTGTTCTCCCTGCTTTCCTGTTGAGTATCGATGCCCGATAGCGGTGAGGTCTCAGGCATTGATTTTCTGATTTGTAATTTGCTTCGCCCCTTGCTCTCGGGAAAATGCCCATTGAGCAAGGTCGACCGGAGCAGTCTTATTCAGAATATTCAAGTCGTTTACCGGCAGCAATACTTTGGAATATGTACTGGGAATACCTGCTCGTAGGGGGAGGAACTCGTTGAGGCTTGTCTTTTTTCATGCGTCCCTGCTGCCTTGTCCAGCCTCGGTTATATTGGGTTTACGGTAATAAAACCGTCTTTTTCCGGTATATGGCGTATTTGGCTGTGCGGGGTACTGTTCCGGCAAACACCCTGCGTGCCGTTGTCCGACTCTGGTGAATGAGCGCCCTCTGCTATTGCGATGAAATAGTGGGGGGATTTCTGTTTATCCGGGTTTTTTTGCGGTGGCCATTTCTGGTTGTGGTCAGCCGGACGATGAAGGGTGTTTCAAGGAACTTTCCTATCAATCCGCAGGCAGGCAAAGAAATGGTTCCCGGACATGGCTCAGATGATCGAAGCTGATCAGCATTACCCCGCGCGATACTGGCACATGCAGGAGGACGGGGGGCTGCAGTGCGATCTCTGCCCGCGTGACTGCAAACTGCAGGAAGGCCAGCGCGGGGCGTGCTTCGTGCGGGCGCGCGTCGATGACCGGATGGTGCTGACCAGCTATGGACGCTCATCGGGGTTTTGTATCGACCCCATCGAAAAAAAGCCGCTCAATCATTTTTATCCGGGCTCCAGCATCTTTTCCTTTGGTACGGCAGGCTGCAATCTGGCCTGCAAGTGCTGCCAGAACTGGGATGTCTCGAAATCGCGCGACATGGATCGGCTGATGGAGCAGGCGTCGCCGGAAGCCATTGCCCGGGCGGCCCGCCTGCATGGTTGCCATAGCGTTGCCTTTACCTGCAACGATCCGGTGGTCTTTCTCGAATATGCGCTGGATGTCGCAGAGGCCTGTCATGACCGGGGCCTGAAGACGGTGGCGGTGACCGCCGGGTATATCCATGAGGCGCCACGGCGCGAGCTTTTTGCCCGGATGGATGCGGCCAATGTCGATCTGAAGGCCTTCAGCGAGGATTTCTATTTCAAATTTTGCAGCGGCCACCTGCAGTCTGTGCTCGATACCCTCCGCTATATTCGTCACGAGACTGCTTGCTGGCTGGAAATCACCACCTTGTTGATTCCCGGGCATAACGACTCGGCGGGCGAGATTGCCGCCTTGGCGAAATGGGTGGCGAACGAACTCGGGGCCGAGGTACCGCTGCATTTCACGGCCTTTCATCCCGACTGGAAAATGATCGATGTGCCACCGACGCCGCCGGCGACGCTGAGCATGGCGCGCCGCATCGCGCTCGGCGAGGGGCTGGACTATGTCTATACCGGCAATGTCGATGATCAGGAAGGGGAGACCACCCGTTGCCCGAGTTGCCGGCAGGCGCTGGTTGTCCGCGACTGGTACGAGATCCTGAGCTATGAACTGACTGCCCAGGGCAGTTGCCCGAATTGCGGGGCCAGCGTTGCCGGGGTCTTCGGGAAATTCGGCCGGCCCTTCGGGCAGAAACGGATCCCGGTTTACATGCGGCTGCAGCCATGAATCAGCGACTGGCCAGAGCAACCGGTATCCGGCGTTTTCTAGTGGTTTCCTGCCTTGCAGGTGGTGGGCTTTTGATGTTTCTCGCGCCGGCCACCTGGGCTGGCGTTCTCTTGCTGGGCCTTGCTGTCTTGATTGAAGTTATCGGCATGGCGCTTTCCCGCCGCTGATATGACGGTGGCGCGACTGCCGGGGGCGGTGGTTTTGCGTTGCGCCATGAACATGACAAGAAGAGGGGACGGTCGATGATCCATCACGATGCCGGGTTCTGGGTGTGGGCCGAAGCCCTGAAACTGCTGCGGAATGCCGAGCATCTGCGGGATCGGTATTTTGTGCTGGACATCGTCCATGCCTTGCCATGCTGGGAGCCGGCGGTCGATATGTATGCGCAGGGGGACGAACTGCATCTGCTGGTCGCCTTGCCCGGCGTGCGCGCGGAGCAGCTTGAGGTCAGCCTGATCGGCGACAGCTTGATGGTCTGCGGTCGACGCTCGATGCCGGCCAATTTTCAGCATGCCGCCATTCAGCGCCTGGAAATTCCCTATGGCCGCTTCGAGCGCCAGGTGGCGCTGCCACGCAGCGACTATCGACTGCGCCGGCAGATCTTCGAGGACGGTTGCCTGGCCCTTGTCCTGGCACCGGATTGATGGGTGGCCGCGATGAAAACCGACAGCCTCGATCTCGTCCGCGATGAGTCGCCACCGCAACCGGCGGGCGAGGGAGGCCAGCATGTCGTTGCCATGCCCGATGATGCGCTGCTGATCGTGCCGATGCGCAACGTCGTCCTTTTTCCCGGGATGATCCTGCCGCTGACGCTGGGCCGCGAACAATCGATCCTCGCCGCCCAGCAGGCGCTGAAGCTGGAACGGCCGGTCGGCATCCTGCTCCAGCGCGAACCGGAGATCGACCGGCCGGGGCCTGACGATCTCTATGGCCTCGGTACC